>Ga0114931_10003369_pt1 | contig 20258 bp, 27 predicted proteins | sample 2SBtaG_FD_89579 | JGI IMG/M metagenome (GOLD analysis project Ga0114931, IMG submission 89579) | Deep subsurface microbial communities from Kolumbo volcano to uncover new lineages of life (NeLLi) - 2SBTROV14_V59a metaG | ecosystem: Environmental > Aquatic > Marine > Volcanic | place: Kolumbo...
AAAAAATCCCAAAAAAGTTCTTCCCAGAGCATTTTACACAGCTGTTTTATTTGTTATTGGACTGTATGTTATGGTATCAATTGTTACTGTTGGAAATCTGTCTGTAGATAAAATTGCTGAATCTCGAGATTTTGCACTAGCTGAGAGTGCAAAACCGTTTTTGGGTCATATTGGATTTGTAGTAATTGCAATAGCTGCTCTTCTTTCAACAAGTTCTGCAATTAATGCAACATTGTATGGTGCATCAAGGATTAGCTATATCATTGCAAAAACAGGTGAATTACCTAAACACTTGGAGCGGAAAATTTGGAATAGGCCAATTGAGGGGCTGATTATAACGTCTATTCTAACTCTTGTAATTGCAAATTTGTTTGATCTTACCAGTATTGCAACTATGGGTAGTGCCGGATTCTTACTGATATTTGCTGCAGTAAATTTTGCAAATTTTCGATTATACAAAAAAACATCTAGTAAAAGATTGATTTCATTGATGGGATGTATTGGATGCATTACTGCACTAGGAGTACTTATCTGGGAAACAGGAACTACTTCATCTCAAGATATTTGGATTTTTATCATTATGGTTACTGTATCATTTGCATTTGAAATAGTTTACAGGAAAATTGCTCAAAGAAGTTTTAAGCGATTTTTTTAAAAATTTAATTCATGTGTGAATAGTTTTGAGTTTTTTTAGGATATTTTTTTGAATGTTTTTGTTACCTAAGGTGGGAATGATATTATTTTCTGACAAATCTTTTTTATTAACGGTATCTGCAATTGCTAATGCAGCAGAATATAGAATTTTCATGTCAATTTGCTTTATCTTAAGATCCAATATTACTCTCATCAAATAAGGAAAAACAACAGCATTATTCACTGTGTTTGGATATTTGTAACTCCCAGTAGCAATTATTCGCGCACCTGATTTCTTTGCGAGGTCTGGATCAATTTCAGGAATTGGATTTGTTAACGCAAAAACAACAGAATTTTTATTCATTGATTTTAACATTTTAGGATTTAAGATGTTTTTCACACCCGAAACACCAATGAAAACGTCTACTCCAATCAAGACATCTGGGAGTAGACCTTTTTCTTTAGATGTAAAACCTGCAATTTCATCTTTGTACTTGTTCATGCCTTTTTTTCTGCCTTTGTAAATAGTACCATTTGAATCTAAAACAAGAATATTTTTACATCCTGAAAAATTCAGCAATCTACTTATGCAGTAACCAGCTGATCCTGCACCTGATATTACAATTTTAATTTCCGACATATTTTTCTTAACTACTTTTAGAGAATTTATCAGTGCAGCCAACACAATTACTGCAGTTCCATGTCTGTCATCATGAAAAATAGGAATGGATAATTTCTTTTCTAATTCTTTTGAAATATCCAAAACTTTTGGAGATTTAATATCTTCAAGATTAATGGCCCCGAATACAGGTTCAATTGCTTGAATAATGTCTATAATTTTTTCCTTATCTATAGTATTAAGGCAAATTGGAAATGCATTGATTTGACCAAATTCACTATACAGCATGGCTTTTCCTTCCATTACTGGTAACGCAGCATCTGGTCCTATGTTTCCAAGACCAAGTATTCTGGTTCCGTCTGTAACTATTGCTACATTGTTTCCTTTAGATGTTAAATCATATTTTGATTTGTTGTCTTTGAAAATCTTTTTGCATACGGATGCTACTCCTGGAGTATATACATTCTGAATCTGCTTTGGAGTAAGCGGAGAAATTTTACTTGCAACAAAAATTTTCCCTTTTAATTTCTTGTGTAACGCAATAGCTTCTTTTGACAATATTTCTCAGCTAAATAGATGAATAATTTCTCTTTAAATTAGTGTTTGTAATAAAAAGAAATTGTAATCAAATTAAAGAAATATTTGACTAATTGCACTGACCTATTGTATTATTACAAATTATCTGAAAAATTATGTGTTTGCTTATCTACTCTGTCTTGTGGCTTTGTATATTCATCTGGATATGATGCTCTGTGAGATCTCTCTCTTAACATCTTCTCGTGCTCTTCTCTTGAATGATGAAGTCTGTCTTTTTCATGAAGAAATTCCTTTCCACAATACTGGCATTTTACTATAGTTCTGTGATGCTCATGTCTTACATGCTTTACCAAGTCTTCATGGTTTGAGAATTTTGCATCACACTGTGCACAGTCATTTTTTTTATCATGAAAAAACTTCACACACTTACTCCTCAACATGATATTAATAAGTTGTTTTACAAAGTTAGCTTCAATTATAGAAAATTTTTGAAATTAATAAATTCATTATTGAGAATCATGTTTACTTCTTTAATTGACAAACATCCCTGAACAAATTATGATTTTTGGAAATATTCTAGTTCCTTATGATGGCTCAAATTTCTCAAATCGTGCATTTAAGAAGGCATTGGATATTGCTAAAGCAGATGATTCTAAAATTATAATTTTTTCAGTTATAGAGGGAGAATATTCTGCAATATCAGGCTATTCCAGAATACATCCAGCAGTAATTAAAAAACAAAAAATTGCAGCTAAAAAATTAATTTGCAAACTAGAGTCTGCAGCAAAATCAGACGGTGTCACAACATCTGTAAAAATCAAACAAGGAAAATCCATAGTAAATGAAATAATCACTTTTGCTAAATCAAGAAAGGTTGATCTTATTGTTATGGGAACTCATGGTAGATCAGGTCTAAGTCGTTTTATCCTTGGCAGTGTGGCAAATGGCGTAACACAACAGGCAAAATGCTCAGTCATGGTGGTGAAATAGATGGCATTTAGGAATATCCTGATCCCTTATGATGGTTCTGACCATTCCAATCGTGCATTCAATACTGCAATAAAATTGGCCAAACAACATAATGCTAATCTCAAAATCGTTTCTTGTTTAGATGTTGCAAATCTTGGAGGATGGTACATTGATAAGCGAATAAACAAAGATATTTTGAAAAAAGCAAAAAATCTTACAGAAAAACTATTCTCTAAACTTGATGCTGTTGCTGACAAAAATTCTGTACCTCTAGAATCTAAAATAATTGAGTCTAGCAATACTGTAAAATCCCTTCTGTCTTTCGTAAAATCCAAACATATTGATCTTATAGTCATGGGTTCTTCCGGAAGAGGCAAATATGATAAAACTCTGCTTGGAAGTGTGAGTAATAGTATGATTCAGAAAGCCAAATGCCCAGTTTTGATAATTAAGTGATGTGGAATTATGATTAAGAATATTCTAGTGGCATTAGATGGTTCAAAAAATTCTATTCGAGCATTGAGTAATGCAATTCGGATTGCAAAACAACATGATGCATCAATTACTGGATTAACTGTAATACAAACATATCCTACAGATTTGGGTTTGTTAAGAACTATGATTGGAAAAAAGCTGGAAAAACATTACAAACATTTTATGTCTATAGCAAAAGCAATGTGTACGAAAAAAAATGTGGATTTTTTGAATGCAATTGAATTTGGAGCGGAAGGTCCAACAATTGTGTCTTTTGCAGAAAAAAATGATTATGATATGATTGTTATTGGTTCAAGAGGTATGGGAAAATTAGGCGAACTATTCCTTGGTAGTACTTCAACCTATGTTATGCATTCAACAAAAATACCAGTTTTAATAATAAAATAAATTCTAAATTAAACATGTAAGTTAAAATCCACTTTTGATAGTGTTATCTTTGGATTTGCACAATGATGATTATGGTGGCATTTGAAATTATAGTTTTCAGAAAACGTACAAATAGGAATCATCAATACTGCTTTTAAAAATTTCAAATATTGTAATAAATCAAATATGGTTTTTCAGTATTTAATTGACAATAAATCCATTTTTCTTCATCTACTTGTTTCTTTTTAAATAATTTTTTTGTCTTTAAACTTGATTTGTCAAACACTGATTCTCCGATAACAGTTTCTCCTGGTTTTGAATAACTCTGCATTTTTGATGCTAAATTTAATGTCAATCCAATCAAATCTATATGTGATCTGTATTTGTCTGCCCCATATCGAACTACACTACAATCTCCAAAATCTATTGTCACTTTAATTTTGAGTTGTGGGAATTCTTCTTCTTTAAGTATAGGGTTTATTGCTTTGTCAACAATTTGATGCATTGTTTTTGCACATTTTATAATAAAATCCGTTTGCTTACTTTTTTTTGTAACTGGGAAATATGCTAAAACTGCATCTCCGACAAATTTTAGAACATATCCACTAAAATCTTCAATCACATATGACATTTCTTGCGAAAAGATTCTGATAATTACATTGAGTATATTGGGGCTTAAATCTCCACTCATTTTGGTTGATTCAACCAAATTAGCGTATGGTACAAACAATGGTACTCTTTCTGAATCATGCTTTCTAAGAAATTCGTTGGATCTTGAAAGTGCTAGATGATGATACTCAAAATCACCCTCAATTGATTTTTTGACTCTTTTTTTTGATTTTAAAATAGTTAAATTCATACAAATTTATTTTTTTTGACATAAAAGCAATTCATGCATTGATCTATTTTTTTAATTGATTCTCATTGTTGGGTTTTAAGATATGGTTAATTTATGATTAATGCGAACTTTTGACATGGTGTTTACAAAAATATTGGTACCCTTTGATAATTCTGCAAATTCAAAACGTGCATTAAATAAAGCATTTGCATTGGCAACACTAACAAATGGATCAGTCACATTAGTACATGTCATTACATATCATAAAGCAATAGCAAAAGTTGTAGAGCCCTACAAAGAAACTGTGATTGCTCATGTAAAAAAATTCATGAATGAAATTGAAAAAGATGCATCAAGAAGAGATATTTTAATTGAAGAAAAAATACTATACGGAAATCCTGCTGAAGAAATTCTAGACTTTATGAAAAAGAAAAAATTTGATCTTGTCATAATGGGAAAACGAGGTGTAACAAAACTTACTGGTTCTTCATTAGGAAGTGTCTCAAATGCACTTGTTCAGACATCTAAAGTTCCTGTATTGGTTATTACATAAATGATTTTTTCAAATATTATTCAATCCGTTAACAATGTTAAGGAACATCTAAAAAGGCATTTTTTGTAACTTACGTAAGGATTTATGATATGAAATTAGGCATGAAACTGGTTCTTTTTGCAATTGCAGCAATTCTTGTACAAATTTTTGGTATTCTTCTTTTATAATTTGTTGTGAGTTATTTTACAAAAATGCAAAAGCCAAATGGTGTTACAATGAGGCAGTTTTAGGATGACATGAACCTAGGAGTCAAAACGGGAGGGTCATAACAAATCTAGGAAGACACCATGCGACTATGTTGGCTTTTGCATATCTCTGAAAGGTTATTTTGGTATTTAGGAATCGCTTAACATTGTTAATTATTGTATGTGTCAAAATGAAAATATTATCTTGGGATTTTTGAACAATGTTGTTGTAGTGTTAAGCTAATTTCCATAGATCATATTCAGATATTGTGAAAAATCTAAATCATGGAATTCCCTTATTTAGTTAACAATGTTAATCGATGTTTAATATCTGATAATCAAAAATTCTACAATGAAGAAAAATTTTGTAAATGTTAGTATATTTATGCTATTGTTTATTCCAATGACTGTGCCTCAGGTTTTTGCAGATGTAAATGATTCTGAACTTGAACTAGCATTAGATTTTTCAATTTTGGCTATGTCTTTATCTGTATCTGGTATTTTCATTGCGATCATTTCCATAATCAAAAAAAATTAGAACAACAATGGATCCCATCTAAATTTGAAATGAGGCATTTACTGTGGATGATTTTTTAGTTCCATATTATTCTGTAACTCTCAAAACTCCTTTCATGTCATCATGAATTGTACAATAATAATCAAAAGTACCTACTTTGTCCGCCAAAAAAGTAATAGTTTCTGTTTGGAAATAGCTGAGATCTTTTGTATGGACATTAAACTCATCGATATTAAGATTGTGAACTGAATGATCATCATGCTCATTTTTTTCCTCATTTATGAAATGAATTTCAATCAAGTTTCCTTTTGACACTGTGATGTCTGGCGATGTGCCTAATGTAGTTGGAACCTTTTTTCCACCTCTGGTAGATTGTAACGAATAGTGATACCCTTGAGCTGATTTTACAGCCTTTAAGAATATGTTTGTTGTAGGGGCAAAAACAAAATTATCTGAATTGACAGGATTAAATGAATTCAAAGCAATAATGCCTATCAAAATTATAACTCCTGCAACAATTACTGGTGGAATGATCTTCGATCTCAAAGTTTTTGAGCCTTTTTTATTCATATTCTTTTGAATTAATCCTTTGCTTAAAATGAATGATTAACATTGTTAATCTCATGAAAAATTCTTTTTTCTGCTTCTCTGATTTCTTGATCTGGTTCGAAGTTTTGCATTGCAGCAAGGGCATCTGAAATTTGTAGTTTCTATGAATACTCCACACAATGTACATCTTTTTTGCCCATTTTCATATTTTTGTGACATCTGCACCTTTGTTGATCGGAACATTGTACATACTCCATTACAACTAAATGTCAAGTTTATGGATACCTTCTTCTGCCTATCTGAAATTTTTCTAATCTCCACCAATCCTTGTTTTTCTTAGTGGCTAGATCTTCATCGTCAAAATCTTCTTTCATAATTCTAAATGATGTTAATTTTTAATAAAATTGAATTAACAATGTTAAGTATTTCCTATATACGTACAGGAATTATAGATAATGATGTCTTTGGGAATTTTTAATAACTCCTCGAATCTAAATAAATACGAGCAAATGACATTAGATGATTCAAAAATAAAGGAGTTTCAAATTGTCGTATAGCCGAAGAGATATCCTAAGTTCTATGGATTTGTTCATAGAAAAAATTCAGCATATCAAAGGACTGATGCTCGGAGTTACACTGTCTGCACTTATTTTGGCACCTCTTGCAATTGGAATTTCAGTCTATCTTATTACTCATCCAAAATTCCTTCTTTTGGTGGAAAATGAGATCGATTTTGCATTAATGCTTATTGTTTTCCTAGTTGTTGTATTGATAACCTCTGGCATTTGGCTTGTAACGGGATTACAGCAATTTAGATCCCTGAACATGTGGAATAAACGATATACTAGATATTTAAAAAAGCGAGAAGATTTGGATGAATCTATTTCATCAAAATACCATCTTGATGAAGAATAATTAGCCCTGTTCTTGTTTTAGACTAAATCTTGGAAATATGCTTTCATATGGTTCAATAATTTCATGGCAAAAATTCATTCCTTTTTGTGTTACTTTGAAAATTGTGATTTTTCTTTTCCCCTCTGTTTGCTCAACTCTTTGTATAAAATCATTTTTTTCAAGATTATCTAAAATTTGTTTGTGTTTTGTAATGTTTAATCCGCAAAAACTAAACAATGATGTTTGATTAAGTTCGCCGTATTCTGAAAGTGTGAGAATAATGTCTTTTATAATGTAAATCTTATCACGATATTTTTTTGATTTAGTCAATGCTAATTGCTATTAATTTGACCCTTTAACTATTTTGAAGAATTTATGTAAATTAACATTGTTAAGCAATTGCTTATAAGAAGAAAATTCATTATTTTGTATGAGATCTAAGTTATTCTTGAATGCGTCTGTGAAAAAAATCTTCAAAAGAGATACAGAATTTACTAATAAATGTAAAATCTGTGACATGAAATTTGATAATCCTGAACGAACAAAAAGACACATGATAAAGGCACATTCTAAACCAAAACGAGAAAAAAGGGAATGATAAGTGAACAAAATGAATGTTATGTTATTTTGAATTCTGCCTTAAAATATGAATATCCAATATTTATTAAAACACAAATAATACTAGAACCAAATTTTACTGAACTTTTCTGTGGGCTTGTAATTCATGAAGAATTGGGTATTTTGGAGTAAATTTAACATGAGAAATTCATCTGTTGGATATGTATTAGTAATGTGTAATCCTGAATCTGTAGAAAATATTATTGACGAAATCAATACAATTGACATTGTCTCTGAAACAGTCCAAGTGGATGGAGCATGGAAAATTGTTGTAAAATTAGTTGCAAAGGATTTAGATCAAATCCGAGAAACAATAAGATGGAAACTCCGTAAGATGATTGGAATTGAATCTACGCTGACTCTAATAGAGTATATGGCTTGAGATGATAGATCATAAAGATATGCAAAAGTTTGAGTGGTAATTAGATATGAAAAAATGTATTGTATGTGGTAGAGAATTTGAGCATTTGTGTGATATGTTTGCTCTACCGAATGTTCAGATAAATTAGAGCATTAAATATAACATATAATGTCTTTTTTTCAAGTATTACAAAAACAATTATTACAAAACCATATTGCCATTGTAGGATTAATTCTAGCTTCTTTAATTTTTATTGCACCTGCATATGCTGTAGCTGAACTTAAAAGAGTTTCATTAAGTGATCCTCGATTGGAAAACGCATTTGGAGAGCATGTTATAGAAAATGTTAATGTACATCACCAAATTCAGATTTCAACAGACATTCAAAACTATCAAAACAAATCTCAGACTGTGGTATATCTTGTCCAAATAAAAGATGAAAATGGATTTGTAGTTTCTCTTGGATGGATTAGTGGGCAATTAACTTCTCTGCAAAAACTCACTCCTTCTTTATCATGGGTACCTGAAAACGAAGGAGAATTTGTTGCAGAAATTTATGTTTGGGATGGATTGAAAAATCATAATGCATTATCTGATTTTTCTATATTGAAAATTCATGTAAGTTAAAAACTTGAATTACTATCCAAGATCCATTGAAGTTTTTGTCAGTTTCATGATTATTCCACTAAATGAAATTGATGAAAGGAAATACCATGCCCAAAGATACAGTTCATTTTCTTGAGTACAGACATTGTTTGGATCTGCTGCTTGCGCCGCAGTACAGGTTAGATGAAAAAAGTTTCCTGGAAAAATATTCAATGAAATAGGTGACATCGCTACAGTGTATGAAAACAAATGTGGTAATACCAGATAAAATATCAAAATTAATGGTACAAATGTAAACATCATAGGTCTCATATTCATTTGCATCATTTCCATGGACATTTTGTTCATGTATGCTGATTTTTTGCTCAATTCATTAATTTTTTCTTGATCTTTTGCCCTCATAGCTGTCATTCTCTCCTTTTGATAAGCACGTGTTTCTTTTGTTATTCGTTTTAGTTTAGATTGGTCAACCATCTTCTTTCTGACTGCTGAGTTGAATAAATTTAGAACGATTCCAAATGCTGAAACCGCAAAAAGTGTTGGAATTACCCCTTTTACTATGGGATCTTCACTTCCTAATGCACCTCTATTACCGATGAATCCGAAAATCCCTCCATCTCCTTGAAGATAGATGTTATCTATGAAAAACATGAAAAAACTAAAATCAATATTTTCTATCATTTTGAATAACTCCCTTACATTAAAGAATTTTTTCTCAAAATAAATTGCATTAGTGCTTCCTTTGAATAATCTATACCGTGTTCATCTTCTGTATGTTTTCCAAATTCCTTGATCACTTTATCTGTCTCTCCCTGAGAGACAAAATTGCACTCAAATCCATAGTCACTACACTGTAATTTAATCATGAGATTTTTTGAGATTTATCTGTAATATACTTCAGTTAACATTGTTAACTCAAAAATCTACCTGTATTTTAAAAAACTTAGATTTTATGCAGAAGCAAGTGAGAAAAATACCTGTGTGTCTTGACTACTGTTATGTATTGATCATTGAAAACTATTGTCTTTTTGGGTATTTTTCTGTTGGAGTAAGATCTGCTTCTGCACAGATTTAATGTGAATTTTTCATATTTATGATGAACTTAACATTGTTCACTTTAAAATTATGTCATGTACATTTAATCCCTGAAATTATTGAGCATTTCTAAATGTCCATTTTAACTCCCCATGTTTTTTTACAAATTCATCCGGGGATACTTTGGCATGGTTATTTTTGATATGGAACATATAATCTTCTAGTGAGATAAATTCATGTTCGCATAGGGGACAAATTTTACTAAATGTCATAATAGACTATGCCCTTATTTCCTTTTAGCGGTTCCTTAACAATGTTAATTATAATATATATGCATGAAAAATTTCGAAAGATTAAGATGTCTTTGAAAAAAGATTATTGTGTAACTTGTTCTAATATTTATTACATGATAATTTAATAAACTATAGGATTTATTTCATAAAATATTTGTCAAAAAATGGAGATAAAAAATAATTGTCTAATCAGTTCATCAAAGCAGAAAACAATTCTGATAGAAAAGTTTCTCAATACATGTCTGTGAATCTTCTGATACTTGATGAATTAATCAATGTACCTTTAGCTTGTAAATTGATGAAGAAAAAACAAAAACATGAGATTATTGTACGTGATAAAATTGGACAACCTGTAGGTATTGTAACTGATGATGATCTTCTAAAAAATATTGGTGCATCCAATATTAGAGCAGGCAGAACTACTCTTGGGGATATAATGCATTTTCCTGTGGTTGGGGTCAAACACAATGAAACCCTGAAAAATGCAATGAATATCATGTTGGAAAAAAAGATACGAAAATTAGCAATTTTTTCAGATGATGATAAACTGATTGGAATGATCCATTTTGATGTAATTCATTCTGCAATGTATCAGAATATTGTCAATATGAAACATACTACTTTTAGAAGTATACTCTGGAATTTGGCAACAATACTGCAATTTGCTGGAGTTTTGATGATTATTCCTTCTCTTCTATCTACCTTTTTAGGAGAAACTGATGTGGCAACTGGGATCTTCTTAATGTCTACTACATTACTGATCTCTGGATTTTTACTAAATTCCTACGGTGAACGTCATCATATGGGATTGCGAGGTATGGCAATTCTTGTTTTTTCCAGTTTTGTAATTCTTGTATTGTTTGGAACAATTCCTTATCTTTATCTAAATCCATACCATTCTGAATCTTTTATAGATCTTTTTTCAAATAGCTTTTTTTCAAGTACTGCCGGTTTTACAACAGCTGGAATCTCATTATTTGCAAAACCTGAAACTTTACCTCAAAGTTTTACATTTTTTAGAGGATTCTCACAATTTGTAGGTGGATTAAGTTTTATCTATTTGATAATGACTGTGTTTTATCCGGAAAAAAAATTAAATTCTATGAGGGGATTTATCTCAGGTGAAATTCCTAAACTACGTGAACTTTTTAGTACAATCACGATAGTATTTACAATATATGCTGTAATTATTGCAGGTTTTTTATTTTATTTTGGAGAGAGAAATCTAATTGATGATATTTCAATTGCAATGAGTACCTTGTCTACTGGTGGATTTGTCCCTAATTCTGATATTCTAACTACTCTTACCCCTCCTGAGTATATTGTTTTATTTGTTGGGATGATTCTAGGATCTCTTCCTTTTGGTTTTCATTATGGCTTAATCAGAAAAAAATTCCTTTCAATTAGAATTACTAATGAGGTTGGAGTTTATTTTTTGGTACTCATTGCGGGAATTGTTTTGTTTATTTCATCAATGAATACTGGCATTTTTGATGCAATCTTTACAGTCATTTCAACGAGTACCACAACTGGTTTTCAAATAACAGATCTTACTACCTTGAACTCATTCCAGATAACTCTTTTGACCTTACTAATGCTAATTGGTGGATGTGGCTTTTCTACGGCAGGGGGATTGAAAATTTTTAGATTAATTCATTTATATCACATCAAAAACTTTTTCCAGAAATCAAAGACACTATCTAAAAATAACAAAAAAGAAATAATCTCATCTCTTGTCTTGCTTTTATTACTACCAACTATCCCATTTATCGTTGCTTTACATTTGTCTGATTTGGGAAATGATTTCTATGATTCATATTTTGAAGCCATTGGCGCAATTACAACTGGCGGTATTGGAACTGGCATTATCAATATTAATTTAGATGCGTTCACAAAAATCTTGGTTAGTTTTTTGATGATTCTTGGTAGACTGGAAATTCTGGGATTGATATACATATTTTTACCAAAATTAATGTGATTAATTGCATCTGGGAATGAATCAAAGTCACTTATTAAAAGAAATAATCTACATTTCTTGCCTTTAATTATAGTTCAAAAAGCTAACATGTCCATCAAAATATTTACCCATAACTTTTTAAGACAAATTTTTCCTGATAGATAATCATGAGTTCAGAAGCTGAAACCATCTATGAACGAGTTGCAAAACTTGAAGATGAAATTGCGTTACTTAGAAGTGAAGTAGATATTCTCAAAAAGGCATTCAGAAATAAAATTGCTCGTCATGAAATATCTATGATTAAGAAAGGCAATGATGTAGAATCTATCATTGATTAATTTTTTGATTTTATACTTCTAATCAATTCTAAAATAAAATCAACATCTTCTGCGTTAGGATTAATTTCTAAATATTTATTCAAATATTTTAATGCTGTATCTGAATTAAGCAATCTTTCTTCTAGGATTCCTTTGTCTCTAATATCTTCGGGAGATTCTGGTTCAATAGCCAAAACCATATTTACACATCGAATAGCTTTATCGTAAACAAACGATTGAACATAAGAGTTTTTTAAATTTCTAGTCATTCTTACAAGAATTTGTTCTGGTTGTATCTCATCAAGAAATTCTGGTTTAAACTCTAATTCTCCTCCAAAATTTACATCTAAGATTTCTTGCAAGTCATCAACATCTAACAAACGACCGTCATAAAATGGATCTAAAATCATTTCTTCATTATATTTTACCAATATGTGACTTGGGAATCCTACGATCTTGAGATCTAATCCGATAAATTTTCCAACTTCTGCATAAAGAATTGAGAGTGTAATTGGCAGTCCTGTTTTTTTATCAATCACTTCATTTAGAAAATTATTTTTAGGATTATAGTAGTCGTCATCATCTCCGCTGAAACCCAAGTTTTCAAAGAAATGCTCATTTAACATTGAAATCAAATATGTGGGATTTTTTACGTCATTGATTGATTCCTTTAGTGACATTCCTATTCGATTAATCTTTTTGATATATTCTTCAACATCTAAATCAGGATATTCTAAAATTTGAGCAAACTTTAAACATTTTTCAACCAAATTAAAATTTGGATTTTTGACAAATGAAAACCATTCTGCAACTAATGGATCAAACTTTTCTTCCAATTGTATTAACTCATTTTTCTGAGGTATAATTGGGGATCCTTTAACTCCCTGGTGTTTGGAGGTATTTCGATCATCTTTTTGAATGTATTTTTACCCAATTTTTCATATACTTCTCTAGTGAAATCCTTTCCCATGCTCTTTCTAACCTGATATGATGAGAAATCAGTCCCCATAAACGTGGATAAATAATTTTGAAAATCTTGATCATCTTTTAGAATACTTTCTATTGCAAATCCTGCCATTCCCTCCATTGCAGTGAATGCTGCATGGTGTTGCTGAATTGGCACAAGCCATCTTTTGTAGATGTCTAAAAGCTGTGGAATTGATTCTCCAATTTTTGGGTCTATCTCCACATGTGTAAATGTCATGACATCTGGACCAATTTGTTCAATTAAGAAGTGATCTGGATTCAAAAAGAAAAACAAGTTCGCTTTTTTTGCAAATGGAAAATCATCAGGTACTGCCTGCAACTGACAATACTCAGAAAGCTTGTTGACTATCTCACTGTCAAGAGATAAAATTATGCTTGCTAGTTCTTCATTTATTTTGTTTACCTCCATTGCTGCATTCTTGTTTACCTGTTGTAGATTTTCTTGTGAAGAATGAATCAATTCTTCTAACACTGTCATCTTAACTGCTCCCAAGTATCCTGAATTCACATTTTCAAATCTTGATTCGTATGGCTCACCCTGTTTGTGTAGGATAATTTGTGGATATCTTGACAAAATGAATTTGTTTAGATAAATTACCGAATCAAGATAATCCCCATATGTTGTAGTGATTTTAGAAATATATTGAATTGCGTATGTAGAGTATACCAAATATTTTGCAGTATTTTCTTTCATTAGTTCTGCAATCTTTTTTAGATCCTCTTTTGCAACTGCATCAAATAAACTCCTAACAAATTCCTTTGATTCTGAATCTGCAAATACTTTGTTTCCTTTCAATCTCTTCAATTCTTCTAATTCTGGAAATTTTAACTCAAGATTTTCTGGAACCTTAACTCCCAAAAAGTCTTCTACCTTTTCTTTAAATTCTGGAATAATCTCTTTGGCAATCTCTTCTAATCCTCTGAATTGTACCTTTCCTGCAATGTCTTCTTTGGCCTTAATTGCTAACTGTGTGATTTCTTTTTCCTTATCAATTTCAACTGATAATTGCCCAAATAGAGCCTCAGCAAATTCTTCAAATTCTCCCAATTTGTATAAAATCAAAAAATACTCCATTTAACATTATCTTGGTTTTTTTATCAAAGAAATTATTAATTCACAATCCTATGATTTGTTATCTAAAATGCTAGAATCCACTTTTGAATTCTTAAGATGTGTTAGATGTGGCTCAAAACTGGAATTGGATGTCTTCAAATCAAATCAAGAGATTCAAGAAGGGATTTTAGAATGCAAAAAATGTAAACTAATCTTTCCAATTGTTGAAAAAATCCCTATTCTCTGGGATGATTTATCGGCATATCTCTCAAATCATAAAGTTTTGGGAGGAAAACTTTACCAAACAGCATCAACTGGAAAAATAAAATCTATCATCAAATCTGCTTTAGCAAACAAAACCTCTAGTGATGATAAAACTGCATTAGAAGAAAGATGGTCAAAAATTTATCAAAACAGTATTCGCTCAAAATTCTACTCTACAATTAAAAGTAATCTTGATTCTTTGCCACAATCTAATCTAGTATTAGAACATGGATGTTCCATTGGAATTATTGCTTCATTTTTAGCTGATTCACACAAAATGGTTTTTGGGATTGATAGATCTTTCACTGCACTAAGATATGCAAAAAAATCATACAAGGACAATCTTGATTACATTGTAGCTGATTCACTGTCTCCAGTTTTTGGAAACCTATCATTTGATCTGATTCTAGCACTAAACATTTTGGAGTTAATTGAACCCTCTAAATTACTAAAACATGTTGCAAAACAAATCATTTCAGGATATTTAGTAATCTCTGATCCCTATGATTTTGACAGAGGAATAAACTCTGTTAGAAAACCACTAGATGAAGTAACATTACGCACAAATATGGATAATTTTGGATTCAAAATATCTACAAAAACAAAAAAACCTTCTTACATTCCCTGGGGTCTAAATCTTAATCCTAGAACCACACTAAATTATAAAGTTGATTTAGTAATCGGTAAAAAATAAAATTCCCGATCCAATCCTTTCAACTCCATTGAAATTCATCACTTTACACTGTGCTACAATTCCTATAATTGATTCTACAATTATCAAAATTTTGTCATTATGTTTTAATTTTCTATCTTGTTTTTCTAAGAAACTACGTGATAAGCTACAATTCAAAAATTGAATTGACTATATGTCATTTTTGATATTTCTTTCTTGTTCTGGCTCTGATTTTCTGCATGATTGATTACAACTACCACAACCGTTCTTTCTTGTGCCAAACCAAATCAATGCAGAAGGCATTAGAGCATAAAGTAGCATGGCATTTGGAAAACCAAACAATACATCATTTCCAGAAAAATATCCTGAAATAATTACTCCAAACATTACAAGTGCCGTAATTCCTGAAATCTTGTTTAAAGTATCCTTAACATTCATGATGGAATTAACTGGTCTTGATATTTATTAGAATTCCCAAATAAAATTAATTTTTAAATCCACAGGTATCGCAATCAAATTTCTTTTTTGTTTGATGGGCTTTTGCAATGTGACGCATTGTTCTTTGAGCATCTGGAAATTCCATGTTGCATTTTGGGCAAATATTGCCCACAATAACCTCTTTTTTACGTGAAAATAATCCCATTTTTTTCCTAAACCCTATATGGATAAAACTATTTTGCCAATTTATAATTTTGATTAAAAATTAATCAATGTATTTTTTCTCTGCTCTATCTAATTTGGATTCAACTTTTCTAATAACTGAATATAGTGTAGGTAAATTGTTGGAAATAAGCTCCGATGGGAAAAACACATCTCCGTAACCTTCCCCTTTTCGTATGATGAAATTATTTTTTTCCAGAACCTCAATGTTGTGTTTTACTGTCTTGTAATCAAGATCTAATTGTTTTGAAATTTCCATACTGTTCATTGGATTTTCAGTAATTGCACAAATTATTCGTAATCTGGTATATCTTCCACTCATTCCAGTAAAAACTGATGAAAACCTTTTACTCATATCCCTATCAATTTTAATATCTTCATAATTTGGAACATCTTTGAATATTTTGTTTCTACATAACGAATCAAAAGCCATAATAATTTTTGGTCAATTTTAGATATAAATCAATTTTTGATCGATATTTTTTCATCAAATATGCTTGACAATCTTGTAATGTCTCTTGGAAAGAATAAATCAATGAACCAATCAACACCTACACGAATTTTTTTCTCATTAGTTGGAAGAGTTGAAAGGTAGTATTGTTTCCAGATTGCCCATGCAATAATTCCTCTAAACTCATGCCCTAACAGTAATGCAACTCCATTTTTTTTACCAATTTTAGCCATTGAGCCTTTTGTGTCATAGATAAAATCATTCTGAACTCCAATTCCGTTAATTTTATTTTCAAGATTTTCTGCAACAATATTTGCTTGTCTAATTGCATGTTGGGCTGTTGGCGGATATGGTTTTTTGCTACGGGGGTCTGTTGAAAACGCACAATCCCCTAGTGCAAAAACTTCGTGATGATCTTCTAATTTGAGTTGTTTATTTACAATAACTTTTCCAGATTTGTGATGTTTAGTGTTCATTTTTTGTATGACATCTTCCACCAAATTACCACCTGCCCATATTACAGTTGCAGTTGGAATTTCTTTTTTGTTACTCAATATTGCAGTACCATTTGAAACATCTTCAAGTCTAGTGTTTGTATATATTGTAACTCCTGCTTTTTGTACAGCCTGTTTAGAATATTCTCCCAAATTTCCAATTTCAGGTAATATTTTTTCTCCTGCAGACACTAAAATTATTTTGATGTTGTCCTCATGAATATTTCGATAAAATTTTTTAGATGCTTCTCTGACAAAATCATTTAGTTCTCCAACTGTTTCAACTCCTGAGAAACCGCCACCTATTACTACAAAGGTCATTATCTTTTTCTGTAAATCTAAATTCGTTTCTTGATCAGCATCTTCAAGCATACTGATCACATGGTTTCTAATTTTTATCGCATCATCTAAACTTTTTATGGTTAATGAATTTTTTTCAATGTTGGAATTCCCGAAAAAGTTTGTTTTTCCGCCCATTGCTAAAACTAAATAATCATAGCAAAGAATTCTTTGAGATTTATCCGTCATTCGTTGAACGGTAACTTGTTTTGAATTTAATGCAATGTCTACAACTTTGGCTTGATGAAATTGTGCTCTCTTACAGAATCTTCTTATCGGAGTTGCAATGTGTCTTGGTTCTATGATTCCTGTGGCCATTTCTGGTAACATTGGAGTGTGCAAGAAAAAATTTGATTCCCTAACAAGATCTATGCTTACATAGACATTATTTTCAAATGCTTTCTGAAGCTTATTCAAAACTCCAACTCCCGCATATCCTCCACCTAATATCAAAATCTTTTTCATTTTGGGGGATGGATTTTCATGAACGTTTTCTTTGTGATGTTCGTATGTCTTGATGTTTGAAAATTCGATATTGCATATGTGGCAGAGATAATTTGCTCCAATCTTTCTTGTCAATAATGAACTAATTGTACCTAAAGTAATCCCCCAGATTAAATGCATAAACAACGAATTTACCATCTGTTCTTGAAAATTATTTTCAACTTTTTGTATTGCCTGCTCAGAAGTCATTTTTGGATTAATTTCTGATAGGATCTCTATCGTGTTAGGACCTAAAAATATCTGAGATACAGGAATTGCAAATACTATGAATACCACTGTTCCTGAAATTATTCCATATGCTACCCCTTTGGGAATTTTAGAAATATTAAATCGTAGTATTTTGTGTAAAAATACTCCTGTAATAATTCCAATCATGGTTGCAACAAAAAAATGCAGTATCAAACCAATTTCTGGTTGTGAAGAATTTACAACTTTGGCCGCAATTAGTAACCATACTTTGTAAGACGAGTTACCGAATAAATCTAAGAACATAATTGGTAAATGCATTGTAAATGCTCCTACAATAGAACCGACAGTTACAAAAAATATTTCTTTTTTTAATGAAAAATTTACAATTGGATGTACATGATGATCTTCCATTTTTTAATTACTTTTAATGTACTTGATCCATTCCTTTAGTGAATCAACTGAGCGAACCATCATAGGAGCATTGCGTAAAACAAATTCTAATTCTTCTAAGGAATTTTGCGGTTTTTTATTTTTATAATCCTCAAATGTTTTTTTACCGTCATAATCAACAAAGGCAATTCTTGCACCGTAATTGTCTGGCTCTAACAAACATGCATCACCTGTTACTACTGCAATGTGAAATGGACATGACAGTAATGATTCTCCAAGTTGGTTTGAAGTCATAACATTTTTTCTTTTAAGATCATCTGAAATCTGATTAAAATCTGCAAAAAAGTAAAACCCTCCTTGCGGTTTTGTAGTGGATACTCCTTCAACTTTATTCCATTCTTCTGAGAGATACGTTCCCATGATTCTATGAATGTCTCGAGTTATGCTGATGTATTGATCAATTTCTGAATTGGATTCATAAGCCTTGATTGCAGCATATTGGGTAGGTGTAGAGACATTTGTGTATACAGTTGCTGCTACTTTTTTGTAATCTGAGGCTAATTTTTTAGAAGATGTAGTGGATAGAATACATGAACCTAATCTATAACCGCTAGCGGAACGATCCTTTGATAATCCATTAGTCACAAATGTTCCTTCAGGATATACTTTGCCCATACTGGTAAACTGAGAAAAATCATATGTATCTAGGGCATAAATTTCATCAGCTAAAACCAAAACATTGTATTTTCTACAAACATCTGCAATATTCTCAAGTTCTTGTTTTGTGTATAAAGCACCTGTGGGATTATGAGGATTGTTCAGAACTAGAGTGTGCTGTTCATTATGCCATTTTGATACAAATTCTTCGAATTCGTTTGGTTGAATTTTGTAATTATGTTCTGGTTTTAAAAAAAATGTGTGAAAATTCTTGTTTAAGAGATGAATTTGTGGACGATAACCAATCCAAGACGGAGAAGGTAATATTACATCTCCTTTGATAATTCCAAATAAGGTGTTGATAATATCTTTGGTACCTGGACCAACAACTATTCTTGATGGTTCCACATCTAAATTAAAATGTCTTTTATTAAAATTTGAAATCGCCTCTCTTAATTCTAAAATTCCTTCTGCATCTGAATAGTGTCCTTTTTCTGTAGATTCTGATAATGCTTTTGCTAAAATGGGCAGGACATGAAAGGGAGATTGACCAAATCCAAGTCCATAGAATTCTTCAAAACAACCACCAGAAGCACATTTTTTTCGTTGTTCTGCTACCATCAATCCAACTTTTAGATTATCAGGCATTACGACATTATCTACTTGACTTTCAACTTGAATTTCATTAATCATGTCCCATGAAAATGACTAGATAAAATGTTAAAAGACTTATCCCAAATCTGTGAAACAAGTTGGATTTGATTTGGGAAATTTCTTAAATATTCTTTTTTTAGATTTATGCCACTATGAAAAAAATTCTTTCAATTACCATGACTGTTATGTCATTGATGTTTCTAACATTGTTTGTTCCAAGTAATGTCATTTATGCTGAGTTGCCTGAATATTGTTCTGATGCAACTGGAAGTGTGGTGTGTGAACTCTCTATTCTACCTTATGCTGATCCTGGTGCCTATACTCCAGAAGTAGCTAACATCCCAAGTGGGGCTACAGTAATCTTCCATAATACTGGCCCTGAAATCCACACTGCAACTAGCACTGATGCTTCTCCTACAGCATCTCCTGCAGATGCAGGCTCTATGGTAAATGGAATATTTGATACTGGCATTCTTGCACCTGATGCAAAGTCTGAACCAATTATTATGAATGAATCTGGAACTTTCAACTATTATTGCGCAGTACATCCTGATATGCGCGGAACTTTGATTGTTGGTGGTACTGCTAGTACGACTACAT
>Ga0114931_10003370_pt1 | contig 20253 bp, 20 predicted proteins | sample 2SBtaG_FD_89579 | JGI IMG/M metagenome (GOLD analysis project Ga0114931, IMG submission 89579) | Deep subsurface microbial communities from Kolumbo volcano to uncover new lineages of life (NeLLi) - 2SBTROV14_V59a metaG | ecosystem: Environmental > Aquatic > Marine > Volcanic | place: Kolumbo...
ATCGCGACGCCGGTCGAACTGCTCGCGCGATGGGTCGCGGATGGCCCGGGGCTGAGAAGCGTGATCGGTCGCGGCGTGATGAACACCGACGACAACGGACTGCTGGAGCTTGGAAGCCCCTGGCATCTACTCGATGATACGGCGCCCGCGAACCTTGACATGGTGCGCCGCGCCGGCACGTCCGCGCGATTCATCGAGGTGGTCGTCGAAGCGCTGAGTGCGGCAGACGGATTCGATACCCGCATGCAACAGCTCGCGCGACGCTATTTGGCGGCGCGACGCCCGGTGCTCGCAGGCGCGCTGGCCGCGGTGCTCCGAAGACGTGGCGCGGACGCATTGGCGGATCTCATCGCAGGCGACGCGGCGGGCGCGGAAGGCCGGTGGACGCGGGCACGTCGCCTGTGGCGGCGCCACGCGACTCCGGCGTTCCGCGCCCGCCGCGCACGGCTCGCTTTTCGCCGCGGTGCCTGGAAAGAAGTGGTCAAGTTGCTTGCGCCTACACCGAGTGCGCTGCGTACCCCCGGCGGAAACTTACTCTACGCGCTTTCCCTCGCGGCGCTCGGTCGCTCCGCCGAAGCGCTGCGGCTGCTCGATCGGAACGCCGCCGCTAAACGCTCGGTCGCCGGGATCATCGGCTCGTTCGTGACCTCCTCGCTCGCCGAGCGGGCCGGGCGCACGAGTCTCGCCGCGCGCGCGCGTGATGATTTGCGCAAACGTCTAGACGATTTGCGCCGCTGCCTGGAAACGGACGGTTGTCGCGAGGTGCTCGACACCGTCCTGCGCTGGAGCCGGGAGCGCCCCGACGGTTTCAGCTTGAGCGATTGGGAACGGCTTCGCCGAGTGCTTTATTTGTACATCCTGCGCCCCATACCGGTGTACTACAAAGGCGTTAGCAGGATCTGGCTCGGGGAACAGGGGGCCGCACGCGCCACGCTCGAAAGTTACCGCGCGCTGCTCCCGCGGCCCGATCCCGCGTCACGGGTGCACGTCCTGCTCGCCGGGCTCGACCGATAAAGCAGACGCCCGCCGGCGATCCGATGGAAGCGCTTGACCTTCACCCAACGTCAGGGTCTAGGTTGTGAACGGAGCGGGTCGCGGGGGTAGGTGGTGAGTGCGCCGGCGGGCGAGGCGGCGCACTGGAGGAGTATCGACATGCAACCCCGGCGGTATGCTGCCATCGCAAGCGTCGCGCTGTTGTCGACGTCACTTTTCGCCGGGGCTTGGTTGGACCGCTCTCGCACTGCAACAGTGCTCGAAGCCGGCGTCCGGTTCAGCCCGATCAGCGGCACCTTCGAGCACCCGCGGCGCAATTTTCGGCTGCGCGGGGTGCAGGCCCTCGATCCGGTGGACGCGGCGCGGATCTACGACCTGGTTGGCGGCACGCTCGCGCACGGCTACGCGCGCTCCGGAGATCCGGCCGCGCAGGCTTATCGGGGGTGGAAGCGGTACAACACGGCGCCGTTCCCTTCGAAAACGCATGGCAACCGCTATCTGAACATCTATGCCAATCGGACCGCACGGCGTTACGGAAAGCTCGCGAGGGCGGGGACCTTGGCGGTGGGTTCAATCGTCGCCGCGGACAGTTTCTCGCTGGTTGCGTCCGGCGAAATTGTTTTGGGCCCTCTTTTTATCATGGAGAAGATGCCGGAAGGGTTCAACGAGGCGAGCGGCGACTGGCGTTACGGCTACATCCAACCGGACGGAAAGCCGTTCGGCAAGACCAAAGGGGCGCATGCGGCGCGGGTCGCGTACTGCATTTCGTGTCACCTCGCGGTCGAGAAGCAGGACCACCTGTACTTTCCCCCGAAGCGTTATCGGGAAACGCAACGGAATGAGTGATCTCACCGTCCATGCGTCGGCGACCGATGCGCCGCCGTTAATACCAACCCCGCGGGCAAGTGCCGATCCGCCGACCGGCCCCGTCGCCTCGGAAATCGATTTCGCCACGCTGACGAGTGAGGAAGGCTGGGCGCTCGGCCCGATTGTTCGCTGGCTGGTGGCCGAGGGACGCCGCTACACGCAGCCAACACGACTTGCCGACGCCCTGTGCCGGCGTCTTGTCGATGCCGGCGCCCCGATGTGCCGGATGCGCTTCAGCTTTCATATCATCCACCCTCAGATCGCCGCGTGCGCCTTCACCTGGATCGAGGGCAGGAATTCCACCGAGTTCTGTCTTTTGCATGAGGATGGCGCGTGCGATGGCGGAGGGACTCCCGTTGCCGAAGCGGGCGACGGCGGCCAGAGGTCGAATGCCGGGAGCTTGGCGATCGTCGACCCGGAACTCCAGCAACTGGTCGCCGGTGGTGGCGTTGACTATCTCGTGGTGCCGTTGATGCTGTGCGACGGTTCGTCGAGCGCGCTGAGCATCGCGACCGAATCTCCGCGAGGGTTCAGCGCTTGGGACAAAGCCAAATTTCATACGCTGGGGGCGTTTCTGGCGCCGATACTCGACATCATCGCGACCCGCCGGCTGGCACGCATACTGCTGGATACCTATGTCGGACACCGTGCCGGTAGCCGGGTGCTCGATGGCCTCATCAAGCGCGGCGACGGCGAACGGATCGACGCCGTCATCTGGTACAGCGATCTACGCGACTTCACGTTGCTTACGGAGACGATGCCGGCCGCCGTGGTGTTGAACATGCTCAACGTTTATTTCGAACGGGTCGCCGCCGCGGTCGCCGCACGGGGTGGCGAGGTGTTGCGCTTCGTCGGTGACGCAATGCTGATTATTTTTCCGGTGGAGAAGGGCGAGAGCGTCGATCGCACCTGCGCGCAAGCGGTCGCGGCTGCAGACCAAGTATTCGCCGAGTTCATCGGGCTCAACCGCGGACGGCGTGACCGGGGTGAGCCGGAGATCCGCTTCGGAGTGGGCTTGCATGTCGGCGAGGTGATATTCGGTAACGTGGGCGCTCCCGATCGGCTTGACTTCACGGTCATGGGGCCGGCCGTCAACCGAGCCGCACGACTCGAAAATCTGACCAAGGTGTTGCATGAACCGCTGTTACTGTCGGCGGAAATGGCGCGTCACATAACGCAATCGGTGTGTTCGCTCGGGTATTTCGGGATGAAGGGGGTGGCGAGGCCACAAGAGGTGTTCCGCTTGCCAGCGAACGAGACCGGATCGGATCAGGTCGACGGGAAACGATCGTATCCGAGCAGCGGGGGGTGAAAGCCAACGCGATGCCGGGCAGCAGCCAGATTCCCGAACCGCTTCGGCCGGATCCCGATCACTCCGTCGCGACCAAGACGTTGTCTCCTTATCGCAAGTGGACGCCGGCGATGAGGATCAGCGCGGCGCTGGTGCTTCTCTCGTTCTTGTGCCTGCTGGCCGGCGGGATCGTGACGGGCGTCACGCATGACTTTTCCGTGCGCGGAGTCGAGAACACGATTCTGGCATGGGGTGGATGGGGGGTAGGCGTCTCGATCGGGTTGATGGTGGTGCATACCTTCGTGCCGTTCCCGGCCGAGCTGTTGGCGTTCGCGAACGGTTCCATCTATGGCCTGCTCTGGGGCACCGTGATCACCTGGGCGGGAGCGATGCTGGGCGCCTTGGTTGCGTTCGGTCTCTCGCGGGTGCTCGGCAGGCCGTTTCTGGTCCTGGTCGTCGCCGAGCGCAAGCTGCGTAGAATCGATGACTGGGCCACGAGTTGCGGCGCCTACGCAATCTTCTTCAGCCGCTTCATCCCAGTCGTCGCCTTCAATCTGATCAACTACGCCGCCGGCCTAAGTCGCGTTTCCTGGTGGACCTTCACCTGGGCGACCGCGGTAGGGATCCTCCCGATGGTGGTGTTGATGGTGCTGATGGGCCATCAGGCGGAACTCATCACCTGGCAAGCGGGGCTGTTGTTAGCCGCTTGTGCGGTGCTCTTGACCTGCTTGTTGCACCGCTGGGAGGCAGCGCGCCGCAACCCGCCATCAACCGGCGATACGAGCCCGAGGAATCCGTCCATGCCGGTACGTTAGCCCGGTATCCATGACGACTCCGGTTCGCCGGCGCGCTCGCGTCCTCAGCGGCATCGGCGCGGGGCGGGTGAGATTATGAAGTTATAAGTCCGCGCTCGGTCTCTGGAAGTCGGACACCTTTTGCTGCTGATCGGCGCCGGGTGCTTGCGATACGCGGCATGCGCCGCGCGCGCGGTGTCGCTTGCGCACCATGAGATACACCGCACCACCCGCGCCAATCGCGATCGCGGCCGTGGTCACCGGACCGAAACCGCTTAGAGAGCCCCACGACCCCGCCGCCAGTGCCGCAAGAATGGCAGGAGCGAAGGCGCAACAGGCCACCAGCGCGAGGGGCAGCGCGATCATGCCGACACGCCCCAATCCGGTTGGTTTTTCGTTCATATCGTCACCTCTTGAAACGATCCGGTTCGTCGGTACATCGACAGGTGAAAGGCGGAGAAGAAACTCGCGTCAAGACGCAAAGGCGCCAGGAAAACGGGAAGTAGGTTTGTTGGAACCGGATCGGTGGAGTCGGCCGATCGATGTAGGCGGCGTTGCGGAGGCGACCACCAATTCCGGGGCCTGGAACGAGAACTGAAAAGCCGCCCGCCGCGCGGTGCGGCGGGACAAAAGACAACGAGTGATAGGGGGCACTCGTTGCGGTTAGGAGTCATAGCGAGCCCTGACGTGGACCGCCAAGGAATCGAGCATCGGACATTGTGCGGCCCCGGGCGTGGCACATCGCTCGAGAAAACGCGCCAGCGTGTTTCGGGTTTCGACGAGATCGCGCAGCTTCTCGTCGACGAGTTCGAGGTGGCGGCGGGTAAGGGCCGCGGCCTCCGAACAGGTATGCCGGGGATCGTCCATCACGGCGAGCAGTGCGGAGACCTCGGTGGTGGAGAATCCGAGGGCGCGGCAGTTCGCGACGAAGCGTAACTGGCCGACTGCGCCGGCGTCGTACAGTCGGTAGTTGGCTTCCGTACGACCGGGTGGCGCGATCAGGCCGAGAGTTTCGTAGTGACGAATCGCGCGTGCCGTCAAGCCGGTCCGGCGTGCGAGTTGGCCGATGGTCATTTGACGCGGCACCCCCGTTTCTCTCCGTTCGGGTGACGTTACGTCAGCCCCGTCCGTTCCGGCGTCGCGGCAGTATCGACACCGGGTATGCGACAACTCGGTCCCTTGGCCACGCTGCGCGCATTTTGATAGAGCGCGATCAATAGCAGCACGGTGGCCGCGCTGAACAGCTCGGTCTTGTGGGTTGCGATGAAACCTTGAAGGGTTCCGCCGATCGCACCCACCAGCGTAGGAAACGCGCCGGCGACGAAACCGAGCGCGATCGGCAGCGCCGGCGAGCAGCATAGGATAGGTGTCAACACCCCGACCGCGACGCCGCCGCTCGCCGACGCCTTGCGGGCTCGCTGTCCCTGCCTCACCAGATACACGATGAGTGCTAAAAGCAGGGCCAACAGCCCCGCCATCACCAGCGCGAAGAAGGTCAGTTCGGCGTCGAGATAGCGCAACGTCGCGAAGCCGATGCGACCGCCGGTGAACGACGACGGCAGGGTCATGAGGTAGAAGGGCAGGGCGAGGGCGAAGATCGCCAATGCGGTGATCCGGTACGTCCGCAGTCGAAAGACGATCCCTAGTCCGGTCAGTACACCGTTCATTGTCGCTCAGCTCAATCCAACGAATTTCTTGATGGTGCTCATGGTCGCGCCTGGCGCTCCATCAACCGCCTGGAGCATGCCTTTTTCATCGATCAGGAAATAGATGTCCGGGTAGCGGCGCGGGTTGTACTTGGCCGCCATGTCGGCGGTGACCTCACCGAAGGTCCAGTTGGGGGCCTTCAACAACGGCGACCCGAAGCGTTTCACGAAATCTTGTAGCGAAGGCCCGGGATAACCGCCGTTCCGGTAGTTCTTGAGCGCAATTACCCGCAGCCCCGCTTTGGCGAGTACGGGCTGCTGCTCGACCAGGGCCTGAAATCCGGCGGCGCAGCTCGGACACCAGGTGGAGAACATCCACAACATCACTTTTTGGCCCTTGTACCGAGCCAACGGAATCTGCTTTCCCCCACCGCTTGCAAATTTCGCGGGCGGTGCTTTCACCGGGAGATCCTTGGCGGCCTGCGCGACACCGCCGAAGACCAGCGTCCCGGTAATAAAGAGGGTCGCGAAAACTCGATGCATGGCTATCCGCATGTCTTTTTCCCGCTCTATCCGGCGCAGCACGAGAGCTGCGCCACGTCCTTGGTGAAGGTCTGGGCGCAGAGCTTGAGCCCTTCGACCATGGTCAGGTAAGGAAACAGTTGATCCGCCAGGTCCGCTACGGTCATCCGGTTGCGGACCGCGAGGGCCGCGGCCTGGATGATCTCGCCGCCCTCCGGCGCCAGTATCTGGACCCCGAGGATGCGGTCGGAATCCCGGTCGGCCACCAGCTTGATGAAGCCGCGGGTATCGAAGTTGGCGAGCGCACGCGGAACGTTGTCGAGGGTCAGGGTGCGACTCTCGGCCGCCAGATCCTGTGCCTCCGCCTGCGCTTCGGTGAGCCCCACGGTCGCGACCTGCGGATCGGTGAACACCACTTCCGGCATGCTGCCCAGATCCAGCGCGGCGTCGCCGCCGGTCATGTTGATGCCCGCGCGGGTGCCGGCGGCCGCGGCGACGTAGACATATTGCGGCTGATCGGTGCAGTCGCCGGCGGCGAAAACGGTCGCCGCCGAGGTGCGCATGTGATCGTCGATCACCACCGTGCCGTTCGCGCGGGTCGTCACCGCGGCGCGTTCGAGCTTCAGATCCGCGGTGTTGGCGCACCGTCCGGTGGCCACCAGCAGCGCGTCGCCGGCGACTTGACCGTGGTCGGTGTCGAGCGTGAAGCGCTGATTTTCATGCCGCACGCGTTTCGGAATCGTGTGCAGCAAGACCTTGATCCCTTCCCCTTCGAATACATCGAGCAATCCCCGGCCGAGCGCCGGATCCTCACGCGACAACAGGGTGCTGCGGGCGAGAATCGTCACCGCGCTGCCGAGCCGCCGGAACGCCTGGGCTAACTCCAGCGCGACCACCGATCCGCCGATGACCATCAGATGAGCCGGCAGGCGCTCGGCCACCAGGGCCTCGGTGGAGGTCCAGTAAGGCACCTCGGAGAGGCCGGGAATATCGGGGATCGCCGGCGAGGCGCCGGTGGCGATCAGGACCCGGTCGGCGCCGAGCATCACCGTGCCGCCGTCGGGTGTGGCGACCGACAGCGTCGTCGCATCCTCGAAGCGGGCACGACCGCGGAGCAACTCGATGTTCGGGTTCGAGGCGAGAACCCGCGCGTATTTGGCTTCGCGCAATTCCTCGACGCGTCGCTGTTGCTGGTCCACCATGGCCGCCCGATCGACGCTCGGTTGGTGGCGGCCGAGCCCGTCGAACGGGTGCTCGCGCTGGTAATGGGCAAGCTGCGCCGTGCGGATGAAAATCTTGGAAGGCACGCAACCGACATTCACGCAGGTCCCGCCCAGCGTGCCGGATTCAATCATGGTCACCTTGGCACCTTCCTCGGCAGCGCGGATGGCGGCGGCGAAGGCCCCCGATCCGCTGCCGACGATCGCGACCCGGGTCGCCCCGTTCTTGCCGCTGACGACGGCGTTTTCGTCGTCGCGGTAAAGGCTGGCGCCGAAACCCTTCGACTCGACGGCCTGGAGCAGGCGCTCGGCGCTCACCGTGGCGGGCGTCCCGACGCGCGCGAGCCCGTCGGCAAGCGAGACGTCCGCCTCGACCCCCGGCAATGCGTTGAGGGCGTTGGTCACGCTCTGCGCGCAGTGATCGCAGGTCATTCCTTCGATCCGTAGTGTTTGCATCTGCATCTCGACCGGTCTCTCCGTGCTTCATTAGAACGGCGGGAGGCACCGCGGCGCCGCGATTCCGGCACATTCGCGATTCGGGATCCGAGCCTACACCCTGGACTGGAGTACGGAGTCAAGCCCGTTCAGACCCGTCCGAGGGAGCCCTTTGCAATACGCCGAGTGGATGGGTGGCGATCCCGCCGCGAGTCGAATTTCAGCCAGGGACCGGGTCGAAGCGGGGAAGTCGACCGCCGATCACGCGCCTTGCAGGAGGTTCATTCCGGATCGTCGCCGGCCGTCGGTTCGGCGATGTGATCGAGCATGTCGGCGATTACACAGGTGATATGGGCGTCCGCGGCCGAGTAGAAAACCTGCTTGCCGTGGCGCTGCGCGCGCAGTACCCGTGCGGCGCGTAGCAGGCGTAGATGGTGGCTGACCAGCGAGGGCGACAGCGCGAGGCGTTCGGCGATTTCGCCGACCGAGGTCGGTTCCCGCAAGCACGTCATGATGATGCGCAAGCGGCTCGAATCGCCCATCAGACGAAACAACTCGGCAAGTTCCGCCGTTCGGTCGTCGCTCAGGTTCGACAGCATCACTTTCCCCCGATCATTGCCGGTTGCCAGCCGGGTTGTTTAGATATAAAATCTGAACACCTTTTCATATATACACTTCATGTTGGTCGTTCCCGTGCCATCGGCGATACGGGACCTTGCCTGAAGCTTGTCAGCGGCGCGAGGTGTAAGCAGTGTCCATCCAGAAACAGCCCTCCTGGCCGTTTACGGGGTCGAAACCGGGAAATGCAATTGCCCGGTTCATCCCATTTTCAACGCCCTTTTCAACGACCGACAGTCGTCTAAAATGCCGGTGCATCCCTGCACTGGACCGAGTGCCCGTCTTTCCGGACGGGCATTAAGTATGGCGCAGTCCGCGATTGATCCGAATGCCGGTCGCGCTCCGGGGCCCCCCGCGAGCGCGCCGCCGTGTAACGCCTGCCCGGTCGAGACCGAAGCCGCGCCTCCCCGTGCCGCGCCTGGACGCACCTTCAGGGTACACGGACTTGACTGCGCGGAGGAGGTTTCCGCCATCGAGCGCGAACTCGGGCCGCTACTGGGCGGGACCTCGCCACTCGCTTTCGACGTGCTCAACGGACGTATGACGGTGGCGCGCGAAGCCGACTCGGTGCCGGATACGGCGGTGCGCGCCGCGGTGGCGCGCGCCGGAATGCGCTGTGAACGATTGGGCGCCGGCGGGTCGCAACCCGGCGCGGAAACGACTCGACAGCGCCGCGCGCAGTTGTGGCTGACCGTACTCAGCGGTTGCGCGGTGGCGCTGGGGTTGGGTCTGCACATATGGCTCGCGGGTGGACTGGCCGAGGCCTACCGGCTGGCGACCACCCGCGGGGTTTCGCCGCCGGCGGTCGAGATCGCCGCCTACGTGCTCGCGATCCTCGCGGGCGGGCGCTATGTGGTGGTCAAGGCATGGTATGCCGCGCGGCGCCTCAGCGCCGACATGAATCTGTTGATGGTGATCGCGGTGGCCGGCGCGGTCGCGATCGGACAGTGGTTCGAGGCGGCGACGGTGACTTTCCTGTTCGCGTTGTCACTGCTGCTCGAGAGCTGGAGCCTGGCACGCGCGCGCCAAGCGGTCGCGGCACTGCTCGATCTCGCCCCGCCGACCGCGCGCGTGCGCCTCGATTCGGGTGAGGCGCGTACCATCGATGTCGCCGAGGTCGCGATCGGCACCCGTTTCATCGTCCGCCCGGGCGAGCGAATCGCCCTCGACGGAGTGGTCCGGGCGGGTGCGAGCGCGGTCAACCAGGCGCCGATAACGGGCGAGAGCGTGGCGCTGGCGGTGGAATCCGGATCGACGGTTTTCGCCGGCACCATCAACGGCGACGGCGTGCTCGAGGTGGAAAGCACTACCAACGCCGACAACACCACGGTGGCGCGGATCATTCGCCTGGTCGAAGGTGCCCACTTGCACCGGGCACGCGCCGAGCAGTGGGTGGAAAAATTCGCCCGCCTCTACACGCCCGCGGTGCTGGTGCTCGCGGCGCTGGTGTTTTTGGTCCCGCCGCTGTTGTTCGGCGCGCCGTGGGCGCTATGGTTTTATCGCGCGCTGGTGCTGCTGGTGCTTGCCTGCCCTTGTGCGCTGGTGATTTCCACCCCGGTGAGCATCGTCGCGGCGCTCGCGGCGGCGGCGCGCAACGGGGTTTTGGTCAAAGGCGGAGAGTATCTCGAGCAACCGGCCTCGATCCGCGCATTCGCCTTCGACAAGACCGGCACCCTGACCACCGGGCGTCCATCGGTGGTCGAAGTCGTCCCGATTGGTGAGCACGACGAGCAGCAAGTGATCGAGCGCGCCGCGGCGCTCGAGACCCATGCGCGCCATCCGCTGGGAGAGGCGATCGTCGAATACGCGGCGGCGCGCGGGATCCGTTACGCGCCTGCCGGAGAGGTGCGCACGATCCCGGGCAAGGGCGTTCACGGCCGCTGCGGCGGTCGCGAATTCTGGATCGGCTCGCACCGCTATCTGCTCGAGCGCGGTCAGCAAACTCACGCGGTGACGGAGCGCAGTGCGGCACTCGAAGGCAAGGGCCGGACGGTGATGGTGGTGGGAAACGAGCATCACGTCTGCGGCTTGATCGCGGTCGCCGACACGCTTCGCGGCGAGGCACACGCCGCGCTCGCCGCGCTGCGCGAGGCGGGCGTCGAGCACCTGGTGATGCTCACCGGTGACAACCGAACGACAGCCGCGGCGATTGCGGCGCGACTCGGGCTCGACGAAGTGCACAGTGAACTGCTCCCCGAGGACAAACTGGCGGTCATGCAGGCACTGGTTGCGCGCTATGGTCGGGTCGCGATGGTCGGCGACGGGGTCAACGACGCGCCCGCGATGGCCTGCGCGAGCATCGGCGTCGCAATGGGTGCGGCGGGCAGCGATACCGCCATCGAAACGGCCGATATCGCCCTGATGACCGATGATCTCGGCAAGCTCCCGTGGATGGTCGGCCTGTCACGCCGGGTGCTGCGCGTCGTGCGCGCCAACATCGGCTTCGCGCTCGCCGTGAAGTTGGTGGTCGCGGGGCTCGCCTTCGACGGTCTGGCCTCGCTGTGGGGCGCGATCGCGGCCGACGTCGGTGCCTCGCTGCTGGTGGTTGCGAACGGACTTCGCTTACTCCGAACTCGCCGGTTTCAGTGAGGTCGACCGGTCGCGGAAAATGCGCGGGCTCCGATCGCAAGGCGCGAGACGGATCACATTGCGGCGACGCTGAAGGCGGCGGGCCGGGTGTGGATGAGTACCACCGGGACCACGATGCGGCGCAGGCCGCGAGGTTGGTAGCCGCCAGAATTTATCGTGTTGCGAGATGGAGGTCGGAGCAGGCCGATCGTCCGTTGAACCTGGAATCCTCGGTTGGACGGGGTGAAGTGTGCGTTTGCGGTGGTGCAGGGCAAGGCACAACGATGCGGAATAGTCGTTTTATTCAAAGAGTTGTAACGCCGCTCTGCGCCGCCGCAAGCGTGCAATTCGCCCCGTAGCGTGGTTCACCGGGCGGGTGACGGCGTCGATTGACATTAAACGCATTCATATCAGCCGGTTACTGTCAGAATGTGTAACATCTCAAAAAATCCGGGCAAGACTGTGGCGCCTCAGGAGGGTGGGGTAGTGCGTTACGGGACCGTAGGCAGCAGGGATGCTGCCTCCGAGCGTACAGGGAAGTATTCACAGCGTGTCCTGTAACGCACTACCCCGCCCGGACGCCCGGATTTTTTGAGCAGCTACCAGAATGTAGCGGTCAACTGAGGATTCTAGGTTCAAACGGGGGTTACGGCGCCGTTCGTTGCCGTCGCAAGGGGCGGTTCGGGCCGGAACAGCCGGCCGCCGAAGGAATTTGCGAGCACCGCGCTCACACTGGTCGCCATGGCGATCATCGCCCAGGACGGGTGCACGATTCCGCTCGCCGCCAAGGGGACTCCGACCCCGTTGAAGAAAAACGCCAGCCACAGGTTCTGTATGGTCTTGCGGTAGCTGGTGGCGCCAATTCGGTAGGCATCCAGTACCGCACCGATTCGGTTGCCGAGAATGATGACATCCGAGGATTCGATCGCGATATCGGTGCCGGCCCCGATCGCGATGCCCACGTCGGCCTGCATTAGCGCCGGCGCATCGTTGATGCCGTCACCGACCATGGCGACGCGGCCGCCCTCGTTCTGTAATTCGCGCACCAACGCCGCTTTGTCTTGCGGGAGCACCTCGGAGTGGATTACGTCAATGCCGATTTCAGCGGCCACCGCCTGTGCCGTGCGGCGGTTGTCGCCGGTCACCAACAGCGGCGTCAAACCGCAGGCCTTGAGTTGCGCGACCGCTTCCACGGCATCCGGCTTGATCGAATCGGCAATGGCCAATACCCCGGCGACCCGGCCTTCGACGGCGACCAGTACGGCAGTCCGCGCTTGTTCCTCACCAGACCGAAGAAGGTGTTCGAGCGGTGCCACATCGATACCCCGGGACGACAGGAACCGGGCCGTTCCCACTCGCACCTTCAGTCCTTCCACGGTCGCCTCCACCCCGGCGCCGCTGAAGGCTTCGAAATTGCTGAAAGATGGGAGATCGATGCTTTGCGCTTCGGCGGCGCCGACGATGGCCCGTCCCAGCGGATGTTCGGAAGGCGTTTCGGCGCACGCGGCGAGTCGCAGCACCGCGGCGCGCTCGAAACCGTCGACTGCGTCAACCCGGGTGACCTTCGGTTTGCCTTCGGTAACGGTGCCGGTTTTGTCGAGAATCACGTGGGTGATGTCCTTGAGGACCTGGAAAGCCTCGCCCGAGCGGATCAGGATGCCGTGCTCGGCGGCCATACCGCCACCGCGGATCAGCGCCAGCGGCGTCGCCATGCCGAGTGCGCAGGGATAACCCATCACCAGAACGGTCACCGCGGCGTAAATCGCCCGCACCCAGTGCGGCTCGGCACTCCAGGCGTCGGGGACCAGCCCCCAGAACAGCAGCGCGCCCGATGCGATGATCAGAACGGTCGGGACATAATGCTGCAACACCCGATCGACGAGCACGATGACCCCCGGTTTCATCGCCTTCGCCTCTTCTACGTGGCGAGCCACCTGACGCAGAAAACTTTCCTCGCCGACCCGCGTCACCTCGACCAACAGGGTGCCGGTCTGGTTGACGCTGCCGCCGATTAGCTCGGCACCCACCTCCTTGTCGGCCGGGATCGGCTCGCCGGTGACCAGCGATTCGTCCACCGCACCGTGTCCGTCCACCCCGGCCATCGACCGGAACCCGCTCGCCCGGACGGATGCGCACCCGGTCGCCGACCGCGACCGCTTCGATGTCGATCTCCCGTTCCACGCCGTCGCGGACCACCCGCGCGGTGGGCGGTTGCAGGTCGAGGAGCTTGCGCACGCTTTGCGAAGCCTTGGTACGGACCAGCAAGGAAACGTAGCCGGACAACAGGTGATAGGTGGTCAGGAAAACGACCACGGCGAAAAAATCGACCGCTGGAAAACCGTCCAATCCGCGCCAATGGAGAAACGGTAGCGGCGTGCCGAGGACGCCGCCGATATAGGCGCCGCCGGCACCGACGGTGAGCAACACATGCTGGTTGGCGATGCGGCGCCAAGCCGCTCCCCGGGCCATACGGACGATGCGCCGGCCGTTCCAGGCGAACACGTAGGTGGCGATTCCCCAGGCGGCCCAGATATGCCAGTTCTGCATCTGCCAGAGGTCGAGCCGTACCGCCAACATGGCTAAAATGAGAACAATCGCGCAGCTTCCCGCCGAGATCAGATCGAGGCGTTCCGCGCGCGCGGCCTTCTCCTGTTCCTCGAAGACCGCCACCTTGCGCGGATCCCGGATAACGAATCCGAGCGCCCGTAGGGTGCCCTTGATCGCATCCGGCGTGGTCCGCGGAGCACGAAAGCGAATCAGCACTTCCTCGTGGGCCAAAGAGACATGCACCTCTTCCACGCCGCGGTCCCGATGCAACGCTTTCTCGATGGAATGGGCGCAGAAGGAACAACTCATGCCACCGATCTTGAGCTGCAGTGTGGCGGATCCCTGCGCGGCCGTTGCGTTGCTCATGGTCATTCGCCCTCCGCAGAGTTCGTTCTATCGATCCTCCGCGCGCAAGCTTCGCGTTGTCGGCTGCACCCGGCGAGCATCGTGAGAGGCTCTTGCAAAATTGCGAGAGCCGAGCGGTTCATGGATGAACCGCCATTCTTGACGGCTGTAAGCCGTTGAAAATGAAGAAACCGGGAAATCGCATTTTTCGGTTTCGCTCTGTAAAACTGCTTTGGAAGGCAGTTTTGCAAGTACCTCGTGAGTAGGGTCATGGCGTCGATCAGCCGTTTGCGGTGTAAAAGCCGGCTCGTTCGATGACCTCGACGACCCGCCTTTTCTCAACCGCGTGCGGGTTGTAGCCGATCCGGCCTTGCCGGGCTGAGAATGACACGCTGACTTCGCGTATCCCCGGCTCCCTTGCAAGCACGCCGGCGACGCGTTCAGCACACTTGGGGCAGGGCATGCCAGCTCTTCAACGTCATCGTCTTCATCGGATGCTCTCCTGTGCCGACAGGTCGGGATTGACGCCGTTTGGCGGCAGGGTGAAGACCTCTTGAGGCACGCCTACGCCGCGCAAGGGGTGTTGGCCGAGGGAGATGAGCTTGCCGGGGAAACAGCGCGCGAAGGCGCCGGATATCAGGATGGGCTCATTCAGAGCCTTGCACAGGTTCTCCAAGCGGGCGGCCTCGTTGGCGGCGGCGCCGATCACGGTGAACTCGAGGCGGCTCGGCACGCCGATATTGCCGTAGCTGACCTCGCCCAGGTGCAAGGCCAGTCCGAAGCGCAATGGCGGGTCGCCGATTCGGGCGCGGCGCCGGTTGATCGTCGCGATTCGCTCACGCGCGTCTACCGCCGCCGCCAGTGCGGTTCGGCAGGCGTGCGCAACACCGTGCACGCGGCGCTGAGTATCGGCGGCCGCGGTCGGAAAGATGGCCAGCGCCGCGTCGCCGATGAAACGCGGAACCTCGCCACCGTGGTCGAGGACGGCACCCGCCAGGCAGTCGAAAAAGGCGTTCAGAATGCCGAGAAATGCAGCGCGGGACATGGAGTCCGCCAGCCGCGTCGAGTCGCGCAGATCGCAGAACCAGATCACGGCGTGAATGTCCTCGCCGTCGCCCCGTTTGATCAGCCCGTCGAGTACCCGCCGGCCGGTATGCTTGCCGAGATAGGTATCGAGCAGGACCGCGGCGTTGCGCCTTACCACCTGCAATTCGAGCAGGTGCCCGAAGACCGGTAGCATCTCGTGGATAAGGCGCAGGTCCTTCGTGCTGAAACCGCCCGGCCGGTCGGCGGTCACGCTGACCACGTTGATCTGGCCATCGGAAAACCGTACCGGTATCGATGCGTAGTCGCTGGCGCCCTCATCCAACAGATCCTTCAGGATCGGAAAGTCGAGTCGCGGATCGGGAATGTCCAGGCGACGACGAATGGTCCCGGCACCGTTGAATATGGATGCGCAAGGGCTCTCGAGATGCAGGGCGCTCGCGACGATCGCATGCGGTGCCGCGATCTCCTCGACCTCCTGCGAATCCCGGCGCCAAGTATAGCCGGTCGCGTATACCTGAGGGTGAAGGGTACGGACGAAACAGTACAGGCGCGACAATGGTATGCCCTCGGCCACGATTCTGCGGCATAGTCCGCCAATCAGTTCACGGGTGACGGCCTGCGCCCAGCCGCGGGTCAACAGCCATTCGACCAGCGGATTGGCGCACCAGTGCATCGGCGTCGTCCTAGCGGATGAACCGCCGGGAGGCGAAGGCGTCACCGTCTCGCGCATCATGCTTTCCTACCCACCGGTCCGCGCGGCGTCGGCCGGGCCGGTCTTGCGCGAGCGACCGCATTCGATCTTCCAGATCCGGTTTGCGAAAAAGTCGCTGACGTATACCCGCCCGTTCGGATCGGCCGCGACACCGGCCGGGTAGCGCAGTTGCCGATCGCCGGAGGCGCGCGTTCCCGACTGTCCCAGCAGTTCACCGGCGGCCGTGAACTTCTGGATGCGGCGATTGAAGGCATCGGCCACGTAGACGTCGCCGCGCCGGTCCACGGTCAGGGATTTAGCCAGGCGGAACCAACCCGGCCATCGACCGGCTATTCCGAATCCGACGCCGCCCCACTGGGCGAGGTAATCGCCCTGGCGGTTGAATTTTTGAACCCTGTTGTTGTAGGCGTCCGCGACCAGGATCTCGCCCTGATCGTTGACCGCGATCTCGGTCGGAAAACGGAACCGCCCGCCCCGGCGGCCTTTGCCTCCCCATTGCAAAAGAAATTTCCCGTCAGCCGTGAACTTCTGGATCCGGTGGTTGTAGAAATCGGCGACATAGACATTCCCTCGCCGGTCCACCGCGATACCGCTGGGCGCATCGAAGGCGCCGTCGCCGCTGCCGCTGCGGCCCCATCGGGTGATGACCGTGCCGTCGGCCCGCAGCCGGGTGATCCGATCGCTGAGAAAATCGGCGACGTACAGCGTATCCCCCGTCACGGCTACCGTCACGGGGCGTTCGAAGCCCGGCCAGCGGGCGACCAGGCGGCCGTTTTCCGCGAGCTTCTTGATCTCGCCGTGCTCGGTATCGGCCACGTACAGGAAGCCGCCCGCCCAGGCCAGGCCCATCGGGCGGTTCAACCGTGCGCCGTCTGTTTCCGCGACGCCCCACGGTTCGATGGGCGAGCAGATCTCTCGCGCCGGCGACCACGGCACCAAGGCGTAAGCGGTCGTGCCAGCCACCACGATCGCGACCACGACGGAGAGTGAAATTGCCCTCATCGGCCAAGGATTTTGTAGTCGTAGGGATATTCGGACCTTTCGAAGGCGGCTCGTATTTGTTCCGAGGTCACGGTCTCGCCATCCTTGATCAATATTCGAATCTGCTCCTTCTCCCAGACCGGAACGACCCGGTGGACGCCGTCCAGTTCATACAGACGTTTCTCCACTCCGTAGGCGCAGTAAGGCCCCGGAATGCCGGGCACCGAGACGATCACCGTTCGGTCCGCGGCCGGCAAAGGATCGGCCGGCACGAGCAAGGCTGCCGAAAACAGCGCCGCCGCGATTTTTTGCAATACCGCTTCCATTCGCGCCTCCTGAAGATTGACCCCGGAAATATCCGCATCCCCGGAGATCACGTTTCGGATCCCGGACGAGCGCTCATTTCGGACGTTCGAATGCCTTCAATTCGAAGCCCGATTTTTCGACGATTTTCTTGGTCAGTTCCTCGTCGAGGGCCTTCCCCTTCTTCACCCAGATCATGACCATGCCATGCTTGTAGTCCACGTGGACTTTTTGAACGCCATTCATCCGCCTGAACTTGTCGTCGATGCCATTGGCATCGACGCGGCCCGCGAGGCCCCCGACCGTTACGTTGTACATGCCGGGGTTTCCCATGCCGAGCATTCCGGCCATGTCGGCAAAGCTGGTAGTCGAGACGAGCAAGAGCCCGAAGGCCAGTGCAATCGTTTGCGGTTTTTTCATCATGAAATCCTCCTTCGTTGAAGCTCCGGTGATCACGATCGGCTCCGTAATCGGCCGATGAATCTCGGCAGGAACGCGACCGTTGCCACCAGGGCGAGCGCGACCAAACCTTTTTCGACCCACCGCTCGCCGCCGGTAGCGGCTTCGCGACCGGCATAGCCCAGATAGGTGTACGCGAAACCGCCTGGCAGCATGCACACCAGGGACGCAAGCACGTAGTGCGACAAGGGGATACGCGTAAGCCCCAAGGCGTAGTTGAGTAGGTTGAACGGAAACAGCGGCACCAGCCGCGTGAAGGCGACAAAGCGCCAGCCTTCCGCTTCGACGCCCGCGATCAATCGTTGGAGGCGTCCGCCGGCCTTTCGCACCACCCATTCGGAGGCCAGATAGCGGGAGATCAAGAACGCAGCAGTCGCCCCGACCGTGGCGCCGGCGAGGCTGTAGAGGGTGCCCCAGAACGGTCCGAACAGAGCGCCTGCAACGATCGTCAGTATGGAGCCGGGCAGAAACAGCACCGTCGCTATGACATACAAGGCGGCAAATGCCAGCGGCGCCCAAAGTCCGAAACCGCGTACCCAGTTCTCGACCACGGCCACGTCGAAGTCGGTGCGCTGCACGAACGTCCAGGCGACGGCCGCCAACAGCACCGTGAGCACCCCGAGTCGAATCAGCATCGGCCGTTTCATGGCGGCCGCGGCTCACTGCGGTTGTGCGGCGTGATCGGCCGCCGGGCCGCAACCGAACGCGAGGCGCTGATTCGGAATCGCCGCTGCGGACCACGGTCGATCGGCGCTCCTATCGCCGGGGGCGCCATTTCTCGATGCGGTTGTTGCGAAAGTCGGCGACGAACACCGAGCCGTCGTCGGCCTCCGCGGCGGCGATCGCATGGCGAAACTGCCCCGGCCCGCCGCCGGTTTTGCCGAAAGCGGTGAGAAAGGTTCCGTCCGGGCTGAACTTCTGCACACGGTCGTTGTAGAAGTCGGCGACGAATACGCTCCCGTCGGGGGAGACGGTGACGTTGGTGGTCACCGCGAACCAGCCGTTGAAGGGACCGAAGATGTCCATCGCGAACGGCCCGCCCCACTTGCGCAGCAAGCGGCCATCGGCGCCGAATGCCTGGATCCGGTCGTTGTAGCCGTCGGCGACGTAAAGCGTGCCGTCGGCGCCGAGCGCCACGTCGGTCGGGTAATTGAATTCGCCGGCCCGGATCCCTTTGCTCCCGGTCGTGCCCAGCTGGCGTATAAACGTTCCGTCGACCTTGAGGCGCTGGACGCGCTAGTTGTAGAAGTCGGTGACGAACAAATCGCCGTTCGCGGCGACCGCCACCCCGCCGGGCGCGTTGAACTGCCCCGGACCGCTACCGGAACTGCCGATCATCCGTTTGGACGTGCCGTCGAGGGCGAAAACCTGGACGCGGTCGTTGAAATATTCCGGCACATACAACTCGCCGCCGTGAATGGTGAGATTCATCGGCCGGCCGAGGTCGCCGCGGCCCTTGCCGGGCTTGCCGAAGGCGCGCTTGAACCGGCCGTCGAGGTCGAAGACCTGGATGCGGCCGTTGCGCGAATCGGCGACGAACACTTCATTACCGGCCACCGCGATGCCGGTCGGATCGCTGAATTGCCCGGGCCCCGAGCCTTTCTCGCCCCAGGCCTTGACGAAAACGTAGCCGGGCTCGCGCGCCGAGGGAACGAACGCGACCCAGCCGATGCCGGCAAGAACGATGACGACCGCCACGAGACCCGCGACGATCTTGAGGATCTTCCTTTTCAAAGCGACGTACCTATTTCAAAAGTTGAACCGGAACCCGGCGCGCACGGTGAAGTTGTCGTTGATCGCGGTGCCGTTGAGATCCTGGAACGCCGGGAGCTGCACGACCGCCTCCACTACCCAGCGTCGGGTCACGTACTGGAGGCCGGGCGAGACGAACAGCGTCACACCTCCCGAATCGGGATCGTCGACGCCGCCGATCCGGTTCTTGTCCTGAGCGAGCAGGTTGGTTTCGAGGACGCCGTAGAGAAAGCCCGGCACACCGCGACCCAGGGTGCGCGGCCACACGCGGTATTGCAGCGAGGCGTCGAATCGGGCCTCGTCGCCGAAGGCGAAGCCGTTGGCCTCGGTGTTGGCCTTGTAGCTGGTCGCCACATCCACCTCGTAGGCCAGCGTCTGGTAGGTCGCGACCACGCCGGCGAAAGGATCCCAAGACCCGGAGCCGAGCTGCAGCGTGGCCGGCAGGGTGCCGAACGCGTCGCCATCGTTGTCGCGGCCGCTCGGCAGTTTCACCCCGGCGAAGGGCGAGAGACGGAAGGTGCGACCGGGGGCGTCGTCGTGAAAGACCGTGTAACGCCCGAACAGGCGGGCGTCGCCGACGCCGTTGGTGCTGCGCGTGACCCGCTTTCCCGCCGGCGTGGTGACATCGAGCGACTTGTTGAGGTAGGGCAGCACGCCGAACACCGCGAGATCCCCGGTGATGCCGTAACCGAGAACCGAGATCCCGCCGCCGACCGTCACCTCGCGGTCGGCGGGGCCGGGGTCATCGGCCACCCGTTTGTAGAGGAACTGCTCGCGGAAGATGAATTCACCCTTGGGCACCGGTAGCGCGGAATTGAAGGTCTCGGACGCGGCGCGCACTGCGCCCGCGAGGCTCGCAAGCGTCGCGAGCGCGGCGAGCGCAAGCGCCCCGGTCCGGCAGGCCGAAGGTCGCCGGAAACGGATCACGGGCACGTGCACCGGATCAGTCCGTGGCCGGCAGCTTGGTGAAGCCGCGCAGGGTGAAACCCGCGTCCTTGACGATGCGGTCGGCCTGGCTCTTGTCCATCTTGGCGCCGTCCGCCATGGTGACCGTCACGGTCCCGGCGTTGATGTCGACGTTGATATCCTTGACGCCGTCGGTTCGGTTGAGCTGCTTTTCGATGCCGTAAGCGCAGAACGGGCAGGCCAATCC
>Ga0114931_10003371_pt1 | contig 20253 bp, 19 predicted proteins | sample 2SBtaG_FD_89579 | JGI IMG/M metagenome (GOLD analysis project Ga0114931, IMG submission 89579) | Deep subsurface microbial communities from Kolumbo volcano to uncover new lineages of life (NeLLi) - 2SBTROV14_V59a metaG | ecosystem: Environmental > Aquatic > Marine > Volcanic | place: Kolumbo...
TGGCCTAGAGTAGAAGAAAGGAGCGCGTGGCATTTATAAATGCCACACGCTTCTTTGTGTCTGAGTCTATTCCTCCAGTGTCGAGATATCGCCGGGGTCTTGGCCGAGTTCTTTGGCTTTGAGAATGCCGGCCTCCTTCTTTCACGATTCTCAGGTTTCTGAAATACAGCCATCCCCTTTTTCCCCTCTTTTCCCCCTGGACCCATTTTCCCCTCCAATTTCGAGACAAACGAATAGGGAATGGAAAGAAATCAGTTTTTCTTCCCTGAGTTGGGTTTGGCTAGTTGGGAGGACTTGCTCAAGTGTTGACTCCGCCGAAAAAGTTCCTATCTAAAAAAGAGTAGATGTATTCTCTTTTGAGGAGAAAAGCATGTTTCCTTCCTCCTATGTTGTGGATCATGTTATGAAGGGATCTTATATATGACTGATACTGAACATACAGAAATAATTGTGACGCTGCCTCTTGTCCCGGTGAAGCGTACGGTGCTTTTTCCAGGTACAATGGTGCCTTTTACGATTGGGCGAGAGCGATCGATTGCCGCAGTTGAAGCGGCCATGAATTCGGAGGAGAAATCCGTGCTCTTGGTGGCTCAACGCGATTCTGAAAAAGAAGATCCGGCTTTTCAGGATCTGTTTCGGGTTGGAACTAAAGCCGTGATCAAACAAATGGGAAAGACCTCGGATGGTAATCTCCAGGTTCTCGTTCAAGGCATTGAACGAATGGCGATCTTGAACGTTGAATCCACCGACCCGTTTTTCATGGTCCGGGCTCGTCAATTAGAGCACCCCTCGGAGTCGGGGGCCGAGGTCGAGGCTCACCACCTGGCGTTGTATGATCTCTTGAAACAATTACCAGAATTGTTGGGTACGCAAGGCGTCGGGGAATTAGTGGTAGTCCTACAAGCAGAAAAAAGCCCTCTTTCGGTTGCCTATAGACTGCTCTCTCTCTTGAATTTGAGCGTTGATCGCCTCCAGGCCCTACTGGAACAATCGGATTCAGTGGAAGTACTTCGAGAAGTTCACGGAGCACTGTCCCACGAACTGCAAATTCTGAAGTTGCGCCATGAAATCGCTAATCAGGCTCAAGCGGAAATTGGCAAATCCCAACGGGAATATTTTCTGCGTCAGCAACTCAAAGAAATCCAACAGGAGCTGGGAGATTTGGAATCAATTCCCGAAGACAGTGAATTCGGTGAACTGAAGACACGCATTGAACAAGCGGATCTTCCTGAATCGGTGAAAGGCGAAGCTACCCGTGAATTGAAACGGCTGGCCAAACTTCCGCCTGCGGCACCTGATCATCAAGTGATCCGTAGCTATCTGGAACTGCTCCTGGAACTTCCTTGGAACAAGGCCACCGACGATAATCTAGACTTGGCCAATGCCCGCGAGGTGCTGGATGCGGATCACTATGGCATTCAAGACGTGAAGGAACGCATCCTGGAACATTTAGCTGTCTTGAAATTGAATCCGTTCGCCAAGGCTCCTATTCTTTGTTTGGTGGGACCTCCGGGTGTCGGAAAAACCAGTCTTGGTCAATCTATAGCTCGTGCCCTGGGCCGCACTTTTGAACGGCTCAGTCTTGGCGGGCTTCACGATGAAGCGGAACTCCGTGGACATCGACGGACGTATGTGGGCGCAATGCCGGGTCGGTTGATTCAGGCACTTCGACGGGCGGATGCGAACAATCCGGTGCTGATGTTGGATGAAGTCGATAAGGTTGGGAAAGATTTTCGGGGAGATCCTGCTTCGGCCCTTCTCGAAATTCTGGACCCCGAACAAAATCATTCATTCCGGGATAATTACTTGGACTTGCCGTTTGATCTGTCTAAGGTCATGTTTATCACCACGGCGAATTCCCTGGATCCCATTTCGACCCCGTTACGGGATCGTATGGAGATCATTCGCCTGGCTGGGTACAGCCAAGAGGAAAAACTGGAAATCGCCAATCGCTACTTATGGCCGCGACGGGTGAAAGAAGCCGGACTCACGGATCGTTCCCTCACTTTGGAAGAGGATGTCATTCCCTACATTATCAAGCGATACACGCGGGAAGCGGGGGTGCGTCAACTCGAACAAATGCTCGGACGATTGACCCGGAAAATAGCGTTACATTTAACCGAAGCTCCTGCCGATCACGCGGATACCTCCTTGGTCATTCGAGCAGCAGAGCTAGGTGAGTGGCTGGGGATTGAACGATTCATGCCAGAAGAAGCCAGGAAGGCTCTGCCTATTGGCGTTGCGACTGGACTAGCCTGGACTGAATCAGGAGGTGATGTCCTGTATGTGGAAAGTTCATTGTTGCCTGGGGGCAGTGATCTGAAGATTACCGGACAGATTGGCGATGTCATGCAGGAATCCGCTCAAGCCGCGAGAAGCTATCTTTGGTCGCGGGCCAAGACGTTGGGTATTAATACGGCCGTGTTTAAAGACAATGGCCTACATATTCACGTGCCGGAAGGGGCCATTCCCAAGGATGGTCCTTCCGCTGGAGTGACTATGGCGACTGCATTGGGTTCGTTGTTACTGGGCATTCCTGTGCGCAAAGATACGGCCATGACCGGTGAGATGAGTTTAAGCGGATTGGTGTTACCTGTGGGCGGTATCAAGGAAAAACTGTTAGCGGCTCACCGCATCGGGATCAAACGCATAATTTTGCCGAGGGCCAATCAAAAGGACTTGAAAGAGGTGCCAGAAAACGTGCGAATGGAACTGGAAGTTATTCTGGTTGAGTCTATTGAAGACGTTTTGAAAGCGGTCCTAACCAAAGCTCCGCGTTTCTCGCCAATTGCCAACGGGAACGGTGCATCGAAATCCACTGCTGGCAAGGGTTCTCTGGTGGTGTGGCGTTAAAAAAATCAGAGGATCAGTTTTGCCATTCGGCAGGGGATGCGCAGATGAAGACAAAGCCGGTAGCTTGAAGAAGCAACCGGCTTTGTGTTGGATGTTTTTATTCTTCCAAGGTCGAAATATCGCCGGGGTCTTGGCCGAGTTCTTTGGCTTTGAGGACACGGCGCATGATTTTGCCGGAGCGAGTTTTGGGCAGTGAGGTGACGATTTCGATTTCACGGGGTATGGCGATTTTCCCGAGTTCATGTTGCACATGTGCTTTAAGGCTCTTGATCAGTTCCGAACTTTCGGTATGGCCTTGTTTTAAAATTACGAAGGCTTTGATCATCTCGCCGGCTGTTTTGTGTGGTTTGCCGATGACGGCGGCTTCGACCACTGCATCGTGACTAACTAATGCACTCTCTACTTCGGCGGTGCCGATTCGATTGCCGGCGACTTTGACGACGTCATCTGCGCGACCCATGAACCAGAAGTAGCCGTCTTCATCCTTATGGCAGACATCGCCTGCTGTGTAGCAGTTGGGGATATTGTTCCAGTAGCTGAGGTATCGATCGGGGTCTTTGTAAATCGTGCGCATCATGCTTGGCCACGGTTTTTTGATGACGGCGAATCCTCCGCCGGTGCCGATGCTGGTGCCCTCTTTGTCCACAACGTCCGCTTCAATGCCTAAGAAAGGTCGTGTGGCAGAGCCTGGTTTGAGCGGGACGCAGGGAAGTGGGCTCACGAGGATTGAGCCGGTTTCGGTTTGCCACCACGTATCCATGATAGGTTTGTCTCCACCGGTGACCTTATGGAACCATTCCCATGCTTCGGGATTAATGGGCTCGCCCACTGATCCTAGGATGCGCAAGGAAGAAAGATTATATTTTCCTGGCCAATCTTCGCCGTATTTCATGAGCAGTCGAATGGCGGTTGGCGTGGTGTAAAAAATCGACACCCCATATTTGGAAATGAGATCCCACCAGCGGCCAGGATTGGGGTAATCGGGTTTGCCTTCGGCAGTAAGGATTGTGGCGCCATTGAGCAATGGGCCATAGACGATGTAACTGTGACCGGTGACCCAACCAGGATCTGCCACGCAAAAGTACACGTCTTCATCTTTGAGGTCGAAAATATATTTGGTGGTGATGTAGGTGCCGACCATGTAGCCGCCGTGCACATGTACTACGCCTTTGGGTTTGCCGGTGGTTCCCGAGGTGTACAAGAAGTACAGCGGCGTTTCTGAATCTAATTGTTCGGCTTCGCATGTAGTGGATTGCCCTTCTAGCCATTCTTCCCAATCGATCTCATTCTCCTTGAGAGTGATGCCCGGTTTTTCTCGCCGTACGACTATCATTTTTTCAATGCTCGGACTTTTTGACACAGCTTCGTCCACGACTTCTTTGAGGTCGATGCTTTTACCACGATCGTATCCGTAATCCGCGGTGATGATCATTTTGGCATTTGCGTCTTTGATGCGGGATTCGAGGGCTGGTGCGCTAAATCCCGAGTAGATGACGGAGTGGATCACGCCTATGCGCGCGCAGGCCAACATGGCGATTATTTGCTCTGGAATCTTGGGTAGATAGATTGTGACGACATCGCCTTTTTTGAGTCCAAGGGATTTCAAAGCATTCGCGCATTTATTTACCTGGCGATACAGTTCGGCATAGGTAAAAATGCGCTCCTCACCTTTTTCTCCAACCCAAATCACGGCGACTTTGTTTTTTCGCCAACTGTGTATATGTCGATCCAAGCAGTTGTACGAGATGTTGCATTTGGCATCCAGAAACCACTTGGCCCAGGGATATTTCCATTCCAGCACTTTCGTCCATGGGGAAAACCAATCTAGTTCTTTCGCGACGCCTTCCCAAAATTTTTCAGGATCGGCAATTGATTCTTTATATGCCGCGTCATAATCCTTGATATACGCTTCCTGAAGTGTTTTTTCGGTTGGGTGATAAACCGTGGTGGTTTTTAACAGCGTTTCAATTTGTTCTGCCATGTGTGCATCCTCTCGAATGTAAAAAATATCGGTCTTTGAATGTTTTAAATTGACGAGTCAGGGGGGTTCTGTTTCGTCGGTTTTATTATGAGACGGTTCCCATCTTGCTGCAAGAAAAATTGTGTTTTCGAATCATTGTGGCTGATGGGCGGGTTCGAGCAAATCGAAAACGGTTTTGACAGGGTTAAAGGTGGGCCGTGGAACTTCCACAAAAATGGTATGCCACTTGGCCATGGCTCCGTTCCAAAGCCCTGGGAGTTCAAGTGCTTTCAACTCGCGGCCCTCGTATGACTTTTCAGAAATGAATCCGGCATTGGGGTCAATGTATTGATTGAGGTCAAACGGATTGCCTTGGTAATTGCGCACTCCACAAACCATATCCACGGGATTGAAATGTGTGGAGGCAGCAAAGATGCGTTGCTGTTCAGTGGATTGCGGGTCCACTTGAGAGGATTCCACGATTTGCAGAGATGTCGTGCCGTCTTCATGTCTGACCCAGAATGGTCCGCCACCAGGGTCGCCGGTGTTTTTGACCATACCGCAGACGCGAATAGGCCGATTGCCGAAGTCTCGAAGAGCGTTGGAACGTTGCGCTTGGTCCCAGTCTTTCCACTGTGGAGGCTTCGTAAAGTTCAATGTGGATTGCGCCCATTGGACCATGTCATCCAATTGTTTTGTGGTAACGGTTTGCGAATCAAGCTGCCTGAGGTACGTAAAGAGTATGTTCTGGACATGAATGAGGTAGCCACCTAATGCGCGTTTGTAGGTATAGGTTTCTGCCTTAAGATAATCCGGGACCACGTTGTCGATATTTTTAATGAAGACAATATCTCCTTGCAGTTCATTCACGTTTGAAATGAGCGCACCATGTCCGCCTGGGCGGAATAAAAGATTACCTTTGTTATCGCGAAATGGGCAGTTTTCCCTATCCACCGCGATGGTATCGCTAGAGGATGTCTGGAGCGAGCAGTTAACCATCCAATCGAGATCATCTTGTTTGAAGCGCTGACGGGCGACTTCAATATGTTCTTGAACGGCTTCTTGATGTTCTGGCGAAATCGTGAAGTGTACGTGGGCTTGATTGTTATCATCTCTGGCGTAGATGGCCGCTTCAATTAAATGTTCTTCAATAGGGGTTCGGACGTGGTTCTCATACCGATGAAAGGCCAGGAGGCCTTTCGGTCGTTTGGCGTAATTGAGTCCACGCGGATGGAGAAGCGCTTCTAGAATTGGCTGATATTGGCCCTGGGTACGAAGCGTATGAAGTCCATGCCCCTGCTTGGCGAGGGTATTTTCTAAGTCATCATAGAAGGCGAAATCTGAGAGTCTGTCTAAAAAAGGTTTCAGACTAGCGTGTTCTGACGATGTCAAGGACGGTGTTGCTTGGTTTGACGCATTCTCACAGCAAGGCAATAGGGCTTTGAACATGCGTGAGGCTGCGCCTGACGCTGGGACAAATTTTGTTATTCGCCCCTGAGTCATTGCTTGTCTGAAGATTTCTTCGAATTGAGAAAGTTCAGTATCCGCAATCTGTTCGATGCCTTCATGGATGGTGCAGGGTTTGGTCAGGGTGATGAACGGAATGCCACGTTGAAAAATGGCAAGTTGATGCTCAACGGTTTCGACAGATGTTCCTCTGGCGGTTATGCAGTCACGGTCTTGTTGAGTCAGCATGGAATCAGTTCGGCACGTTGAGTTCATCTTTTCCGTTTTCTCATAACATTGATATTATTCAATGAGTTAGCGTCCCTTCTTCACTCATGTCGTCACTTTTTAGGTCAGGCTTTAGTGTCAGGAGGCCAATGAGAAGCTTGGTGAAAAAAGAATGAGCAACTGAGAGTGCAAGATTCCCCATCATTCATATCCTCCCATAGGATCATAGTTCCCTGACTTACAAACTTCTGAAACGAGATGAGAACACGAAAAGAGCTAAGCGTCTGCCCCACCTTTTAAATAGCCTAGTCCTATTTTCATCGCACGTCGGGTGATTTCGCACCATCGGTTTTCTGGGTACTCCTCCAATATTTTTGCCACCTTGGGATCTTGAATATCCAACCCGACAATCTTAATGATTCCATCATCGATTTTTACTTCAGCCACGATTCGTCCTCCTCTATTCTTATTCGCGATCTTCGCGTGTCTTGGTGGTATCCTCGTTATTCCCTGCAATGACGAGGCTTTAAGGTTGATTTTCTTGACAGGGTAGGGGGTGCATGTTAGCATTTTTTCAAGGTTTTCTCTAACATTCGTCTGTGGGCCAATGAATTATTTTCTTGTTTCACCGACTTTCGCCAATCTGAGGAGGCATCCATGAAAATCCTGAATGTAACCCTAAGGGATCGTGTTGCGAGTGTCGGGTGTCTCTTTATGGTGTTATTACTGAGCGGGTGTGGAGGTGCTCCAGATTGGGTCAAAGAAGGCTCCGGGGTGATGAATCGGGACGATAGTAAATCCATTTATGGTGTAGGGACGGTTGAAAAAGTTCCCATGGAATCTATTGCTTGGGAAATAGCCGAAAATCGTGCTCGTGCTGAAATCGCTAAAAGCTTTGAAACCTATACGGCGTACTTAATGCGCGACTATGTGGCGACGACTGCTGCGACGGAATCTCCAGGTGTCTCCGCGGAGCAGGATGTCCAACGGGCGGTCAAAACATTCACGGCCGTCACCTTAAATGGGGTACGACCAATTGAACGGTATAAAGATGACGAAAAGGACATGTATTATGTGCTGGCCAAGCTGTCCTTTAAAGATATGCAGGAAGCGCTTAGTCAAGCCAAAGAACTTGATAAAGATGTCAAAGACTTTGTGAAGAAAAATGGCGAACGTATTTTTGATCGATTGGAACAAGAAGAAGCCAAGCGACAAGTGAGTGCGTCCTCGGAATAAGGGGTTGACGTCTGACGATGATCATTGGAACAGGTGAAGCTATGAACATGATTCGACAGGTTTCTTGGTTTGGAGTGGTGCTGAGTGTGACGGTGTTCCTTACGGGTTGTGCCACGGAAAAGCGTGTCACCCGAGTTGATACCGGAGTGACGACCGATTTGAGTGGTCGGTGGAATGATACCGATTCCAAACAAGTGGCCGAAAAAATGATTGGTGAAATGCTGTCTCGTCCCTGGTTGAATCAATTTGCAACGCGTGAAGGCCGGCAACCGGTTGTGATTGTTGGAAATGTTCAAAATCTTAGTCACGAACATATCAATACTCAGACGTTCATCACTGATTTGGAACGAGAAATGACCAACAGTCAGAAAGTGACCTTTGTGGCAGACAAATCCGAACGCAAGGAAGTTCGGGAAGAGCGAGCCGACCAGGCTATCCATTCACGTGAAAATACGCAAAAGGCGCCCGGTCGTGAGATTGGGGCCGATTTTATGATGAAAGGCCGGATTACCACCATTCAAGATGAGGCCGACGGGACTAAGGCCATTTTTTATCAAGTTGATTTAGAGTTGGTGAGCCTTGTCGATAACACCAAATCTTGGTATGGCCAGCATAAGATTAAAAAGGTCATTGAACGTAAGCGCATGCTGTTTTAGCTGACTGATGTCCCGTGAAGTTCTTTCACCATGTCGACCGGACTTCTCGCCTCTTTTCAGGATTGTTCCCCTACCCCTTAACGTCCAATCTCCCCGTATTTCCTACTTCTTTCGTTCCTGTTGTTTTCTTCCTGATACTATCTCTGGTGGCTCTCGAGGGGTGCGCAAGTCACCTTTCCTATTATGACAAACTCTCTCTCAGTCTTGATCAGGGCGATGCTGAAAAGGCGGATCAGATCGTTGCCGCATCTAAGTCATACTATGGTTCCACGAGCAAACTGCTGTACCTGATGGATCGTGGCATGACACTTCATTTGGCTGGGCACTACGAAAAGAGCGAGAAGTTTTTGGAAGAAGCCAATGAGATGGTGGATGATCTTTATACTCGTCACCTTCACAACGAAGCCTTATCGTTATTGGTCAACGATACCAAGCGGCCCTTTCGCGGTGATCCCTATGAGCAAGTGTTGATCAATGTGATCAATGCTTTGAACTATGCCCGGGTGGAGGAGCTAGAAGAGGCGCTGGTGGAGGCGCGGCGGGTTGACCATCGACTCAATGTCTTGGCGGATACTGTTGAGGAACAAGATTATCATGACGATCCCTTTGCCCGGTATTTGTCTGGTGTGCTGTATGAAGCCAATGGGGATTTGAACAATGCCTTTGTTGCCTATCGCAACGCGTATGAAGCGTATCAACAAAACCAGACGTGGTTGGAAGTGCCCATCCCGCATAGGGTTAAGCTGGATTTATTGCGGATCACGCAACGGTTGAATCTTACACAGGAACATGCTGAATACCTGCAAGCGTTTCCTGAGATTTCATGGCGTCCACCATCAACGAATGATCAAGCGGAGATCGTGGTCATTAGCTATCTTGGCCAGGCTCCTCGTCTTGAAGACCGGTTTATTGATGTGCCAATCAGTTTAGATGCCTTGGCCTTGTTGTTGTACACCAAGCCATTGGGCAGGGGGCAGCCTCAACGTGCGGGTGGCGGGGATGCCGTTCTCTATGGACTCCAGGGTGAAATCGTGAGAATCTCTCTTCCCCGTGTGGTGCCTCAGAAAACCCATGTGGAATATGGACAGGTTGCAGTGGTTCGAGAAGGGAACCAAGAGACGCACCGGACTGAATTGATGGAGAATGTGACCGCTGCGGCTAAGAAAAATCTTGCGGATCGGTTGCCAAGCGTGACAATGCGTGCGGTCGCCCGGGCGGCATTGAAGCTATCAACGGCTGAAGGCATTGGTTATGGAGTCAGTGCAGTCGGTAAAGATGATGAGACACGGAATCTTATTCATGGGGTGGTATCGACGTTGCTGAAGGTCCTGTTCATTACCACAGAAGAGGCGGATAAGCGAAGCTGGCGTACACTTCCGGATAAAATTCATGTCTCTCGATTTTCTGTGCCTTCGGGGTCGATGACGTTGACGTATCAATCATTGGGACAGCATGGTGAACGTATCGGCGCGCCTGTTGAATATCCAATGACCCTGCAACCTGGCGAAACACGGTTTTTGACCGTGTACACGGCGGAATAGAAGAATGAATTCGATTGGCTCAGATATCAGGCTGGCTGTTTTTATGATGATGTGTCTTGGGATGATTGGGTGCGCCATGTTTTCGTCGGTGGAGCGCCCTCCTTGGCTGATGGGGGCTAGCGAGCAATATCCGTCTCATCGTTATTTGGTTGGAGTTGGGCAGGGATCGTCACCAGCTGTTGCTGAAGAGCGGGCTTATGCTTCAGTGGCCAAAATCTTTTCCGCGCATGTGCAATCGCAGGTTCAAGATACCGAGGCATTTCGTTTGCTGGAAAAAGACGGGGCAACGCAAACACAGCGAGATCTGGCCTTGGACCGGACCACCCGGGTGACGACCCAAAAAGTGTTGAAGAACGTTCAGGTGTTGGACCGGTGGATGCATCCTGAAACGAAGGAGCATTTTGTGTTGGCCGGACTCGATCGGCAGCAGGTGGAGCAAGGTCTGGTCGAAACCATCCAGGCATTTGATCGTACCATCGATGATGATCTTCAGGTGGCTCGACATGCCTCGGATAAAATCATTCACATTGGAAAACTGAGACATGCCATTCAGATTTGGCATAAGCGAGATGTCGTGAATGCGGATCTTCGGGTAATTCGAGAAAGTGGGCGTGGTATTTTGCCTCCCTATCGATTAGGCGAGTTGACCAAGGAACTTGATGCGTTTTTAGCAGAACATTTTTTGGTAGAGGTTCGACTCGACGGTGAACAAGCGTCTGATGTGGAGTCGGCGATTGTTCAAAAGCTTCGACAGGAAGGCTTGCCGGTGATGACGGATGAATCGTTGTCCGTAGCCGGTTCTGGGAGTCAAGCAACTTCGAAAGATCGGGCCTCGGATTTATTGATTAAGGGTTTGGTGAGAGTGTGGGATATTGATTCCCTTGATCCACTATTTGTGTATGCACGATGGTGTGGTGACATACGGATTCTCGACCCTCAACAAGATCGAGTGGTGGGCGTGGTCAGTCGATCGGGTCGTGAGGGACATGTGACGTCTCGAGAAGCTCGATCCCGGGCGTCAGCCGTGATGCAATCCACGTTAGCCCAAGAGGTTGCAACCACGATCTTTAGTTCCTTGAATCGTAGTTCCTCAGAAAATCTTCCCATTCCTTCCAGTCCTTGCCTCAATAATAAACCGTGATGTCTGAACGTTAACTACCTGCTTCGTTCAGCCTAGAACCGGCAGTTGGATCACGAAAGTCTGCACAACCTCTTCACGCAACTAGAGAATTTGAAAATCCTCTCATCACCAGCAAGGTGACCACGAGGTTTTCAAATTCCTTATGCACATGAATAGCTTGCACAGCTTTTTTGCGCCCAACGGCAGGTTCTAGGTTCAATAGCCATTCCAAATACGTTCCATAAATTCAAAATGCGAATATCGAAATCCGGAACAAATCGGAATGACAAAATTGATAAATTCGAATTTAGGATTTGTTTCGAAATTCGATATTCGAACTTCAGATTTATTTGCAGATCAAGCGGAGACCTGGAAGTTAATTGGATTTGTGATGACACCCGAATTCACCCTGTAACTCTTCAATCGTTTCTTTCCACTCTTGCCTTTCGATAGGCAGATTCTGAAACAGGGGATCTTTAGATGGAGGATTGGGTAACAGTTTCTCTGCCTGTTCCCCATGAGTGGAAGCCATAGATATGGTCTGACACACTCCGGAAGAGGCGGGAATGTGTTCTCCACTTTGTTGAAATAAGGCGATGGCTCGATAGACATGTTCTTGCGCGCGAAGGAGAGCTTCGAGGCTATGAAAGTTTGCCTGAGACGCAGGCTGAGTTTCCTGTTTTGCCAGTAGTGCCGCCATCAATGCGGCTTTTCCGGAGTTGAGTGCCGCCCCGTAAGGGTCGCCCATAGACATGGAATCATCGGCGGCATCACGCAGGCGCATCAGTTCCGCTTGGTCTCCAGCGTCCTGCGCGTGGGATGGTGGGGGCGCACCATGAGTGAAAAAAGTCAGGACGAGGAAAAATACCGTCTTGAAAATGGGACGATACGCCGTTTCGTGTGATGGGGGTGTTTGGGGACTGTGCATGGGAACATTCGAGATGTTGGTAAAAAGAACCCTCTTCTTAATGTCTAAGAAGAGGGTTCTTTTTGGATTCGATAGTCTTCAAAGACTCACATAATTTGATAATCCAGATCGATCATTTTTGTCGCGACATTGGCTGCGTCTCTGAGTTTTTTCATTTCTTTCGAGTTGTCGCGAATTAACCATATTTTAATATTGAGCTTTTCAATGGGAGCGATGGATTGATCACTACGCAGTTTGCTAATGGACCAGACGACTTCAGTGAGGACAGGGAAATCGATGTCAGAGGGTTCATCCATGTCTTCGAGATTGCGATTTAAATAATCAAGAAGAGGTGGAGTAATGGCCGGATCACCGGTGCGGGCTCCAATAAGTCCTAAGCCTTTAGCCGCGGCTGCTTGAATTTGGGAGTTCTTTGAGGTCACGAAGATGTCCGTCAAGTTGGGAATAGCGGAACTGCCAATGCCAGCAAGTGCGATAATAGCCTTTGTGGCAAATTCTGTATTTTCATCGTGAGCCAATTTGATGAGATAGGGGAAGGCTTCTTTGGATGCTACCTTCGAAAGGGTTGAAAGGATTCGAAGCTTTCGGGCTTTAGACGTTTCAGGCGCCTCAAGCAATTTAGCTAGTCGGTCCGTGTGTCCCCATTCGGTGGCGATCATGACGGGGAAATCAAATTCTTGTAGTTTAAGTTTGAGTTGGCTCATGGCATACAAGCCAGAGTTTTTGACCTTGGCTTTTTTTGCCGCGGCATAGGCGTCTTCAAAGTTGGTGCGGGTTTCTTTATACCACCCTAGGTCTTGTCCATCTAATCGATAGTTAAATAAGCAAGCCGGCCCTCTCCAAAGACGCGAGGGAGAATCGGCTAATTCGGCATCGCCTCCTGAGCGTGTGGTACCTTTCCAGCGCTTTTGTTCTTCACATTTGACCCAGAGTTGTACGTCGGCGGGAGCTTTCCGGTCGGTGACAACTGTATACCCAAGTTTTTCCAGTCTTGGTTGGATGAGAGCGACAAGATCATCGGATGGAATTTTTCCGTCTTCCGTAAGTGCCAAGACGTTCAGGTACACGGTTTGAATTTTTTCAAGTTTGGCTCGTTGCTCTTCGTTAATGTGGGACCGTCGCGCTGAACTATCGGTGGCGAGTCCGAATATGACTAGACAGGCACACATCAACATTCCTTTTGTATTCTTCGTCATCATGGGGCCTCCTGACCGGGCTTGAGTCAATTGCTGGAATGGCAATGAAAATAATTGAGAAAAAGGCCAATGATCATGCACGCCAAGGGGCGCGATCATTTCCTCGACTTTCTCTGCAACCGGTGAACACCATGCCTTACGGCAACCGGTGAATATTAGCTGACATGACCGTCAAGGTCTAATTGCTTATAGGTCCAATTGGCGGCTTCTCGAAGATCTTTCATTTCCTGTGAATTGTCATAAATTACCCACACCTTAGAATTCAATTCCGCTATAGGTTCGATGGAATCCTCATCCCTGAGTTTGCCGAGACTCCAGACCACTTCTGTTAAGACAGGGAAATTGATATCGGCTGACGTATGGAGGTGCTTCAACGCGTTTTTAAGATATGTAAGAAGGGGGGGGATGGCGGTGGGGTTCCCACTGGCCCCTGCCACATGACCCAAAGCCTTGGCGGCCGCAGCTTGAATGTCAGGGTGCGTTGAGGATTGAAATAAATCAGTGAGAAAAGGAATCGAGTCCTCGCCTACGCCGGTGAGTGCCTCTACCGCTTCATGTGCGAAATCTTTATCTTTCATCAACGCTGTTAAATGAGGAAGGGCTGACTCAGCTTCTATCTCACTCAAGGCCGAAAGAATATGGAGTTTGCGGATTTTCGGAGTATTGGGAGCGTCTAAAAGCGTCATGAGCCTTTTGGGTTGCCCCCATTCCGCGGCGATGAGTACCGGGAAGTCGTATTGAGATAGGCGTTTAGCCAATTGGCCCAGCGCATAGGTCCCCGGATCCGTGGCTCCCGCGGATTGTGCGGCGTTTATGGAATTTTCGAACGGGGTACGGACTTCCTTGTACCACCCGAGATTTTGGCCATTGAGTGAATAACGCAACAAACAAGCTGGTCCTTTCCATAGCCGAGCTGGGGCATCAGGTAATTCAGCATCGCCTCCTTGGGCAGTCGTCCCAGTCCAGGTTTTCCGTTCTTCACACTTCACTTTAAATTCGACATCGTGAGGAAACGATCGATCAGTCACTACCGAAAAGCCGACTTCTTCTAGACGTTGCGTGACGATTTTTTGTAAGCCAGTGTTCTCGGCGAGACCCTTTTCCGTCAAGGCTAAGACTGTAACTAAGACGGTTTGGGCTTGTTCGAGTTGACCCCTTTGTTCAGGAGTGAGGTGAGTACGCCGAGCGAGGCTTTCCGGAACTTGAAGGCTGACAAGGATGAGGAGAAGCCAGATGAGGATTACTGATTTTTTCATAAGGAGCCTCCTTCTGGCCGGGTAGCACCATGGGTGACTGCTGGGGTCTGCAATAAAGACCAAAGAAACCGTGAAATTTTCTTGCTTGAGCGAATAAAATCGGGAGCTTCCTTAAATTTTCCTACGTTCTTTCCTGATATTAAATTATACTCTTCTGTGAAAAATGACATCAAGCCTGATGGCATCCTCGCTGATTCTGGTTTCAGGTAAGGAATCGCTCTCAGGAATGGCCAATTGAGTTGAATGGGTGGCCAGCACACGATATACTCGCGCGGTTATGCTGAAAAACAAAAAAATAGCCCTTATCGGGTCAGGAAATATAGCCGAGGCCTTGGTCTCCGGGCTACTCAAGGGCCGTATAGTGCTTCCCTCCAACATTTTTGCCACGGATGTTTCGGAGCCCCGTCGGCAACTATTCAAAACTGGTTATGGGGTTCGGGTGGGTTCTAATAATGTTGAAGCTGTTAAGGGAGCCGATATCATTATTCTTGCTGTGAAACCTCAGGTGATCGATGAGGTGGTATCAGGGCTAAAGTTGCCAGCGAAGTCAGATCCTCTCGTGTTATCCGTGGTTGCCGGTGTCCCAATTGCTCGATTACAAGCCCAACTTCGTGCCAATACGAGGATAATCCGTGTCATGCCAAACACCCCTAGTATTGTCTTGGAAGGGGCCACGGCCATAGCTGGCGGTCCTGGAGTGACGCCTCAGGAGATGGAAATTGGGCAAGCTATTTTTGAAGCTGTGGGGAAGGTCGTGGTGGTGGAGGAATCTCATATTGACACGATTACTGGTTTGAGCGGTGGCGGTCCTGCCTATGTGTGCGTGTTTATTGAGGCTTTAGCCGATGGAGCGGTGAAAATGGGGCTGCCTCGGTCAGTGGCCCAGTTGCTTGCTGCTCAGACGGTCATGGGGACTGCAAAAATGGTTCTCGAAAGTGGTGAACATCCTGGAGTGCTTAAAGATCGTGTAGCTTCGCCAGGAGGGACGACGATTACGGGTTTGCATAGTTTGGAAGAGGGGAAGCTTCGAGGGACGGTGATGAATGCGGTTCAAAGTGCCACCGTGCGTTCTCGCGAATTGGGTCAATCTGGAAACCAAACGTCAGTCAAACTTCAGAAAAAACCCAACAGTCGAGTGAAACGAGCATCACCATAGCTAGTCAATGTGATGTAGAAAATAACGATATTTTTCAGCAGGTTAGATGAAAGGAGTTAGTTGTGCAGTATTGGGTGAAGGTCGTATTTACAGATAATCAAGAAGTCATGGTGAATAATGCGGTTCGCCATACCATCAGTGATGATATGGAAGTCTTAGAAATCGATACGCCACAAGAAGTGATGATTATCCCTCTCAAGCAGCTTAAATACTTTTCTTGTGATGCTGCGGTGTTTGCCAAAAAATAAGCTGCTGGAAAATATTTTCTCAAAAGTGTACCGTACGCCTGGTTCTCCCTCATGCCGAGTTAATTTCGGCTAACTTTCACCAATCCAGGAGATCTCCCATTATGGAGAGGCGGGTTACCTCACATACCGAAGAAGAGGAAATGAATCAGCGGCGGGAGTTGCTCGCCCAAGCGCGTGATGGTGACCAAAAAGCCGTGAGCAAGCTCATGGAGCTGTATCAGGTCAAGGTTTATAGCGGAAGTAGCCTTAAATCCATTAAAATTCATAAATTACCGGCCCCGCCGACTCCCACGAAAACTAAAGAGGTGCTTCCCACCGCGAAAAAGGCTGCGCCAAGACCACTGCCTCCTATTCCCCAGAAATTGGAATCTAAACCAGTTAAATCTCAAAAAAGTACGAAATCCGCTGCTTCAAAAAAGACGGAGGCTCAGAAATCCAAGCCCAAGAAGGCTCAATCCGTGACCAAAACGGTGGGAAAGCCAAAGGCTAAACCTCAACCGAAATCAAAAGTTAAATCCAAGGCCAAAACTCAGGCAAAAACCAAGGCAAAAACTCAACCAAAGTCGGCAGTTAAGGCCAAAAATAAGCCAAAGGCCATCACGAAGCTCAAAGCAAAGCCCAAAACTAAGCCCTCCTCAGCAAAGGCTCAACCTAAGGTTCGATCGAAAGTTAGGGCAACGAGCCGTCCTAAGGCCAAGAAGGCCCAACCGAAGACTAAGCCAAAAGTCCAGGCTAAATCTAAGCCAACATCTAAGACCAAATCCACAGCTAAGTCGAAGCGCCGATAGTACAAAAGTTCATTTCTCTATTATGGGCGGGGTTTGTGGATTGCGCTATTGGGGGAAAGGATTTGGTTCGTGGGGGAGCCCGGATTGAGTAAGGAGGCTAGCGAACCTCTACTTTCAATCCGCCGTCTGCCAATTTAGCGGCAATGTTATCCGCCATTTTTTTTGAGCCTTGGTAGACTTGGGCACTGCCTTGATGGTCAATTCGCCATGCCAATTCAAAGGCTTTAGAGGAGTTCATGCCTGGAATAAACCGGCAGAAGAGATCGATGACTTGTTGGTAGGTATGGCAGTCGCAGTTATGAACGATGACCTCGGCCTCAAAATCCCTGCCGGTTCCGAGGTCGGTATTTTCTTCGGTGATTTCTTTGACTTCTGTGGTTGGGAGCGTTGCCATAATGTGGTGATGTAAAATCGGTATTCTACCAATAGGAGAGGGATGGCTCAATATCACGATGAAAAAGACTTCGACTGGTACCTTAAGCCTTTAGTTTTGTGGACCGATGGAAATTGATTAAAGGAAGGATGTGACGGGGTATTGGCCACGCCCTGAGGAGGGGGGAGAGTCAATGCCATGGAAGCAGATTCATTAAAGGGAGGAAGAGCTCTTGAGTAAGACAATCTTGGTGACAGGTGCCGCAGGATTCATTGGCAGCAATACTGCACAGATCCTAGCCTCCAGGGGCGATTGCATTGTCGGTTTGGATAATTTGAACGATTATTACGATCCAGCAAGAAAACGCGCCAATTTAGATGAGGTACGACAAGCTCTCACACAGTCCGGTCAGCTAGATCAGTTTTCGTTTGTGGAAGGGGATATTCGTGACCAGACATTAGTCAACGAATTATTTGCCTCCCATAACTTTGATGCCATCGTCCACCTCGCCGCGATGGCTGGAGTCCGAGCCTCAATTGATAGGCCCCATCTTTACTATGATGTCAATGTGACCGGAACCTTAAACCTCTTGGATGCGGCGGTGGGGCGGACGAGTGGAAAAAGGAGGCAGGGCTCGTTGCCGGCCTTTGTGTTTGCTTCTACATCGTCGGCTTATGGCAATACCAAGCAAATTCCATTTATTGAGGAGGATGCCTCTGATCGTCCTTTAGCTCCCTATGCCTCCAGTAAACGAGGCGCGGAACTGCTCGGCTATTCCTATCACTACCTCTATAAGCTTCCCTTTACGGCGTTACGATTTTTTACCGTCTATGGTCCTCGTGGCCGTCCGGATATGATGGCTTATAAGGTATTGGATAATATTTTCACAGGGAGAGAGGTTCCTTTGTATAATTCTGGGCAGATGCATCGTGACTGGACGTTTGTCACGGATATTGTCCAGGGGATTGTTGGAGCCGTGGATCGACCCCAGGGGTATGAGATTATCAATCTTGGCCGAGGAGAGCCAGTGCTTTTGGCGGAATTTGTCAAAATTATTGAACAATTAGCCGGGAAACAAGCCAATCTTGTTCCTACTCCTATGGTTGAAGCGGATATGGCCTACACGTTTGCAGATATTGCCAAAGCCAAGGAGTTATTGGGCTATGATCCAAAGGTGTCAGTTCGGGAAGGGGTCAGCCAATTTTGGGATTGGTATAAACAGGCCATTCTGTCTCAATCGTAAATACTCGCCTTTCCGCATTTAGGTTCAATCGTCCATCCACTCGTCTGCTACCCAAGGTTTCCAGGCCTTCTGTAATAAATCTTGGGAAACCCCCAGTTTTTTCTCCCCATAAAAGGAATGAAAAAAGCCGCTAGCGGCGTTCCCTGGCTTTGCCGAAGCGGCTCGCACAGACAGGTGTCGCCCTTTTGCCGTGCTCACGTACTGAGAGTACGCTCCGCGCGTCAAAATGGCTGCGGCCTTCCCTTCGACTCCGCTCAGGGCAGGACTGGACGAACCCTTCGGAAAGGATAGGATTTTTTTGAACATTCCCTCTCTCTGTTGCGAGTCGTCTGACCTGAAGCATTTATGGCTAATGGCCATGAAATATTCAACAGACCCATAAAGACACTTTCCTGAAAACCGTGGTTCTTTTATTACGCAGTTTTTAGAGAATGGCTACCGTTGTCGTGTCCCCGTTTCCGTTACTATTTCTTGCAATGTTTAACTAGTTTTTTCTACTTACTGAAATATTTACCCACCGTTTACTATATTTCATAACTATTTATTTCAACTCAAGTTTTTTTTAATCTGTACCGATACATCCCACAATTGGTTAGTTAGAAATGAAATATTTTTGAAAATTTTAAATAAGAATTTAAATAAGAATAAAACCCTAGGACTTATTAACTGTAACATGCTTGGTGGATGAAAGAGGGCATTTACATATTTAAAAGGCGACCCATGGGGCGGGTTTGCGTATAGAACAAGGAGGCAGGATTATGGCAACCAGTCGAGAGATTTTGAAGATTGTTGGTCTTGCGGGACTGGCATTGCTGATTGGGCAGGGGTGTAGTCAAAAATCAGTAAACGTGACAGCCGATTCAGAGACATTCGAGCAAGATGCCCAATACGCCGAAACCCAACCAGGTGCCGATAACCCATGGGCCCAAGGAGCTCAGCCTTTTGGATCATGGCAGGGTGGGACTGATGCGAATCAACCAGGTTGGTCTCAAAAGGGGCAAGGGCAATGGCAGGATAATGCCGGAGGAGCCTATGATGAGTCCCAGGGAAATCCTCAAGGCCCAGCCCAAGCGTATATTGATGGCATGGCACAAGGTGGACAAGCCGGAGCCTCTGGCGATCAAAATGGATCTCAAGGTGGGCTTTCCTATTTTGGGGCCAATCAAAACGGGTCAGAGCCTTGGGCAAATTCCGGTCCCCTTGCTGGGCAACAGGAATATGGAGGTTCGTGGAATCAAGGGCAAGGTGATTCCGGTCCCCTTGCTGGGCTCCAGGAATATGGAGGTTCGTGGAATCAAGGGCAAGGTGATTCCATGGCCAATGAGTTTATCCAAGAGGATTACGACAGCATGGCCGAGGCCCAACCACTTTCTCCATCGCAGTTTAGCCAAGGCAGACGGTATGGAGAGGATTCTTACCGCCAAGGCACGCAGGTGGAATTACAAGATGTATTTTTTGAATTCAATAGCTGGAGAATTTCACAAGATGGACGCCAAGCCCTGGCCCATGATGCCGAATGGTTGGACCAAAACCAAGCCGGGAGCATCACGGTTGAAGGGCATTGTGACCAACGAGGAACCCGTGATTACAACGTGGTTCTTGGAAAGAAGCGTGCACAAGCCGTGCAAACCTATCTCGTGGACTTAGGCGTAGAGACTCACAAGATTCAAGTGATTTCCTATGGTAAAGAACGTCCATTTTGTTTTGGGAATAACGAGCAATGCTATCAGTTGAATCGTCGAGGGCATTTGCAACTTCATCATTGATGGATGACCGAGATCCTATATCTCTAATCGAAGGGGCAGCGTGGGAACTTGCTGCCCCTTCTTTTTTTGTCCTTCCAGTTTTCTTGCCATCTTTCGATCTGATCATCTACCACACCCCATTCAGCATTCTTGCCTGTCAGTGACTGCAATGGTAAAGTGACGCCCGCGTTGCGGGAGTGGCGGAATCGGCAGACGCACAGGACTTAAAATCCTGCGCCCGCGAGGGCATACGGGTTCAATTCCCGTCTCCCGCACCAAA
>Ga0114931_10003372_pt1 | contig 20251 bp, 17 predicted proteins | sample 2SBtaG_FD_89579 | JGI IMG/M metagenome (GOLD analysis project Ga0114931, IMG submission 89579) | Deep subsurface microbial communities from Kolumbo volcano to uncover new lineages of life (NeLLi) - 2SBTROV14_V59a metaG | ecosystem: Environmental > Aquatic > Marine > Volcanic | place: Kolumbo...
ACCCAAGAGGGCGGGGATCATCTTCTCCTCGGGAATGCGCGAGTAGAGCGGGTGCGCCAGGCGCTCACCATTGCGCGCCCCCCCCACCAGCACCACATGGTCGTTCTTGCCGTAGCCATAGATGCCGATCTCGGCGCTCGGGGGCCGCACACAGTTGTTCGGGCAGCCCGTCATGCGGACCACCACGTCCACGTCGCCCAGGCCCTCCGCCTCGATTGCATCGTAGTAAAGGGGCAGGATCCGCTCGGCGTCGGTCATCGCCAGGCCGCAGGTCGGCTTGGCCGGACACGCCATGCCCTGTCTGCGAGCCCGGGAGACCTCCTCGCTGCGACGTGCTCCGTGCTTTGCGAAGATCGCGTCCATGGCCGCGCGGTCCCGGACGTCGCAGAGCATGAGATCCTGGTGGGGGGTCAGCACCACCGAGAGCCCGAGGGCCTCCACCGCCTCTCGAACCGCCGCGCGCTGGGCTCCCTTCAGGCGACCGTTCTCGATGGACAGGCCGTACCACGAGCCGCCCCCCTTCTGCTCGTTCCAGCCGAGGCCGAGATCCAGGGCCGGGATCGGGATGGGCTCCGCGTCCTCGAGGCGGATGCCGGACTCCTCACGAAGGCTGGCCTTCACGACGTCCAGCCCAAGCCGGCGGAGGGTGTACTTCCAACGCGCCTGCTTGCGGTCCTTGCGCTCGCCGTGGTCGCGCTGCAACACCACGATGGCGCGAATCAGATCCACCACCTGCTCCCGCGCCACCCGACCGAAGTAGAGCCCCGGCAGGGCCGCAGTGGCCGGATTGTTGTGGGTCAGCCCCATGCCCCCGCCGCTGTATACGTCCCAGAGCGCTCCGGCGGGATCCACGGGAACCAGGCCGACGTCCTGTGTCCGGACATCCACGGATCCGTCGCGGGGATGCGCGATACCGACCTTGAACTTGCGCGGCAGATAGTACGGGCCGTAGATCGGCTCCTCGGGGTTCACAGGGGCCAGGTTCCGCCCCTCCTCGTCGGAGACGAAGATCTGGAAGTAGGCGGAGCTCCGCGGCGCCAGCTCGTCCGCGATGGCATGGGCAAGCGCCGGGCCTCCGGCATCCTCCCCAGGGAGCAGGCTCGCCAGGGGCGACGCCATGGTGTTGCGGTTCACATCCCCACACGCAGCCAGGCTGGCACCGTCCCGGTAGTGGCGGTTCAGATGCCGAATCATTGGGGCCAGCCTCGGCCCGTAGACGTGTGATACTGGATCGCCTGGCGCGACGTCAGCCGCAGTGTCCCGTCCGCATATTTCGAGGCCGCATCGTCCAGCGCCAGCCACTGCTCGCGGCGGAGGCGTCCACCGGCCGGATTCTTGATCCGAATCATGAAGAAGTAGTCCTGGGTCTTCTTGCCCCGCTCCCCGCGCCCCTGCTGCTTGTAGATCCCGAAGAACTTCGAAAGCTCCTTGGCGGTGCTCCCGATCGTGGGGCTCTCCTCGCGGTCCAGGGCGTGCATCTCGTCCAGGAAGGTGTGGGGCTGCTTCGGGTCCGCCACATAGAAGAGGCCCTGGCTCTCAAGCTTGATGGTCTCGTTCTTGGACATCTCGCGGAGCTCGGCGCTCTTCAATGTGATGGCGGGCTTGGAAGGGGCCTTCTCGACCATCAATTTGCTCTCCGTTGACTGGATCCGCGGGACCGACGCGGGAGATGGCCGCGTAGGAAGCGCGTGTCGCGAAACAATGGAGACTACAGGACAGAGAATTCCGATCCATTTCCTGACCCTCAGACCCGTCTTTTGAGGAATCCCCGTAACTTTTATCGCCCCAGGGGGACGTCTGGGCGACCGCCATTGCACCCACTTCATGTGACCCTTGACGCGAGGGTTTCCCCCACAGGGGGTTCTTTGCCACACCCGTCAAGCTGGCGAGCCGAGCTACCGATTCGCAGCGCTGGAGGGACGCCCCTAGATGGAGATCCGCGCGCTCCGGGCCACCCGCGTCCGAGGGCTTGCCGCCCGGATCGGCACCCTCGTATTCATCGCCAGCCTGGTCACCTACCTGGGGGTTGCCTGGCTGTCGGTGCACGCTGTCGAGGACTTCCTGCGCGGTCGCATTGACCGGAAATTTGCCGACCTGCTGCAGAGCAGCCAGACCCACCTGAAGATCTGGTACCGACAACGGGAGCTGGACCTCGAGGTCTTTGCGCGCAGCCCGATCCTCGCGGAGGGATTCTCCTCCCAGACGCCGTCGGCGCAGGCGGAGGCCTCTCGTTACCTCGCCTACGTCCTGGAGAACTCGCCCCAGTACGCGGGCCTCGCCGTGCTCGGCAGCAACGGAAAACTATGGATGCATGCGGGCGAGCAGGTCCGCCTGCCCGTGACCCTGCGCAAGGAGATCACAGGGAGCACGGCCACCCGCGTGCGCGGCCTGATCGGGTTGCCGAACCCGAAGCGGCAGCTGGTCTCCACGGCGATTCCGGGCGCCCCCGGAGTGAGCCTCCTCGGCCTGCTGCGGTTGTCCTCCCTGGGGACGGCCCTCGAGGAAATCAAATCCGGCGATGCCACCCTCGCCCTGCAGGGCAACAACGGCACCCCCATTGCCGGCACATTGCGGTTCGGCAGCGAAGACCTCCAGCGAGCGGTCGACGTGGAGGGCACCTGCCTGCTCGGCAGCGGCGACGACCGGAGCGTGGTGGCGGCCACCACTGTTGCCCCGTTTGGTTGGACTCTCGTGGCGGAGGAGCCCTACGCCGTGGCCTTTGCCCCGGTCTCCACCGTGGTTCGCCGCGCCTTCGGCCTGAGCCTGATCCTCGTCCTCCTATCCAGCATTGCGGCCTTTGCGCTTGGCGCCCGGCGCGTTGCGCCGGTGGTGGCGCTGGCCCAAGGCGCTCGGCGGCTGGCTGCGGGAGAAGCGGGCGTCCGTGTGGACACGGCGCACGCACGAGACGAGATCCTGAGCCTGGCTCACTCGTTCAACGAGATGGCGGAGCGCCTCGACCACAACCGCCACGAGCTGGAGAACCGCAACCAGGAGCTGGTCCGGACCAACGAGGTGCTCGAGCAGCTCTCGATCACCGACGGGCTCACGCACATCCACAACCACCGTCACTTCCAGGACCAGCTCCTCCAGGAGGCGAGGCGCGCAGAGCGCACCGGGACCTCCCTTGCGTTGGTCCTCCTCGACATCGACGACTTCAAGAAGCTCAACGACCGTATGGGGCACAGTGCCGGAGACCGCGTGCTGGAAGCCGTTGCCGAGATCATGAACTGCGAGATTCGCGAGACGGACTATCTGGCGCGCTATGGCGGCGAGGAGTTCGCAATGCTGCTTCCGAACACGGATCGGGAGGGAGCCCTGGCCCTGGCCGAGAAGGTCCGCCTGGCGATCTCCCAGAGTGAGATTCCGGTGGTGAGCCCCGACGGCCGGGCACGCATCACCGTCTCGGTCGGCGTCGCCATGCTGGGGAAGAGCACCAGCCTCACCTTCGAGGCAGCGGACCGGGCCCTCTACGAAGCCAAGGCCTCCGGCAAGGACTGCGTCCATGCTGCTTCCTGCACCGGATAGGCCTCGCTACGCCGTACCAGGCGCTCCCCCTCGTAGGCGCTAGCGAAGTAGCTCGGCGTAGACCCATCCGACGGCGCCCGCTGGCGTACGCACCAACACCCACTTCTCCTGCTGCCGCTCCGGGAAGACGGGCGTCCCGGGGGTAAGCACAGAGAGGACCTCTTCCCGCCTGGAGGGACCCCGCCGGAGGTTCACGCGGGCGCCGCCCACCGTGCGCACCCCGGGCTCGCTGCGGGCCATGCGCGCCTCCTGCAAGGCACGATGGGCAATGCGCTGGGCCTGAGAGGCGAAGAAGGCAGCAGCGCCCAGGTGGTTCTGCTCGGTCTGCCGCTCCGCCTCGGCCAGCTTGGCCGTGGCATCCGCAATCGCCTTGCCTTGCCAGGGGGCCTGGGCCTTCGCGCGCTCGAGCTGGATGCGGGCTGCCGCCAGCGTGGCAACCACATCCGCCCGCGTGTGCTCCACGCGCAGCCCCGATTCCGCCTCCACCAGCGCCTGCTCGGCAGCGGTGAGATCCTGGCGCAGGCGTGTCACTTCCCGCTCCAGCAGCGCGGCACGATCTCTCTCTGCCTTCTGGTAGACGATCTGGACGCCTCCATCGGACGCCGGCGCACGCACCCACGGGCCCGTCTGACAGCCCGGGACCCACGCAAGAGCGGCGAGAAGGCCGCACCTCGGCAGGTGTCGCCAAAACGAGGAGTGCATGGGGAAGCTATCGGAGCGTACAGCAGAGGACTGAAACCCATCAGCGCCACCTATTGCCCGGGTAGGGCCGGGGTTCTCCCGGAGGCTGGGTCCTCCAGCGACGATGCACCCACACCCATTGCTCCGGAGCAGCACGAATCTCCGACTCCAGGGCTTCGGTCATACGCCGCGCATTCTCCCGGAGGTCAGCCGCCAGGTCGCCGGTCGAGACCATCTCCACCGCGGGCCGCACGACCGCTTCGTGCTGTAGCGGATCGGCCTGCCGGTGGAGGAACACCGGCAGCACGGGGGCGCCCGACTTCATGGCAATCCGCGGCGGAGCCGCCCGGGCGCAGGCCAGCCGCCCGAAGAACGGCACGAAGACCCCCTCCCTACGGCGGCAGTTCTGGTCGTACGGGAGTGCCAGGAACCGACCCTCGCGGAGCGCCCGCAGGACACCCCGTGCCGCGTTCCCCCGGGCGAAGAGCTTCGCTCCACCGGCCATGCGGCGCTGGCTCAGCAGCTCGTCCAAAAGCGGATTCTCCCGGGAACGATGCACTACCGCCACTGGGAAGCCATGCGCGACCATCGCTGCCGCCAACAACTCGAAGGAGCCAAAGTGGCCCGTGAGGACCACGATGCCACGGCCGCCGCTGGCCGCCAGGGCCGCGTCAAGATGCTCGCGCCCGCGGATGCCGACTCGCCCGCGAAGCTCTGCCTCGCTCCAGCGGCCGATCCAGGCGAACTCGGCAAGACTGCGGCCCATGTTCTCGAAGGCGCGCAGCAGCACCCGCCGTCGCTCCACTTCCCGCCATTCAGGAAAGGCAATGCGCAGGTTGATGAGCGCGTCCCGCGTGCGTGGGCCGGCGAGGCGGGCCCAGCTGCCGCCCAGGGCAGCACCCATGCGCAGGGCGACCGGGAACGGCACGTGCCCCAAGGCGGCGAGGAGGCCCGCAGCGCTCGCGGCCGCCAGCCGATCGCGCACTCCCGCTGCCCGAGGGGCCAAGGCTGGGCTAGGCCCCGAGGAGCTCGCGCTCCTGCTCTTCCAGCTCGTTCATTACCACGCGGTCGACCTCGCGGAAGCGCTCGAGGGAAGCTTCGAAGCGCTCCGGGTTGCCCGAGGCCAATGCCAGCTCGCGGCCCTTCTTGCGCACCCAGTCGATATGCCAGCCCTCGTCCTTGCTGACGGCGCGCAGCACCTCGAGGGTCCGCTCTGAAATGCCGCCTCGCTTCATATGCTCCTGGTAGCGACGCAAGGCGCGCTGCTCGACCACCACCGTCAGCGCCAACAGATCAACGGGGTCCCGCGGCACGCCCGCCAACTTGCCAATGCGAGCCTGGTAGCCGTCCAGAATGGCCAGCGGCGTGCCTCCCAGCTCGAGGATGCGCTCGGTCCAGAGCCAGGCGTGACGCGTCTCATCTGCCAGGTGCTCAGAGAGAAGGACCTGCGCCTCCGGATCCGCGATCCTCTGGAGGAGCCGAAAGAGCAGATTCGAGCCACGCAGCTCCGCGTCGCGGTAGAAGGAATAGAGCAGGATCTCCCGCTCTTCGGATGTCTCGGGCAGGTTCAGGTCCGCTGCGGCCATTTCCGTCGGGGCTCTCCGGCTTGGCATCCTGTGCCGTCGCCGGCGCGCAGGATCTGGAACAGTTCAGGCAGGTTTGCAGGTGCGCGGCCTCGGGGAGGGTGTCCGTGCAGGAGCTACCTCGTCCGCCGCTAAGAGTTGGCTGCCGAGGGCATTCTAGACACTACGGCCCGCGCCCGGGGAAATTGGTTCAAGAGAGGGGTTTCTACCCCATATTTGGCTCATTCCAGGCGGCTTCGACGAATGCGGATTCCCGCATAGTCAAGGACACCCGCAATCGGTTTGGGTTTACGAACGGTCACCGTCACGACATCCACGTCGAACTTGCCGAGCACCGCGTCCGCAATGCGCTGGCCCAGGGCCTCGACGAGCTTGTGCTCCTGGTTGCCCGCCACGTCCTCGACGACCTCGAAGACGCGCTTGTAGTGGATGGTCTGCTGGATCCGATCCGTGCGACCTGCGGCCCGCAGGTCCCGCTCCAGCTCCAAGTCCAGGGTGACCGGGCGGCGCATGCGGCGTTCGGCGGCGGTCACCCCCAGGGCCGCGGGGATCTGGATCCCCTCCAGGAGAATCGTGTCAGGTAAAGCGATCTCCTCGGGGGAACGTTTCTTCACCATGGATCTTCCTCACTCTGGAGCGGGACAGGGTTGCGCCTTGACTGGCACGCCGCCAGCGACCACCCTCGGCCGCCTCATCCTGGCCGGAGGTGCCCCCATGACGCTCGAGAAAATCCAGGCGCGCGAGGCCCGCCTCTTCCTGCCCGTGGTCCAGCGCATGCCCCTGGCCGCGGTCGAGGGCCACGGCTCGAAGCTCATCGGCGTAGATGGTCGCGAGTACATCGACCTCACCTCGGGCTGGGGGGTCACCAGCATCGGGCACTGCCATCCGAAGCTCGTGGCCGCGATTCGCGACCAGGCGGGGCGGTTGATGCAGACCACGAACCTGCTCTACACCCTGCCCCAGCTCGACCTGGCAGAGACCCTGGCGGAGATCACGCCGCCTCGGATCACCCGCACGTTCCTGGTCAACTCGGGGACCGAAGCGGTGGAAGGCGCCCTGAAGCTCGCTCATCGAGCCACCGGCCGACGCAAGTTCGTCTCAACGGCGGGCTCCTTCCACGGCCGCACCCTGGGTGCCCTCTCGGTGATCGGTCAAGCCAAGCACCGCGCCCCCTTCAAGGACCTGCTTCCCGAACCGGTGGTGGTTCCCTTTGGCGACACCCATGCGGCGCGCCAGGCCATCGATGCCGACACCGCGGCCTTCATCGTGGAACCGGTCCAGGGCGAAGGAGGGGTGAATGTCGCGCCGCCGGGATACCTGCCGCAGCTGCAGGAGCTCTGCCAGGCCACGGGGGCCCTGCTGATCCTCGACGAGATCCAGACTGGCATCGGGCGCACCGGCCGCATGCTGGCCCTCGAGCACGACGGCGTGACCCCGGACATCCTCACCCTGGGCAAGGGGCTGGGCGGCGGATTCCCGGTGGCGGCATTCCTGTGCACGGAGGCCGTCGCGAGCACTGTGAAGCCCGGCGAGCACGGCGGAACCTACATCGGCAACCCGCTGGCAGCCGCCGCCGCGAATGCCACCCTGGCCGTGGTGCGTGAGGAGAAGCTCCCACAGCGCGCGGCGGAGCTGGGGAAGCGGCTCCATAGCCGCCTCCAGCACTTTGCAAAGGAGTATCCGCAACATGCGAGCGCTGCTCGCGGGCGCGGACTTCTGCAGGGCCTGGTGCTGGCCGATCCCGAGCGCGCCGCGCGCCTGCCGCGGCGCGCCCTCGAGCGGGGCGTCCTCGTCAATGTCACGGCGGGCACGGTGATGCGGATCTTCCCCGCGCTCAACATTCCAGAAGCCGAGCTCTTCGGGGCGCTCGATCTGCTCCTGGAGCTCTGCGCCGATTAGCGGCCCAGGCCGGCCGGGGGCGTCTCGTCCTTGCCGAGGGTCAAGACCTCGACGCCGTCTGCAGTGGCCAGCAGGGTGTGCTCCCACTGAGCCGAGAGGGATCCGTCCAGAGTCACGGCAGTCCAGCGATCTTCCAGGATCTGGGTCTGCCAGTGACCCAGGTTGATCATGGGCTCGATGGTGAAGGTCATCCCCGGGAGCAAGGGCTCCCCGGTGCCGGGCCGACCGTAATGCAACACGGACGGGGCCGTATGAAATACCCGTCCAATACCGTGGCCCGTGAACTCCCGTACCACGGAGTAGCCCTGGGCCTCCGAGAAGACCTGAATGGCGTGGCCGATGTCCCCGACCCGCGCCCCGGGCTTGACGGAGGCAATACCCAGCCACATGGCGTACCAGGTGTCCTTGACCAGCTGGCGCGCACGCGGCGCAACGTCGCCGATCAGGAAGGTGCGGGAGCTGTCTCCGTGGAATCCCTCGAGGATGGGGGTCACATCCACGTTCACGAGATCCCCTTCCCGCAGCAAGCGCCGGTCATCGGGGATTCCGTGGCATACGACATCGTTGACCGAGGTACAGCAATGGCCCGGAAACGGCGGTGAACCGTGGCCCCCGTATCCATAGGGGGCGCTGGTCGCTCCCCGCGAACGGGTGAACTCGTCCACCAGGCGGTCGATTGCGCCGGTACTCATGCCCGGGCCGATCTCCTGAGCCACCACATCGAGGAGCTCCGAGGCCAGTTTGCCTGCCGCGCGCATCGCATCCTGCTCCCCCCGCGTGAGCGGCGCGAAGCCAGCGCGACGTGTCCGGCGGCTCTTCTTCCTGTGGTTGCGCTTCATGGGCAGGGTCCAGATGACGATCGCGGGGGAAGGAGGATAGGCCAGAACACTTTCGGACACCCGAGGACGGTGCCGAAGCGCAGCGACTAGGCAGCCCCTTCTTCCTCGAGAACCCGTACGAGCCAGCTCCTCATCTCCTCGGGCTCGACGATCTCCTCCAGGGAGCCGACCCGACGGGCGCGCTCCACCGTGTGGATGGCATCAAACTCATCGGCCAGCTCCGTCTGTTTCTCGAGGGTGACCTCCCCGAGGGTGTGCTGAAACTTTGCCCGGGCCTCGTCGCTGCTCCCCGCCAGGCCGCGCAGCGCGCGAACGCGCGGATCCTCCGCTGCCCGAGCACGCACCTCCCTGCCAAAGACTACGGCCGCCGCGGGTCCTCCGCCGATCACCGAGGCAAAGGAGCCGCGCAGCGCGGCGACTCGCAAGCGGGGATTCAGGGCCCGGGAGAAGACCACGTAGGCTCCACCGTGATAGCGGGAGACCACCAGGAAGAGGATTGGACCCTCGAAGTTCACCACGGCTCGGGCGATCTCCGCCCCGTACTCCAGCTGGAGCTTGCGCATGGATTCCGGGGAGCCGTCGAAGCCCGAGAGGTTGGCCAGGATCACCGCAGGCCGGATGCCGCTGGCCGCATGCAGCGCCCGCGCGAGCTTCTTCGACGAGAGTGGAAAGAGCGTCCCGCCAGTCCAGGAGCCCGGACCATCGAAGGGCCGGTAGCCTTCGCGCGGCACGTTCTGGCTCTCGATGCCAATCAGACACACCGGCCGGCCCCCGAGGTGCGCATCCCAGACGATGGCCGTCTCCGCCCCCACCCAGGCGCGCCAGCGCTCCAGGTGTCCGCCTTCCGGATCGATCACCGCCTGCATGACTGCACGCATGGGGAAGGGACGTTTGCGCCCTGGGTTGGTCTCCGCGTCGAATATCTCTCCTACGCGCTGGAACTCCTCACTCTCGGAGCAGGCCTGCGCCACGACGGAGTGTCCGGGAAGCACAGGCTGAGGCAACGGCCGCGGGCCGGCCTCACCGGGTACGACGTAGGTGTAGCGGTAGTGCTCATAGAGGATGCGGTAGGCGTCGCTGATGTCCTTCGCCTGGTACTGCGCCTCCCCATTGGCGCCCATGATGCGCTCGAAGCCACCGATGGCCTGCTCGTCTTCAGCGGAGACGGAGCCGGAGGCCTCCAGGGCCGCCCGGCCAGTCAGCACCATCGAGGCGTTGGGTGTCATGATGAGCGCCCCCTTGCAGTGCATCCCCATCGTGGCGAGGGCGTCCCAGTAGCTCTGGGCCCCCACGTTTACGCCCGCCACGATCAGGTGGATGCTGCCTCCAGCCTGCGTGAACTCGATGATCCGACGCACCACACGCGCCGTGGCATCGAGGTTCTCGGTCCCGCTGTCCATCGCAATGCGTGCGCCGCTCGAGACCGGGAGCCACTCCACGGGCACTCCGAGTGCATCGGCCAGGTCCAGCGCGGCCACCACGCGGTCGCACTCGGGCTTGGACAAGGCACCCATGCCCCGCGTCGGATCGGAGAGCAGCATCACCCGCTTCATGCCCTCGGGAACCTTCTCTGTCGGCGTGGTGATTACCCCGAAGACGATCCCGCTCTCGTTCAGGCCGAAGGGACGCGCCACGGCGCGAGCCCCTGCGCCCTGCGGATCGAGGTCGTACTCCTGGAACGCGCTTGCGGCGAGCCGGGCCTCGGGATCCGCCGCCTCGCGGGTGCCGCCCGCACCCGTGAGCATGCGGATGATCTCGTAGGGGTAGACCAGGCGCCGGCGCCGAGCCTCCGCCACTTTGCGCTCATACGCGCTGCGCGGGGCGAGAGGCGCGCGCCGGGGAGAACGCGACAGGATGGTCATGTTGGTGCCGGTCACGTCGGAGATCACGATCTCCATCTCCCGAGCCGGCGCCTCTGGCTCCTCCCGGTCCAGCAGGCGCAGGCGCACGACCACCTTCTCGAGCCCGAGGTTGCGCGTGGCGGGAGCCAGGCGGCGGCTGAGGCGCTCGGCCATCTCCGCATCCAGGAAGATCTCGGGAGCGACGTAGATGGAGATGCGGTTCCACTGCAGGCGCCGCTTCGGGTCCCGCTCCGCAAGGATGTTGCGCAGAGCGCGGGTGGCCTCATAGAAGGTATGCTCGAAGGCCGCCACGTGGAGCGCCGCTTCGCGCCCGTCATCCGGCGAACGGCTGCGCAGATCCGCCAGCACGAAGATGCGCTCATCTCCCGACTCGTCCATGGCACGGCCTTGGAAGCAGTAGATCCCCTCCGGCCCCGGGATCCGCTCCACGTCGAAGCGCTGGAGCCGATCAAGATCCACGCGAGACGCCGCCTCCGGGTGCAGCCCATAGGTCGAGACGTCCTCCCGGAAGCCGTCGACACTGGGAATGAAGCTCTGGTGAAGGTTGGATTTCCCGCTGCGCACGCGAGTAAGGGTGAACCGCCCGGTGGACAGGCTCCCGGCCAGGATGCCTCGCAAGGCGGGCCCCGGGTCCGAAGCCCCCAGGCCCTGCTCCTCCGCGAAGAGCTCGATGGCATGCACCGCGGGCCATTCGTGGCTTTCACGCCCAGCCAGGGCGGCCTGCACCAGAAGCTCCGCCGTCTGTAGCGCCGCGCCTGCGGCACAAGCACCCGCAAGCACGATGCGGCTGCCGGGAAGCTCCATGCGTTCGATCCACTGCTCCCCCTCCCGGAAGGAAGCCTGGGCGACGGGAGCCAGCGGGGAGTAGATCCGGCGCAGGTGGGCCGCCAGGGCAATGGCACGCCGGCGTGGATCAGGGTCTGCAATCCAGTGGCCCACGCGATCGAAGACCGTGCGGGGGGCGTCTGCCAGGTGGAGCAACACCTCCTCCGGCGGAGCCGTGGGTCTGGTCTCTGCGAGGGCCAGCCAGACCTGCACCTCCTTGTTGGTTCGCTCGGCGAGGCGTTCGATCTGGGGGCGCTCGAAGATGACGTAGTGCGCCTCGACGGCGGCGTCCGCCACAGCGTGGTTCAGCAGACCTCGCATGCCCGCGATCTGGTCCAGAGCCGCCTCGAGACGCCGATCGTCTGCCAGGTGGACACCCGCGCGGGCCAATGCCGTGACCCGCTGCAGCATCGCGAGGGCCAGGCGATCGCGCAGGGCAGGGATCTGCTGCGAGGCCAGCAGGCGGAGGACCGCCCGCTCCAGCGCATCGCTGGGCTCCAGAGAAGAGATCCCATAGTGAGCCAGTGCCCGGCGCAGCACATCGAGGAACTCTCCGGCCAAACCGGCACCGGCCGCCCGAATCCGGCGCACGTACATGCGTAGCCGTGCGTTGTTCGAGGGTCCGAGCTCGCCGGAGACAGAGGCTCTCGGGGAGCGGATGAAGAGCGCGCCCACGTCGGCCAGTGTGGCCAGCTCCTCGCGGATCAGGGCGAGCTCCTGGCGAAATGCCTCCCCGAGATCCTTCGGCAAGGGCGTCTCCAGGAACTCCGCCAGGCGCATGGCACGTTTGGCGTTGGCGTCGTAGCCCAGCAGGGCGCGCCGCGTTTCGTCGCGGATGGCCGTCATGGCCTGCCGGCGCGCCCGAGCGGGCATCCTGGCCGCGCCCGCGAGATCGGGTGCGCCGAGGCGCTCTTCCCCCACCTGCCGGAAGAGCGGCTCGAGGGGATCGCGCTGCTGCCCGAGGGATAGCCTGGCAGATTCCTTGGCTTGGGGCGCCTCCTCCTGCGAGGCGTCGATGACGAGGAGCACGTCGCCGGCGCCAACCTACTCGCCATTGCGCGCCCGTACCTCTGTGACCCTGCCGGAGACCGGCGCTTCGAAGGCCACCTCCATCTTCATGGCTTCGAGCAACCCGAGGGGCTGGCCTGCCTCGACCCGATCGCCAGGGCTCGCGTGGATGGCTACGACCATTGCGGGAGCGCTAGCGCGCACCTGTCCGGCACTCTGGGAGGAGAAGACATGGACGTGGCTCTCCACCTCCAGGCGCACGCCGCTGTCTGAAATGTCGTAGAGAATCCGGAAGGTGTGGCCATCCAGCTGGAGCCGGGCGGTATGGGCACCCTCTTCTCGCAGGGTCGCGGCTACCACCTGACCCTCCAGGTGCACGCGGTAGCGCCAGGAACCGATCGCGTAGACCTGGAGGCGGTACGGCTCCCCGGAGTAGCTGAGATCGATTGCCTGCCCTTGGGAGGGCGGCACCCGCTCGCGCGAGATGTTGGTGGTGTCCGAGTAGAAGTTCAGCCGCGCCGCCGCGCGAGCGCGTTGGTAGCTGAGAATGGCCGCCGCCACGAGAGCTGGCGCAGCCATGCCCTCGTCGGGAGCGCGCGCCGCGGAGAAGCGGTCGAGCCAACCTGTGTCCACTCCGCCCGCTCGAACATCCGGATGGTCGAGGATCTCGATGAGCCAGCCCTTGTTCGTCGCACCGCCCTCGATGACGAGGTCGAAGTCGGCCAGGGCCGCCGCCAGGCGTGCGCGCGCTTCTTCCCGGGTCGCGCCCCTGGTGATCACCTTCGCGATCAGCGAGTCGAAGGCAGCCGGAACCTGGCTCCCGGTCGCAACGCCCGTATCGATACGGATGCACGGACCCAGGGCAGGGTCGAAGCGAGCAATCCGTCCGGGCGCGGGCAGGAAGCCACGATCCGGGTCTTCGGCGCACACGCGCGCTTCAAGAGCACAGCAGAGCTGCCTCTGCGAAAGGTCGGCGATGGATTCTCCACGCGCGATTCGGATCTGGAGCTGCACCAGGTCCACACCGCTGACCTCCTCGGTGATGCCGTGCTCTACCTGCAGACGAGGATTCATTTCGAGGAAGAACCAATCGGGGTCGCGGACCAGGAATTCGACCGTGCCGACGCCCTCATAGGCCACGCATTCGGCGATACGGACGGCGGCTCCCCGAAGCTCCCCGAGCAACGCCTCGGAGAGGCCGGGGGGCGGTGCCTCCTCCAGTACCTTCTGGTGGCGACGCTGGACCGAGCAGTCTCGACAGCCCAACGCGAGCACGCAGCCGTGACGGTCGGCGGCCACCTGCACTTCGACGTGGCGGCCACCCTCGACCTTCTTCTCCACGAAGAGCCGTCCGTCACCGAAGGCGCCCTCTGCCTCCTGGCGGGCGGAGCGAAAGGCATCGGCGAGTGCGTCGGCTTGGTCCACTACGCGGATTCCACGCCCACCGCCGCCTGCAGAGGCCTTGACGACTACCGGGAAGTCGAGCTTGGCTGCTGCGCGCGCCGCATGTGCCTCGTCCTCGAGCTCGCCGCCGCTCCACTGCGTGACGCGGACGCCCGCCTTTTCCGCCAGGATCTTCGAGCCGATCTTGTCGCCCAGGGCTCGCATGGCCGCAGCGGACGGCCCGAGGAAGCAGATCCCCTCCGCAGCAAGACGCTCCACGAAGGCCGGGTGCTCCGCAACGAATCCCCAACCGGGCCAGACCGCATCGCAGCCAGCCTCCCGCACGCAGCGAATCAGGTTCTCATAGTCCAAGTAGGCGGCTACTTCTCCGTTTGGTGCGGGCAACAGGATCGCAAGGTCGGCGTGGCGTACGAAAGGAGCGTCACGATCAATCGCCGTATAGAGGGCCGCCACCTCGAGCTCCCCCTGCTCCTCGGTACGCAGGGCCTTGACAGCGCGAATGCAGCGCATGGCCGCTTCGCCACGGTTCACGATGGCGAGTCGGCGGATGACGCGACGGGCGCTCACGCCTGATTCTCCGGCGCCGCGTCGCAGGCCCACGCGACGAAACGGCCGTGGTGGGAGATGGAGAGATCGACCGGCACGCGCTCGCCCTTGTGGTAGAGCACGGGCACCCGGTTCCGGCTCTCGATGGAGAGATCCTGGGGAGCCGCTCCCAGGGATTGTGCCACACCCACGATCAGCAGCGCACGCACGGCGGAGCGCGCGTCCGCGCCCTCGCCAGGCAGATAGGCCACGTGAGAGCGGACCACATCTCCTTCGAAGGGCCGCGTGCGCGCCAGCGCGTGGATTCGCAGCCGGTCCTCATCCACGCCCAGGAAGAGGCGGCGCCCCGCGACGTGTACCTCTCCCCTGAGATCGGATTCGAGGCGCACGAGCATCCGACTCGGCGAAAAGCCCAGCTGTGGGTCGAGCTTCCGGGCGGCCTTGTAGGCCGCCTCTTTCGCCGCCCACAGGATCCAGCGGAGCCGGTTCGGGGAGCCGCTGGCACGCAGAGCTTCCCGCTCGTCCTGCGCGAAGACGCGGGCATCGAAGCGAGCGTGGATCGCACCGGGTTGAACCTCGGCATCCCCAAGATCGACTACATCATTGCCGATCATCGAAGTAACGCTGCTCCATCTCACTGAGGCGGGCGACGATCTGTTGCGAGACGTCGAGAGAGGCCCGGAGCCCTCGTTTGTCGGACTTCGGCTCGAGGACCGACAGAGACGCATGGAAGCGCTCGCCTCGGGCCGGAACGTCGGTCATGGCATCCTGGCCCTCACCGCGTAAGTATACGCAAGCCACACGGCAGCCCGGCAGCGCCTTGACCAGGCGCCCCACGCCGTAGGCTGCGGAATCTGCCTCCACTCGCGCACTACGGCTGCGTCCACCTTCTGGGAAAATCAGCGCGACTTCGCCCCGCTCCATCAGGTAACCAACCTTGTCGAGCACCCTTGCCACCTCCGCGCGGTCCGAACCCCGCGTCACGGGCACGCACTTCAACAGGTAGGCGAGAATCCGTTTCCACCAAGTCGAGGCAAAGTGGACCCGCTCGGGCGTGTTCCACGGCAGCGCAGAAAAATCCCGCAGGTAGAAACCCATCCCGCCAAGTGCCCATCCAATCACGAAAGAGTCGAGCATGGTGAGATGATTGGCGCAGACCAGGAGCGGCCCGGGAACTGCGCGCAGGCGGCGATACGCTGCCCGGACTTCCGTCACTCCGTCGATCCGCCAGCGCATCCAGTAGCCCATGATCCCCACGAAGAGGGGGATCCACAGGGGCGACAGTAGGCGACTCGTAGCACGCTGGAGGCGCAGAACCCCGCGCTCGCGGTCAGAGAGGCGACTCACGCGCTCAGAGCTTCTGCCCGATCAGCTCGACGCAGTCGCCGACCGTATTCACCGAGTCCACATCCTCGTCCGCGATCTCGATGTCGAACTCATCCTCGAAAGCGAGCACGACGTCTACGAGGCGCGCGGAGTTCACCTTCAAATCGTCGAGAATGTTGGTCGCGCCATTCACCTGGGCAAGGGCCTCCTGGTCCTTGACGTAGGTCGTCAGGATCTTCACCACCTTTTCCTGGATCTCGCTTGCTTGCATCGCTTTTCTCCTCGTCGTGGACGAATTCGGCGTCTCAATCTCCAAAGCGGCGCAGCACGAGCGCGGCATTGACGTCGCCGAACCCGAAGCCAGCCTTCATGATCGTTCGCATCCCGGGAACTTCCCGCATCTGCCTCGGGATACTGGCGGAAAAGGGCTTGATCTCCGGGTGCAGATCCTCGCAGTTCAGTGAGGCGTGGACGAAGCCTCCCTGGAGCATCATCAACGCCGCCACGCACTCGATGGCTCCGGCAGCTCCCAGGCAGTGGCCGATCATCGACTTCGTGGAGGTGAGGACCGGAAAATCTTCCGGGCCGCGTTCCAGGGCATTGGCCCACGCGTGCACCTCCTTGGGGTCGGCGATAGTCGCAGTCAGGTGGCCGCCGATGGCGTCCACCTCTTGCGGTTGGATCCCTGCATCGCGAATCGCGGCCCGGATACAGCGCGAGACGCCCTCCGGATTGGGGGCAGTCATGGTCCCTCCCATGCGCTGGCCGTCGCAATTGACTGCCGTGCCCAATACCTCGGCGTGGATGCGAGCACCGCGAGCCTGCGCCGCTTCGAGGCTCTCGACCACCAGGACGCCGGCACCGGCGCCGGGGATGAAGCCCGCTGCCGTGGCGCTCATGGGGCGAGAAGCCCGCTCAGGGGCATCGTTGAACTTCCGGCAAAGCACCCGCATGGCGTCGAAGCCCGCCCAGCTGTGGATGCTCGGAATTTCCGTGCCGCCGCATACCATGCGTTCTGCAAGACCGTCGCGGATGCGCTGCGTGCCCATGACAAGGGCCTCGAGACCCGTCGCGCAGGCACTCGAGTTCGTCGTCACCTGGTTTCCCAGACCAAGGAGGCCCGCGACGCGAGCGGAGCTCCCGCTGGCCATCACTTGCTCCACAGCGGTGCTGCCAAGCCGCCGGACCTTCTTCGCCTCCACCAGCGGCACGACACGTTCGGCCACGGTGTCAAAGCCGCCGATGCCGGTACCGAGTATCGCGCCCGTGTCCCAGCGTACCCGATCGTCGTCTTCCGCGGGGCGCGGGAGGCCGGCATCCTGCCAGGCCTCGATGGCGGCCACCGCGCAGTAGCGATGGATCGCGTTCATGGCGATCAGCTCCTCTTCCGTGAAGAGGGCCGCGGCCAGCACGTCCACGCCGCTGGGCACGCCGGCCACTTGGCAGCCGAACTTGTACTCCTCCATGGCCTCGATGTGGCGCAATCCGGACTTTCCCTTGCGCAGCGCCGCCTCGAACTCCGCGAGGCCGTTCCCGTTGGGTGCGAGCACCCCCAGGCCCGTGATGACTACCCGCCGGCTCATTGCCTCGGAATCCCGATTCCGGCGAGTTGGCCGGAGCAGACGACGTCCCCGCCATCCACAGTCATCTCCACCTCCACCTTGAGCTTTCTGCGCCGGAAGTACAGCCTCCTGGCCGCCACCCGCACCTGGGTATCCGGGCGCACGATGCTGCCGAACTCGACGTCCGCTTCCGTGAAGAAGGTAATGAGCTCCCCTTCGTTGTCGCCGTCGTGGAAAAGCTTGATGGCCATGGGAACGATCGAGCACTGGGCCATGTACTCCACGAGCAGCACGCCAGGCGTCACTGGGTCACCCGGGAAGTGGCCCCGGTAGAAGTCCGCATCCTTGCGCCAGCGGTAGGTGCCGACAGCGCGCTCTGCCTCGACCTCCAGAAGCTCGTCCACGAAACGGAAGGGCTCCTGTTGGGGCACGCGCCGGAGAATCTCCGCGAGGCTGAGCGAATCAGCCACCGTACATGCCTCCATTCACATGGATCACGCTGCCATTGACGTAGCTGGCCCGTGTGGCGAGCCAGGCCACCGCGTCCGCAACCTCTTCGGGTGCGCCCATCCTTCCCTGGGGAATGCGCGCCAGGATCCCGGCTCGGATCTCCTCGGGGAGCTCGCCAGTCATCTCCGTCTCGATGAAGCCCGGCGCCACGGAGTTCACCAGGATCGGGCGGCCGGCCAGCTCCTGGGCGATGGACCTGGTCATGGCGTCCAGGCCTGCCTTCGCCATGGTGTAGGGCGCCTGGCCCCGGTTGCCGGTGTGCCCTACGACGCTGGAGATGTTGATGATCCGCCCGCTTTTCTGGCGCAGCATGAAGCGCCTCAACACCAGCTTGGTCAGGTACCAGGTACCACGCGTCAGGGCGGCCACGGCGTCGTAGTCCGCGAGCTTCATGGCAGGCATCGGCGCGTTGCGGTTGGTGCCCGCGTTGTTCACGAGCACGTCCACTCTCGCGGCGCGCTTCTTGAGCTCGGCGATCAGCCCATCGACCTCCTCGGGGGCGCAGAGATCAGCCTTCAACAACAGGGCATCGGGGAGCTTGGCCGCCACCTCCCTGGCCTTGGACTCACTCGAACGGTAGTGCACGGCGACCCGAAAGCCCTCGCTCGCCAATGCGCGGGCACACGCCGCCCCGATCCCAGTGCCGGCACCGGTGACCAGGGCAACCCGGGGCTCGCTCATGACGGCTCCCCAAAACGCACGAGGCACCTTCCCCAGCTGAGGCCGCCACCGACCACGGAGAGGGCGACCTGGTCCTGCGGCCCCCACTTCTCCCAGCGTTGGGCGAGCACCGTGGGAGCACTGGGGCAGCCGGTATTTCCGAAGAATTCGACGTTGGAGTGATGGTGCTCGGGCGCCACCTTGCAGCGCGTGCACACCTGGTCGAGAACGCGCAGGTTTGCCTGGTGACCCACGAAGTGCAGGGGCCGCTGCTCACCTCCCTCGGCTACCAGCTCCTCACGGATTTTCTCGAAGCCCTGCCGGGTGCGCTTGATGGCGAACATCTGCACGGCCCGACCGTCCTGCCGGAAGTAGCCCGCCCATGGGACATGCACCTTGTGGGCGCTGCTCGGGTCCATGGCGACATCCACGTGAGAGATCCGGGCCACCCCGGGCTCGCGAAACGAGATTACCGCGGCGGCGGCGGCGTCTCCAAAGAGCACCGCCGTTGACCGGTCGTTGTAGTTCACAGTCTTGGTCAGTGAATCGGCACAGGTGACGAGCACGAAGTCTGGAGCCCGCGTTTTGTCCAGTTGAGTGAGCCAGTGAAGATGGGAGAGAAAGGAGGTGCAGGCGGAGTTGATGTCGAACGAACGCGCCTCGATGCCCAGCTCCTGGGAGATGAAGCAGGCCTCCGCGGGGCACACGCAATCCGGCGCCGAGCTGCCGTTGAGCACCAGGCCGATCTGCTGCTTCTCGATCCCCGCACGCTGGATCGCCAGCTCCGCCGCCCGCGCCGCCATCTGCGCCTGGCTATGGCTGCGTGCTTCGCCGGCCGCGCGCACATCCTGGTTCCGGGTCTGCCGGATGTAATCCAGGTCGAGGCACGTGCGACGTTCGTGGATGCCCACCCGCTCCAGAATCCACTCGTCGCTGGTGCCAATGTCCAGCTCCTCGAGAAAGCGGTTGGTGATCCGATTATCGGGGTTAAAATACCCCATTCCATGCAGATGCAGGTTCAAGTGCTGGCCTCATTCGCGGGACTGTTCTTCACCCGGACCGGGAAGACCCCAGTGGCAGAGGCCGCAGATAATGACTGAGAGTCATTATCTGTCAAGCAGATCCCCACCACCGCGCAGGGTAGCTCCCAACCCCGCGGTTGGCCGGGCCCTCAGCCCATCCACGCGCCGTTGTTCGGGTCGAAGGCCTGCCCCGTAAATGAAACTGCTTCGGCGGAAATCAGGAAGGCGACCAATGCGGCGATCTCTTCCGGCTGGCTGATGCGCTGCAGGGGAACCGCCTCGAGGAGCTCGCGGCGCAGCTCCGCAAAGGGGCGCGCGGCCTGCCGGGCTAGCTCCCGCATGCGTGCCTCCGCCATCCCGGTCTCCACCCAGCCGGGGCAGATGGCGTTCACCCTCACCTTGCGCGGGGCCCACTCCGCGGCCAGGGCGCGCACCATCCCCAGCTGGCCCGCCTTGGCCGTGCTGTAGGCAACAATCCCGGGCACCCCGAAGCGCGCCACGCACGAAGAGATGACCAGGGCGTGGCGCCAGTCCTCCTCCGAGGCCCAGCGCGCCTCGAAGGCTCGGAGGCAGTGGTAGGCGCCGTCCAGGTTCGTGCGCAGGATGGCGTCCCAGCGTTCTTCTCCGCCCTCCTGATCCGGGCCTCCGACCCCTGCGTTGGCCACAAGAATATGCAGGGGGCCCAAGGCCTGGGCGACCTCATCAAAGGCCGCATCCACCGCGAGGGGGTCGGCGACGTCGGCGGTCACCACGCGGGTCTGGCCCCGGGCCTTCCCGGCCACCTCCTCCAAGGTCTCCCGGGTGCGCCCGAGCAATGCCACCGCAGCGCCGTCCTCGGCCAGGCGCAGGGCGATTGCGCGCCCGATCCCGCTGCCCGCTCCCGTCACCACCGCCACCCGGCCACTGCGCTCCGCCATCGCCCCAGGATAGCGGGGAGACAGGGGAGAGACGCCCGGAGCGGGGACGCAGTCGAGTGACTTGATCCCAGGGGGGAACCTG
>Ga0114931_10003373_pt1 | contig 20251 bp, 22 predicted proteins | sample 2SBtaG_FD_89579 | JGI IMG/M metagenome (GOLD analysis project Ga0114931, IMG submission 89579) | Deep subsurface microbial communities from Kolumbo volcano to uncover new lineages of life (NeLLi) - 2SBTROV14_V59a metaG | ecosystem: Environmental > Aquatic > Marine > Volcanic | place: Kolumbo...
ACACTGTTAATGAAATCAAGTCAGAAGGTGGCCTTTAACCTGCCAGGGATAAAGCGGCTTACGCCGCTTTAAAAAAACACTATTGTCTATTGACTAACGGGGGCCTCATAGGTGTTAGATTATTTCTCACTATTTTCTTCACTTCTTGCTTTATTCAATGCGCTTGCCATAAGACCAGAAGGAACCGCTACTATGCCAATGCCAACTATTATTACAAAGGATGTAAACAATTTACCGCCTAACGTAATTGGGTAAATGTCACCATAACCAACAGTGCTTAGAGTAGCAACTGCCCACCAAAGACTGTGAACAATTGATTTGAACGCTTCAGGTTGTGCCGAGTTTTCGAAATAGTAAATTCCTGTGGCTGAAACGAATAGCAAAATTGCAGAAAGCATTAGGTAAAGGACGATTTCTTCTTTTGCGATTTCATAAGCGCGGCTAAACCGTGCCATTGCTTTGTTGTAGCGACCAATTTTCAGAAGCCTAAGAATTCTAAGTAAACGGAAAGCTCTTGCAGCACGTAGATCAACACCACCAAGTCCAAGTACCAATGTTATGTAAAATGGAGATATTGCAAGGATGTCAATAAAACCACCCCAACTAAATATATATGAGGTTTTGGGTTCAGCTATATATGTACGTAGGCCATACTCGATTGTAAATAAAATAGTTACGAATATTTCTGAGTACCATAGGAATGCTCTTGTGTCAGGCGAGAGATTAGGAAAACTCTCAATAGTGAGAGTTATAATTGAATAGATAATTAAACCAAGAATAATCCAGTCAAATATGCGGCCGGAGCGTGTATCGGTATCTTCTACTAGGCGGCGTGTTTTTTCTTTTTTTATCATTTAAATCTAACGACATAGCTCAGCGGCAGGAAAAAGTGGGGCGACGATAGGAGCGCCGCTTTTGTGAATCAACTGGAGCACCTTGTTAGGCATTATTATTTGAAATCTCATTATTAATTATTTGTTTTGTGATAATTATATGTATTAGGTTCTTCTTTATTTAGGAAGTCTGTGATTTGGCTTGCCACAAAGCGATTATCGGAAAAGCCATATACGTGAATTACGTCATAAGTTTCATCTTGCAGTAATACTCCAGATCTTGAAATTGTATAAGTATCAACATTTTCGGAATTGCAACTAATTATTAAAAAAGTTAGAGAAATGCCAATTAGAAATTTAATAAAATTATTCATAGACATCTCCATATATGATTATGTTGCCTTGCAGTTTTAACTGGTGGGGAAACAGAACATGACCATTACGCCGCTGTTATACTGTGTCCGGTTGAAGACACAGTTAGGCAACGTTATAAGCACGCGCTTCTTCAGGATCGAGTATTTCATCCCGTCCGGTATCGGGATAACTTGTGTCTTTTATTTCAACAGCTGAAACCAAAGCTTGTTGGCTCCAAGGATTTGTTTGAATCTCCTCTCCAGGCGGGTTTGTTTCTCCTGTCCAGAAAGCGCTAGTAGCAATTTCCCGCGCCCTGTCTTCAGACTCAGCCCGAACGATTATTTCTTGATTAAATCTGCTTGCTTGCCAGTCGCGATGCTTTAGATCTATGGGAGTCAGTTTCCAAATTGTCATGATGTTTTCCTCTATTGCCTAACTATAATTAGAGGGCCTAAAACGCCCGTTGCAATTGGGCGTTTTAGGCCCTTTTAAAAATTTCTCTTGTCTTTTATCAAGGCTTTAGTGATTTTTAACGGGCCTGTTTTATTTAAAAACAAAGGCCAGCATAAGCTGGCCTTTGTCATAACGCTATAAACATCGGTTAAATACTAAAACGGGATATCGTCATCAAACTCTGCGGTGGCCAGTTCCGGTTCCGGTTTTTTGGCTTGAGAACTCGGTTTGGACGAGGTGTCCTGGTTGTAGTTGGTGGTGCCGCTTCTGTCGCCCTTGCTGCCGAGCATTTGCATATCATTGGCGACGATTTCTGTGGTATAACGATCATTGCCGTCCTTGCCTTGCCATTTACGTGTTTGCAGACGGCCTTCAATGTAGACTTGTGAGCCTTTTTTCAGGTATTCGCCGGCAATTTCGCCCAGTCGGCCAAACATAACGACGCGATGCCATTCGGTGCGTTCCTGTTTTTCGCCGGACGTCTTGTCTTTCCAGCTTTCGGTGGTTGCCACTGAGATATTGGTTACTGCGCCCCCGCTTGGCATGTAGCGAACGTCTGGATCATTACCGAGATGTCCTACCAGAATGACTTTGTTGATGCCTCTTGCCATGATTATTCTCCTTACTTTATTTTCGCGTTAATAAACTACCTTGATTCCCTGGCCAAACTGCTCCTGTGGTCATTACTTTACAGTAGTTCGCTTATGATTCAAGAGGCAAATCAGGAATAATTTATATTAACCGGCGTTCCGTGGCTTTATACATTTTACTTAATCCTTATCTGAAGAAAACTCTTGTAAGGCATTAACATCCAGCAAATGTGTGTCGACCTTCAGGTAAGCCATGCCCTCTTCCGCGACGACCACTGCTTCTGCGACGCCGGGTAGTTGGTTCAGGCGTTGTGACAACTGGTCTGCCGCCTCTGTATCGACCCGCCCGACTTTTAGCAGGTAGTTATTCAGATAAGCAGGGGCTTTCATCGTGATGGCGGCCAGCAGCCACAGACTGGCCAGTATTGTCGTAAATGTGAACACTCCGGTAAAACCGAAGGCACCATATAAAGCACCGCCCGAAGCGCCGCCGATAAAGGCGCCCATGAACTGGGAAGAGGAATAGACGCCCAATGCCGTGCCCTTGCGATCAGCGGGCGCCACCCGCGATACCAGTGATGGCAGCATGGCTTCGAGCAGGTTAAAGGCAGAAAAGAAAATGACCAGGGAAAGAATGATCTGGACTAGGGTGTCATGAAAAGCCAGTAGTGCCAGTTCAGCCAGTACCAGCACCGCCACGGCGCCAATAAATACCTGTTTAAGCAGATGGTGTTTTTCTGCCAGGATAATAAACGGAATCATGATGGCAACCGACACCAGTAACACCGGCAAATACACTTGCCAGTGTGAATCGATATGGACTTGTGCCAACTGGTGTAATGCCAGAGGCACGGCCACAAAGTTCGCCATCAGGATCATGTGCAACACCATAATGCCGAAATCCAGGCGCAATAACTGGGTATCAGCCAGAATGCCCGACAATTGTGAGGGCACCAGTTCGGCATCACGGTGAACATGGTGCTCAGCATGGTGGGGAACGGCCATGAACAAGATGGCCAGTCCACCTACCGCCAGACCGGCGCTGACCCAGAAGATCCCGGGAACACCAATCCAGCCATTGATGATCGGCCCGATGACCATCGCCGCCATAAAGGCAAGGCCGATACTCATACCGATAATCGCCATGGCCTTGGTCCGGTGCTGCTCGCGGGTGAGGTCGGCATTGAATGCCATAATAGCCGCGGCGATGGCGCCGCTGCCCTGGACCGCCCGACCGGCAATGATCCAGATAATCGACGTTGACATCGCCGCGATCACGCTGCCCAGCGCAAACAGCAGCAGGCCGCCGGCGATGACCGGCTTACGCCCAATGCGGTCGGAGAGCATGCCGAAAGGGATCTGCAACAACGCCTGGGTCAGCCCATAGGCGCCAATGGCCAACCCGGCGAGCAATGGTGTCGCCCCTTGTAGCTGCCCGGCATAGACCATGAATACGGGCAGGATCATGAATAACCCCAGCATACGCAACGAAAAAATGCCCGCCAGTGCAGTTGCGGCCCGTAATTCAGCCGGGGCCATCTTGTTTTGCTTCATTAGTGAAAGTTTTGCCTGTTGTAGTGAAGACGCAGTATATTAGCAGGTTACTTCGACGTCGGAAAACTACATGGACACGATCAGTATTCGCGGTGCACGCACCCATAACCTGAAAAACATCGATCTCGACCTGCCGCGCGACCAACTGATTGTCATCACTGGCCTGTCCGGTTCCGGTAAATCATCACTGGCTTTCGACACCATTTATGCGGAAGGCCAGCGCCGTTATGTTGAATCCTTGTCGTCTTATGCGCGCCAGTTTTTGTCCATGATGGAAAAACCGGATGTTGATCACATCGAAGGGTTGTCACCCGCCATTTCCATTGAGCAAAAATCAACGTCGCATAATCCGCGCTCAACGGTCGGCACCATCACCGAAATTTACGATTACCTGCGCTTGCTGTTTGCGCGCGTCGGTGAACCGCGTTGTCCTGATCATGGCAATGTTCTGGAAGCACAGACCATTAGCCAGATGGTCGACCATGTGCTGGCGATGCCTGAAGGTACACGCTTGATGTTACTGGCGCCGGTTATCCAGAACCGCAAGGGTGAACATGTACAACTGCTGGACAACTTGCGTGCACAGGGATTTATTCGTGCGCGTATAAACGGTGTAGTCACTGAACTCGACCAGGTCCCCGAACTGGACTTGCGCAAGAAGCACACGATTGAAGTCGTCGTTGACCGGTTCAAAGTGCGGCCAGATCTTCAACAGCGGCTCGCCGAATCCTTTGAGACAGCGGTCAATATGACGGAAGGCATTGCGGTCATCGCTTACATGGATAAGAAGAAAAAACCGGATGTTGTGTTTTCAGCGAAGTTTGCCTGCCCTGTTTGCGGTTATAGCCTGAGTGAACTCGAACCACGCATGTTTTCCTTCAACAACCCGGCAGGCGCCTGCCCAAGTTGTGATGGTATCGGGGTTCAACAGTTTTTTGATCCCGCACGGGTCGTTGCCCATCCTGAATTGAGTTTACTGGCTGGCGCAGTGCGCGGCTGGGACCGGCGTAACAGTTATTACTGCCAGCTTCTACAGTCACTCACCAGACATTATGATTTTGACCTTGAAACGCCGTTTGAAAAACTGTCGAAGAAGATCAAGAACATTGTGCTTTATGGCAGTGGCGATGAGGAAATCGAGTTTACCTATATTAATGACCGCGAGCGCAGTACTAAACGCTGGCATTCGTTCGAGGGCATTATCCCTAACATGCAACGCCGTTATCATGAAACCGAATCCAGTATGGTGCGCGAGAATCTGGCCAAGTACATGAGCCATCAGTCCTGCACGAAATGTAAGGGCACGCGCCTTTCAACGGCTGTGCGCAATATTTTTGTCAACGACCATTCGATCCCCATGGTCACCTCCATGTCGATTGAACAGACGCAACAGTTTTTTTCCACACTGAACCTACCCGGCAGACGTGGCGAGATTGCAGAGAAAATCGTCAATGAAATTAAACAACGTCTGGAATTTTTGATGAACGTCGGTCTGGATTATCTGAGCCTTGACCGCAGTGCCGACAGCTTGTCCGGCGGCGAAGCCCAGCGTATTCGTCTGGCCAGCCAGATCGGTGCCGGTCTGGTTGGTGTTATGTATATCCTGGATGAACCTTCTATCGGCCTGCATCAACGCGACAACAAACGTTTACTCAACACGCTTGTTCATCTGCGCGACATGGGCAACACCGTTATCGTGGTCGAACACGATGAAGAAGCTATCTGCGCTGCCCAGCATGTCATCGACATTGGCCCCGGCGCCGGTGTTCATGGCGGGCGCATTGTTGCCCAGGGCACGCCCGATGACATCAAGGCCACGGCTGATTCGCTGACGGGTCAGTATTTGTCAGGGGCCAGAAACATCCCGGTACCCGACCTGCGCACGCCTTTCCAGAAAGCGAATGTACTCAGCGTGCTGGGTGCCAGTGGTAATAATCTCAAGAACGTGAACGTCGATATTCCTGTTGGTTTGATGACCTGCATTACGGGTGTGTCCGGTTCCGGCAAGTCGACGCTTATTAACGACACACTTTACCGGGCGGCGGCGTTGAAAATTAACAAGGCCGGTGATGATCCCGCCCCTTGCCAGGAAATAAAGGGCCTGAAATTATTTGATAAAGTGGTGGATATCGACCAAAGCCCCATCGGGCGCACGCCCCGATCCAATCCCGCCACCTACACCGGCCTGTTCACGCCAATTCGTGAAATGTTTGCCGGCACCCAGGAAGCACGCTCACGTGGTTACACTCCGGGACGTTTCAGTTTTAATGTTAAAGGCGGCCGTTGTGAAGCCTGTCAGGGTGACGGTGTGCTGAAAGTTGAAATGCACTTCCTGCCTGACATTTATGTGCCGTGTGATGTCTGTAAAAGTAAACGCTATAACCGCGAAACCCTGGACATTCGTTTCAAGGGCAAGACCATCCATGAAGTGCTGGACATGACCGTGGAAGATGCGCGCGTTTTTTTCACTCACGTACCGGTCATTGCGCGAAAACTGCAAACGCTGATTGACGTGGGGTTGTCCTATATCAAGCTGGGCCAGAACGCGACCACGCTGTCCGGTGGTGAAGCCCAGCGCATCAAGCTCTCACGCGAATTGTCCAAACGCGATACCGGCAGTACGCTTTATATACTGGACGAACCCACCACCGGCCTGCACTTCCATGACATTCAACAACTGTTACACGTATTACACCGGCTGCGTGACCACGGTAATACCATCATAGTGATTGAACATAATCTGGATGTGATTAAAACCGCCGACTGGATCATCGACCTTGGTCCTGAGGGTGGGAATAAAGGTGGCACTGTTGTGGCGACTGGCACTCCGGAAGACGTCGCTGCACATGCGACTTCTTATACTGGTTTGTTTCTAAAACCCTGCCTTGGTAAGAAACAAAGGGAAATGTCTGAAATCAAAACCCGAAAAGTGGCTAAATCAGGGTCGCGCTGAATTCAGAGTGACATTGTCTCCGGGCAAAGATAAATATGTCCTCTTTTTCAAAAGAGCCAGTGTCGAGTTTTTCACTTATAATAGCCGCCTTCCTATTTTCACAACGATGGAGGTTGTGTGGAACCCATTATTTCAATCCGGAGTCTGACCAAGACCTATGCCTCGGGTCTACGGGCGCTTGACGACATCAATCTGGATATTCACCGGGGAGAAATCTTTGGTTTGTTAGGCCCGAACGGGGCTGGCAAAACAACCCTGATCAGTGCTATCTGCGGTATCGTTACGCCAAGCGAGGGTACCATCTCGGTTGATGGCCACGACATCCTTTCAGACTTCCGCGCAGCGCGGTCGAACATCGGCCTGGTGCCGCAAGAACTTGCTATCGCCACCTTTGAAACCGTCTGGGCCGCAATGAAATTCAGCCGCGGACTGTTTGGCAAACCGCCCAACCCGGCCCATCTCGAAAAAATACTGCGTGACCTTTCGCTGTGGGACAAAAGAAACGAGATGATCATGACGCTGTCCGGTGGCATGAAGCGCCGTGTGCTGATTGCCCAGGCATTGTCACACGAACCACCCATCCTGTTCCTTGACGAACCGACTGCCGGTGTTGACGTTGAACTGCGACGCGATATGTGGACGATGGTTCGGGATCTGCGTGAGCGCGGTGTCACTATCATCCTGACCACGCATTATATCGAAGAAGCCGAAGAGATGGCCGATCGCATTGGCGTGATCAACAAAGGAAAGATTGGCGTGGTTGAAGAAAAGACCATGCTAATGAACAAGCTCGGCAAAAAACAACTGACACTGACTTTACAAAATCCGTTAAGCAACATCCCTGCCGAACTCGCCGGGCATCCGATGAAATTGTCGAAAGACGGCAATACACTCGTCTATACCTTTAATGCGCAGAAGGATCACACCGGCATCTCCGAGTTGTTGCGTGAATTATGCAAACACGGTATCGACTTCAAGGACCTCCACACCAGTCAAAGCTCACTGGAAGATATCTTTGTCAGCCTGTTGAGGGAAAGGCCATGAATTTTTATGCTATCCGCGCCATTTATATGTTTGAAATGGCGCGTGCCTGGCGCACGCTGATGGAGAGCATCGCTTCGCCGATTCTCACCACGTCGCTCTACTTTATTGTCTTTGGGGCAGCCATCGGTTCGCGTATGGGCGAGATCGATGGTATCAGCTATGCGTCCTTTATCATTCCCGGTTTGCTTATGCTGTCATTGCTGGGTGAAAGTATTTCCAACGCATCATTTGGCATCTATTTTCCAAAGTTTTCCGGAACCATCTACGAGATACTCTCTGCCCCGGTCTCTGCTTTTGAAGTTGTCGTCGGTTACGTCGGTGCGGCCGCCAGTAAGTCGGTTATCCTCGGTATATTGATCCTGCTTACGGCGCGGCTATTTGTGGATTACGAAATATTGCATCCATTCTGGATGGTCAGTTTTCTGGTGCTTACTGCTGTCACGTTCAGCCTGTTCGGTTTTATCATCGGACTTTGGGCCGATGATTTTCAGAAGTTGCAGATCATCCCGATGATGGTCATCACACCACTCACCTTTTTAGGCGGCGCCTTTTATTCCATCAACATGCTGCCACCATTGTGGCAGAAAGTTACGCTGTTCAACCCGGTGGTCTACCTGATTAGCGGTTTTCGCTGGAGCTTTTACGGCATCTCCGACGTCAACGTTGTCGTCAGCGTGGGCATGGTCTTTTTATTCATGTTGCTGTGCCTATTGACTATATGGTGGATATTCAAAACGGGATACCGACTCAAGAGTTGAGCAGGAATCGAGGGATGTGATCCGGGTTGCCGGCAGAAGTGAATGTTATGAAAGACCCACGATCATCCCTTCTGCCAACCAGGTCTTCAGCAAACCGGCGCTGCGCAGCGCAATCTCGAGTTGGCCGTTTTCATCCTCAGCGGCCGGTAAGGCACATGTCACAATCTCACACAGCCCGGCAAAACTTGCGCCTTGCATGGCAGCCTTGATGGCCCCGGCCTCGTCAGTCTCCAGGATGCGATAGCGCGTGGTCAAATCCTGACGCCAGATGAGGCACGTCGAAACCCCGGGCAGCGCCTGGGGCTGTGGGATGTCTTCCTCATCACGCACCGTGCGCCACAGGTCGAGGATGTTCCAGTGATAGTCGATGAGATGGACAGAGAGATGAAACTTGATGATGATCGCGGGCCAGTCCTCGGGGGCAATGGTCGAGACGGCGCTTTCATCCAGCACGCTGGCATCGGCCGCATCAAAGGCATTGACAAAGGTCCATTCCAGACTGGCCAGCTCGGCCAGAAAAGGCCGGTTCCGCGTGTCCGGTGCATCAGCAAGGAACGCCGGCAGATGACGGCCAAACCAGCGCAGGGAATAATGCGTGGACGGGTGGGCCCGGATATAGTCATGGCACAATGCGGTGAATGTCTCCTCGCCAAGGAGCGCCTGCACAGCCGGATAATCCCCTGCAAGCGTCTCCACCAGACGGCCATAGTAGGCATTGGTATAGGTATTCATGCGCTGTTCATTGTTCGCGTTTTCCATACTCACAATATGCTCGACGATGTCGCCGTCGCCGGTAAACAGGTGGCGCTTGAATGCGGCCTGGAGACTCTTCAGGTTCCTCAGGCTGTGCATTGTTGCTTGCCCAGAATGTTGTCACCGATGACGCGGGCCTGATCCAGTTCGGCCATGAGTTCGCTGAAGGGGGGAAATTTGTCATCGCGTTCGATCATGGTCGATATCGGGCCAAAGCGTTCGACGGCCCGGGCGTACAGGTCCCACACGGGATCGACGATGGGGTGGTCGTGGGTGTCGACAACAAAATCACCATAGTCAGTATGGCCGGCGAGGTGGAATTGTTGCACACGTTCAAGGGGCACCCCGTTGAGGTAATCGATGGGGTCAAAACCGTGATTGATAGCGCTGACGTAAATATTATTGATATCCAGCAACATCAGGCAGTCGGCCTGCTCCACGACGGTAGAATAGAATTCCCATTCGCTCATGCGCGAATGGGTATAGGTGACATAACTGGATACGTTCTCCATGAGGATCTGACGGCCGAGAAAGTCCTGTACCTGCTTGATACGGTCGACAAGATGGCTGACGACCGGGTTGTTATAGGGCAGTGGCAACAAGTCATGGACATTGTGGCCACCCTGTCCGGTCCAGCACAGGTGGTCCGATAGCCACAGTGGGTTAACGCGTTCGACCAGGGCTCTCAGGCGGTGCAGGTAATCCTGGTTCAGTGGGTCGGTGCTGCCGATAGACAGGCTGACCCCGTGCATAACGATGGGATAGCGTTCCTGGAAGCGATCCAGGTAGTGCAGCGCCTTGCCACCATCGACCATGTAATTCTCGGAAATAATCTCGAACCAGTCGACGTTCGGTTGTTGTTCAAGAATCGTATCGTAATATTCGGTGCGCAGTCCCAGACCGTAGCCCAGATAGGGCCGCGAAGGATGGTTTTCGAGTGCGCCTGGCTTACCGACGTTTGTATACGTCATTATAATGCTTTACTAACAAAACCGGAAAAAAGGGCGGGCAAGCTGCCCGCCCCTCAATTTCAGCCGGGCTTATTTACCGACCTTGCCGCCAGTTTCATCACAGGCATGCTGAGACATGGTGACAAAACCCATGCCTTTGCAGCTTGAATGGCCCTTGCAGGCGTTTTTGTCGGTTTTGCAGTCGTTATGGCCTTTACATTTGTTGACACCATAACAATGGACCTTGGCATCATTTGCCTTGTCGCTTACAGCCATTACTGACATGGGGGCAGCAGCAAACATGGTGGCAGCAGCAATCGCCAGGGCAACTCCAGTGGTTTTTTTTCCATTCATTATCTTGTCTCCTTATTTATTTATGAGTAAGAATGAGATCGATGCTCCGGCCGAAAAGCCGGTGACGCAGCGAATTATCGCAAAAGAACCCGTGGATAATCCTCACGCATTTATCACGATTGGATCATACCATATGTTACTTCGCTTCGTGGGCACTGCATAGGCTGGTGAATGCTTCAGAGAGAAATTCTTTCTGATATTGGCGGTTATTGCGCTCTGGTCCCTGTTTTCTTCTCGCCATAGTCCTGACTGCGCAAGTAGTCTTCATAAGTGCCGTGGAAATCGACGATACCTGTTGGCGTCAGTTCGATAGTGCGTGTCGCTAATGAGGACACGAATTCGCGGTCATGGCTGACGAAAATCAATGTGCCGGGGTAATTATCCAGCTCCAGGTTCAGTGCTTCAATGGATTCCATGTCCAGATGGTTAGTGGGCTCGTCCAGTAATAAAATATTATTGCGTTGTAACATCAACTTGCCAAATAACATACGACCCTGTTCGCCACCGGAGATCACGTTGACGGATTTATCTGTTTCGTCCTGGGAGAACAGCAAGCGACCCAGTGTGCCACGAATCATCTGTTCGTCATCACTTTCCTTGCCCCATTGACTCATCCAGTCGAACAGGGTTTTGTTTTCTTCAAAGTCGGTGGCGTGATCCTGTGCATAATAACCAATCCCTGCATTTTCAGACCACTTCACCTTGCCCGCCGTGGGTTCCAGCTCACCGGCCAGACATTTTAGCAAGGTGGATTTACCAATACCGTTTGGTCCGATCACAGCAATTCGTTCGCCAACTTCTACCATGAGGTTGAGTCCGGCAAACAATTCTTCGTCAAAACCTTTGGCTAAATCTTCTACCTCTAAAGCCAGACGATGCAGTTTCTTGTCCTGTTCAAAACGGATAAAAGGGCTTTGACGGCTGGATGGTTTCACTTCTTCCAGCTTGATTTTGTCAATTTGTTTGGCGCGGGAAGTCGCCTGTTTTGATTTTGAGGCATTTGCAGAGAAACGACTGACGAAAGTTTTGAGTTCAGCAATCTGTGCTTTTTTCTTGGCATTGTTTGCTGCCAGACGTTCGCTCACCTGGGTTGAAGCGATCATGTATTCATCATAATTACCGGGATAAATACGTATTTCACCGTAATCCAGATCAGCCATGTGAGTACAAACGCTGTTGAGGAAATGGCGATCATGGGAAATAATGATCATGGTGCAGTTACGTTCGTTTAATACACTTTCCACCCAGCGAATGGCGTTAATGTCGAGGTTGTTAGTGGGTTCGTCCAGCAGCATGATATCCGGATCAGAGAACAAGACTTGTGCCAATAACACGCGTAATTTCCAACCGGGTGCCACTTCGCTCATGAGGCCGTTGTGCTGCTCAATGGGTATGCCCACACCTGATAACAATTCGCCTGCACGCGCTTCAGCCGTGTAACCATCCATCTCGGCAAACTCAGATTCAAGCTCAGCGGCTCGAATGCCGTCCGCTTCGGTCATTTCCGGGTTGGCGTAAATCGCATCACGCTCTGACTTAACTGCCCACAGTTCCTCATGTCCCATGATCACGGTGTCGATCACACCGTATTCTTCGTAAGCAAACTGATCCTGACTCAATTTACCAATGCGTTCGTGAGGATCCTTTGAAACGTTACCGGAGGAAGCGTCGAGATCGTTCCCCAGGATTTTCATGAAGGTCGATTTTCCACAACCATTCGCGCCAATCAGGCCATAGCGATTGCCATTACCAAATTTAACGGAGACGTTTTCAAAGAGTGGCCTGGCGCCAAACTGTATAGTGATATTTGCAGTTGCTAACACTGTTTTATCCCTTTAACCCGCCGCAGCTTGAGAGCGATGGTTGGTTTTAGCCTTGCCGCCGAACCCGTTCGAACGATGGCGTTGACGCTGACCGGCTTTGTGTTTTGGTCTGCCGTCCTTCGAACGTGGCTTGGCATTGTAACCTTTCCCTTTACCCCTGGCGTTTCCGGGACGCGCGCGTCCAGGCTGCTGTTCTTTAGTGGTCGGCTCAAGGCCCTGGATCTCGGACCAGTTCAGATTGCCACCAGTAAGACGCATAATACCGGCGAGCTTGCGACGGTCGTCCGGCCCTACCAGTGAAACCGCCGTGCCCCTGGCACCCGCACGACCGGTGCGACCGATGCGGTGAATATAATCTTCGGCCACCATCGGCATATCATAATTGATCACGTGGCTGATGCCCTTGATGTCAAGACCGCGCGCAGCCACATCAGTGGCAACCAGCAGTCTGATTTTACCGCGGCGCATGTTCTCCACCGTGCGTTTGCGTTTGTTCTGGCTCATGTCGCCATGAAGCGCGGCGCTGGCGTGGCCGTCAGCCGACAATTTCTTCGACAGACGATCAGCGCTGCGCTTGGTCGCGGTGAATATCACCGCCTGGTTCAGTGATGAATCATTCGCGTAATGCGAAAGCAGGTTGCGCTTGTGACCGGCGTCATCGACCCGATGCACATGCTGGGTGATGGAAGCATGGCGTTCGTTATTGGCTGCAAGCTGAATGCGGACTGGATCCTTGAGTATTTGCCTGGCGATTTTCAGTATTGCGCCTTCGAGCGTGGCGGAAAACAGAAGCGTCTGGCGCTCTTTCGGCATAGTTTTAGCGATTTTCTTTACGTCATCAATGAAACCCATGTCGAGCATGCGATCAGCCTCATCCAGCACCAGCATTTCCAGTCGTGAATAATCGACAAGGCCCTGTTCCATGTGGTCCATCAGTCGGCCGGGTGTGGCTACCAGCAGATCCAGCGGTTTGCGCAGCATTTTTATCTGCGGCGGATAAGGCATGCCGCCCACCACGGTACCGGTGATGAAACGAGAGAAACGACTGAACTGGCGAATGTTATCGTTCACCTGGATGGCCAGTTCACGTGTCGGCGTGAGCACCAGTACACGTGGTCCATTGCCTTTTTTCTGCGCGGGGGTGAGTAATTGCTGCAACGCCGGCAATACGAAAGCGGCCGTTTTGCCGGTACCGGTCTGGGCCGAGGCCATGAGGTCGCGTCCGGACAGCACCACAGGGATGGCTTCCCGTTGAACGTCCGTGGGTTGATCAAAGCCGCAGGCGGCAATGGCCTTGAGCAGATCGGGATGTAAATTCAGTTTATTAAATGACACAATAATATCCCTGCCTGTCATATGTCGACAGACGGTTAATTTATAAATACGAACATGGGCAGGATGCCCGAAAACGGGTATCACACGACCTGGTTCACTCATGGACCATTGATGCTGACGCAATAAAGCTCGCCAGACGATTGGATCCTGCGCTGCTAACCAGGTTGTGAGTTCGGAAAAAACACGAGGAAGGTCAGAAACGTTTCTTCATTATTCCGGCCTTGGCCGGTGAAGTTGGCGCGACTATACGGGCACCGATGGCAAAAAGCCAGCTTTTTTAACTAATCAGCTGGAATTCAATCAACCCTGAATATACTGCCATGGTGCGTGTCTATATGAATTCCCCCGACCCAGTGATCAACAAGGTTCAGTTCCAACCAATCGACCTTGTTGACTAACAAGTCTCGTCCTGTAGCAGTCAGCGCGACCTGCCATTGTTTCGGTTTCTCTCCCTGCTTGTTCAGACTGATTGCCGGGTGCTCAATTGTGGCCAGATCTTCCAGCACATGCCAATAACTGGTATCGCCCATAAAAGTGAGTGGTTCATAATGATTCGTGTACCAACCAAACAGGCGCGCGGCATTCAACTCCCCTTTCTCATCAAGAATCTGTAATGTCAGATTTTCAGTCAGGTTCAGGCCATTCTTTTTCGAAGGCAATTGCTTAAGATGACGGTCAAGTGCAGGCGCCATAGTCGGCAATTCGGGTGTACCTGCTGCGACAAGGTCTTGCAATGCTTGTGGTGTTGGAGAACGTACTGCTGCCCACGCCCTTTTGCCAATCGCCAGTTGCGCAGGGGTAACCTCAGTAAACGCGTTCCATAACACCCGCATCGCTTCAGGTGGTAACTGGCCAATACCGTTAAAAATCTTTACGCCGGGGAAATGCGTAATATTGATCATTCTCAGCACGGGCGGCCGCTTGTTGGCATCACTGAAAAAATCCAGCAATTTCGCCACCAGCAATTGATCATATGAATCATGCTCAGACCACAAGTACACGGCATCATAGCCAGACGCTTTTTCGAGGTCTGCATAATCTTGCGTCAAGTCCTTTAATGCTTCTTCATAGGGCGGGTTGAAATCAGAACTTATATAAGTTGCGCGAATACGGATAAACTCTTCCAGTGTTGCCGCTTCCGGTACTGGCCCATGGACATAGGGATCTGCAAATACCAGGAAATCACCATTAAAACCGGCCACTGCCAATGCATTTTGAATATCATTGCCGCAACGGATATGTAAGGCACGCTGATTACCATCCAGCGCCGAGGGTTCATCACTTTTCAGTGCATCGCGTGCAATCTGTGCCTGCACACTATGCGCCTTCAGTTCGGGCCAGTTCCTGAATCCGTAACCCTGTGCTATCGTGTGCTGTGCATCACTCAGCTTTGGCTCTTTCCCCGGTTCCGGTGGTGTAGCACGCCACTCATGCAACAACTCCTTGGCACGTTTTTTCTGTTGTTCCAGTGACAAGTGTTTCAGCTTGCGTGGATCATCTTCATCAAACAGGCTGGATAGTTTCGGTGGTTGCGTAGCGAATTGCGCACGCAGTGAGGCAAGACTTTCGATCATAACGACCCCATTGGTGTCAATGATCCCGGACCCGCTCCTCAGGATGCAAGGAAATCGCTAAATTGTAGCAAATGTTTGTTGGGCGCAGCCCTTCCCGCGGGCGGGATGCTGACAAACCAGCGTTAGGTGTAGATTACTGCCAGAAAGGAAGCCATGTCAATCATGGCTGTAATTTTTTTCGGAACCTGTTGACCACCACCCTTTTATTTGAGGAGATTTGTTTAAGGTAGTCTTGAGGTACCGCAGTTTTCGGATCGTATTTACCGCTCCAGGCAATAAGTTCAATCATGACAGGAATTAGGTCGATTCCACGTTCCGTAAGTGAATAGATCACTCTGGTCCTGTTTTCAGGATCCTGTGACTTGCGGATGATCTGCGCCGCTTCCAGTATCTCCAGTCGGTCCGCCAGAATGTTGGTCGCAATGCCTTCTTCTCCCTGCATAAATTCTCCATAATAACGTTTGTCCTTAAACATCAAATCCCGGATCACCAGCAAAGACCATTTGTCGCCAAAAATTTCCAGTGCGAAATTGATGGGGCAGTTGGATCTTCGTTTTACTTTGCGAGACATTTATAAAGTATCGATTAAATACTTGCATAATACAAGTAATATGGGTAACGTGTTTGTGCTATGAAATTTGTCAAGATAATTACCATTTAAGCGAGGGCAACGCTATGGATACAATAATCAATCACCCGGCAATCAAGCACCTGCCAGCACTGGCACATGGTACTATTAAAAGACTGTTCGATAATATCTGGTTTGTTCAGGGTGCTGTTAAGATGCCGATGTTAATGCCAATGAAAATTTCACGATCAATGGTCATTCTCAGGGATACAGAGACTAACGAATTAACGATAGTCAATTCCATGCGCCTGACAGAAACAGGACTTACTGAACTCGAAAAATTAGGCAAGGTCACCAATGTCATACGCATTGCCGGGTTTCATGGACGGGACGATGGATTTTACCGTGACCGTTATGGAGCCAAAATATTCGCCATCGAGGGGCAAGTGTATACGAGAGAGTTGAGCGAGAAGGCTGATACAAAAGAATACATGCAGCCCGATGTGTGGTTAAACAAAGACAGTGCATTGCCTGTTAAATCGGCGACATTAAAAATATTTGAAACTTCAACACCACCCGAAGCGATTCTGCTGTTGCAACAAGAGGGTGGAATAGCGATTGCCGGTGATTCGTTACAGAACACACCCGAACCGGATGAGTATGTTAATTTCCCGGCGAAACTCATGATGCGAAAGATGGGTTTCTTCAAAGCTTATAATATTGGACCAGGCTGGCTCCAATTTGCTAAACCTGAAACGTCAGAGGTTCGCTCCATTCTTGACCTGGATTTTGAACACGTATTACCGGGGCACGGTGACGCCGTTATCGGCCAGGCCAAGGAAAAATATCGGCCAATCCTTGAGGGTGAATTAGCAGGATGCCACTCGTGAAAAAGAGGAAAATCGATATCGGCCCCTTTTATACAATGAATTTGGTGTTAAACATGGCTTCCGGGTTTATTTGATTCGGTAAACGAGATAGTCATTCAGGCATCTTGTTCGCTACAAAGATGCGCCGCGCGAGCGACTTGGTCGTCTCGATGTATTTCATTTGCGGCCAACCGCATTCAATGGTCAGTTGCTCCCAATTGCGAACCGACAACATCGTCCACAGAATATCGGTCGCGTGTCCGGGAGTATGCTCAGGTGACAGTGTGCCCTCACTATCCAATGCACTGATCGCCGCCTCGCAACCATGGCGCACTGCCTGCATTCGGTCGTTCCACGCCAATGCCGCCGCTTCATCGGTGTCTTTCATCGCAAGCAGCGCTTTGGCGACGCCATAAATCTCCGGAATGTAATTACCCCAGGCATCGATAAAGGTGTCGAGACGGTCGGTCCCTGTCTCCGCGGTTCGACTGGGCACAAGCCGCGCGTCAACGCCTTTCACCTCATCGATATATCGGGTCGTAGCGACAAGAAGTTCAGACCGCTTACTGAAATGGAGATATAGCGCCTGCCGGGAGATTCCTGCCTGCTTTGCGATATCTGTCATGCGGACACCCTTCCCCTGATTGGCTTCCAGCAGCTTCCATGCAGCCTTCAGAATACGGTTTCGGGTTTCAGGAGTATTACTTGACATTGTGTCAAGTATAGTGTTTAATTAGGATTATGTCACTTGACACTATGTCAAGTTTTAAGGAGTTGAAAATGAAACTAATTATCTTTGGATCAACAGGAACTATCGGGCGTCATCTCGTCAATCAAGCGCTGGCTCAGGGCCACCAGGTGACAGCGTTTGCGCGTAATCCAACGGCTTTGGAATTCGAGCATCCAAATCTGTCCCTTTTTCACGGGGACGTCTTTGACCCGATGTCCGTGGCGGCCGCGGTAAAAGGGTGTGAAGCGGTGTTAGTGACGCTTGGCTCCCCCAAGCTGACAGGCAAGGTTCGTTCAGTCGGTACCCAACATATTGTGCGGGCCATGGAACAGCACGGGGTCAAGCGTCTCATTTGTCAGTCAACGCTTGGAGTGGGTGACAGCCAGGCCAACCTCAATTTTTTCTGGAAATACCTGATGTTCGGTCTGATCCTTCGGTCTGTTTTTATTGACCATGTAGCCCAGGAAGCGATTGTTAAGCGCAGTTCCCTTGATTGGGTCATTCCGCACCCTGCCGCGTTCACCGATGGGCCAGTCACGGGGGCTTACAAACACGGATTTCCGTCCACCGAAAAGAAACTTACTCTTAATATTTCACGCGCGGATGTTGCAAGCTTTATGCTGCAGCAACTCACCGATGACACTTATCTGCACCAGACACCCGGATTGTCGTACTAGCCCGAAAAGTTCTCAGTAGAACAAGTTGCGGTGGTGTAAAAAAGATATCGAACTGGATGAGGCGGCGCATTTTTTGCGCCGTCCTTGTTAAATCACCTTCTTATGCGGCATTGATATTAACTTTGTGGACGCGGCCGAGCAAAACAACGTCAAAGTTGAGTTGCGGTACTAATTTTTAAAGCTAAGTTTTTTACTTTTTGCTGGCGTACTTTCCAATTTGAGTAATCTTTCACTTCGCCATATCCTAACTACGTGAATTGATTTTTCTTCTCTTAGATATACCACCTTAAAAAGTGGGGCAACGATAAGAGCGCCGCTTTTGCGAATCAACTGGAGTACCTCGTTATGCATTTTTATCTGACCACACGGCAAACTCATTACCACTTGGATCTGTGAAATGAAAACGTTGACCACCAGGGAAAGAATAAATTTTCTTTATTATTGTGCCATTTGCTTTTTCAATTTTTTCTTCAGTTTCTTTAAGGTTGTTACTGTAGAAGACAATTAGAGCAGCACCATTAGTGGTGGATGATTTTAATTCTGCTTTAAAGAAACCACCATCTAAACCTTCATTTAAGAAAGCTGTATATTCTGCCCCATAGTCTACGAACGACCAACCAAAAGCAGAACTAAAAAATGCTTTTGTTGTTTCAATATTTTGTGAAGGAAATTCAACGTAATTTATTTTCTCATGTTTATTCATGTCTCAGTTCCTCTTAGATGCATAACGCCTTCATCAGCGGTAATTTAAAGTGGCACGTTTTTGCGTAAACAAAACAAGTGCCGCTTTAAATTACCGCTGGAGCTATTTGTTATGTTTTTTGACTTAGTAAGCATATTCTAATTTATCCAGCCCTTGCGCTTAACTAGTTTTGAGTACCATATTAAAAATGCTGCGATTATTAACGACATCAAGGTACCAACCCAAATATCTATCGCACTGCTTACCTGAAAAGTATGAATGTTTGTAATTAGTGCCCCGAGAAACGATACAACAAACAGGTAATATGCAACCGCTTTTTTTAACAAAAGAAGAATTTCAGCGAGCGCACCACCAAACACAGCAATTGCAAAAGCTATAGTTGCCCATAGTGGGCGGCTTGCTACTAAAGATTGCGCCGCTTCAGGATAATTAGCCAGCATTTCCGGGTTGGTTTGCATAATAAAGTTAATGCTTCCCATGACATTCCAGATTAAAGCAACAATACAAATTACCCAAAAGCTCCAATGGGGTTTTATATGGACTCCACTCATTTTTACTCCGGATATTTATTAATTGCTAACTATCAGGTAACGCCTCAAATTCTTTGTGTTTTGACTCGAACCATTTTTCCATCTCTTCTGGTGCTTTCATAAGTTCTTGCATTTTACTCATAGCATTTAGATGTGCTTCATCTTGTTTTTGAAACATTTCCATTCCATGTTGTTTACTCATTTCAGCCATTTCTTCAAATGTCTCGGCGCTAAATTCTTTTTCACATGCTCCGCCAAGTTGATTGCAGGTCATTGTTTTCATAAAATTTTCCATTGTAGGTTTTTGAAACATAACGATAAAGCCCACCTGTCGCTTTTGAGCGCAGGGAAAAAGCGACAGGTGCAGCGCCTTGTTATACGTGAAATTGTATTGTACACTATTATGTACATGTACGATTATGAGGTTTTTACCATGAAAGCACTTAGCTACACAGCTCTTAGAAACACACTAGCAAAAACCATGAAAAAAGTCTGTGATGACCATGAACCTATTGTTATTACACGAAAAAGTGAAGGCGCTGTCGTAATGCTTTCCCTTGAGGACTATGAATCCCTCGAGGAGACTACTTACCTGTTACGAAGCCCAAAAAATGTTAAACGGCTCTTTGAATCCATTTCTCAACTCGAAGAAGGAAAAGGAGTCGAAAAGGATTTGGCCGAGTGAAAGTCATATTCTCGGAACACGCCTGGAACGACTATCTTTACTGGCAAAAAACCGACAAAAAGATTCTAAAGCGCATCAACCTACTAATAAAAGATGTGCGACGTTCTCCATGCGAAGGTATCGGCAAGCCAGAACCACTAAAACATGCCCTATCTGGCTAC
>Ga0114931_10003374_pt1 | contig 20250 bp, 19 predicted proteins | sample 2SBtaG_FD_89579 | JGI IMG/M metagenome (GOLD analysis project Ga0114931, IMG submission 89579) | Deep subsurface microbial communities from Kolumbo volcano to uncover new lineages of life (NeLLi) - 2SBTROV14_V59a metaG | ecosystem: Environmental > Aquatic > Marine > Volcanic | place: Kolumbo...
AGCCTTCGGCATCCGCAGTATTCCGTCCATGTTGTTTGTTCCCGCAAATGACAAACCCCAGATGGCTGTTGGGGCACTGCCCAAGGAGTCTATTTTAAAAGCGATGGAAGAGGTCCTCAGCGTCACGGAAACAGCCTGAAACCATTCATCAGAAGATTAACTGAAGCCTGTTTCATCCTCATTACTTCAAAGGAGGCTGGCGGAAGATCATTCGATAAATGCACATCAATTTGGAACCTTGAACCTTCAAGCGCTTTAGAAACCACTGCGATACTGTCTTGTACCATTTTGCTTATGTCAGCTTCAGATCGATCAAGTTCCAGACGTCTAGAGAAGGAAGTCCAACGTTGGCGTGGGCTCCACTCTGTCCTATAGGATTCAAGCAAGGCCCGCTATTGGTGCCGCTTCCCATCTTTAACCCACGTCCTTTTCCTCAGGTACATGCAACGATTATGGACTTTGCAACCATCAAGTCAATGGGATAGGTCGTCACTACATCGGCTTTTTCCCTCCTCCCGGAAAGTAGGATATGTTATATTCAGTGCCTGCTTGTTTGAGCTTCCAAAAAAAGCAGCAAAAAATCTTCACAATACTTTACAATACCCCAAACTGCGGAAGTCGGGTTAGAAGAGACTATGCTTAACTTCAAAAATTATTGCACCCAATCACATGTCAGTCATTACAATTCGATGTCATATCTGGGAGAAGGAGGAAAATCGCTATGATAGAAACCATCACCTTAGTGCGCGCAGGCCAGTTTGTACCTGCCTATGACCGTCCCGCCATATCCAATGGTGCTATTGCCGTCAAAGGTAAGATTATTAAAGACGCTGGAACTTATAATGAACTCTTGAAAAGGTATCCGAATGCCAATGAGATTGGGGGTGATCAATTCCTTCTAATACCCGGACTGATCAATGGCCATGGCCATGGCCGGGGGTTGAGCGATTTCCAGCGTGGCGCCCTTGACAACACTTTCGAATCGTGGTTGCTAGACACACGCAAGTACGTGCCAATATCCACATATGATGATATTGCCTATTCTTCAGCGAGACTCTTAAAATCCGGTGTAACCACCACTATGCACAACCATATTCTCAAAGATCCTACGCTCTATGAAGAAGAATTCAATGAAGCATTAAGAGCATATCGTGAATCTGGCATCAGGCTCCAGTTCAATCCGGGTGTTCGAAACCAGAACCTGTTCATCTATGGAGATAACAAGGCATTCATGGAAGGATTATCTCCTATATTGAGGGAGGCATTATCTGCTCCTTCTCCAGCCAAATCCTTTTCTGCTGAAAATTTTGTGGAAGTGGTGGAGGATCTTCATGATCGGTATAATAACACTATGTGTCGAATCGGTTTTGGACCACTCGCACCACAATGGTGCACAAAAGAACTCTTACTTGAAATAAAGCAAGCAGCGGAACGCCTCAACTCTCCTATTCACGTCCACGCCGTACAATCTGTTTTTCAAAAAGTTTACGGGCTCAAATTTCTGGGGCGCACACTCATAGAGTATATGAACGATATAGGATTTCTCGGGTATCCGCTCGTCGTCGGCCATTGTGTATGGCCTACAATAGATGACATAGAACTTCTTGCGAAAACCCACACGGCTGTGACACACCACCCCTCATGCAATCTTCGAGTGAGAAATGGAATCTCCCCGGCATTCCATATGCTACAAGCCGGTGTCTTGGTCGGCTTGGGAATGGATGGCAAATCCATTAATGATGACGACGACATGATACAGGAAATGAAGGTTTGTTTTCTGCTTCATCGCATCCCCTCCCTAGAATTGAATTCGCCTCATATGAGCGCACGCCAGGTCTTTCAAATGGTGACAGAGAATAATGCGAAGTTATTAGGCTTTGAACAAGAGTTAGGCAGGCTTGAACCTGGACGGCTGGCGGACCTGGTTCTGTTGGATTATAAAAAGATGTGCTATCCCTTTGCTGACCCTTCCCACGATCCAATAGACACTCTCCTGTATCGTGGAAAGGGCAGCCATGTCCATACGGTTATGGTAAACGGAAAAATTGTAGTTGAAGATGGAAAACTTTTGACAATTGATGAGGAAGCCATAGGATCCCGCCTCGCGAATGCGGCCTCGCGTCCCAGGACTGAGAGCGGAAAGGCCCTAGTTCAGGCAATGGATGAATTGAAGTCCCATGTGCTCAACTACTACCAGGATTGGACCGGAAAGATAGAGCCTAAGCCATACTTCGGCATCAATTCCTCAGTGAATGGGACCAAGTGATGAATCCGGGCCAGACCCTGTTGAAGCGGTGAATATAATCTATGCTCAGTCCAGCGGAGCTATCAGGGTTGTTAGTTGGTTGATATCCTGCAATTTTTCGGTAGCCATGAGATCTGAAAAGATCCTCTCAGCCGTTTTGTGTTCCCAAATTTGATCGACTAGTCCAAAATATTTTTTTTCTAAATCGTCAGGACCGTATGGGTCTTCAAAGTCTCCTTTATTCATAAATGTTTCCGCCTCGATCATTTCACCATTTGAGAATTTGATACGAACCCGGGATGGCCTTCTATCCGGCATCATAGCGGTGAGATCAGGATCCTCGGAGACAGTCACCTTTTGCGCCAAGGCCCTTGTGCTGGGATCATTAACAGCTTTAGACTTGAAGGATTCAATACCAGCTTCTCCATGGACAATATATGTTGCTATGGCGAAGGGGATTGAAAACTTGGCTGCCAATGTATTACCAGGGTTCTTGTCGCACAATTGTGCAGCCAGTGAATAGGTCTTAACTTCAATACTGCCTATTTCCTCGGGCCTGATGACTCCTTCTGGCCTTTTGGCCATGATCTTCTCTAAAGCGTCCAGACTGCCATGGTTGTATCTGCAACAGGCATGAAGCTTAAAATAGTTCCGTGTGATTTCAAATCGCCTGCCCAGTGCCTCTGTCATAGTCTCCGGATTAAACGTCTCCGAAATTACTGAACCAAATATGGTCTTCAGTCCGTCTGCTTCTCCAGTGAATCCGGATTGAACTAGATCATGAGCCAAAATTCCCATATAGCCACTCACTCCCGCATAAACATTCCGAACCGTTCCTCCCTCAAGCATCGTGCGCCGGCTCGTTGCGAGGCCAAGAGATGAGCTTACATTGATGATCTCTTTCATAGCAGGTTCTTTGTAGCCCATCAATTTGGCCACAGCGACTGCAGCCCCAACAGTACCCCATGTCCCATGAGGATGCATCGACATGCGTATCTTGCAGGCGATACCAATTCGAGCACATACCTCGTAGCCCAGCACAAGAGCGGTCAGTAGTTCCTTTCCGGAAAGTCTGTTTTTTTCTGCTACAGCCAAGGCAGCAGGAACTACATGTATGCTTGCATGGCCCCTGGCAAATTGATTGCCTTCATCAAGCTCAAGAAAAGTCCCCGCTGTGCCGTTAATCAATCCGGCCTTGATCATTTCGGTTCGAATCCCCGCTCCAGGAAGAGTGGATTCACATGGCTCCCCCGGATAGGTTTTCCGATTAATCAGGGACTTTACTTCGTCTTCCTGTGACCCGGCCGCAATTACCGCCATGGTATCTGCCAATACCTCTTTGGCTCTAGAAATTACCTCGGAGGGAAAATCATCAAAAGATGTATTGCAAAGATAACCGGTTATGTAATCCAAGTAGTCTCCCATTTCTTTTCTCCTGTCAATAACATGCGTTGAGGGCTAACCTATGGAACTTACACTGCAAAGTAAGGCTTTTTCGGCCTTCGCAGGTTGCAAATCTCTTCAAAATAGTTTTTCTTTTACAAGCCAAGATAAAGTGTTTTAATATGAGGGTTTGATAAAAGATCTTTTCCTGTTCCGGAGAGGGCAATATGGCCTTCCTCTAAGACAAAACTTTGGTGGGAAAGGGAAAGGGTCTGTAAAACATTCTGTTCCACCACAAGAACCGTAATCCCATTACTATTTATCTTCTCAATAATACCAAACATTTCATCAACAATAATTGGTGCAAGGCCCAAAGATGGTTCATCCAGGATCAGCAATTTAGGTCTTGACATCAGCCCACGTGCTATTGCCAACATCTGCTGCTCTCCGCCAGACAAAGTGCCTGCCATTTGCTTCTTTCGGTTACTAAGGATAGGAAACATTTCCATTACGATTCTAAGAGATTGTTTGCGAAAAGATTTCGGCCCTTTCAAATATGAGCCCATTTCAAGGTTCTCCAAGGCCGTGAGAGTTGGAAAGATTTTACGACCTTCTGGAACTTGAACCAGGCCCATTTCCACACGTGAATAGGGCTTAATATTGGTTATGTCCTGTCCCACAAACTGGATAGAGCCTTTTAGAACGGGCATGATACCGGAAATGGCATTAACAGTAGTTGTTTTTCCCGCGCCGTTGCTTCCAAGAAGGGACACGATTTTCTTCTCTTCAATATCAAAAGTCACCCCTCTTAAGACTTGGACCTGTCCGTAAAAGACATCGATATTGTCTACGCTTAACAAGAATATGCCCCTTTCCCTAGATAAGCCTCAATAACATTCTTGTCCTCGCAAACCGCACGTGGTTCTCCATCAGCGATACACACGCCGTGATGAATCACGACAATTCGATCACTTAGCCCCATAATAACACGCATGTGATGTTCTATAATGAAGATGGAAGTCCCTTTTTCTCGAATCTTATGGACCAATTTTATGATGTCTGTCTGCTCTTTAGGGTTTAGTCCGGCCATAACTTCATCAAGAAGTAACAGTTTAGGCTTGGTGCCCAGGGCACGTGCCAATTCCAATTTTTTCCTGTTTGGTGTTGAGAGGTTACTTGCTGGATCAAGTGCCTGTTTCTCAAGACCAACAAACCGCAATATTTCCCAAGCGCTTTTTTCCACTTCTTTTATATCTGCAGTGCAATTATAACAACCAACCGCCACATTCTCCAAGGTCGAAAGATCACTGAAGGGTTTGACGATTTGGAAAGTCCTGGTAATGCCTATCTTGCAAATCTCATGTGGAGTCAGTCCCACAAGTTCTTTGCGTAGAAATTTTATTGTGCCCTGATCAGGCTTCAAAAACCCGGTTATGAGATTGAAAAGAGTTGTTTTCCCCGCGCCATTTGGACCTATCAGGCCCAAAATTTCTCCAGATCTCAGTTTCAACGAAAGATTTGAAATAGCCTTAAGGCCTCGAAACGACTTTGAAAGGGATACCACCTCTAATAGTAAATTTCTCATGTGCTCAACTTGCCCCTAACCCGAACCTGGAGATCGTTTTTTTTGCAAGCCCCAGAATTCCATTTGGAATAAACATAATGACAATAACCAGGATAAGGCCATAAATCATTAGATGTACACCACTATAAGATTGAAAAGCCAGCCTAGTCACCTCAGAAAGAGGTGCCAGGAGTGCAGATCCCAGCAATGGACCTAGGACAGTACCCGGTCCCCCAATGATTGGCCGGAGCATGATCTCAACCGAATTTACTAGGCCAAAGGTGCTGTCCGGGTCTATGTAGAGAATATATTGAGCGTATATAGTGCCTCCTACTGCAGTCATACCCGCACTTATTGCCATAGCTACCATTTGTGTTTTAAAGGTGTTTACGCCCAGTGCCTCAGCCGCATCATGCTCCTCCCTTGTCGCCAGAAAGTAAAGGCCCATACGGGTACCCTCTATCCACCAAACCAGGAAAAGCGAACCAAGCATCAGCCAGAGAGTGATGAAGTAAAAAGGCGTTTTGCTGATAAATTGCATAAGCGAAGGGCAACTCCCTTTTAACGGAATTAAAAGCCCCGAAGCGCCTCCCACAGCGGACCAGCCCATTGCAATCATATGGAAGATCTCGGCAAAAGCCAGCATGATCAGAGCAAAAAATGGACCTTTGAGATGATAACGAAAACTGAGGAAACCGAAAAATAGTCCGAAAATGATCCCTGCAGCACAAGAAACAAAAATTCCAAACCAGGGGCTAAAGCCGAAATGAACAAATAAAAGTGTCGAGGTATAGGCGCCAATTCCAAAAAATACGGAATGCCCAAAGGAAAATTGACCCGCGTACCCACCCAAAACATTCCATCCTTCCCCCATGGTTGTATACAGAAAAATCATGATCATGATATGCAAGACGTTCGGGGCTGCCCAAGGCAGGATATGAAGAACCACCAGCGCAATTCCTATTATGATCCATGTCCGGAGGTAAAACTTTCGTTTCAGGTAACCAGTCTGCTCTGAAATTTCAGGCATCTTTTCTCCCGAATAATCCTGTGGGTTTAAAGAGAAGAATAAGGATAAAGATGATGAAGGAGATGATGGATTTCATCCCACCGGGCAAAAAGATTGCTCCCACGCTATCAGCTATTCCAATAATCAAGCCGCCAACAAAGGCACCAGAACATTTTCCATACCTCCCAAAACCACGACAACGAAAGCTGTAATGACGAAGAGCCATCCTGCATAAGGATAGACTGGTATGAAAGGGGTGATAGCTGCGCCTGAAACGCCGGCGCATGCGGCCCCAATTCCAAAAGTGATTATATAAATTCGTTGAATATTGATCCCCATAAGAAGAGAACCTCTGGGCTCTTCGCTCGCCGCACGAATTGCTTTCCCAAGGTCCGTCCTTGTAAGCACGAGATAAATTATTGCTGCCAACAACATCGCAACGCCGAAAGCCAGAAGTTTGACTAAAGAGATGGAGATATCGCCAATGTAGAAATTAATCTCGGAATAGGGCGTCTGCATGACCCTATAGTCGGGTGACCAGAGAAAAACCGCAAAATTTTCTATAAAAAGAGAGACGCCCAAGGTTAATAGAAGCTGATTATGTTCAGGGGCATCAAGAATGGGGTTGATTAGAAATTTCTGAAAAGCAACCCCAATTATGAACAAGACAACAAATGAAATCAAAATAGAAACATAAGGATTCAGATGGAACAACATAACAGACCAGTATGAAGTGTACATGCCCAGCATGATAAGGGATCCATGGGCAAAATTAACTACTTTCATGACTCCAAAAACAAGCGTCAGCCCAATAGCCATTAGACTGTATACGCCCCCGACCAAAAGCCCATTCAAAAGCGATTGCAGGACAAATGAATATGTCATGGATTTGGATCCCTTATTGATGAAACCAGAGAGCGCCAAAATAGCCGCTCTCTGGGAGATGCCTCTATGTCACTTATAAGCCGGTTGAGGGAAAACCCACTTGGCCTCAGCATATTCCTCCGGCCAAACCACGACAATTTTTCCATTAAGGATTTGCTTTACCACCCCTCGTGCGTTTTTATTCTGCCCATCCGGGCCAAAAATGATGGGCCCTTGTGGTAGGATGTGATCAGTCATGTTTGTATTGGTCAAGGCCTCTCTAATGGCCTTCCGATCCCTGGATTTGGCCCGCTCAAGGGCATCGGCTACCACATAAACCGCCTCATAAGCAAAAACTGTTGAAGCCCCCATTTCAGTTCCGTACATCTGCTTGTAGTGGTCAAAAGCCTTTCTTGAAAGGGCGCTCTTGGGGTTGGCTCCGTAGTTGCCATCCATTACATATTCCGTCATTTTCCCCAATTCTTTGACAAATTTGGGATGGCTGAAAGCCCCATTCCCACAACCAATAATACCCTTTGCCTTCACCCTCATATTCCTCATGGTTTTCAGCACCCGGACCCCATCGCCAAAGTACCCGGTGTCCATTACTATATCGGCACCAGCCTGCTTTATCTTACCCACTTCAGTAGACACATCAACGGCGCTAGGTGAATATGGAACATTTTTAACGACTTTCATGCCATATTTTGGAGCATAATTCACTACATGGCCTGATAAGGAACTACCAAACGCAGTGTTGTCGTGCAGGTACGCTATGGTTTCCACTGTTACGCCCGCTGCCTTGGCTATTTCACTAATATATCTAACTGTCTGTGAAGCCATTTGTTCTGCGTCGGGTTGAACGCGGAAAGTATACTTGAAGCCCCGGGCTGTCACCTCATCCGCGACCGCCACACTCACCACGAAGGGCACCTGATATTTTTCAGCTATTTCAGAAGCGACCAGAGTTACAGATGATTGATAGCACCCCATAATAGCTACAGCTCCTGCCCTGTATAAACGCTCTACGGCGGGGACTGCTAAATTGGCTTTGCCTTCGCTATCCGAGTTAAGAAGTTTCAGTTTTGCACCGTTCAGTGATTTAATTCCTCCACTGTCATTTATTTCTTTAGTGGCCATCATGAGCCCTTTCTTAAGTTCTTGACCATCAAATCCCAAAAATCCTGAAAGCGGGTGGATGGCACCGATAACGATCTCCGGTGGCGTGGCCCCTCTAAGCACACTGGGGAAACCAACCAATCCGAATGCAGCAGCGGCCCCTCCCATTGCCGCAGTGCCTTTGATAAAGTCCCGACGTGTCATACCTTTTTTTTCAGACTTCTTCTCACGATCATACATGGATTCACCCTCCCTATCTAAAAGTTTAAGATCTGTTCCAGCGTGACCGGCATACCCTATCTACCATATTTAAACAAACCGATTCACGCCTTTCCCAAAGCAGCCATCGCCGACTGCTCTCCTCCTATTTTCCCCAGAACCAGGGCAGCCAAAAGGCCGTTGGCTGATAAGTATCCGTAGGGCCCCGCCTTCCCCGAAAACCCGGCTGCTGTTCCTCCTCCGGCGTAGAGGTTGGGAACAGGTTTACCATCTGTGCGGATTACCTGGGCCAGTTGGTTTACCTTGAGCCCGCCCTGAGTATGGAACAATGCTCCCGTAACCTTCGCCCCGTATAATGGGGACTCAAGAGGCTTGCCAAAATCTGTCCGGCTCAAAGGATCCAGGGTTTGGCCCCGCGCGGCAGTTTGAAATTCCTCATGCGTGCGAGTCATTTCTTCTGACGGCAAGCGGAAAGACACAGCCAATTCCTCAATGCTATCGAATTTCTTTATGGCGCCCATCTTGACACATTGCTGAAAGTCTTCATAGTCAACTACAGAGTTGTAAATACGTTGATCGAAGATCTCTATGGCCACCCCTTCTTCCTGCTTCAGAACATCCAAGGCATGTTCAGAATAACCATGGTATTCATTTACGAAGCGCTTTCCCTGAAGATTGACTTGATAGCCACCTAGACTTATCACAGCCCAAGTCAAAAGCGTAGCATGGGGGTGAGCCACTGACCCATGAGCCTGATACGCACCCATATACTCTAACTCCGCCCCGAGAGCATCCCCCCATAGGATGCCTTCCCCAGTATTTCCCTCATGACCGAAGTAATAGGCGTCTTTCATTTCGGGAATATACTTTCCAAGCATTTCACGATTAGCTCCAAACCCATTTAGAGCAAGAATAATTTTCTTGGCTCTAGCCAAGTTCACGCCTACTCCTTCAATCTCCACCTCTGCACCAACAACCGCCTTCTTCGAATGTGTTGCGATGAGCCTTTTAGCTGGCGCCTTGTAGGCGATATCTATGTTCTCATAACGGGAAGTTGCCTTGAGTAGTTCATTGATGAGGTGAGTCCCTTTTCGTGTTCGATTGGCATGGACGCGGTATTGGGAGTGGCCAGGGTAAAGAAAATCAGTGACCAATTCGAAATGAATACCCATATTTTCAGTTAGCCATTTTATCAGTTTTGAGGATTCCCGGGCTACATGCAAAGTGAGGGCTGGATCACTCTCGTGCATATTCTTATTCAGAATATCTTTTGCCATCAAGTCCGCGGAATCATTGATCCCGACCTCTTTTTGAAAACGGGTTCCTGCGGCTGGGAACATGGCTTGGCTAAGAGAAGTATTCCCCCCCGCCACCTTTTCTTTTTCTACCAAGAAGACTCGGGCTCCGTATTCAGCAGCAGCCAGTCCAGCAACAAGGCCACACCCACCGCAGCCGATCACAAGAACATCCACCTCAATATCCCAGGAAAGATTATCAGGATTATCTACATATACTATAAGATTATCTTTATAATTTCCAGTTTCATTCATTCTGGTTATTCTCCCCTTTGCTTTGTTCTTAAGCCAAAAGGTGTTATTGCTTACAGCAGCGCCGAAAGCTGAAAAATGGGAGATTTTGTAGGCTAAGGTTCAGTCATAAGAGCATAACAACATCATTAAGAAATGAGGCTTCAAGTTTCATGATTTTGTTTCCCAACATTTCTGCCTCCTTTTCAGAAATGATCTGGGTCGCATTTCTAATGAATTTCTTATAAATCTCCTCCCACTTGGCCGGGCGCTCCGGCTCCCCTTTGGCAAGGCCGACTTTAACGGACCAACTTGCATTATTCTTGTCCGTAATAGTTAGCGTGGCTCCTCTCTTGATAGGGTACACCTCTTCCCATTCGCTAGTCGCTGCTAGATTGACCTTGCTGGCAAGTCCCTGTATCTTTTCATCACCCACGACTTCCTCGGTATATTTGTCAGCTCCTGCGTCCTTTTTTGTAAGGGCCAGCGCAACAGAGAAGGGTATACTGAAACGCGCTGCCGAAGCCGTAGTCGGGTGGACGATTCCGGCAAGCCTGACCGCCGCTGGATACGTTTCAACGTTAATCTTTCGAATATCCTCAATATCAATTCCTGCATCCTCGTTCGCCTGTAGGGCGGCATCTATACACGCATGGGCGTGGCGGCAGGCAGCGTAAAGTTTAAGATAAACCTTGCAAATCTCAAATTCCTGACCAAGGTCCCGAACAAGCAGATCATGCTCAACCTTATCCGCTACAGCCTTTAAGAAACCATCTTGTCCTTCGAAAATATTTTCCGGACCGTGGGCTCCCCTTTGAGCCAATATGCATGATAAGATGCCTGACATGGCTGCCCTTGCGGGATTAATGGGCTTTACTTTGGCGCCCTCAGTCTCATGGTTGACTTGTATCAGACCTGATGACTGAAGACCAGCCATACCGAAAGCTCCAACGGTTTCATCATGACTCAAACCCATGATATTGGCTGCTGCCGCTGCAGCTCCAAAGGAACCTGCAATTCCTGTGATATGAAAACCCCGATTCAGGCTGGAGGGACTGATTGCCATACCTATTCGAATCATAATCTCGTAACCGACAACTATGCCGGCAATAAATTCCCTAGTGCTCGCTTTTACCAGCTCGGCAGCAGCCATTGCCGCCGGTATTATCACAGTACCCGGATGAAGCGCGGCAAAGCGATGTCCATCATCCATGTCCAGGGCGTGAGCACAGGCAGCATTCGCAAAGGCGGCATTAATAGCAGGAAATTTGCGTTTTGTGTGCAGTATGGTTGCCTCGGGCTTTCCTCCCAACTCTATCATATAGTCAACTACCAGCCGCGGAAATTCCATCATCTTGTAGCCAGCTAAAGATACACCTATCAAATCCAGGATAAGCATCTTGGCCTGGTCGATGATCTCTTGGTCCAAATCCTCGAACCGGGTACGAACTGAAAAATCAGCATATGCAGAGGAAATCGTATCCATACTAAACCTTTTCCCTCTTTTTTCGATTCTGCTCTATGTCGTTTGCAAAGGAGAGCAAAGCCTCTGCCCTTTTAAACGACCCATAATCAATCATCTTTCCACCAATAGTCGTGGCGCCCAGGCCTCTGGTTCTTGCCTCTTCATATGCTTTTACGACGGTGTTCGCAAAATCAACATCTTCTTTTGCTGGGGAAAACATCTCATTTACAGGCCCAATGTGACGAGGATGGGTAAGTTGCTTTCCTGAGAAACCCAAAAGCTTAACTTTTTCCGACTCCTTCAGAAGGCCCTCAAGATCAATGACAAGACCGAAAAAAGGCGTGTCAATAGCCTGGATCCCGGCGGCCCTAGCTGCCGTGGCAATGCTGGATCGTGCATAAAGGATCATGGAGAAGTATTCTTCAGGAGAAATTTTTGTCACACCCATCCCTGCCCCCATTTCTCTCGAATAATCACCCGCTCCGAAGCCAACCGCAATGACACGCTCGTTAGCCCCTACAATTTCAGCCAAGTTCATAATGCCTTTGGGCGTTTCAATAAGGGCAATAAGCGCAGTGCTCCCCTCATCAATTCCTTTCTTTTGCTCCTCTTTTTCCAAGAGCCTATCGACAGCAAAAACATCCTCTTTTGATTCTGTTTTTGCAAGCATAACGGCATTAAGCCCTTGACACACGACATACCTTAAGTCTGTTTCGGTCAAGCCTGTTTCAAGAGCATTAACCCTGACCACAACCTCTACTGGAAGTTCCTTGAAGAGGTCAATAGCATCTCTCGCAAAAACGCGACCTGTCTCTTTTTCCGCCATGGGACAGCCATCTTCCAAGTCCAGTATAACGGCATCCGCGCCCTCAGTTGTTGCATTGGTTATCATTCTCCAGCTATTTGCCGGCACATACAGCATTGATCTTAGCATTCTCGCCATCAAATTCCTCCTGGCTGTTTCCTGAAAACTTTCTGAAGAACAGACCCTATATCTCCCGGCCTGTCTACCACGTGGGCGCCTACCTCCTTTAGTGCATTTATTTTCCCCTCTGCTGTTCCCTTCCCACCTTCGACAATTGCGCTCGCATGAGAAAATCTCAATCCCGAGGGGAGTCCCTTCCCTGCAATATAGGCAATCAGGGGTTTTGTGTATCCCCCAGATTTGATTATATCCGTGGCCTCTTCTTCCATAACTGTTCCGATTTCTCCAAAATAGACAACACCGTCAGTCCCCTCGTCTTCCTGGTAGAGAGGGAGCAATTCAGGTAAAGTAGTCCCTAGAACCGGTTCAGAACCCAAATGGACCGCCGTGCTGATCCCAAACCCCGCGCTGCAGACCGCCCAGCTAAGAGTAGAAGTTTGTCCACCGCTACGGGAAATAACACCAATACGTCCTGGCTTAAACGCAATTCTTGGCAGATCTGAAGAACCGATAAATCCACCTAATCCCCCAAAAGACGCCCTACCAGGGCTCACAACCCCTGCTGAACCCGGGCCGATCAGGCGGATCCCACGCTTCTTTGCATGGGCAATAACTGCAAGGGCATCATGTAACGGGACCCGCTCAACTCGCATTAATACTGTTTTTATCCCTGCTTCAAAAGCCTCGATTACCGCTGTCTTTGCATTGGGACCGGGGACGACTGCAACGGCAGCATCAACTGGCCCTACGGCCTCTAAAGCCTGTTTTATGGTATCGTAAACCGGGATACCCCAAACCTTTTGACCGCCACGACCTGGAGTCACGCCCACGACGACCTTGGCCCCTGTCTCCAGCATGCGCCGAGCTACGCCCTGGCCGAAACGCCCGGTTATACCCTGTATAAGCATCCGTGTATTTTCATCGATGAGTATCGCCATAGATAGCTCCCTTTTTTGCCGCTTTCAGGTCCAACACCCAGCCGCCATTTCTTGATGTTGACTACTTACGCACAAGATTGAATGTGATTTTCCGGAAAAGTTGAAGCCTGACTTTCAAAAATATTCCTACGCCTTTTGCCCCAAAGGAATGTCGATATTTATACAGCCGCTCCCATAACGATGGCAGCTATACTCACAGCTCAGGCACTCGTTATCCAAACGCTTTATTTCATCTGGTTCGGTGACCGCCAGCACAGGTCGCTTATTCTCTATTCTTAATATATTCCGACCGTATAACCGACAGGCCTTAATACATGCAAATCCACACGAGGGATTTGGGTTATTCTCTTTTGCAGGGATGCATTGACTGTAATCAATAGAAATCTTGGTTTTTCTGGTTTGGAACTTAAGCTCACTTTCGGTCATCGCTCCACTACCTCGTCTGTGACTGTTTTTTTTCTTCTTGATAGGCCTTTACCAATGCGTCCACTCGATCCGCAATAAATTCTGTGTCGTAAATATGGTCCCTTCCATACAATTCCCACCTGAACGGCAGATCCTTGAAAGCCTCCCTAATAATTTCGTGGGTCTCCTGCTCTTTATTTCCCGCTATAAGCATGATAACGGGAAAGCCGGACCTTTTTCCTGCTACTTCTCTAAAAGCCTTTACCAAGGCGTGCCCATGATGCCACTGTTCCTGATTTGCAAGACAGGCACCCATAAGCACATATCCGTCGATGGGTTGAGAGAGGATGCATTTGATCACCATGTAGATCTTGCTGGCGGGAGGGTCGCCGCTGGTATCGGCGTAATTGGCAAGCTTGAGTCCACGCGCCACAAAAGCACTTGCACCCAGCATGGCACCGCCCCCACCTATGCCATGAAAGCCCAGCCAACCTTCACCTTCTATTTTTGGAACCATTTGAGCAAAGTACCCAGTGCCACGATAGTCCCCATCTTCGATACCCCAAGCCTGTTTTTCGAGCTCTGTGGGAGGCCTATCCATGTCGCGAGGCAACCCTATACCAAGTTCCGGGTGTCGAAAAACAGAATTGTCATCAATAGCCGCGTGACAATCAGCGGCCAAGATTCGCTTGTCCTTGGTCAAAATTAAAGGATTGACTTCAATGCTCCTGGCATCATAGTCTTCAAATGTCTTATAAAGTTTGCAGATAGCGTCGCATAGATCTTCAATAACCTCCTCGGAAAGGCCGTTGCCCTCGAAGGACACTCCCTTTATCATTTGCCTAGCCTCATCAAGGCCAACCCCCTTGAGGCAATCTACATTTAATTGACCCACCCTTTCAGGATTCCTTCCAGCAACGTCTTCTATAGAGCTGCCACCTTCAGAGCTGAATATCAGAATCGGCCCTTTGATTCTATATGAATTACTCACGATAACACCCATATAGAGTTCTCTGTCCACATCGAGCTGTTCTTCAACGAGGACACTCACTACCTTCTGCCCTCTGATTTCACTGCCTATCAGTTCGCCGGCAGCCTCCTTTGCCTCTTCGGGGTTATTGGCAAATTTGATGCCTCCCGCCCCAAAACGTCCAGTAACCCAGACCTGAGCCTTTACCACGGTCGGTTTTCCAATTTTCTGAGCAGTAACCCATGCTTCTTTGGCGCTTGTTACACAGTTCCCTTTCGGGATGGCAATGCCCATCTTCTTTAATATTTCTTTACCTTGATATTCATAAAGTCTTGCCATCAATAGCCTCCAAATTCTCTCGATGGATCCGCAGCAGGATTAAGGTGCATCAACAAAAACATGAATAAGGCACAGCTTTCAGCAACCTTTAAATACCGTCAACTCAGTCAGATCCCCTATATCGTCGAGCTTTTCCAGATTAAAGACCGTCTCGACCAACTGTTTCAGCTTTTCATCTTTCATGTATTTCGATGTCATATTACTGACTTTATTAATAATTTCATCGTCTGTCATAGGGTTGCGCGCGTGTCCCCGGGGATAGTCTACCCGCAGTTCATATTCCTTACCCTGCCTGGTTTTGATCCTTGATATGCCGGCTGGACGGGCCTTATTCAAGCTGGGGTCACCAATCAAAACAACCTTGTCAATAAGATTACGAACCAGAGGATCGTTGTATTTTTCCGGCGTGAACTGGTCGGGTCCGATTTGGCGGTCTATAATAGCAATGGCGGTAAGATAATAGGAACTGTGGTCAGCTGTTTCCTTATTCTGTGGATATTTCTTTACTGGATCGCCCGTGTGCTCGGCGCAACGCTTACTGGTAATAATCTTGACCTCTTCCACATCTTCAGGTTTGATATCATGTTCCCTGGTCAGCGTCAGTGTGGCAGTCAAATGACCGTGTGACGAAAAATCAGCGATAATCGACTTTATACATGTCTCGCGAACAGCAAATTTTTCTCTGAAAGACAATAGCTTATCAATATCGTATTGGCCATCCATGATCACCTCGATAAAACCGTCGTGTCCCTCAATCATGCCACAAGGGCCAGATAATCCTTTTTGGGCCAATAGTGCAGCCATAATTCCGGCATAAGACATGCTAGGGAACCGAATGTTCTTGGTCATGGTATATTCTTCAGCTGGTGTGTCAAGAATTCCCAATACGGCATGGCAGCTTCCAGCTATGCCGACGGCACTTTCCATCTGTTCTTCAGTAAGTCCAAGAATATAACCCGCAACAAGGGGCATGATGTAGGCACCTCTTGTATCTCCATTCCATCCCTTTTTTTCCATTCCTGCGCCACGAACACCTTCCAAGAAAGCAAGGGAGAGATCGTAGCCCAAATTGATGGCTGTGATCACTTCTCTCCCTGATAAATGCTGTCGCTCGCACAACGCAAGAATGGGGGGAATTACTTCGCTAGGGTGATATCCAGTTCGATAGGTCTCATCCTGCAAAATAAAGGCTGTGTCGTTGTAGTCAAGGTACCGCACCATTGCCCCGTTAGCCAATGTTGCATTCAGGCAGGAGGTTCTCAACCCACTTCCAATAACCGTGGCTTCACCGGGATGATCAGCCTCTTTGACGAACTCCTGAATAATCTTACTTGCTTCACTTTCGTAGCCCCCTATGGCACAACCTAAAGTGTCGAGCATCACGCGCTTTGTTTGGTGAACCACATCATCTGGCACATCTTGAAATGCCAGCTTTCTTGCTTGTTTTGCCAACTCCAGTGCAACACTCATTTTCAACGTCTCCTGAAATTATTTTCAAAAGGCCATATACAACTCGGAACGATTCCTCTTATCTAACAATCCAATAAGAATTAGTCACTCCAAGCGAAAACAGGCTCCCAGCCCCCAAAGTTCCCCACCTTTTTTCGCGTTAGATTCACCGTAAAAAAATACCTGTCAGCTCGATACAGTACAGACACATATTCCACTGGTTTCTTTTTCACGTCAAAAACGATCCTTTCAACTTTCACCAATGGTTCGCCCACCCGAACCTCAAGGAGGTCGGCCACTTCAGCATCAGCTACATCCGCCTCAACCGTTTGAACCGCTTCGGAGACCTTTATCTTTAAATCATCTTCAAGTATCATCAATATTGGTTTTTCAGCTATTTTATCCAAGTGTATTTTTTTGCCAATTTTGGGAGGTAAGTAGTTTAGTACATGGCTAAACGGGCTATTTTCGACCAGTCTGATCTTTTCGAGCCGAAGCGCCTCTTCTGCATCATCAAGCTGCAAAGCCTCTCTGACGACACTGTTAGGCTTTATCCAGGAACTTCCAATGACCTTTACATCTGTCTGAATACCCATGTAAATGAGGTCTTCTATAAAGCCGCTCAACCTGGGAGAATTGGGAATTCTGGCTTTTTCTGAAACAAATGTCCCTTTTCCCCTTTTTCGAACAATGAGGCCTTCTTCCTCTATAATTGCTAAAGCACGACGGACAGTAATTCGGCTAACGTCATACTCTTCGGTCAAAGCCTCCTCACTTGGCAAGAGGCCACGTGGAGGGAAGTCTCCAGACAAGACCCTCCTCCTGAGAATTGTTGCCAGTTGATAGTAAAGCGGTATATTTTTGTCTTTCAGATTAATAGCGATCCTCCATTATTTTGAATATTGAAAAGGCCTCCACCTTACCCTTGCACTTTGTAATGAAGTTTCACCGGTCTCTTAATGTACTCTCCATAACCAGGCTGCCCAATCACCCTGCTCTTTTCAAAGATGACATTACCTCTCAAAACTGTAGACTCTGTCCACCCTTTCAACTTCATGCCTTCCTCAGGGCTAAAATCTTGGGCTGTATAAAGGTTGTCCAGTGTCACCTCCTTTTCTCCGTTTATGTCCACAATAGCGAAATCCGCATCACTGCCAACCATTACGGCACCTTTCTTAGGGTATACATTGTGATACCGTGCCGGGTTAGCCGAGCTCAACTCTGCGATCCTTTGAAGCGGCAGTCCCCGTTTATAATATCCTTCAGTGATGAGAATCGGAAACATCAGCGAGGTTCCACCGAATCCGGGCAGGGAGGTCCATAGGTCTCCCTGCTTTATTTCTTTCGTTGCACATGCATGGTCACTCAGGATCGTGTTGATGGTTCCGTCAAGTACGGATTTCCAAAGATATTCAACATCCTCGCGACTGCGAATGGGCGGATTTACCTTTGCCAGACGACCCAACTCCAAATCATTGGATAGCCCCAAATGATGGAGCGTTCCCTCCAGTAAAAATTCAATATCATTATAACGTGAGGAAACATCTTTTGCTGCCTCGACGGCCTTTTGACTGCTCAAATGGAGCAAATTGATTGGACAACTCGTATTTCTGGCAACAATTGCCGCCTCATTTATCGCAAGTTCCTCCTGCCAAGGTGGCCGGGCATCGCTGTAGTCCTTCAAATCATTTCCACTGGCATGTTCCTTAACCTCTGCGTTAGTTGCCCTGATAATTTCAGGGTTTTCGCAATGAACGCTAGACTTATTCTCCCATATTCTTTATAAATTTTATTTACTCTGCTCACTTCTTTCATGAATTTATAGAGGAAGCCCAAGTCTACCGGATTGTCGATCATCAGGTAATTCATGGCATCAGGAGATGATCCCGCCAGATTGAGCAATTTATAGAACATATAGTACTTAAAAGTAGAGACCCCGCCTTCTTTTACAAGCCACTCCGTTTCGCTGATATGCTCATCTGTAAAGAGGGCTAAATGGTATCCATAATCGGTTAAGAATGAATCCCTGGATAGGTCCAGCAATTCCGGGAGGATTTTCTTGTATGGCCCAGTCTTATTGAGATAACTGTGTCCCGTTCTAAAATAGGTCAATATGGTCGTGACACCCCCGGAAGCGGCCGACGTTGATTCGCTGGTCGCATCATCTTTAAATGGCCTGTAGATCCCAATATGGAAGTGGGAATCTACTGCACCAGGGAACACGAATTTACCTGTGGCATCCAAAATCTTTTCTGCATCATGATTCGCTATGCTGGCAGATAATGCCGCTACCTTTTCTCCTTTAATACCAATATCCATTTCTTTTACACCCACAAATGGAATAACCACGCTCCCGCCCTTAATAACCAGGTCATAAGCTGACATATCTTAAACCTCCTCTTGTAAAATATCAGAAGTACCCTTCAAATCTGCCTTTGGAATGGACAGTGACTACAACATCATTTCCCAAAATGAAATTCCTCGGTCTCGCAAATCACATAAAATTTGAAATCTGTTTTTCCTTCTGGGCTTCTTTCCTTGGTAACCGGATTTTCCTCACGCCATTTTTTTGCTTTTTCAAAGGATTCCATAGAATCGTAATGAAGTTCCGCAATTCTGTAAAAATTCTCATCCCCCCTGACTGTCCCTTTCACTGTATTCAACACGAGCTTTTTTAGCCCCGGGATCTTCGCCAAGTCCGGTATATGGATTTCCACTAGCCATTTTTCGTACTCTTCTACTGACATACCTGCCACGATATTGTAGCCGAGAATAGCCTTTACCATTTTTTCTCCTTTGCATATTCCAATTTTTCACCATACATGATTTGTCTTAATATTATAATGTTATAATATTATATCTGTCTAGCTTTTTCGAAAAGACTTTTCATAGATCAAATGTTATTCCACTCACCGGTCGAAAAACATGATTTTATATCGAACGAAACAACTATCAAAAATCTCTTTTGCATCCGATCCCGAGCTGCGTCGCGGTTCTTCTGTTCTATCGACGGGAGGGTGGTTACCAGGGAAGGTTCTTCAGATCAAGCGGAAGGATTTTAAAGAGTGCTCTGGTGACATTTGGATCATTGTATGGACTTGCATCAGGAAGAACCTCGCCAGTTCAACCTCAGCAAGGTGCCCTAGTCGTAGTTTGCACGGGTCACTTCATCTGCCATGGCAGGCTCCGTAAGTGGCTTCCACGCAGGGTCCTCCCATGTTCCAAGATGGGTGTGCATGTCAAGATACTTTTTCGGTATAGGGTGCGTGCCTACAACAACCTTGACCCCATAGCGTTTTTCAAGGAAGGCTTTGAATGTCTCAATAGAAGGACAGGGTGGATAGCCGACGACCAGGCCGGTAGCCAGGTGAATAACTTCCACGCCGTTCTTGACCATCTCTTCGCCCGCATATTCTATATTGCCACCCGGGCACCCATCGCAAGAGGTGTACCCAACCAATTCCACTTCGCTGTCGCCATATATGCTGAAGGCGCCTTCCCTGTTCTTCATGGCACGCAGGCACTTCCCGGCCGCGCAGCGGCGGTACCGATCGCAGATAATTATTCCAATCTTCGTTTTTGATCTCATTTCAACTCCTTTCGATTTTTCCTCGCTTTGGTATGTCGCTGCACTCTTGCGCCTAACTCCAAGCTGAAAAGCCGCTTGTCAAATTCTCTAATTGACATATCATTTGGCCCCATGCAAAATCAAGACATTCATCATGAGAAAATCCGGGGAATGGATGGAAAAAGGCCTTCGGCTCTATACCAGCAATCGCATGGAAATCCTGGCAGACCTCCTCTCGCGGGTCCTCCGGGAACCCCTCCCT
>Ga0114931_10003375_pt1 | contig 20249 bp, 18 predicted proteins | sample 2SBtaG_FD_89579 | JGI IMG/M metagenome (GOLD analysis project Ga0114931, IMG submission 89579) | Deep subsurface microbial communities from Kolumbo volcano to uncover new lineages of life (NeLLi) - 2SBTROV14_V59a metaG | ecosystem: Environmental > Aquatic > Marine > Volcanic | place: Kolumbo...
ATTAATATTTTGGCAGCCAACAAATTGATGGAGTCACCCAGAATCTATGCAACATTTTTGCTCTGGCTATTATCAGAATTATTCGAACAACTACCCGAGGCTGGAGATCCGGAAAAACCCAAATTGGTTTTCTTTTTTGATGAAGCACACCTTCTTTTTGATAACGCTCCCAAAGCTCTTCAAGAAAAAATCGAACAGGTTGCTCGCCTAATTCGATCTAAGGGAGTGGGTGTATATTTTGTAAGTCAAAACCCCCTCGATATACCGGATGAAGTTTTAGGGCAACTTGGAAATAGAATTCAACATGCGCTCAGGGCCTATACTCCTCGTGATCAAAAAGCGGTTAGAGCTGCAACTGAAACTTTTAGAACCAACCCTGATTTAGATACAGAAACAGCGATTACAGAGCTTGGGGTAGGAGAGGCATTAATATCGTTTTTAGATGAAAAAGGACGTCCCAACATAGTGGAGCGAGCGCTTATCAGACCACCGTTTAGTCAGATAGGTCCCATAGAAACAAGGGAGCGTGAATCAATTATTCATGGTTCATCTGTGTACGGCTTTTATGAAAAATCAGTAGACCGTGAATCAGCATATGAGATGCTCAAGGAACGAGCTGAGCAGGCCCCTAAGGCAGCTTCGGTTTCAAAGAAAAAGCCTGGAAGACAAAGACAGGGGATAGTGGAAACTATGGCAAAAAGTGCAGCACGGAGCATCGGCAGCCAGATAGCCACTCAACTTATGAGAGGCATACTTGGATCTATTCTAAAGAAGGAAAATTAAAACCATTTTACATAACTTTGAAGCTACCCTTTCTACTAATAACAAGTAGTTAAATTATAACTTTCAACCACCTTATTAACAGATGGGGATAAAGCCTAAATATCTAATACCGGGCTTTAAGATATGGGGAATACTACAACTAAAGTGATGAAATTAAATCTACAAGTTTCAAACCGCCTTATTTAGCATTAAAACTAAAAATATAATGGAGACAAGTGTTTAAGGTCGGCCCAAAAAAGACCAAACTTCTTACTCTTGAGTAGTTCGTGTAATAAGTCAAAACATTACAGAGTGTTAAGAGGCAAACTTATACAGAAAGATAATATTAGCCCTACTGGCAATCTGTAATCACATAGATTTTTATTTAATTTGTGCTCTGCTAGAACACAGATACTCCATCGGAGATACTCCGGATTAAAGAAGTTGCTAAGATAAGGCTACCATTTGCAAAAATTTAGTACTTTAACTATTGCCCGTAACCCGCTGTTATTGCTATATATTATATTTGAGCAAAATTAATGTTTTCAAGGAATACGAAAACAGCCATTCTAAACAACTGTCATTGTTGAATATTTTGAGATTTGCCAGTTTACATAATCGAGCATTATCAGACGCGATTTCTGGGAGTCAAATCTCTATTTTTATCCGCATTAGCAGTAAATTTTATGCTGCGCCTTTGCCCGGATATGGTTTTAATTTGGGCGAGAAATTTTTTTATTAAAGTCTGTTTTATACTCCATTCCTCGCTGTTATCAAACTTAGACAACAACCTAATTTCAGCCCCCTCTTTAAACGCCACGGGAACTCCGTCTCTATATAGGACTCTATTTTTATAATGAGAGGACACCCTCTTTTCCGGTGTCACAATTCCCATCAGGTTAAGGGGATCAGAGGCGCTTAGCGAAACAAGCGTTCCCGACTTTTGCCTTCTTCTCATCCCCCTAAGTGAGGCCACTGCCTCGGACAGAGCAAACTGCTCTCCTGTCACACCTTCGACAAATCTCCCTCCCCTAACCTCTCCTCTGAGCTCAAGCAATCTGAGCGCTCTTACCAGGTCTCTCCAGGGAAGGGCAAAACTCTCCCGCTCTAAAAGTTTTCTAAAAACCACGCCATATCTTGTCGGAGAAATCCCGGATATTTTTCTCGTCTTTTCTGATGATGATTTTTTTCTTCGTTTTCTTTTTCTGTATTTCTGATCAGAGACCACCCCCCGCCCCTTCCATATTAAAATTTAATCTCTTTCTTCTTCTACTATTTTCAGTCTTGTATTTAGATCTGACGAGAAGCGCTCTTAACCCGGTGTAGCTGTCAGAGAGGATGAGACTTTTTGCTACAAGTTCGGCCAATGCAGTTTCTGTTTCTGTCCCTGCTTCTGTTCTTGGACATTTTGATCCGGAAATAATTTCTTCAAAAAATGATGCTCCTTTTGAAGAGATAAAATCAAAAACTTTTTTGCGCTACGAGATAAATCCTCCAAATTATTTTCTGACACTTTGCCGGATCAGATCGTCTATTGAGATAAGAGATGCAGCTAAAGTTTCACCGGATCCCGTTAGGGGTAGAGATCAGAGTATGTCTAGTTTTTAATCTCCGGCCAGGCTTTGGCTTGAATTTCCGTAGGAGAATCAAACGACCGCCTAAACCACGAAGCGACTGCGGGATGGAATTTAGTGATAGCCATATACTCTTAATTATAAAGTATAGAGCCGTATTTTTAACTACAGTTTTTAAGCGCCTCTATGCTACACTTTCACAGATGAGCAGCGCTTTTAAAATTCACAGTGAGTTTTCTCCCAAAGGTGATCAGCCTGCGGCAATAAAAGAACTTTCAGAAGGAATACGCCGGGGCGAGAAACACCAGGTCCTTCTTGGAGTTACGGGAAGCGGAAAGACTTTCACTATAGCAAACGTGATCACAGAAGTAGAGCGCCCTACCCTAGTCATTGCTCCCAACAAAACTCTGGCCGCTCAGCTTTACGGAGAGCTAAAAGAACTGTTCCCAGAAAACTCGGTCAGATATTTTGTGAGCTACTACGACTACTACCAACCCGAGGCCTACATCCCTACAACCGATACATATATAGAAAAAGACTCGCAGGTAAATGAGCATATAGACCGCCTCCGCCACGCCTCTACCACTTCGCTTTTTGAAAGAAGAGACGTGATTGTTGTGGCGAGCGTTTCATGCATATACGGCATAGGGGCGCCCGAGCATTACTACGGGCTTCTGACTATGGTAGAGGAAGGGATGGAGCTTGAGAGGGATAATTTTTTAGAGAAGTTATCTGAGGTTCAGTACGAAAGAACGGGGCTTGATCTACACCGAAGCAGTTTTAGAGTAAAGGGAGATATTGTAGACATCTTCCCTTCTCATCACGACAACACAGCGATTAGGATAGAGTTTTTTGGTGACCAGGTGGAGTCGCTTAAAGAAATCCACCCCTTAAAAGGCACAACCTTAAGAACAGTACAAAAAGCGGCTATATACCCTGGGTCTCACTATGTTGCCCCAAAGTACAGACACGAAAAAGCAATTGAAAACATTAAAGAAGAACTCGACGAAAGACTGGCTCAGCTTGAGGAGCGTGGAATGCACGTCGAAAAGCAGCGCCTCGAAGAGAAAACCAAATTTGACCTGGAGCTTCTAGCCAACATGGGTTTTTGCTCGGGGATTGAGAATTATTCAAGACACATATCGGGGCGGTTTCCGGGACAGCCGCCGTGGACGTTGCTGGATTACTTTCCAGATGATTGTCTTATTGTTTTAGATGAGAGCCATCAGATGATACCTCAGCTAAAGGGAATGTACGCAGGGGACAGGAGTAGAAAACTGAGCCTGGTTGAGCATGGGTTCAGACTCCCCTCGGCGCTTGATAACAGGCCGCTTAATTTCTCCGAGTTTGAGAAAAGGATGACTCAAACCATATATGTTTCGGCCACTCCCGGAGATTACGAGATTGATCAGGCAAAAGGTGTGGTGGTAGAGCAAATCATCCGCCCCACAGGGCTTTCTGATCCGGAGATTGAAATAAGGTCCGCCGATAATCAGGTGGACGATTTGCTCGAAGAGATACAAAAAAGAGTAAGCGCAGGGGACAGGGTCTTAGTCACCACGCTTACAAAAAGAATGGCTGAAGATTTGACCGATTACTATAGAGAGCTTGGGGTGAATGTGCGCTATCTGCACTCCGACATTGATACGCTTGAGCGCATTGGGATTATAAGGGATTTGAGGCTCGGAAAATTCGATGTTCTCGTGGGAATTAATCTATTAAGAGAGGGGCTTGATATTCCCGAGGTCTCGCTGGTTGCGATACTTGACGCCGATAAAGAAGGGTATCTCCGCTCGACGACATCGTTGATTCAAATATTTGGACGGGCTGCAAGAAATGTTGAAGGGAGGGCAATTCTGTATGCAGACCGTATTACAGGGTCTATGCAGAAAGCTATATCAGAAACCAACAGAAGAAGGAAAATTCAGGAGGATTACAATAAAGAGCACAATATTACCCCTGTTAGTATTAAGAAATCGGTGACTGATATTTTAGCAACAATATATGAATCCGATTATTACACTGTACCTCTTGAAGAGAATGGTGATGATATAGATATTGCACCTGAGAAAATCCCTCAAGCAATAAACAAACTAAATAAAGAGATGAAAGTTGCGGCAAAAAATCTTGAATATGAAACAGCCGCTAAAAAAAGAGATAAGATTAAAAAATTAAGGGAGCTCGAACTACAATATTTGGGCAAAGAAGAGAAGAAGCCGTAACAGGGCTTTAATGAGACAGATGTCTCTTCAATTCCTCGGCCAGGGTTTTATTTAAACCTGCAACGGATGCGATTTCATCCACTGACCCTTCTTTGATTTTAGATATTGATCCAAAATGCTTTATAAGCTCTTTCTTTCGCTTAGCTCCTATGCCCGGCACCTCGTCCAATTCGGAAACAAGCGCTCTTTTTCCTCTTAGTTTTTTGTGGAAAGTAATAGCGAACCTGTGGGCCTCGTCCCTGATCCTCATAAGAAGGAAAAGCGCTTCTGAATTTTTTGAGAACATAATCGGATTTTTGCGTCCATAGATATAAATCTTATCACTCTCACCCTCTTGCCGCCCTTTCGCTATAGAAGCTAAATCTACTTTCCCCTCGTATCCTATCTCGCTTATTACCTGCCGGGCTATATTTAATTGGCCCTTCCCTCCATCTATTAAAATGAGATCGGGAACCTCCCATCCATCTTGATCTGCTCTGGACAGCCTTCTGGACAAGACTTCGTGCATGCTTGCATAATCATTTGGGCCCTCTACATTTTTTATCTTAAACTTTCTGTATCCCTCTTTCGCCAGAGCGGCGTTTTCAAACTTTACCATAGAAGCTACCGCGGTAGCTCCCTGGGTATTTGAGATATCAAAACACTCGATCAATATAGGAAGTCTATTTAAGTGGAGGGATGCTTTAATCCTCTCAAGTAAACTGAATTCTTTTAGCTCCTCTGAATATTTTCTCTGAAAACTCTCAAGCGAGTTCCTGTTTGCAAGATCTACTTCTTTAACCTTTTCTCCTCGCTCAGGAGTACTGATGCGCACTTTACGGCCCTGCTTCTCTGAAAGCCATATCTCTATATCTCGAGAGCTTTCCACTTTTAAAGGAACAATAATCTCCTTCGGCACAAATCTATTGCCGCCGTAAAACTGAGATAAAAATTCTTCTAATATTTCATTGTCTTGTCCCAAAGCGTTCTTAAATGAATAAGTGGTCCTATCTACGAGGCTGCCTCCGCGAAAAAAAAGTATAGAGAATTCCACCCTCCCCCCTTCCCTATAAAACCCGACTACATCTTTATCTTTTGTGCTTGGGGTTACAAACATTTGAGCCTCCAGGTTTTTTTCGAGAAGCGTTATTTGATCTCTATAGCTTGCGGCATCCTCATACCTCATTTCATCAGACGCCTTTCCCATACTGTCTTTTAAGAGTTTTATTATTTGCTTCTTCTCTCCTTTTAAAAACATGCGTGTCCGATCTACAACGTCTCTGTACCCTTCTTCTCCGGACTTGCCGGCGCATGGACCCAAGCAAAGACCCATGTAGTAATTAAGACACGGTCTAGCTGAGTGACGCCTGAACTTCTCATCGGTGCAGTCTCTTAGCGGAAAAATTTTATGAATTAAACGCTTTGATTTTTTAAGCGCATCGGCTGATGCGAAAGGTCCGTAATATATGGCACCGTCTTTTAATACCCTTCTCGTAAGTGAAAGTCTGGGAAAAGTTTCCCTTGGATCAAGCCTTAGTGATAGATAATTTTTATCGTCTCTGAGACGGATGTTATATCTTGGCTTTTTTTGTTTGATTAGAGAGTTTTCTAAAACAAGGGCTTCGCGTTCATTTCGAGTAACAAAATAATCAACGTCTACTACTTCCTGCATTAAATATACAATCTGCGGTCTTTGCACTCCCTCCCCTTCATTTAAATAGGAAGAGATTCTGCTCCTTAGGTTTTTTGCCTTACCTATATATATAGAGCGGCCTTTCTCATTCTTTAGGAGATATACCCCGGTAGATTGTGGAATAGATTTTAGTTTTTCTTTAGGAAAATTCATATAGTATTAAAATAAGGAATATTACTCGTCAGGCAACTCCCCCACGGACTATCTCTAAAAGAAAAATATTTTATGACTGCCCCTCTACAGTGCTCTTAAGATTGGAAAGTCCTTTGTCAAACGTTTGGCCCACCACTGCATCCATCATTATTGCAAAGTAACCGCCTATGACGGGCGTCCCCATATCGCCCGACATTGTCCAGGTAACTTTTGTTTCTTCATCCTCCAAAGGGTCATAAGTCATAGCGCTCTGGCTTACATATGTGCCGTCATCAAAAACAAGATCATACGCGATCCCTTCAGTTGGGGAATCTTTTGTAAAGGTAAGCGCCCCGTCTCCACTCTCCCCCACCCATGACTGGCTGGCTCCTACTCCTTTGGTCTTCTCTCCATGCATTATTACTATAGTTGGATCCTCCTCTCTCCAGGGCTCCCAAGTATTCCAATTGTTTAGATCACCCACATACTTATGTATCTGAGATGGGCTAGCATTAATCACAATGGATCTTTCCACTGTATAGCTGGTTGGAAGAAATAATCCCGCCACTACTACAATTACTATCAGAACTATTATTGTCGAGAATATTGTTTTTAAAATTTTCATTTCACCTCTCCCTGCTCCTTCAGGTGATAACAATTATTTGACCTTACGTTCTTTCCATATCTCCCTTAAATGATCTATATATGTTCGCGGTAAAGAATCGTCGATATCATTTAGCAGATCTTTAAATTCTGAAATATGCTTATTACTTTTTCCGTCTTTTAAAATTCCCAATATTAGCGCCGCTTCTACTGTTTCGGGTTTTGGATTATTAATTGATCTATAAAATTTTCGAGCCTTACCGTCCCAATTGTTGCCTGTATATTTTTTGTAAAATTCAGCTACGGCTGTTTCATCTTCCTCGTAATTATCTACCGCGATAGTTACCGCATTACTTACCGCGGTACTTACTGCAGTAGCTCCGTTAATTATTCTCTTTGTAGTAGAATCAATTATTAATCCTGCATTTTTTCTATTACGGGATATCTCTTCCGGCTCAAACACTCGAATCTTTCTCCCATAAACTCCAAGAGAGGGTTCAACTACCTTTATGCTCAACTTTTCTTCTAGCGAATGGATTGCATTTCTAATTGTTTTATCGGATAGCCCGGTTTTCCCCTTCAACTCCTTCAAACCAAACCTAAGTTGAGAGGATTTTTTCTTAGAAGTTTCCTCTTTCATAAACAAATAGACTTTTGACTCAGACGGTGTATGCGAATCTTCTAAAATTGCGGGATAAGATATTTTATCTTGAGGTCTCGAAGAGGAGAATTTGCGGGGCTTCTTATCTACCGCGGCAACTACCGCACTATTTACCGCAGTACCTACTGCACTACTTTCCACGGTAACTACCTCAGTATCTACCGCGGTAGTCTCTTTCCGCGTTTCTTTAACAGAAGTGATGCTTCTATCTTTCTTAAAATCATCAAAGTACTTGGTGGCTACCTTATGAGCCTTTACGGGGCTTGAGCGTTTCTGCATGGATTCCAACATACTAGACAAACGCCCTTTGTTTTCGGGCTTTTTCTTCTTAGGAGTCCCTGCTGATGTAGCGTCTTCTTTCGTTTTTTTCATTTTCATAGACCTTGATTACGTCTTTGGCAAGCCTTCTATAGTCAGTAGCGCCTGCGCATACCGGGTCATACTCCAATATATGCTTACCGTAGCCGCTTGCCTCTTTTAGCTTTACATTGTTATGTATTGGAGAGAAAGTGTTGGGATTAAATTTCTCATTTATAGCGTTTAGGACCGTTTTGCTTACCGTTGTTAGCTTATCGTGCATAGTTGGCAAGCCGTAGGGCACAATCGGGAAATCCGGTCTAGAAGAATATATCTCGAACAGTGTTTCATCTATCATATTTACAGCATCCAGAGCCATTGGCTGTGTTTGAACGACAATAATCACATCATCCGCAGCAAAAAATGCGTTTATAGACAATGTGGCAAGGGAAGGGGGGCAATCTATTAGAACAAAGTCAAAGTCTTTTTTAAGTTTTTTTATGGATTTTCTAAGCTTGTGGTCTTTTTCAATCAGCCCGGACATGCTTAGATCAGCTCTGCTCATGGCAAGGTTTGCAGGAATTAGATAAAGCCCTTTTGTCCCATGCTCCGCAACAAGGTTGTTTATATCAACCTTGTTTGATGAATCGGTGAGAAGATCATTGATGGTTAGCTCGAAATCGTTGGGATTAAAGCCCAGATGAGAAGTAGCGTTACCCTGAGGATCAAGGTCTATAACGAGAACTTCGGATCTTTTTTCGGCAAGACACGCTGCCAAGTTGACCGTTGTAGTTGTTTTCCCTACGCCGCCTTTGTGGTTTGCTATGGCTATAACTTTCAACTCTTAACTCTCCCCCTATTACTGTTATATCAATTAAATCGGCCTATATCAAGATAAAAGTGTCTAAAGTTAAAACTTTAAATCAATTTAAATGGAGCAGTGTTTTTGTTAACCTTTCCCTAACATTGATTTAAGTGTTTAAAAATCATATAATATGCTGGCAATGGCATAAAAAAGCCGCCGAAGCTTTAGCGGTTTGCTTAAAACAACGGCGGCAACCGGAAGGTGGAACATTTATTATGATACACTTTCCGGCTTTTAAATGTCAAGCTTTTTAATGCCTGTTTGGGAACAAACTTAAAGGTTTTATTTGGATAACAACATGTCTGGGATAAAACAAGATAAAACAAAGATAGTTCAGATATGGGGAGAGATCCTAGATGAGGGTTTTACAAGCGTGCCTAATATTCTTCTTAGGTACAGATCTAAGATAGGACTCAAACCCAAACACATAATGCTTATTATAGACATAATGTCATATAAGTGGGACGCCGGATATCCTTTCCCTAGCTACTCAACCCTATCCCAAAGATCCGGCGTTGAAGAGAGGAGTGTTAAGAGAATCACGCAAGACCTGGAGGAGTTGGGGTTGTTGGTAAAAACACCGCGCTTTGATAGTGAAACCGGCGCTCAAGTCACAACGGTTTTTGATTTTCGCCCACTAGTAAAAAAACTAATACAACAATTAAATAGGGATGAAGAGTCTCCAGATAACCCAATAAATACAGTAGTTATAGCTAAAAAAAAAGTAAACAAGAATATGGGTGCTACAGGGGATGACAAAAATGTCAGGGGGGAGGGTGACAAAAATGTCAGGGGGGAGGGTGACAAAAATGTCACCGGGGGGGTGACAAAAATGTCACCCAAAGAATACACAAGTAATAATAAGAATATTAGTATAGGAACCCTCGAGAAAAGCAGTACCTATGGTAGGGCTAAAAAAAGCTCAAGCAATGGCAACGGAAAAGCAAAAAAAAGGGTTAGTAAAGATTTTAGAGATAGTATTTTTAGAAACAGAATATTTGAGATATATGACAACCTCTATGACATAAAACCGATCAAAGAATTGGTTGATGAAGGAACTCAAAGAGCTTGCAAAGACCTAATGGTAAATAGGGCAAAAGATCTTGAGAAGTTAGGGGTTGATATAGATGTAAGATTAATAGTAAAAAGGGTTAAAAACAACTTCCCCTACAGTGAGATTCCAACTAGCGATTCAAAAGCTAGAAATTTTTACACAGCCACCATTTGTAACTTAGTAGCGGACTGTGTATCTGATCTTGTTTTACAAAACCACTAAGCCTGTGCAACTGTTGACTTTTATTTGTATCGATTTAATATAATCTCCCACAAAAATACAATACAGGGGGAGATATACATGGCCAGTGATATCCCAAGTACCAAAGAAGCTCGGGAAGTCCTTAAGAAACATAAAATTGTCATAGCCGGAGTCGGCGAGACAGAACAGGGCAAAATTCCCGATCGCAGTTCTTTTCATTTTCTATCCCAAGCTTCAAAATTAGCAATTGAAGATGCAGGAATTAAAAAAACAGACGTAGATGGATTGGTAACAGCATTTTCTTTGGTAGAGCATACGTTTATGCATTGCACAACGTTTGCTGATTATTTTGGAATGAAGCCGAAATTCTTTTCTTCGGTTGCAATAGGTGGCGCTACAGCTGTATGGATGGCTGCAGAGGCGGCTATGGCGATAGCATCAGGACAGGCAGAGGTTGTTTTATGTGTTAGGGGTGACAACACCCTTTCAGGAATATCCTCCTCCGGTATGCTGGCTCTTATTAGAGAGATGTGCCACGGCGAGTTTGAATTCCCATACGGCTTAACCACCCCTGGAGGGTATGCGCTTGCGGCTCAAAGGTACTTGCATGATTTTGGCGCTACAAGAGAGCAGCTTGCAGCCGTTGCGGTAACAATGAGAAAACACGCTGCTTTAAAAGAGAACGCAATGAACAAAGATCCTCTCACGATAGAGGAAGTTATTAATTCAAGAATCATAGCTGAGCCGCTAACCAAGTACGACTGCTCTATTATTTCAGACGGAGGAGCGGCGTTTATTGTCACAACAGAGGCCAAAGCAAAAGAACTTGGAATTGAGAACGGCCTTGCTTACTTACTCGGCATGGGTCAGGGTTACTCACACCAGTACATGACAACACTTGAGAACCTGGATCAAATTTACAACGCAATAAACCGTTCAGGCCAGAAAGCTTTTCAAACAGCAGGGCTTGGTGTAGATGATGTTGATCTTGCTTACTTGTATGATTGTTTTACGATAACCGTTCTTTTAGAGCTAGAAGGTCTGGGGTTTGTTCCCAAAGGGGAGGGCGGCTCGTTTGCTCTTGAGGGACGTATGGAGATCGGGAAAGATTTGCCGGTTAATACTCACGGCGGATTATTGTCTCAAGCTCATCTAGGAGCCATGCACCATGTTGTGGAGGCCACACTACAGCTAAGAGGAGACGCCGGACCTAGGCAGGTAGGGGACGCGGAAGTTGCGATTGTTCATGGCAACGGTGGCATCGTATCTGCTCACAGCACAATACTATTGGGGAAAGAACCCCTTTCTTAAGAAAAAGGAGATCATAAAAATGGCTGAAGAAAAAACATACAATAAACCACTTCCGGATTTTCGCCCGGAAACCAAACCATACTGGGAAGGAGCTAAAAACCACGCTCTTGTTCTCTCTAGATCCAAAGAAACGGGGAAGTTCTTTTTCTACCCGCGCGCCATGTCCCCTTGGGACGATATGTCCGAGGACATAGAATGGGTTGAAGCAAGCGGAAAGGCTACCGTGTGGACATATGCAATTCATCACATGGGCCCTTCAAAAGCCTACAAAGGGGATCCCCCCTATGTGGTAGCGCTTGTTGAGATGGAAGAGGGCGTTAAGATGATGACTAATATTGTCGACGTAGACCCTCACGATGTTTATATAGGAATGGAAGTAGAAGTTGTCTACGACGACATTACAGATGAAGTAACCTTGCCTAAGTTTAAACCAGTTAATAAGCAAGCGTAGCTTGTTTTAAATTAAGAAATAAACCCCACGGCTCAGGTTGTTAACTTGGGCCGTGATTATATTCTAAATCGGAAGGAGATCATAAAAATGGCAGAGGATACAAGAGTTTTTTACGAAGATTTGGAAGTAGATGCGGAGCATAAAAGCACAGGGCGTACTATCACGGAAACCGATGTAGTAAGCTTTGCCGGGCTCTCCGGTGATTTCAATAATATGCATATAGATGAAGAATTCGCACAGAAAACCGTGTTCAAGGGTAGAGTAGCGCACGGACTATGCGTTCTATCTGTAGCTTCGGGCCTATGGTTTACAATGCCCCGTTTGGCTACAATTGCTTTTATGGGACTAGAGGACTGGAGATTCTCAGGCGCCGTAAAATTTGGCGATACAATTCATATCACGCGCAGGCTTGTAGAGAAGAGAGAGCATAAAAGACCTAACATGGGATTTCTAATATTTGAGGTTCTGGTTCATAATCAGAGCGGCGAAGTTGTCCAAAATGGCAAATGGGTGATTTTGGTGCAAAGAAGAGAAGGCGAATAATCTCTACTCAAACATCTTTTTTCAAAAATATACTAAAAATTATATGACCTCGGCTTTTTAAAGCCTTAATTTGCATAATATACCCCGATCATTGAATAAATCCTTTTTATGATCGGGGCTTTTTCTGTAAAATAAAGGCAAATTCTAAAAAAGTGTCTTGACATAGACATGCAAAATGTGATAAATCCTATTTCATAGAGAAAACTTTGTGGAAGGTGGAAAGTCCACAAAAAACTCCACAAGTAAAATACAATAACTTTAAGGAGGTATGGAGAGAAATGGCAATAGATATGTTGCTTGGATATGTTTTGTTACTTGTAGGTTTCGTGTTTTTCTGTAACGGTATGACCGTTTTGGGAAAAACAGGAGCTAAAGAAGTAGGAGTATTAAACTTTGCAGTTGGTGTACTTATCATGATCGCAGCTTGGCAGTTACATAATGAGGGTTTGACTGCTGCCACTGCTTTAGTTTCCGTGTTTGCCCTGATTTATTTCATGGTTGCTGGAATCTTTATTCATGGATATGACGCTAAAGGTCTTGGATGGTATTGCTTGTTTGCCACAATCGTATTCATTTGGTACGGCTACCACTTCTATGGACTAGAAGCTGTAATTCCTGGCATGCAGTACTATGCTCTCTTCTGTTGGGCATGGGCGTTGCTAGTGTTCTTGGCTTTCTTGGTATTTTCTCTAGGAAAGGCAATTGCTCCTGCAGTTGCATGGCTATTTATTATTGAAGCGTTCCTAACACTTATGATTCCTGGAATGCTACTTCTTACCGGCAAATGGGGACCACTTACGGCTCTCAGCGCTGGTTAATAATTAGAAAATATTTATAACAGAGTTCGATTACCAAAGGGGGTTATGGACATAGAGCCATAACCCCCTTTTTTTATTTCTGTTTGTTTTTAGATATAATATTTGCGCAAACTAAAGTAAGCCGGAGGTTTTGTAATGAGAGACGTATATATCTTGGGTGTGGGAACAACCCCTTGCGGCAGGTTTCCTGATAAAGGTGCCCATATACTAGGGCGTGACGCAGCATGGGCTGCAATAAAGGATGCGGGAATTTATCCTAGGAAAATAGAGATCGCATTTTGCGGGCATGTTTATCAAGGAATGGGAGTAGGGCAGAGAACTCTTAAGGAAATTGGCCTAGTTGGACAGCCTACTATCAATGTTGAGGGAGCATGCGGTAGCGGAACCCTTTCTTTTTGGGAAGCCTGGAGAACAATTGCATACGGACAGTATGATATTGCTTTAGCCCTGGGCGTTGAAAATCTTAGCAGGGTTTTATCGGGAGGGCCGTTGCCCTTAGAGGAAGATGATATTGAGGTTGCTCTCGGAATGGGAATGCCGGGCTTGTATGCGATGAGAGCCAAGAGATATATGATGGAATACGATGTCACACCTGAGCAGCTCGCAAAAGTTGTGGTGAAGAGCAGGTATCACGCATCACTTAATCCAATAGCGCAATATAAAAAAGAAATGACGATAGATGAAGTTTTAGACTCGCCTATGATTGCCGACCCGCTTACACGTAACATGTGCTGTCCTGTTGGGGACGCAGCGGCGGCGGCGGTGCTTTGTTCCGCAGATCTGGTTGACAAGCTGGCGACCAAAACACCGATTAAGGTACTCGGCTGCGTAGCTCAGTCCGGGAAGTACTCAAGCCCTACAGGGCTCACTTGCGATCCTTCTGAAAACGTTATGAGGACCTCTAAAATGGCCTACGAAATGGCAGGGCTCGGTCCTGAGGATATGGATGTAGCGGAGATACACGACGCTTTCTCAATAGCCGAGATGATGGTGTATGAGGCGCTTGGTTTCTGCGAGAAAGGGGAGGGCGCCAAACTTATAGAGGACGGAAGCACTTGGGTAAACAGCGGCGGTGTTGCTGTTAATCCGGGCGGCGGATTATTGTCCAGAGGCCACCCCATAGGTGCCACCGGTCTACTTCAGACTGCAGAGATTGTATGGCAGCTCCGCGGCGAAGCTGGCAAGCGTCAGCAGGAAAACGCCAATGTTGGAGTAATTGAAACAATGGGCGGAGCCCAGCCGTCTATGGATGGCATAACCTGCGTTGTAAGCGTATTGGGCAAATAAATACATAAATTTAATATTAAATAGCGTGATAACCAACTAGAGGGGGTGAAAATATTCACCCCCTCTTTTATATGGGCTTATGTATGGATGATCTGAACAATAAAGTCAAAATCTTTTTGGACCTTGTTTTGTCCTCCTCAAGCGCAGTGGCGCTTACAGGGGCAGGCATTAGCACTGAGTCCGGTATTCCTGATTACCGTTCTCCCGGTACGGGTCTTTGGGAGAAGATGGATCAATCTATTGTATCCATTGACGGTTTTACTAGGGAACCATCCCGCTACTATGATTACTCTCTTGAGCTTTACTCGGCGAGAAGGGACGCAAAACCAAATATAGCTCATTATATGCTGGCAGAGCTTGAAAAAAGAGGTTTTTTAAAAGGGATAATCACACAAAATGTAGATGGGCTCCACCAAGTCGCCGGCTCTGAGCAGGTTCACGAACTTCATGGCTCACTAAGGCAGGCTGTGTGTTTGGATTGCAGCGCGCTTCAATCAATGGATGAGGCGATGGATAGGGTTATCTCGGGAGAAAACCCCCCCCCGTTATGTAATGACTGTGGAGGGGTTCTTAAGCCAAATGCGGTTTTTTTGGAGAGATGTTGCCCCGAATGCCCTGGGAGCGCTCTCTTGAGCTCTCTCGCAGCGCTGAGCTCTTTATTGCCGCCGGTTCCTCTTTGCAGGTATCTCCTGCAAACACTCTCCCGGACTTAGCACTTCAAGCTGGGGCAAAGCTTGTTATACTAAATTTTACTCCCACCCCCTTTGATTCAGATGCGGAAATATTAATAAATCATCAAATAGGCGAGTTTTCATCGGCAGTTATAGAGCTTCTAAATTCTAGAAATACCTAAAAATGCTATTTTTTGTACCCATTTTACCAAAATTAAGCCTCTGACTTAATTTTTTTCCTTATTATAAAAAAACCTATTGACAAGTGCCCCTAATCTTTGATATAAGTACTTGAGATGGGGTTTCAGACGTAGCTGTAGTCAAGATAATATTTAAATACTTTATTTAAATAAACAACGATATGGTTGCGTTTTCTCCACTAGGGTTGGTAACAATCCGGTTAAAATCTATATTAGGAGGTTTGTATATATGCCAAGTCATCTTAATGTTCCCACGAAGTATTGGGAACTAACAAAGGAGGTTCCACCTCCCCCAATAGAGAGAGACATAAATACATGGATCATAGCTAATCCTTCGGATCCGCTATGGGATATCGATGTTATCCCTCTAACTTATACCGACAGCCGCTGGTCTGCTTTTGTTCTTAAAGTAGACGAAGTTACAAGGCAGCGTCTTGTTCCAAATCCACCACTCACAGTGTGGGATGGAGAGGATGCAGACCTAGTAGAGTACTGGTATGTTGAGCATGTAAATACAATGTTAGGACCATACCTTGAGTTTGGTGTAACAATTTCTGCTACATACAAAGACCCTAAAGGCAATGTTTACAATGCCGGTTATTATCCATATATGTACCTCACCGGAGATGCCCCAGTTGATGCTGGTCGTGTTCTTGGATTTCCAAAGAAGATGTCATACATCAGAATTACAACACACGGCGGAGAGAAAGGGACCGATTTCTTCGGTTTTGCAATGTCACGTAACGGATACCTATTGCACAGTGCAACAGGTCAGTTCGATGACAAGCCAGTAAAGCCCCCATATTTCTATGGTAAAACAGATTGGGGCAAATTTAACATGAAAGTTGTTACAAGACCGAATCTTGCAAGTTCAGAGTGGCAGCTTACACATATAGCTTCAGAGTTACCAGAAGCTTTCAACATTAAAGGCCATCGTTTCCAGATCAAACCTGAGCACACACGCACAGCTTCTGGCGATGCTATTAACTGGTTCCAGCAAGCTACCCCATTTGATAACATGGGTGCTGAGGTCAAGATTCAAGAGATTACAGGTTGTATTTCTTTCGTATTCGACCTTGTTATCCCAGTTCCTTCAGTTCTTTGGACAGAGACTTATGAGCGTCCAGCGAGCTATAGGGGATATGCAACTCCATACAAATATGGACTTCGTCAGCAGTTCCCAATTAGTCAGGGATCATAAGGCGTTAGATCTTAATGTTTTGTGTAGTTGAATGAAGAAAACGAATGTATAAAAATTAACTAGGAGGTATTTGCAATGGGTTTACAAGCAAATGAATACAGTTATCCATGGCTAGAAGAAGGCGAAGTTCCACCTTTACCGCTGGATAGAGATAGAATCCACATCATTTCACAAGGTGTGGCTGATCCTGTTTTTGATTATGATATTGTTCCACTAACATATACAGAAAGCCGCTGGATGGCTTTTGTTATCCGCGCCGATATAAACAATATGAAAGGAGTTACACCAGAGCCTATCGAAATTACAGATGATGTAATTGAGTTCTGGTATGTAATCCACAGAAACACAATGTTAGGACCATACATGGAGTTTGGTGTAACATTCTCCGCTCAAGTAGATGACGGCACCGGAAAAATCTACAGAGCTGGATACTATCCATATATGTATCTTTCTAACGATTCTCCAATTTTTGCAGGAAAAGAGCCTTTCGGGTTCCCTAAAAAAGCAGCTTACATTGCAGCTTTTGAGCATGGGACAAACAATAACTGCTTCAACATGCTTATGGAGAGAAGAGGTTATATTCTCCACACAGCAAATGGTCGTTATTCCGACAAACCTCTTTCCACAAGACCAAAATTCTATGGAAACACAGAATATGGTCGTATGAACTATCGTATTACCACACACCCTGATGTAACGAGAAGTACCCATGAGGTTACTTATCTACCATCAGAGGTAGCACCAGGACAGGGCCACCGCTTCCAGCTAAACCCTGAGAGCATCCGTACCGCCACAGGCGATGATGTTCGTTCTTGGTACATGTCAGGAACCCCATTTGACTTCATGGGCGGCCAGATTCCGGCTACAGAGATTGTAGGTCTTATTAGTTTTACCTTCAACCTCATCATTCCGGGCGCTGAGACCATATGGACCAGAGTAGTAGAAAGAGGCCCAGATGATTTTGGACCACTTCTTTATGCTACACCGTTCAAATACACCATGCGTCATAGGTTCTTGTTACCACAGTACTCACAGGGCTAGTAATAGACTGTTAGACTAGAAAATAAAGATGTTGATCTAAAGCAGGACCCCTCTACGGGGGTCCTGCTTTTTTTATGGTTAAAGTTTTTTTGGAATTATAAGGGGAATTAGGTTTATAGATTTAATGCAAGTTCTTGTACTTCTTCTTGAGCTGAGTCAAACTCATTAATATCAATTTCTGATATATCATCCGGCAAATTCATAATACGCCTTAGAGCATTTAGTTCTTCAATAGATTCTTCCTTTCTTGTTCTTATGTTTTGGGTTCTCAATCTAAGTCCATTCATGGTTTCTAGCATTTTGATGTTTCTATCGTTAGCCCTTTCTTCAAGACGTCCTTTAATGCTCATAGAAGCTTGTAGAGAATGAAATAAATTATACTCCTCATCTGGTATAAAATTGTCCAAATAAATATAAGCATCCTCAATGACATTTCTCTGCTCTTTGAAATTTTGATGGAGCAGGTAAATAGCTAGCGCATGCCTGATGGTTTTTGATGGAAAGGGCAAGAGAGATTCAGGTAGGGCAAGAGGTATTAGTTTCAATGGCTCAAGCTGCTCATTTTCATTAATAGAAGCTAGCAGATCTGCATAGTCGGATACAATATCTCGCGGGTGTACAATGTTGTTTTCAGAGTTCAGGATATTTCCCTTTTTGCTAGATTTAATGTATTTGAGAACATCTTGCTATGAAGAAATACTTTTCTATTCTATCACGTCTTTAGGAGATTTATCAATACAATTAGGATATTAATTTGTTTAAGTTTGAAAATTAAACAATGACAGGGATATAATACGGTGAATTAACTATACCAATTTGCTAGTAGACATAAGATACCTTATCGGAACTTATACTCAAATACTAACGAGCGTTCTATTGCCGCTATTGCAATAATACAAATAATATCTCAAATAATAAAAAAACAATAAAAAATGTTTTTTACTGCAAAATTAATCTTAAAACATATGCAATAGCGGTATTACGACTACCTGCTTTACAAATAGCTCTCAATATCCGGTAGAATGTTTTTCTATTATGAAATTTGGCGCACATGTATCAATAGCCGATGGGATAAATAGGGCTCCAAAAAGGGCTAGCGATTTAGGATGTGAATGCTTTCAAATCTTTTCCAGATCTCCTAGAGGCGGAAAACCTCCTGAGCTAAAAGATGGATTGGTTGAATCTTTTCTTAATGAGTGTGCCGGATACGATATTACCGAATACTACATTCATGCACCTTATTACATTAATCTATGCTCTGAAAAGGAAGAATTAAGAGATTCATCAATAGCCATTATTAAAGAAGAACTCGAAAGAGGTAGTACTCTGGGTGTTAAATATGTTATGACTCATCTTGGGAGTTCCAAGGGATCTAACAGAAAACGAGCAGTGAACATGATTATTGAAGGATTAAAGAAAATAATAGATAACACTAATTTTTCTACTAAACTTCTTTTAGAAAACACCGCTGGCCAAGGAGCGACAATGGGTGATAGCTTTGAAGAATTGTCAGAAATTCTAGATGGAGTTAAAGGATCAGAAATTGCTATCTGTATTGATACGGCGCATCTATTTGCTTCTGGTTATGATATTAGAACCGAAGAAAGGTTTAAGGAAACATTTGGCAAGCTTTCTGAGACTGTCGGCGTTGAAAACATAAAACTATTTCATGGCAACGATTCTAAGGTTGGGCTTGGTGAGAGAAAAGATCGGCATGAACATATTGGGAAGGGGAAAATAGGTATAGAAGGATTTAAGAATATTATCAAAAACCCATCATTAAAAAATATTAATATGATTGTAGAAACTCCTCCGGAAAAAGTAGGGGACGATATTAAAATTTTAAAAAAACTAAGAGATACATAGCCCCCTTTACAACTCATTCTAGAGTGGGAATTATAAACTTATGACTCAAAACTTATTAGTTGGTAAAGGAAAAAATGAACTTACAATTCTTCCTAAAATGGCAAATCGCCACGGTCTAATTGCTGGTGCCACTGGAACAGGAAAAACAGTAACGCTTCAAGTGTTAGCAGAAAATTTTAGCAGAATTGGAGTTCCGGTTTTTATGTCTGATGTAAAAGGGGATCTCTCTGGAATAAGCAAACTCGGCAATGAGCATCCAAAAATTACAGAGAGAGTAAAAACAATCGGGATTCAGGATTTTAGCTTCGGTGGAAACCCCGTCACATTTTGGGATGTATTCGATGAGCAAGGTCATCCTATTCGTACAACAATTTCAGAGATGGGTCCTTTGCTTTTAAGCCGCTTGTTAAATTTAAACGATACTCAGACTGGAGTGCTAAGTTTGATATTTAGAATTACCGATGATGACGGTTTGCTGCTTTTGGATATAAAAGACCTCCGTTCAATTTTGCAATATGCTGGTGAAAATGCAGCTTCATTCACGACAGAATATGGAAGAATTTCCAGAGCAAGCGTTGGAGCGATTCAGAGAAATTTATTAAGCCTCGAAGATCAAGGCGGGGATATTTTTTTTGGCGAGCCAGCGCTCAACTTGGATGACTTTCTGCAAACAGATGAAAATGGAAATGGAATAATTAATATTTTGGCAGCCAACAAATTGATGGAGTCACCCAGAATCTATGCAACATTTTTGCTCTGGCTATTATCAGAATTATTCGAACAACTACCCGAGGCTGGAGATCCGGAAAAACCCAAA
>Ga0114931_10003376_pt1 | contig 20247 bp, 17 predicted proteins | sample 2SBtaG_FD_89579 | JGI IMG/M metagenome (GOLD analysis project Ga0114931, IMG submission 89579) | Deep subsurface microbial communities from Kolumbo volcano to uncover new lineages of life (NeLLi) - 2SBTROV14_V59a metaG | ecosystem: Environmental > Aquatic > Marine > Volcanic | place: Kolumbo...
TTGCCCGCGGCCGCAACCAGAATGCAATCTTGCGCATGGGCGAAGGCCATGACATCGCGGAGAAGCGGCGAAGCGACATTGTCTCCGAAGCTCATGTTGAGGATCCGTGCGCCGTTCTGCACCGCGTACACCAGCGCTGCCGCGACATCGTCTTCCTCCAGAAATCCTTGTGAGGTGCCCGCCCTCAGCGGCATGATTTTGCAGCCGTAGGCCAGGCCGGCAATGCCTTTGCCATTGTTGCCCGTGGCGCCGATGATACCCGCGACATTGGTGCCGTGGCCATTTTCGTCAAATGGATCATTGTCCGGCACCTCAAAATCGCCGCCATCGGCGAAGGAGGGGGCATCGGTAAAGTCCCTGCCGCGAAGGTCGTCAACAAAGCCATTGTGGTCGTCATCGATACCGTTGAAATCATTGGCCGTCACCATCCCGTTTCCGTCTATGTCTTCCCCCGCGTTCAGCCAAACCGCATCGTTGAGGTCTTCATGTTCATAATCGATGCCCGTGTCAATCACGCCAACAATGACGTCGGGCGACGCGAGTTGCAGCGCCCACGCTGCTTCGGCATCGAGGAGTTGCAATGATATCTGACTCGCAAGCAACGGATCATTTGGAAGGACATCGACTTTGTGTACATAGTTGGGTTGCGCGTATTCGACAGCCGGGTCCGCCGCATAGATAGCCGCCAATGTCGGGATATCGGTTGCCTGTGGGACGGTGAATTTGAATATGTTCTCCAGCGACGTATTGCCTTGAACCTGGCGGGCCGCAAATAGCGGCCGGACGCTGCGAATGGCGTACTTTTCGTTCGTTGATCTAAGCGTTTGTGGCAGGTTTTCCTCAGGTGATAGTCGCTGCTGGTCCGGATGGGACATCGTCCTGAGCTTGACGATGAATTCCCCATGGACGAAAGAACCTTCCTGCGGCAGCAGGCCTGTAGCAGACGCGAGGAAAAACAGAGCCGACCAAATGAGCCTTAAGCGACGAAAACGTGGAGGCATAAGTGCTACGTCTTCCTTGACTATGACTACAATCACCCGGGAGTTATCGCTTTTGGACCCGAGTGCTAGGTGATATCTTGCCGCCGCAAATGCTGGTCAATCATAATCGCGGCGATGTTGCCAGTCCCCATCGCGACCGACACCTGTTGGGTCATGGGGCGTAGGTCTCCAGCGATCCACACACCTGGCACATTGGTATCGCCGCGCTGCGTCTTGGGTTGAACATGGCTGCCGCTCGGGGCCAGCTCGATGCCGAGTTGCTGAGCCAGGTCCGTACGGCCGTGGGCCGAACTTGAGACAAAGAAAGCGTCCGCGGTCAGTTTAGTCCCATCCTTGAGAAGAACGCCGGAAAGGATGCCTTTCTTCCCAACCAGCTCTTTGATCTCACCCTGAACGATCGCGATGTTTTTTTCCCGCATTTGTTTGCGACGCTGGTCCGAAACCGCCGTATCAACCGTCAACAAGAGCCGCAATTTGCTGGTGTAGCGACTCAATCCGACGGCCATGCCAGCGCCCCAGTCGGCCGGCCCTGAACTGATCACCAGTGTGTCTTTACCCTGGATTTCGGGAGCTTCACAATCCGGGCAGTAGTGCATGTTGCCCTTGCCGGCGTAGCGATGGCATTGTCGGTGGTCGCCATCGACCGTCGGATGGTATCTTGCGATGCCGGTTGCGAGTAACAGAGTCTTGCAGTGCCACTCGCGCCCCGATTCGGTTCCGACCGAGAAGTTTCCTTCCTTGCCTGCTACCTGGGTCACACTTGCATTTATGATTTCAACTCCCATTTCTTCGGCATGCTGGCGGAGTCGTTTTTGCAAATCGATGCCCCTGATCGCGGGCATGCCGGGGACATTGTAGAGTTTACCCAATACAAAAAACAAAGGTCCGGTCTTGCGGTCAATCACAAGAACCTTGCGATTGTGCCACCCTAAATGAATCGCTGCAGATAGACCTGCAGGCCCGCCGCCAACCACGATCGTATCATATGTCATGCCAAGCCCCGTTTTCTCGATAGTATCATGTTTGCAAGATAACCTGGACAGCACCAAATGTCAAGGTCAGGCAGGGGTATTTCAGGCATCCTAAACCGCAAAATGCCACTGTTGTGTGTACATATTGTAAGATTAGGGCAGTCAGAATACCTCTATTCTGAGCGAGCAGACAAACATTCTACAGCAACCTGGTAAAGCACCTTGGAAGAGAATGGTGTTGTACGGTCCCACAACGGGGCGTATGATGGCACTGTTTCCGTTTTGCATGTGAAAGGTTATCTGGACACGACGGCAGCCAGAGAGCTTGACCATATTATTGAAGCCCAGTTCGCGGCGCAGCGCTATCATATCATCGTCGATCTTGACGAGGTAGAATACGTTAGCAGCGTGGGCTGGGGCGTTTTCTTGGGCAATATCAGGACAGCCTGCGCCGGCGGTGGTGAGCTCAAACTCGCAAGAATGCGACCTGAGGTTTACGAAGTGTACCGTGTGCTCGAGTTCGATTGGTTTGTTCAAGCCCATGAAACCCTGGAAGAGGCGGTAGCCGCCTTTTCGCCACCCTTAGATGCTACCAACCTCAACGCTGAAGCAGTCGTGACCGCGCTGCCGCCATCCTTTCAATAATCTCACTTCATATTGTCTCATTCCGTGTCAATCGTGAGACGAGCTGTTTCTGAATCGGACATTTACGACGTGGCGGTTCTCTCTCCGAAAACAGGCTACATTCGCCGTATATTAAAGAAAATCAAGCCAGCCGCACAAGCTTTGGAAACGACGCGCGCCTTTGGAATGGCTTTTGCCATGGAGGGCACAACATTTCTTTAGCAACTACTTGGGAACCTCTTGAAAACGAGAAATTGTCCAGAAACCGTGTGGAGATGTCATTCATGAAATTTGTGTTGCTTGCGTCTTGTATTGGGCTGCTATCCTTGAGTTTTATGGGGACCGATTCGAGCTTGAATGAGAAGGAGGTTTCTCATTGTGCGAGAATGCTCAATTATGTGGCAGCGCTCAAGGCAACAGACCTGGAACGTACCAAAGCCGAAGAGAAGGTGTCATCAATCATAAATCGATTCAATCCGGCTATGAAGCCCCATATGAAGAAAAGAATTGGGCGAGAGATTTATGAGATGAGCATCAAGTACGCTAACCTGGATGTTGACCTCATTTGCGCCACGATTACGCACGAGAGTGGGAGAAAATGGGCGTCTGCAGCTCTTTCGCGGGCCGGGGCGATGGGGTTGATGCAGATTATGCCTGCCACCGGCATTTGGCTTGCCGGACGCGAAGGGATCCACTGGACATCTTCAGAGGACATTCTCTATGATCCCATCTACAACATTCGACTCGGTAGCCGCTACCTGGCACAATTGATCGAGCACTATGAGCTTGAAGGCGGCCTGGCTGCCTACAACGGCGGCGGTCGACGTGCCCGGATGTGGTTACAAAACAACAAAGCCGATGGCATACTTTGGGATGAGACGAGAGCCTACATCCCGCATGTCTTGAAATTGTATGGGGAATTCAAAGACCTGTCCCTCTAAGGAGGAAACAGGTAGATTCAAGGAAGAAGATTTGTCTGCACCTACCTAAAACTGGGTATCGCCGGATAAGGGCGTTTTCTCACTTGCGCTGCTTCTGCTGGCTTTTTTCTTGCGATACCCGTTTCTTTCCTCACCCGCCGATTCGTTTCCGTTTAAGAAGATATTGCAGCAGTGCCACATCGTATGGTTGCGTCGTGTTGATCGAGAGGAACTCGATTTGATGCTCACGACAAAATCTTTTGTAGTGTGCGTTGAAACGACCGATCTGTTCTTGATACTCCTGCCGAATGTGCCATGGTTGTGTGTTAATCTCTTCTTCTGATTCCAAATCTTTGAAGACCGCATCCCGGCCAAAATCAAAGGATAGCTCCATCGGATCCAAAATTTGAAACACGATCACTTCATGATTGCGATGCCGAAAATGTCTTAACCCGCTCATCACTGCCTGCGGATCATCGAGTAAATCCGAGAACAATATCACCAGGCCGCGCCGTTTGATGCGTTCTGCCATGTGATGCAAGGCGGTGGCCAGATCCGTTTCGGCACTGCTGCGGGTCTTGTCAAGTTCGAGCAAAATTTGGTTGAGATAGGTGGTGACGGAACGCGGCGGAAGGTAGCGGCGAATCTTCTCGTCGAATGTGACCAAACCGACTGCGTCGCGTTGGCGGATCATCATGTAGGCCAGCGCGCCCGCCAGGTAGGAAGCATACTCAAGTTTGCTCATGCCACCCGACGAATACCCCATGGAGGCAGAGGCATCCAACAACAAATAGGATTTCAGATTGGTTTCTTCCTGAAATTGTTTGACATAAAAGCGGTTGGTTTTACCGTAAACCTTCCAATCGACATGCTTGATATCGTCCCCGGGCATATACTGCCTATGTTCAGCGAATTCAACGCTGAAACCATGATAGGGACTCTTATGCAGGCCCGTTATGAACCCTTCAACCACCAGGCGGGCCCGTAAATCCATTGAGGTGAGTTTTGAGAGGAGTTCCGGATTAAGGTATTTCCGGTAATGAGCGATGGCGTCATCCATAGTCTAACTCTCTTTTAGCAAGCGGTCCACGATTTCAACGGCTCCAATGGCTTCGGCTTCTGCATTGAAATTGGTGACCAGCCGGTGCCTAAGAACCGGCTTGGCAATGTCTCTCACGTCAGCGATTTCCGGCGTTGGCCGGCCCTGCAGAATCGCTCGGGTTTTGGCGGCTAAGACAAGATATTGCGATGCCCGTGGACCCGCCCCCCAACTGATCCACTCTTTCACAAAGTCCGGAACATTGGAATAGGTCGGGCGCGTTTTCCTTACCAACTCAACCGCATAATTGATAACCTGGTCCGCAACCGGCACGCGCCGGACCAGGGCTTGCAGTTTGAGGATCTCTACGGCATTCAGGACCGGCTTTAGCTCGGCTTCATACGCGCTGGTCGTTGACTTGACAATTTCTTTTTCCTCGGTCGCGGATGGATAATCGACCCAAAGGTTGAACATAAAGCGGTCAAGCTGTGCCTCGGGGAGGGGGTAGGTACCTTCCTGCTCGATCGGATTCTGGGTGGCGAGCACGAAAAAAGGCTCCTCCAGTCGATAGGTATTGCCGGCAGCAGTTACCTCGTGCTCCTGCATGGCCTGCAACAGGGCGGCCTGCGTCTTGGGTGGCGTTCTATTGATTTCGTCGGCGAGAAGAATATTGGCGAAAACAGGACCCTTGACAAACTTGAAGGATTTCTGGCCTGTTGAGACTTGTTCTTCAATGATTTCGGTCCCGGTGATATCGGACGGCATGAGGTCCGGGGTAAACTGGATTCGGCTGAATTTCAAGTCGAGCACCTGTGAAACCGTGTTGATCAACAGAGTCTTGGCCAGTCCGGGCACGCCGACCAGTAGACAATGCCCTTGGGCCAGAAGCGCTATAAGAAGTTGTTCAATGATTTCCCGCTGCCCGACAATCTGCTTGCCGATTTCCTCGATTATCCTGCTGTTGGCTTCGTTTAATTGTTTGACGATTTCAACATCGCTTTCCCTGGCTGCGCCGCCTGACATAAATGACCTCCTTGCTTCGCAATAAGACGATAGACCGATAGTAGAATTTGAAGGTTAATTATTTTGTGCTGGAATGTCAATCATTTCTATTGCACTCGCCATCTATTATTCCTATGTTTTTAGCTTTAACCTTGACGATTAAATTGTAAATGACCATGGCCAATCGCATCACATACGTAATAGCCCTGTTTGGGGTCATCCTGACGGTACATTTGTGGATCCTGAAAGGACGCGGGTTCGATCAGGGTTGCCTTGGGTTTTCCGACACAGCAGCACACGCGACCTCCTCTGAATGCAGTGAAGTGGTAAACAGCGACGCCGGCCGATTCCTCGGTGTCGATAATGTCGTCCTTGGGTTCTTGTTTTATGTCCTGGTGGGGACATTGAGCCTCGGACGCGTCTTTTCCAGAGACTCTTTACGCAAGGCTCTGAGCAAGAGTCTGCTTAGTCTGGTCAGCGTCGGCTTTCTTATGTCACTGTACTTCGTCTACACGATGTTGTTCGTGCTCAAGGCGACCTGCCCGCTTTGTATTACATCAGCCGTTTTTATCACGGCATTGTTGGGCCTGCAAGTTCTTGACACCCTACGAACACAAGAGACCGTGAAAGTGAGCGCAGAGCTTGCCGTGAAAGAGTTAGGATTGTTCGCCATCTTTTCATTTATTGCCGCTGCCTTGTTGGTTGGCGACACCTTTTTTGTCAATCGCGTTGGAACATTAAGTTTGTCCCAGCAGCCTCAGGCCGGTGCGGTGCGCGCCCTTGCGGCCTCGGTACTTGAAGAGCGTATCGATGCGCAATATCTGACAGCGATGGCGCCCTGTTCCTACGCGCCAGACGTCGAACCGATAGCAGATTTTCAGAGTTTGCTCTCCTCCAACCCGCCCTTCGTGGGAAATGCTCATTCTCCTGTGGTCGTGCTGGAGGTGTTTGACCCAAATTGCCCACACTGCAGGCGGTTACATCCCATTCTACAAAACGTGGTAAACGAGTACAAGAATCGAGTGGCCTTTTACTTCAAGCCTTTTCCTCTGTGGGCTTATTCAGTCCAACAGATCGAGGCCATTTAGCTGGCGGCCCGTGAGGGCAAAGCGTTCGAGATGATCGACGCGCAGTTCGCGCAGCAACGGCACGGTGGGCTAACGACCGAACAAATCAGTAACATCGCCGCAGAGATCGGTTTGAGTTTGCCGGCTTTCGAGTCTGGATTGCGAGACGGTACTTTCCGGAATCAGGTCCTGCAGTTCAAAGAGCAACTGCGGGAAGTAGGGATTCATAGCGCTCCCAAGCTCCTTATCAACGGCCGCCTGGTAGGCGCGAAAGGCCAGACACTCACTGAATCCTGTATCGGCAAGCTTCTGCAAAAGGAACTCGAAAAAAGTTGATTCGTTGCTAACGCGTTTTTCAGGATGAATGTCCGCTTCCATTTTGACTTCTTTGCGACCTTTCTTGCCAAAATGAATTGAAGTCTCCCCGGATGGTCACTAGGTCCACTTTGCTGTGGCGTTTTGTTCTTGGAGCAGATCTATTGCACTAACTTAACTCAGCAATTCAGGCGTAGCAGGAATATTCTCATCTGCCCTGCTGTTTTCATTTCTAATATTTTTTATCACAAATGCACTGTCGTCATCATGCCCACCTATCGATTTTCTACCTTGATTGCCTGCCTTCTCATTCTTGCTATTACTCCTGCAGTATCCGCAAACAAACTAGCTGACAAGCAGCGGGGTGTCAGTTGGGTAGCGGGGCCGCCGGTCACCGAAGAGGATTTTGACCGCCTGTTACAAAACAAAATTAACTGGATTGTGCAAACGCCGTTTGGCTGGCAGAGGCGATACGATTCACCCACGATTCGTCTGGCAACAGGCGGCGTTTATTGGGGAGAAACGGATGCCGGCATCGAAGCCACGGCCCGCATAGCCAAGAAACTGGGCGTCAAGACCTTACTGAAACCGCATATTTGGTTGAACAGCAGTGCCGGCGGCAAGTGGCGCGGCGAAATCGCGATGGACAGCGAAGCGGATTGGCAACAGTGGTTTGCCAACTATCGCACGTTTATACTACACTATGCTGTGTTGGCGCAAGAGAACGGTATCGAAGCTCTTTCAGTTGGGACCGAATTGCACGCCACCGCTATTCAACGCGAACAAGATTGGCGCGATCTGATCAGGGACGTCAGAAAGGTATTCAGCGGTAAGCTCACCTATTCGGCCAACTGGTATCTTGAATTCCAGGAAATCAAATTCTGGGACATGCTTGACTTCATTGGCGTTCAGGGGTATTTCCCGTTGACGAAGAATGAAAATCCAACTGTTCAGGAGTTGAGGGATGGTTGGGCGCCGTACTACGACGACATGCGGAAATTAAGTGAACACTATAAGAAGCCGATCGTGTTCACCGAAATCGGCTACAAGAGCACGATAGATACGGCCATCGAACCCTGGGAGTGGCCTCGCCGTTCCGCGCAGGAAGCCAGTGAAGAAGATTTGCGCACACAGGCAAACTGCTACGAGGCTTTCTTCGAAACGTTCTGGAATGAGGATTGGTGTGCAGGGGCATACTTTTGGAAGTGGTTCCCGAAACTAAGTCGTCGCAACAGTTACCGCGGCCGCGACTTTACTCCGCAGCACAAACCGGCTGAAACAGTGCTGGCAAGATGGTATGGCAGTACCAAATAGCGGGTGGAAGACAATCAATCAACTGCACCTTACTGCAACACTTTTTCTTTGATCTCGGTTCATAGACTCCCTACCTTCCCAAGTTAATTGCTGATGGACTGTGTCGATCCCGCAAGCCTGGCAACAGAATAGAGAAAGCTTCATCCGTGACTATGGCGGCAATGGTTTCCCACGAAACACCTGTCCCCACGCTTCAAGACAGGCGCAAAGGGATGCGCACAGATAGCGGAGAGAGCGAGGTTTTTTTCGACATGAAAACAAGCGTAATATGCTTTCACGAAGAATAGCGGTTCTCCTGGCACTGGGTTTTTCTCATGCCGTGACCGCCCAAACAGGTGACGAATCCCGTGTCCGTGCCCGGGACATGGGTTTAGCTGTTGGCGTCATGGCGCCCGGTCCACGCAACGCCATTACGGATGTACCGGGCGTCACGGTTGGCCAAACGACCATCATCCGTGGCGACAGCGTTCGTACGGGCGTCACGGCGGTGCTGCCGCATGCTGGCAATATTTATCAGGAAAAAGTCCCCGGTGCCATTTACCTTTTTAATGCTTTCGGCAAGTTAGCCGGCTACACGCAGGTTGCTGAATTGGGTAACATCGAAACCCCGATTGTGTTGACGAATACGCTCAATGTCGGCACCGGGGTTCTGGCAACCATCAAGTACATTTTGAGTCAACCGGAAAACGACAACGTTCGGTCTGTGAATGCCGTTGTTGGCGAAACAAACGACGGATACCTCAACGACATCCGAGGTCAACACGTAACAGAGCAGGATGTGATTGCCGCCATCAAATCGGCAAGCAGCGGGTCTGTGGCGGAAGGATCGGTTGGTGCCGGCACAGGGACGCGGGCTTTGGGCTATAAGGGCGGCATCGGCACATCGTCTCGACTTGTTGCATCAGCAACTGCCGGCTCCTACACGGTTGGCGTGTTGGTACAGTCAAATTTTGGCCGTGAGTTGGTCATCAACGGTGTGCCTTTCTCACGGGAACTACATGCCCAGACATCGCAGGAGACGCAAGGTTCTGAAGAGGGTTCCTGCATGATTGTTATCGCAACGGATGCGCCTTTGTCGCCACGCAACCTTCTGCGCCTGGCCAAGCGTTCCTTCAGCGGCATGGCACGTACCACCACCGTTATGACAAATGGCTCCGGCGACTATGCAATCGCCTTCTCAACGGCGTACCATATCCCCAATGACAATGCACAGGAACTCATCGTTCGGCCGGCGGAAATCGCCAATGACGATATGAATCCCTTTTTTCAGGCGGTAGAGGAAGCCACGCAGGAAGCTATCTACAATTCCATTTTTATGGCGACGACGGTGGCGGGATATCATGGTCATACCGTTCCGGCCATTCCGTTAGGCGCTGTCAAGCGCATCTGTGAAAAATACAACATGCTTGATCTCAATGAAAGACTACCTCTCAGATAGGAGTAAGAATAGCACACGACATGAAACCCATCTACCTGGACTATAACGCCACAACCCCCCTGGCCCCTGCCGTAATCGACGCCATGCGCCCCTACCTGGAGGAACATTTTGGCAATCCATCCAGCACCCATTGGTACGGCATTCAGACGCGCAAGGCAGTGGAGAAAGCCCGCCGACAGGTGGCCGCTCTTTTGAATTGCGATGCGGACGAAGTTATTTTTACCAGTGGCGGCAGTGAGTCGAACAACTACGCCATCAAGGGCGCGGCGTTCGCCAGGCGAGCAAAGGGCAATCACATCATCACCTCATCGATTGAACACCCGGCTGTGCATGCGGTGTGCAGCTATTTGGAGACAAACGGTTTCAGAGTGACTTACCTGCCGGTGGATGGCAACGCTGTCGTAGACCTTGACGCTTTCAAGAATGCACTGTCCTCCGAGACAATTCTTGTCACGATCATGCACGCCAATAACGAGGTCGGCACTATCCAGCCCATTCGGGAAATCGCCGACATCGCGCGAGAGCGTGGCATTGTGTTCCATACCGACGCGGCCCAAAGCGTGGGCAAGATTCCCACGACCGTCGATGACCTGGGTGTAGACTTGTTGACCCTGGCGGGTCACAAACTTTATGCCCCAAAAGGAATCGGCGTTTTGTACATCCGCCACGGGACTGAGCTTGAAAAGCAGGTTCATGGCGCTGATCATGAACTCAACTTGCGGGCTGGAACGGAAAACGTGCTGGAAATTGTGGGCCTGGGACAGGCGTGTGAGCTGGCCAAAGAGACTCTGGAGCAAAACCGGGTCCATATGCAGAAAACCCGCGACTTGCTCTACAACGAACTCGTAAAGCGACTTGGGCCCCTGCGCCTCAACGGGCACCCTGAGCAGCGCCTGCCCAATACGCTCAGCATAAGTTTTCCGCAAGTAGAAGCCAACACGCTCCTGGATGAATTGCAAGGCGTTGCAGCTTCGGCCGGGGCGGCATGTCACTCGGATGCCATCGATATCTCAGCAACGCTGGCCGCCATGCAAGTCCCCACGGAGTATGCGATGGGAACCATACGCTTCTCTACCGGTCGCTCAACAACGGAAGAGGATATTTTGCAGGCTGCTCAGATGGTCAGTGAAGCGGTTTCGCGCTATGGGAAGAATGGTACCTCGGAAACTCCGCAAATAGAGAATGGACCCATTCGGCTGACCCACTTCACGCACGGTCTTGGCTGCGCCTGTAAACTGCGACCACAAGCGCTGGAACGCGTCCTCGAAGATTTGCCGGTACCCGAGGATGCCAAAGTGCTGGTCGGTCTGAACACGGCTGACGATGCGGCGGTCTATCAATTGGATGACCAAACGGCGCTTGTCCAAACCGTGGATTTTTTCACGCCGATCGTAGATGAGCCGTACCATTTTGGCGCGATTGCAGCCACCAATGCCCTCAGCGATATTTATGCCATGGGTGGCAAGCCGCTCTTCGCGTTGAATATTGTGGGCTTTCCGTCCAATCGCCTGCCCATGGAGGTGTTGCAAGATATTTTGAGAGGGGCGCACGATAAAGCGCTAGAGGCTGGTGTCAGCATCATTGGTGGCCATACGGTCGATGATACCGAACCTAAGTTTGGACTGGCTGTAACCGGCCTGATACATCCGGGACAGATTCTCACCAATTCCAACGCGAAGCCTGGAGACGCGTTGATACTGACCAAACCTGTTGGGCTCGGCATCATTACGACGGCCATCAAACGCGGCATGGCGGATGACGAGACACGTGAACAAGCCATTGAGTTGATGTCGACCCTCAATCGCAGCGCGGCAGAATGTGCCAGTGAGTTTTCGATCAACGCCTGCACCGACATCACCGGTTTCGGCTTGCTAGGGCATTTAAAAGAGATGGTCGTCGCCAGCCGTGTTACTGCTGATATCTTTGCAGACCAGGTCCCTGTTCTTCCCGAGGCCCGGGAGTTGGTGGTCGCCAAGATGGTGCCGGGAGGCACTTTGAATAATTTGGAGTATGTGGCAGAGTATGTCATCTGGAGTGCCCAGGTCACCCGAAACATGAAATTGTTACTGGTCGATGCTCAAACGTCGGGCGGACTATTATTTGCGCTGCCGCCTGAGCAAGCAGATGCCCTTGTGACAAAATTGCAAGCTGCAGGTTTGAAGGATGCGGCCAATATCGGAAGAATATCTCAGAAAGGCGAAGGTCGCATTACTGTCCATAAATCGGCGTAGGTCCCAGGTAGGGCCGGCCCTGGTAAGGGGAATTCTCCTAGTGAGTGTTCAAACGTACATGGGCAGGGATTGCTTTACTCTCGACCTGGAGGAATCTGGTCTAATTTACCTACATCCCGCCAGGCGAACCGGCCGGCAGGAAATGCGCAAATGCGCTCGCCTTCCTGCGCCAGGCGAAGATAAGTTTGAATAATTGAAAAAGCGCCTTTCTCCGTGATTTTCCCAAAAATATCCGGCGAAACCAGGTGGATGCCGCAGAACGCGCGTTCTTGCTCCAACCCCATGGGTTCACGAGCCGTAATCCTGCGATCCTCGGCGACGGATTTCCAGCCGCATAGGGTATTCTCTGCGTCGAAGAGCAGATAGCGAGACGTCGTCCGCTGGTTGACAGCCAGGAGTGCCAGGCAATTAGATTTTTTGAATTGTGCCGCCATCGCCGCAAAGTCGATCGTGCTGAGGATGTCAACATTATGAACCAGGAATGGCTTATCATCCGAAAAGAAGTGGCGTACCCGCCTTAAACCCCCGCCCGTATCCAGCAGCCGTTTTTCCTCTGAGTACTCAATATGAATACCGAAGTTGTTCCGATGTGCCAGGAATGCCCGGATCTGTTCCGGATAGTGATGCAGATTGATCATCACTTCGGTCACACCCGCCTCGATCAAACGGCCCAGGACGTGCTGAATCAGTGGTGCGCCATCGATTTCGATGAGTGCTTTTGGCATCGAGTCGGTCAACGGTCGCAGTCTGGTGCCGAGACCTGCCGCGAAAATCATCGCTTTCATCGGGCACCCGGCTGCGCCAGGTTCTTCTTTGTCGTGCTGCCACTGAATTGGCTTCTTTTCACGTTGCTTCTTTCCGTTTAATAGCGTAAATTGCTGCGAATACGATATAGTTTTTCCGTTTTGCGCCAACGGCATGTGCTTCAGATTTCTGCAAATTGGGTGATCCTCAGGTAATTACTTTCATACTGTGAACAAACATTAAGAGGAGGAAAGGCCTGCATGGAATTTAAGTCGCCGCAGTTCCGCCATTTCAAACAGACCCTGACAGAAGTAGCCAATCGTTTTAGCCTCGACCCGGACAAACTCCAAGTAGAGTTCTTTACCCCCAATTGCCAAGCCATTTTCGTTGAAGATGTGGACAATCAGCACCTGAAGATTCATATCAATCTTCAGGAAGATCGAATCGTCTCCATTCAAAATCTTTCTACCACTCGAAATGGTTTGACTGAGCATTTGAAAGAGAAGTACCGCCGCTACATGAAATAGCTTTGCGCGTGAAGTCATTCTCCAGCAGGATAGCCGCGTTTCAGTTTTCTGTGTGAAACGCAATGCTTCACAGGTTTTTTTCAGTAGTTCAATCCCAGCCTCACGAAGACACGTTGGTTGTTTTGTTCGAAGCCTTCCTGGTTGCGTAGATTCTTCGATTGAATATACTGGTAGTTGGCCGAAAAAAACCAATCGCGGCGAAGCTGCCATTCCGCTCTCAGCCCGTAGTAGCGATTGCGCTCAACGGTGCCGCCCAGAAAAACGGTCCGGTCGTTCTCAGGCCGGGTACCTTGGGTGAGGTCGTTTTGACCGCGCCGGCGTTGTTCCCATGAAACAACAAAGCGCCAATTCCTGTGCGGCTGATGACCCAGCTCAAAATACCAGTCATCTGCATCCGGCCCAAGCCAGTGTCCCATGCTATTGTTGTAGTTGGTGTAGGTGTTTCTCGAAAATGTATGAGTGTAGACCAACGGCTGGATGCGCACGGCTTCGAAGCGGAAGTCAGAATTTTTCAGGGCAAGTGGGTCAACCCAATAGAAGCCGGTGAGGACACCCCACTTGTTCCCAAAACTGCCGAACAGATCTTTGGCGATGCTGAAATCATCGAACAACATTTCAGCGTAGAATTTCATGCGCGTGGCATGCCAAAACCAGGTTCCGTCGATGCTGAGCATATTGTTGTCCTGGTTGCCGACATGGCGCTCTGCAATGATGAGCGGCACAAATGGATTGAGATAGACGGGTTCGACACTGCGGTCGCCGTAAACCACGGATTCGGAAATCCCCAATTGTACATTCGCGTTAGGCCGGATCTCGAGACGGTGCGCCGCCAAATACTTGCTTTTGTCAGCGTTGAGAAACGCGTGAAAATACTCAAACTTGACTTTACTGTAGCGAAATGTCAGTTTGAGAAGATCATAGACGTTAGCATTTCTTGAAAGCAGAAGGTTGCCGCGGAAGCCAGGTCCCCACTCCACCAAATCGCGGCCGAATTCAAAATCAAACCACGGTGCTCGCAATATCGCATAGGACGTCGTATTGTCCGAAATGGCAACATCCACCAGGGCTTTTTCTGTGACCGGCAGGCCCAGAGACGGATTGAACACCGTATTCGTCAGGCTGTCCGTCTCGCTCAGAACCGAAGTGATGCCACTCCCGAAGATGGCCAGACTGTTCTTGATGTTGATGCGAAAACCTCCGCCAATGGAAGTGATGGATTTGGGGACCCCTGCATCGGCAGCCTCCTTAGACTCTATCCGCACCTGCTCTGCAAAGGTCCCATCGAAGTGGGTCGCGATTTCCGTGTTTCGCCAGGAAAAGAGGTGCGGCTCTCGCTCTTCTTGCCGGTATGGCACCTTGGGTGCCAACGGCAACAATTCCTCGTAGAACTCCCCCTTGAGTTGTTCAAAAAGTTCTGTTTCCGCTTGCGAGAGATAACCATTGTTTTGCCTCAGATTCATGGCGATTTTGGCAATGATCCCGGCAAATGCCTCACGCGAATAGGGTCGTGTCGAAAAATCCTCGTTGATGAACAGACCCTTTGTTTCCAGGCGGTCGATGAAGCGGTAACCCCAATGGTCGACAGGGACGTTGGTAGATTGCCCCAGGAGGGGTAGCACTGGCAACGGAATGGAGAGGACGATTAGTGCGTAACGAAGGAAAAGGTTGCGGCTCACGCTATTGGGCTCTCTTGGCTTAAATTATTCTGTGGGGATCAGGAAAAAATCGGAATCGTCGTTTTCTGGAAAGTCGGAACCATAGAATTTGTGACGATACTCTTCCGTTTCGACCAGATGCTGCGTCACTGCACCGTCGTCTCTTTCGATCAGGTATTTCAGCTCCTTCAGATTGTTGGACCAGCGTAAGCCGGTAAAGAATTCCGCTCCACGGAACTGTGTTTTGTAAAGGGCGGTTCGAGAATAGCAGGTACCAAGGTAAAGATAGAGGGCGCGGTTTGAAAAGAACTCAACCGCCGAAGTCATCATGAACATGCCCAAATTGCGGGTGTAGTAGTTCAAATCGTAAAAGGCGTAGTAGTAGTAGGCGAGCTCTTTTTTTTCCAAATATAGCGTGGTTAGTCCGACATTCTGGTTCTTTTCTGTGTCGGTGAAAAGCAAGACATGCGTTATCAGGTCTGAGTCAAACAGAGAGTCTAGTCGTTGCTTAGACATCACGTCCTTGCCGAACTTGATATCCGCATAATTCTTGCAGAACGTGCGCCAGGTGTCGTCATACTCAAACTCCGCGCGCGCAAGTAACTGATAGGTAATGCCCTTGCCTTTCTTCAAAATGCGGCGATTTTCGGAAGAGGCCCTGTAGTCGCGTAACTTGACCCGTATTTGCCGGCACATGTAATATCGCGACAAGTCACGGGCGGATGGCAAAAATCCTTTTTGGAAAATGCTTGACGGACGATCTCCGCTTTGCGGAAGCGCCCAGATAGCGTAGGGAAAAATATAATGGCCGTAGTCTGACTTGTATTCTGAAAATATGAGTTTCATGCTGCCTTAGGTTTTGTTAGGAAGACCCGCGGCACCTGTGAGCGCCAACCGGCCAAAATATCATACGACACGCTCTCCTTCAGTTTGGCCAATTCATGCACATCAATCTCCTCTTTGCCCTGCTTTCCCATGACAACCACGTCATCCCAAACCCTGGTTTCCGGTATGTCGGTAATGTCTACCATCATCGCATCCATGGCGTTACCACCGACAACGGGTGCCCGCTTGCCGTGGATGAGCACAGCACCCTGATTGCGGACTCGGGGAAAACCGTCACCATAACCAAACGGTAGCACCGCAATTCTGCGTGGTTCGGTCGCCCGATAGCGCATGCCGTAGCCAATTGTATCGCCTGCCTCAATTTCCTGGATGGCGGCCACGGCGCTCTTCACGGACATCACTGGCTGCAATCCGTTTATTCTGCGGCAGACTTGTGATGGGTAAACACCCAGCGGCAGAATACCCAGTCGAACCATGTCGAAGTGGGCTTGCGGCAAGTCGAGAAAGCCGCCGCTGTTGCACATGTGGCGCAGCGCCACGACAATGCCGCGCTCAGCCATTTGACCCAGGACCTCATTGAAACGGCGCAACTGTTCGTTGGCAAAAGTCTTGTCAAGTTCATCGGACATGGCAAAGTGACTCATAACGCCTTCCAGAAGCAGGCCGTCGGTTTCAGCGATCGTTGCAATGATGTCGAAGGCTTTGGTCCAGCGTACGCCGAAGCGGTTGAGACCGGTATCGACTTCTACGTGTATCGGCAACGATCTCCTTAGGTCCAGGGCATGCCGCTGCAGCCTTCCGGCGGCGCGGGCATCATTAACGAAACACGTCAGGTTGTGCACCGCGCAGACCTGCAATTCTTCATCGGTTCGTTCGCCGAAGACCAGGATGGGCGCGGTAAGTTTATTTTGACGCAGAGCCAGCGCTTCATCCACGGTCGCCACGGCGAGATAACGTGCTCCAAACTCCACGGCGCACCGCGCGACTTCGACCATGCCGTGACCGTAGGCTTGATCTTTTACAACGCAAGTGAACTTCAGATCCGGCGGCTTGTCAGCCAGAATCATCTGAAAATTGCGCCTGAGTTGGGCGACATCGATTTCAACGCGCGTGAGTCTGGTGGATTTAGATGAATTCAACCTGTGACCCCTGGGTGAAAATGGTCCTTACTTTTGCTGCACAACCCGCTAGCAGCCGGCATCGCAATAGTGCTTCTATTAAGCCGGTGGCATCTCTTGCTGTTCATTAATCTAAGCGCCTGAGTCATGGCCGGTAGAAACACTCGCGGGCGGCCAAAGCGATTTGCCAATGTCGGTCCGGTAATAGCTGTTCGTACACCGTATCTTTTTGATGTTTCGGTATGCCTTGTCGATGGCGCTTTGCAGGGTCGATTCGATGGCGACAACATCTGCCAAACGTTGGCCACTTGCCCTTATTTGGCCCTTTTCGTCAATTTTAACCTCATTCCACCAAATATCGCAGTCCACTTTCCCTTCCGTCCGAATAGGGAACTCCGGGCTTTCGACCTGGCTGAACGGGTAGCCGTAGCCGGCCAGCGTCAGGGAACAGCCGAACTTGCGATCTTCGTTGAACTGCACTTGAGTGCTTCGGTCATGTGCGACGTCGGACAACACCTGAACGGGATTCTGCAGCATTTGCATGATGACCGGGCCGCAGGTTACACCAATGCGAACATTGTATTCCAATACGTACCAGCGGGCATCGCGCCAAATGGCGGTCACTTGCACCGGTCCATGAAAATTGAAGTGCTTGAACCAGGGAAGGAGAGGCAGTAACAAGTCGCGCGCCAGGTTATATTTGTCCGCCGGATCCTGTTCGATGATGCCGCCCAGCGGTGCCCCGGCGATGACTCCCATGTTGCCGTCAAACGCGCGTTTGTACTCCTGGTTGGTAACGAGTGAATGAATCTCCCCGCCGCTGACGAAAGCGATATGACCGGCTTCGCGCTGCCCCATATATTCTTGCAGAAAAATGCCTTCCTCATAATTGAGGCGACTCAGCCAACTCCTGGTGTCTTCTTCCGTCTCGCTGAGAACGGTGTGGATCGGGCTCTGCGGCGAACAAAGCGGGTTTTTGATCACGTAGGCACCGGGGTGCCGTTCTAGAAGTTTACCCGCTTCAATCCGGTTTTGTGCGACAAATGCTTTGGGGAAAGGAATATGATGACTCTGGCACAACTCGCGTGCAAAGTCCCGATCGCGTTCGAGCAACATGCCCGCTTCGGTCGGCGATAGTATGGTAATGTCGAGTGCCAGAAATTCGTCGGTCCAGTCCATCAAACTCCAATCGATAGACATTGGCAGGATGAAGTCCAGGTCGAGTTGCCGCAGGAATACACAAGGATTGGGATATTGTTTGGCCGAGTAAGTCCGGCCTTCAAGAGCCGGGCTGTCAGTTGCCTTGTCCCGCAACAGATAGGTGCTAACGTTCACGCCATGTTCCCTGAGCGTGTGCAATACTCCCTGCGTGCTTGAGCCAACCCCAAATAGCATGACGTTCGGTATATGCCGGGGTTGTCGAGTGGCTTCGGTCATTCTATATTGTTACTGTCAAGGTTTGTAAAAAAGTGTAAGAAAAGAACACCGAATCAACTGATCTAAATATTTCGGACTTAATAAAATGTGTCGATGTCAGTGCGATGGGCACCCTATGATTTTTCTCGGTTTTCAGCCAGCATCAAATCCGTAGGAATCCGTTCCATCTGTTAGATTCGTGTGCCATTCATTTTAGACACACAATTCTGGCCAATGGTACGTAAAAAGACAGCCATTTGAAAGATTTTTTCACACTAGAGATGAGGAAAAAAACGCAGGCTGACACTACCCAGCAGAGTGTTTCTGTCGTCACCGTCTGCATGGGCGAACGATTGAATCCGTTGGTAGCGCAGATCCAGAGACAGCCAAAATTGTTTTATGACACGTTTCGTCAACCGGCCGCTGAGGACGAAACGCTTTTCATTGGCTGGTGCCACCAGATTTGCCGTATTGTCCAGGCCCCGGCTCTGGAAATCAAAGCCTAGATTCAAAATCGTTGCCACATCCGGCAGGAATCCCAATTCCGCGAAAACCTCATCACCGAATGGCCCTAATTCGTTCCCGAGAATTCGCCGATTGTAGGTAAAACCGGCTATCAAAGGACGCGACCCGCGGTAGAAAATTGAAGGCGTGTGGGTGAACTCGGCGCGCAAATTGAATTTTCCGTTCGCGGTCAATCTCGGTAGATAAACACCGCCATAATAGCCGAGGTTCCGATTCACGGTCGTACTCAGGTTGAAGGTAAAATCGTCGAAGTAGAATTCATGGTAGAATTGTAAGCCTCGCAGCCTGGCAAGAGTCAGTTTAAAATCAACTCCCATGAAATGATTGGCGATATTGTCGTTCACCCTGGAGGTGTTACCGCCAAGATTGAAAAAGAAATCTTGTTTATTCCGAATAAAGAAGAATTCTGACAGCACGTCAAAGAAACCGATGGAATTCGGAAAGTTCTTGCCGCCTAAAATATACGTGTGGCTGAGGCCATATTCAAACGTTCGGCTGGGGCGGAAGGTCAAACGTTTGCCAATAAAAAACGGTTGCGAAAAATCGGCACGGTCCTCCGCCAGGCGCGTCACAAAGACTTCGAACTTCATCGGCCCCATGCCGGCGAAGATCCAGGGCAAACGGATGGCATGCCTGTTGGAGAGCTTGAACAGCGGCAACGTGTCAAACGAACCGATGGGGTCAGCATTGCTGCTAAGCATCAGGTTGCCGCGCGCCCCGGGACCCCAATCGATGCCGTCTTTCCCGATCAGCAGGTCTAGGTTCCATTTTGAAAACTTGAGGGTCAGGCGTTCGGTTTCGAAATCGACATCCGTGCCAGTCCTGACCGAATTCTTGGGGTCGTTAAAAAACAGTCTGCCCTGATAGAAAATACTGACTGCATCGCCGAGGGCTGCCCAGTGCGTCGATTCCAGAGCCAGGTTCTTGCCCTGCAGGAAAGTTCGTCCTTCCCGTCCGGCTGTGAGGGGCTGGATTTCGGCATCGATCCTATCCACTGCAACCGGGCGCGCCGGAGCGTTGTAGTCCACGTATTCCAGAGTGACGGAATCAAACAGGCGCAGCTTCGGCTTGTACCGGTGCGGGGAGCCGGATTGGGCCGAACGGCCGAACCGGTGCTCAAGGTAGTCTAGTGCTGCCCTCAGAGAAATCGTGCGCTGCCGTTGGCCGCGATTGGAAAGAGCGGTTGACGCCGTACGCACCAGATCGGCAAAATCGTTCCGAGTAAGTGGTTTGCTGGTTACAAAATTGGGCGATCCGAGACCGGAAGCTTGCAGCAAATCCAGATATTGATACGCCACATCGTCAGACGCAACGTTGATGTTCTGCGCGAAAACGGATGGTCGCGGTAGAAAAAAAGAAAGGCCCGCGATGAACAAAAAGGGCAATTTGACTATCCTTGTCACCGGAATTCCTCGTCTGAGTAAATTACTTCAGGTGCTCCGGTGTGGGTAGGTTTGTCATTCGCAGACCGACACAGGCACAAGCAATTCTAAA
>Ga0114931_10003377_pt1 | contig 20237 bp, 22 predicted proteins | sample 2SBtaG_FD_89579 | JGI IMG/M metagenome (GOLD analysis project Ga0114931, IMG submission 89579) | Deep subsurface microbial communities from Kolumbo volcano to uncover new lineages of life (NeLLi) - 2SBTROV14_V59a metaG | ecosystem: Environmental > Aquatic > Marine > Volcanic | place: Kolumbo...
ATGATGGTCGATGTACCCAAAAGCAAGGTGGACACTGTCACCAGTATGATCAAACGACACCACCCCGAGGCAGATATGCACGGCATCGAGCCAACCATCCCCGCTTTTCCCTGACACAACAGCTACTCCCCCGGAACACGGCGCCCTACGGGGCGCCTTTTTGTCCAATAAGACCTTAACTCGCTGGATTTGTGGATGTTCCACAGAAAACCTCCGGAGCGTCAAGACACCGGCTAGAATCAGGCATACCATTTTTGCAAATATTCCTCTATATTGCTCATCTCTTTGATTTGATTTGATTTCGCAGAGAATGGATGTCTGAGAGTCGCTTCAGAATATTTGCCTGGGTATTACTACTGATTCTGTCAGGGTGCCATGCACACAGCCCGACTGTCATACCAATAAAGACACTTTACTATAGGGCCAGCAGCACGCCTTCGCCTGTATTAGTCGTGCTTTTGCCCGGAATCTACGACTCGCCCCGCAAGTTCCATGACAATCACTTTATTGCCGATGCACGCTCGAAGGGACTGTCTGTCGATTTTGTGGCCGTCGATAGCCACATTGGCTATTTTGAAGAGCATACCGTGGTCGAACGACTGCACACCGATATCATCTTACCTGCGAAGAAGGCGGGGTATAAAACAATCTGGCTGGCTGGTATATCACTGGGTGGATTTGGCGCGCTTTTGTATGCAGCCAGGTACGCTGGTGAGATTGACGGTATCGTCTTGCTTTCACCCTATCTGGGTTCCGAAAAACTCATCGATGATATCAAACAGAGCGGTGGCCTGAATTCCTGGAAAATGGAGCACCGGCAATTACCCGAAGAAATGATGTGGGCATGGGCCAAAGACAGATTATCCAGTCATTCGACGTCACCGGCTTTATACCTGGGTTACGGGAAACGGGATAAATACAAAAACACTCTCAGGTTATTGAGGGGCATTATTGACGCTGACCATATTTTCACTACATCTGGGGGGCATAACTGGAAAACGTGGCGAACGCTATGGCAGAACGTATTACGCAGAAATATTTTAACGGACTATTAATCGTAAGCTCGATCCCACGTGCCGCACAGTGGTCTTATAGAATTCCACTGCAGCACGATTACTAACTCGCTCCATAGGAGGTAGCAATGTTTTTATGTCCATCATTGATTGCATTTGTGTTTCTACCACTTTTATTGTATGGATGTGCCGGAAATCCAGCCGCCGATAAAAGTGTATCCGATAAGGGTACGGTTAAAGCAACGCTTTTATCAAAAGGGCGCTCGGTTAAAAATATTGCGGTTAATTTAAATGAGTCAAATCTTAAAAAGGAACGCGTGGATACCGCTAAGACTTATACGCTGACGAGCCGGATTGAAAATAATGTTCAATCAAATTTGCAGGAAAAAGGATCCTATGACAGCAAAAACGGTGATATTACATTAAATATCAATATTACAGCTTTTCGACTTCGATCAGGCTCTTCAGCCTTTTGGTTAGGTGCCATGGCAGGAGCTGATGTGATTGCGGTTGATGTGGATGTCGAGGCGAATGGTGAAAACATAAAATCCTTCAAGACAGATACGTCAACAATTCTGGGAGGAATGGCTTTCCCTGCCCCATCTCAAAGGGTAAATCGCATGTCCAAAGAACTGGCGAAGCGTATTGTTGAAAATTTATGACGCAGACTTGGTAAATTGCCAGGGAATTCACCAGCATAGAGTACGGTGGGTCGGTATGGTGGCTATACTATCGCACACTACCCAGACCGAGCATGGCGGCGATAATGTTCTTCTGAATTTCGGAACTGCCCGACAGCAGACACCCTGCCATAGCATCTTGTACCAACCCGGGAAGTTTGCGTTCCAGACCAGTGGCTCCCATGAGGTGAACTGCATCCAGGCTGTTATGCAGGAATGCCTCGCTGGCGTACAACTTGGTCTGGGCACTCGCCAAGGTAATGCGCCGGCCACTGTCGCACAGGTCCGCGCACTGTCCGATCCACAAGCGGGTCGTATCCAGACGCAATTTCATGGTGGCAATGCGGTGCGCGACTGCCTGCACATCGGCAAGGCGCCCCGCTCCCGAATGACTCTTGCGCACGTAATCGACAACATGATCGATCTGCCACACCATCACCCCGAGTATTCCGGAAAAGATGAAGGCCCGTTCCAGTTCGAGCGCCAGCTGAATCATGGTAGCACCAGCCCCTGGCCTGCCTAGCAGCCGGTTCTTCGGAACACGGCAGTCGACAAGCACCACGTCCCCCATGCTTGCGGTGGCACAGCCCTGCACTACGGGGCCGTCACGGAACTCCACGCCGGCATCCCGTACACGCACCAGAAACGCAGACAGTGGGCCGCCCTCGCCCAGCCTTGCGTAGACCACCAGCACCCCGGCCAGCGGGGTGTTGGTAATGTAGCGTTTGTGGCCGTTGAGGTGGAACCCCGCAGCATCTTCGACAGCCGTACACTCCAGACCTGACACATCGGAACCTGCACCGGGCTCGGTGATCGCATGCCCACCGATCAGACTTCCGTCCAGCAATGGCGCAATCCATTCCGACTTCTGTTCCGGCGTACCGAATTTCAGCAGTGGGAAAACGGTACCCCACAGGTGGGCGTTAAGCGCCAGCAGCAGGCCTGGGTCGCGCGTCCGGTGCCCCAGGCATTCATGAACACCTGCCAGCACGCGGAAGGAATCCCCCGATCCGCCATAGGCTTCGTCAACCGCATGGCGTAGCAGCCCTGATCTGGCGCACGCCACAAAGCGCCCTCTCGCCTCGGCCAGCGAAGTGCCGTTGGCAGATCCCAGGGCCGGGACGGTTACGAACTCAGACATTTGGCAATCTCCTGTTCAATGGCGCGACGCACGCGCTGGTAATCAGTCTTGCCGTTCGGCAATGCGGGCAAGCGATCCAACAGTAAATAATACGTGGGTCGCATCCATGGCGGGAGGTAAGCACTAGCAAAAGTACGCAGGGTCTGCTGGCCAAGGTCACTGCCGGCCACCGCGGCAACGATACGGGAACCACTAACGGTGTCCTCCAGACCGACCACCGCCGAACCGGCCACCTGCTGCAGACGATTCAGCACCTGTTCGATCTCGGCCGGCTCGATCCGGTAACCGGCACACTTGATCATGCGGTCGAGACGGCCGTGGAACTCAAACTCCCCGTTCGCATTGACTGCCACGCGGTCACCGGTAGCAAACCAGCCTTCCCCGTCCACCGGCAGCTGCGGGCTGCCGTCGCGCCAGTAGCCGGACATCACGCAGCGCCCGCGCACCAGCAGTTCTCCGCGCTGCGGATCCACCCGGGCTTCCGCACCACAGGCCGGGATACCGACCGGAATCGAACGGGCATCCGCCAGGCGGTCGGGGTCGACCGGCCAGTAAAGACACACGTTGGTTTCGGTCGGGCCAAAAAGATTGAAGAACGCCGTGTCCGGCAATAACCGCACCAGTGCCTTGAGGCGCTGCATCGGAAAAACTTCGCCGGCAAACAGGATGCGTTTCAGCGTGCGGGGAGTTCTTTTTTCCAGACCCCCCTTGTGAGCCAGAAAACCGAGAATCGAAGGCACCGTGTACCAGGTGGTGATACGGTGTTCGGAAAGCCAGTCCACCAGCCGCGCCGGCGACAGCTTCAGCAGGTCCGGCATGAAGCGCGTGGTCGCACCCGCACAGGGGCCGGTAAACAGATCGAACAGCGACAGGTCGAAATGAAACGGCGTCAGGCTGGCAATACGATCACTGTCGTCCAGCCCGAAAGTCTCCCGTCCCCACTCGGCGAAGGCCAGCAGAGCACGGTGCGGAATAGCCACACCCTTGGGCATACCGGTCGAACCGGAAGTATAGAGGATGGCAGCGATCTCCTCCGGCCCGGCCCGGTGCGTATCCTTCCGGCCAGCGGGTAATGTGCCGGCTTCAGTCAGATCGAGGTAACCGATGCCGGCCAGCCAGCCGGGTACCGGGCCGGCACCGACAACCAGCCGGCAACCGGCATCCTGCACGATATGGCACCTGCGCTGCACCGGACTCGAACTATCGACCGGCACGTAGCAAGCGCCGACATGGAGAGTGGCATAGATGGCTGTCGCCGCGTCGATACCGCGGTCGACCAGAATGGCGACGCGATCACCAGGTTCGATACCCCTGGAGCGGAGCCGGGTACCGAGTACGACGGTCCGCTCCAGCAACTGCGCCAGCGACAGCGATTGATCCTGTTCTTCAAACACCGTTCGCGCGTGCGTGCGCCTACCCTGTCCTGAAAGGCGGTCGAACAGGGTCATGCCGCCCCGCCATCCGGCAACAATTCTCCTCTCAGCGCATCCATCAGGTCGTCAATCCACGCCGGCAAAAACTGGTTGGCAGTATAGTTTAGACTCAGTGTCAGCTGCCCCCCGAAACTGCTCACCAGCAAGCCCATTGACGGTGGTGCCGTCACCTGGCTGACCTGGTACATGCCCGTAACAGGGCATCCGGCAATCTCTTCCGGCTCAGGATCCATAGGCCCGGTATAGGAAAACCAGAAGGAACTGCGCTCTCTCCCGTGTGGAGAAAATCGCACGATGCTACCGTGCTTTTCCAGCGGCAGCCAGCTTGCAGCTTGCATCAGAGGTAACATGGCATGGTCCATACCCGCCCTGATCGATGCCCGGTTCTGCTCCTTCAGGTGTGCGAACAGTCTTTCACGCGATGTAACGATCTTCCGCTCGGCCTGCGTAAAGAGGAAACTCACCTGGTTACCAAACACCGGGTAGATAGCCCGGCTACGCCGCAGGTTCACGGCATAGGGAACCAGGTAGGCCTCACCACCCTGCGAACAGCCGACCTGTTCCAGAGCCCGCATCATGCAACCGATAAAATAAAGCGCCGTACCCGTCAGGCCGGTACTGTTGCGAGCACGATTCAGGACACCTGCACTCTCCACGACATCGAACCGCTTCAACCGTACCGCCAATGCATCCGGTAGCTGCACACCAGCTACCGGCAGGATGCTGGATGCCCGATCCAACAACCCAATGTTTTTACTGGCCTTCAGACCAAGCCTGATTTTCTGCCACAAGCTCCACCGCTGCAACAGCGAATCGAGTGCCGAGTCCTCGAAGGCAGGCTCGGCGGTGTCGTGCCGAAACAAGTGATGCAGAACAAGTTCGATACCCTTGGCATCACAGGCCGGGTGGAACCACTTGAGGACCAGCAGGCTGCGTTCCGCTCCACGCAGCAGATGAAGCTCCACTGGTGCGGCTTCAGCCGGGCTGCAGTTCGTGTTTATGATATCGGCGACCCGCCACTCCCCACTGCCCCAATCCCCGTCCGGCAAATCGTACAGCTCAAACGGCAGCACCTTGTCCACGAAAAGCTGCCATGCATACTGCCGTCCCTGCCGCCGTAGCCGGGTAACGGACCGGGGAAAGCGTGCCGGGAAATCCCGGCAGCACGTTTCAAGCTGCCGCACGTCCGGGCGGCCCTCCAATTCAAGCACCACTGCACAAAAGTTGCCGGCAAGCCCCGATCTGCGGATCTCGTGGTCCATCGTCAGCGTGAAGTGATCCGCCGAATTAAGCCGTTTGAACCTCACGGGCTACTGGTGTCGCCGGATCCAGGTCTCGAGACGAGAGAGTGTTCGCAGATTTTCCGGTCCCAGCTCATCGTCCGGCAGGGAAACACCGAACGAATCTTCCACGAACAACACCAGTCGCATGATACCCATGCTATCCAGGCCGGCTTCCAGAAGATCATCCTCGGCACCGAAGCCCTCCGGATCGTCGACGAAAAGAAGTTCCCTGAAAATAAACGATCTGAGCTTTTCCTGCATGGGTTATCTTTTACCGACCCTTTACTTTGCCAACTTCACCACGTCACCCTTGAACGTAACCCCGGCAATGATCGCCCCTGCACCGCACTCATATTCGGTCCGGCTGCTGACTTCATTTCTTTTGTAATAGCTACGTATGTTAATGACTGCATTACCACCCTCCAGGTGGGCCCGGTTCTGCAACGACAGCATGGCCGACAGGAACGCCCATTCGCACGCCCGCTTGTCGCTTTTGTTGAAAGCGTTGGTCTTCTTGTTCGACATGAACTCACCAAAACGCTTGATCACCTTCGGGTGCTTCTGGTCACCGAAATACAGGCGGATTTCAGGATCCAGTTTAGCCTTGGCACTTTCAGCATTCAGTGCATCCGCAAGCGGATACATTTTGCGGGTATCCCGGGCATAGACATTCAGCGTTATCATGGCGAGAATCGAGGACAGCAGCATCACTTTAATCGTTTTCATTTTTTACTCCTTTGTTTCTTCCAGACAGCTCTGACATTTCATTTTGTACATTCAGTTGCAGGCGTGCCGATTCTACAACAAAATCCGGCAGATTTTACGTCAGTCAGCAAAACGCCCGATACCCCCGAATCACAGACATCGTCACGTACGCGAACGGGCCGCCGTCACCCACTGGTCACAGATGCAGGTTCCATAGATGCCAGTGCTGCACAGATTTGTGTTCTCGCCACTTCGGCGAGTCCCGCCGCAGTCTGCCTGTTCACCGGCAGATCGCCCGGCAGCACAGGATCGAGATAGCGGATGGTCATATGGTTGGTCTGCCGGCTGAATTCCGCCCAGCGCTGGTTCTTGCCAAGGAACAGGGGACGGCAGTGGATGGCGACCGGTTGTACCGCGACACGACTCCTGATGGCCGCGTGAAAACCCGTGGTCCTGAACCGGCGGACATCTGTAGCACTGCCCGAGCGGGTTCCCTCTGGGAATATGGCGACGTGATGCCCCTCCTGCAACCGTTCGCAACAAGCGGCAATGACGCGCTTACTCGCATTGGAGGTACCGTCCATGCCCTCGATATAGCCCGCCACCTGCACGAAGGACGACAATACCGGATTGTCCAGTGACTGTGACTTGTACAGGCACACGGCATTCGGAAAATCTTTCAGGAAGACAATAAAATCTAGCAGACTCGGATGATTCGCCACCAGCACACAAGGCTGTTGGCTCGGTGTTCCCTCGAAGTGGAACTTGACCAAGTCGAGTGCGCTCAGCGTTTGGAGATAGAAATCGACATGACGGTGGGCAGTATAGATGGCCTTTTTTCGTTGAGCAACCGCGTCCCCGCCCTTCCGAATCAGGCGAGGCATCTGCCACTTGCCGAGCCACAAGACCTGACCCGCGAACTGCAGAAAACCCCAAGCCGTCAAGATTACTCTGGCGGGCAGGACGAAAACAGCCTTTACGCTAGACATAATCAGGCTCTGCTCCGCGCATAGATCCTTGCCGAGATGCCGGACGACCGCCGGAATCGGTCAGATTTAGAGTTCTCAAAGACCTATGCATTGTATAGAATTGCGAGTTGGAGAGTCAAGCTGACTGCTGAGGGGAATCCCGGCCGAAGAGGGTAACACTGCAACCGATTCGTGACGAAGTCATGTCAAGGATCGGGAATCAACGGACGAGGCAGAATAAGAAGTTTTTTATGATTGAGGGAAAGTTTTTTATGATTGAGGAAATGAAGGCGCTGTTGATCAGCGAGCTGAACCTGGAAGAAGTAGCCCCCGATGACATTGACGCAAACGCCACACTTTTTGGTGAGGGTATCGGCCTTGATTCCATCGACGCGCTAGAGCTTGCCGTGATCCTCGACAAGCGATACGGCATCAAAATCAAGGCCGGGGACAACCGCAATACCGAGATCTTCTCGTCGCTGGCCGCGCTTGCAGACTTCGTCTCCGAGAATCGCACCCGGTAGGGTAATCATCATGCCCGCACAGGTCGTCAAGGGAGGATTGTTCAGCCTACTGATTCTTGCCTACCCGGCCATTATTTATCTGCTGCTCTCGCGGAATCTTCCGTGGCTGGGTACTTTCCTTGTACTGGGCGTTATAACCTGGAAGATCCATAACCGGTCTGACTGGCTGTGGTGGCTGGCCGCCATCGTCGCAACAACCCTGTTCACGGCCAAGCTGTTTGGCTCCGGTGCCGTTTCCAAGCTATCGCCAGTTCTCATTCATGCGGCCCTCTTATACCTGTTTTTAAACAGCCTGCGCAGTACACCGCTCATTGAGCGGTTCGCACAACTCGACTTTCCGGAACTGCCGCCCGAAATCAAACTCTACACGCGAAAGCTGACCATGCTATGGGCCGGATTCTTTGCACTCAATATCGTTGCCTGCCTGTGGCTGGCGTTGTGGGGCGACGATTCCTCGTGGGCAATCTACAATGGCCTGATCGTCTACCTCCTGATCGTAACATTGGTCCTGGGCGAGTATGCGTGGAGACACATCCGTTTTCCCCACCTCGAAATCCCCTCGCTACTGCAGACGACCCGCAACATCATCCGCAACGGCCACAAAATATGGAATCCATAGAGCAATGACGGGGGCCAGTGAACACGCCAGTGGTACCCTTTGCTTCTCTTCCTCCAGCATCCGCCCGCTGGCCTACGGCGCGGATACCCGCATCTCGTTACAACGCTTCCGCACGGATGTCCTGCGACTCGCGGAACGGATTACAACAGACGGCGATGTACTGGTCAGTTGTGACGGCCGCTACGCTTTCAGCGTTGCATTGCTGTCCGCCTGGCTATCCGCGCGCGCGGTCATCCTGCCGCCCAACCGGCTGGCGTCGTCGCTGGTAGATATCCGCAAGCGTTTGCCGATCGCCATCGAGTGTGATAGCCGTTGGGAAGCAACTCTGCATGCCTCACCTGGTGACAGCGGGCACGGGGAATGGACCGTGGACCTGGCGCTGGAGCACACGGCAGTGCGGCTGTTTACTTCGGGATCTACGGGTAGGCCACGTATGATTCCCAAGTCAATCGGCAATCTGTTGCACGAAGCCAATATGCTACGCCGAACCTTTGACTGGCCGGACGCACCGGTAGTCGCTACTGTGCCACCGCAACACCTGTATGGACTTACCTTTTCGGTGCTGCTGCCCTGGGTGCTGGGAACGCCCTGGATTGACCGTACGCCCCTTTACCCGCAGGTCATCATCGACCTCGTGGCGAACACGGATGCCGGCACCCTGATCAGCGTGCCAGTGCAATACAAAGCGCTACTTGAAGAGCAGCCGGACTTCCGCCATCTCACCTGCGTCTCCGCCGCCGCACCGCTGGACAGCGACACAGCGCTGTGCTGGAAACAACAGCAGTTGCGGGATATCCGGCAGATCTACGGCGCCACTGAAACCGGCGTCATCGCACACCGCTGCCAGGGTCTGGATCCGGCCTGGCACGCCTTCGACGCCGTCACACTGAGTGTCCGTGAAGGACTGCTGCAAGTGGCCTCGCCTTTCGTCAGCGATGAATGGCAGGGTACATTCCGCAGTGCAGATCGCGTCGAGTTGCTGGACGAACATCGCTTTCACTTGCTGGGGAGGGCCGACTCGATTGTCAAGATAGGCGGCAAGCGGGTCTGTCTGGCCACCATTGAACAAAAACTGACTGCCTGCAGCGGGGTCAGTGACGCCGCAGCACTGGCCGTATCGACCAATGGACCCATACGCGATAAGGCTATTTGGGCGGCAGTGGCGGTCACCGACAGGAATTCCCTCTCCACAGCACTGCTTCGCCGGTGCCTGCAGGGCAAACTCGATAGCATCGAGATTCCAAAAAGGATAGTGTTTGTCGATAAGCTACCGCGCACCGCCAACGGAAAACTGCCCCGCAAGCACCTGGAAAACCTGTTTCAGGCAAAAGAGAAAATACGTGTTTGAGTTTCGAGACATCACGCTATCCACAAACCGGTCCACCCTGACTGCACGCTGTCCGGTCGATCCCGGGTGTCCATGCTTCAGTGGCCATTTCCCCGACCGCCCTCTGCTGCCTGCGGTGATCCAGCTACAGATGCTGGAAACGCTGATGGCGGCCGGAACAGACTGGAATGTAAAAATTAATGCTGGCACGGCACTCAAATTCCTGCAGCCCGTGCTACCCGGCGAGCTGCTGGACCTGCGGCTGGAGCGGGAAGACGCCAGCAAGATACGCTTCTCCCTTAGCAGCGGCGGCTCGCTGAAATCGAAAGGACAGTTGTATGTCAGCGGTGCGAACCATGCCTGATCAGATCTGCGGTCTGGTCCCGGTTTACAACAATAACCTGACCATCGAGCACGTGACCCGGGATCTGTTGCAACAACTCGGACAGGTCGTGGTCGTGGATGATGGTAGTGACGACGGCACTGAGACTATCGTCGATGCGCTGGCCGCAGAGCAGCCCGGCCGCGTACATATATACCACCTGCCGCGCAATCGCGGCAAGGGGGCAGCCGTGCAGACCGGGCTGCAGGCGATCGAGTCGCTCGGCTGCAGTCATGCCTTGCAGGTGGATGCGGATGGCCAGCACAATCTGGCCGACATTCCCCGTTTTCTGGCGGCGACGAAGGCGAACCCCCACGCTATGATCATGGGCGCACCCGTGTTTGACCACAGCGTTCCGGCCGTACGCAAATACGGCCGCAAGCTGACCCACCTAATGATTGCACTGGAGGCTGGCAGCACCCGCCTGCCCGACGCCATGTGCGGGTTCCGTGTCTACCCGGTCGCCGCCATCCGCGCACTGGGCCGCATGGGTTCACGCATGTGCTTCGACCCGGAAGTGATGATCCGCGCCCATTGGGCCGGTATACCCGTCATCACCATCCCTACCCGGGTACGTTACCTGACGACGGAAGAAGGTGGAATATCGCACTTCCGCATGGTGCATGATAATGTGCTGCACACTTGGACCCATTCCCGTCTGGTGCTCCAGGCACCCATGCGCTGGCTGCTACGATGGGTGAGACAATAGACACCATGAGTCAATGGGTATCCGAAAAAGAACGCAGCTCGCAGTGGACCATCCGCTTCATGTTCAGGTTGTGCAGCGGCCGCTACCGATGGCTGGCGGAGCTGCTGCTTTATCCCGTGGTCGGCTATTTTTTTCTGACCGCCGGACGCAGTCGGCAAGCGAGCCGCCAATTCTTCAGACGCGCCACCGGCCATTTCTCGCAGGCCGATCATTACCGACAGCTGCTGTGCTTCGCACGCTCGCTGGTCGACCGTGTGGCCATCCTCGGCGGTGAAACCACACGTTTTCAGGTCAACTCGCACGGTCGCGAACAGTTGATCGAGTCGCATCACAGAGGTACAGGGGCCATCCTGCTGGGCACCCACCTCGGCAACTTCGAAGCCAGTAAAATGCTGATCAGGGACCAGGCCAACATCAACGTACACGTCGTCGCCTACTTCGGTGGCTCGCAAAAGATTCGTAACGTACTTAACGGGCTACACCCGGAACTGGCCAGGCAGGTGATCGATCCGACTGAGCCGGATGCTGTGTTCCGCATGCGTGATGTCATTGAGGCCGGCGGCATCCTCGCTATCCTCGGCGACCGCACCGGTATCGGCGAGAAAACACTGCAGGTAGATTTCCTGGGCGAACCCGCCCTACTGCCGGCTGGGCCCTACTTCCTGGCCGCCATCCTGCACTGCCCGGTGTATTGTTTCTTCGGCCTGCGAGTCGGCAATGACCGGTACGACACTTACCTCATCAAGCTCGCTGACCGCATTCGACTGGCACGCGGCCACCGCGAAGAGCAAGCGCAGGTCCACGCCCAGCGGTTCGCCAACCTGCTGGCCGAAAAGGCACGCCGCTACCCCTGCAACTGGTTCAACTTTTACGAGTTCTGGAATATCCCGGCCGGTCCGGAAAAATAATGAGCGTATCCGCCCCCCGCCGGGTTCCGTGCCATAATATGAACTGCTTCGACATGGTGATCGATGCGATCACCTACTAGACAAGCCCTGCGCCTGCTGGCGCTACTGCTACTGTTGCCCGCACCTGTGCTTGCGACGGATACCCTGGATGATGTGCTGGCGCGCATGCAGGCCGGCCAGCCCCACCACTACCGCTACCGGGAAATACGCCACATGGAGCTGCTCGAAGACGATTGGCAGGCACAGGGTGACCTGTTCGTGGCCGAGCGGCGCCTTTTCATCGCGCAAAGCCTACCGCGACCGCTGCTGATTTCTATCACCGCGTCGCGCATGCTGTATCTGGACCCGCAGCACGACGTCCGCCGTGTGCGGATACTGCAGGACAATACCAACATTCCAGGCATCACCCCCCTGTTACAATTCTTTCGCACCAGCCACAGTCGTGCAGAACTGGAGAAACGCTTCCGCGTCCGGTTTACCAGCACGCAGGGACGCTGGACACTGCACCTGGTACCGGATAGCGGCTGGCACCGCTTTGTGCGTTACCTGGAAATATCCGGAAACGAAAGCCAGGGGACGGATCACATCCACCTGGAATTCACGGATAATGACTACACCGACTGGTTCCTCACCGCACAGTCCAGCGGCGCACAGGCTGCTGCCGAAATGGAGGCGCTACTGCAGCAGACACGGAGCTGGCAGCCATGAAACACGCTGGCTGGTTCCTCGTGCTATCGGCCGGCCTGGCCCTGCTGGCGATCACCACGACCCGTATCCATACCGATATCACCGACTTCTTTTTCCACGGCGACGACGCCGACTCCGCCTTTCTGGTCAACCAGCTACAGTCGGACGAACTCGCCCGCCGCTATCTGGTCGGTTTCAGCTACCCCGACCTGGACGAGGAAGCCGGCTTTGACTTCCTGACGGCCGTCCGGCAGCGGCTGGAAGCAGACCCTGATGTGCAGCGTGTCAACTCGGGGCGCCCCTCCGAAGCAGCATTGCGACAGCTGATCCAGGTCTATGCCCCGCACCACGTCCAGCTGTTCTCGCTACAACCTGAACAGGACTTCCCTACCCTGTTCAGTACGCAGGGACTTGACGCCCAGGAGCTGCGGGTACGCGAAGCTCTGCTTGGCCCCGATCCGCAACTCGCCAAATCGTTACTGCACGAAGACCCCATGCTGCTGACGCTGAACTGGTTGCAGAAGCTGGGACGCAGCACACCCCGGCCGCTCACCCGGCAGGGCTACAGCGTACTGTTCGTCGACACTCGGATCGATGCCACAGATACGGCAGCACAGGCGCGTTTCCAGCAACGGCTACAGACGATCTTCAAGCAACTCGACGCATCGCTCGGTGATGCAGTGCATATGGAAGTCACCGGCGTACCGGTATTTGCCGTCCATATCAAAAACGCGGTCGCACAGGACATCCAGCGCGTCAGCATCCTGTCAGCAGCCAGCGTCGCTCTGTTATTCCTGCTGGTGTTCCGCTCAGGCCGCGCACTGCTGGTCACCGCCTTGCTGATGCTGACCACCCTGGCCACCGCAGTACTGGTCACCGACGGGGTATTCGGCTATGTGCATGGCCTCACCCTGGCGCTGGGAACGACGCTGATCGGTGTCTGTATCGACTACCCGATCCACGCCATGGTACACGCCTCGGAAGCGGCTGGCGCTGCAACACTGCAGCGCCTCTGGTCGCCCATGATTCTGGCAGGAATCACCACAGTAATCGGCTATGCGGCGCTGGCAATGAGCGGCTTTCCGGGCCTTCAGCAAATTGCGCTGTTCTCAGCCACTGGCATTCTGACCGCCCTGTTGCTGACTCGTTTTGCCCTGCCCGGCCTGATCGCGATGTTCCACCCCAGCCTGCATCCACGGCTGAGCGCCAACTGGCTGCTGGCGGAACCTGTGACTCGCATACTGCGTCCTGGCATCCTGGTTGTTGCCGCCGTGGTGGTGGTAGCCGGCGACAGCCGGCTGCACTGGAGCAGTGATTTAAACACCCTCAGCCCCGACCTTGAGCAGCTGCGACAGCGGGATCGCTCTATCCGCACCCACCTGGTCACGGTCGAGCCCGGGCGCTTCCTGTTAGTCAGCGGTAACAACATCGAGCAGGCGCTGCAATCCGCTGAGCAACTGATCCCGCGTCTGCGGCAGTTACATGACGAAGGGGTACTGGACGCCTTCTTTCCTGTCTATCCGCTGCTCGCCTCCAGGGCATTGCAACAGCGCAACGAGACGCAATGGAACGAGATACTGGACGCAGCAGCAAGCACACACTGGCGCCAGGCACTGGAACGGCACGGGCTGAATGCCCGCACTTTCCCACCGTTGCAGCCTGAGCGGCTGGCACCGTTACAACCCGCCGACCTGAAGGGTACGTCCGCTTGGCCATTGATATCCAGCCAGCTGGTGCAACTCGGGGAGCAAACTGCTGCCATCATCTGGCTTGGTCACCATGATCCAGGCCGCGTGCGGAGGGCCGTGGCAGGTATCCCACAGGTACGCTATTTCAGTCAGAAGGACAGCATAACGCGACTGGCAACCCGCTACCGCGAACATGCCACAACCATGCTGTTGCTGGGCATGCTCACTATCCTGTTACTACTGGCAGTACGATACCGTTCTTTGCGTCGTGCACTGCAAGTGCTGGCACCGGCAGCTGCCTCTATCCTGATAGTCATGGGTGCCTGGGGACTGGTCGGGGTGCCACTCGGCATGCTGCATCTCGTCGGCCTGCTGCTGGCTGCGGCCATTTGCGTCGACTATGGCATATTCTTCGCCGACAACCGCGTCGGCGACCGCCGGATCACCTTCCAGGCTATCATGGTTTCTGCACTCACCAGCGCGGTCTCCTTCGGCGCATTGGGAGCAGCACAGACACCCGCCTTGCACGCCCTCGCCTGGACCGTCGCCCCGGCAGTCCTGCTCGGCTTCCTGCTGTGTCCCCTCATGCTTCGCGGCCGCGTTTCGTGTTAGAATAGCCAGCCAGAGAAGAATAATAGCTCCATGCCACCCACACACTTACCGCCCATGCCAATCACCGCCAGCGCCTCCGCTAACGCCTGCGGCGTCGGTAATCAGCGCCTGCTGGATGTAATCCGTTCAGGACAAAGCCAACTGCGGCCGGTACGTCTTTTCGAGGTTGACTTCCCCGCCTTCACCGGCGAAATCAACGACCACCTGCTGCCTGCACTGGATGACAGCCTGGCGCGCTTCAGCACCCGCAATACCCGTATCGCACTGGCTGCGCTCAACGATCCGACCGACGGGCTGCGTGCGGCTGTCGAGCATGCCCGACAGCGCTACGGAGTGCACCGCATCGGCATAGTACTGGGCACCAGCACCTCCGGTATTTATGAAACGGAGAATGCCTATATTGCACACGCAGAAACCGGCCTCATGCCGCCGCAATACGACTTCGTACACCAGCACCTCTGTGTAGCGACAGCTTACTTCCTGCGGGCGGAGCTGCAGCTGCAAGGCCCTTGCTACGCGGTCTCCACTGCCTGCTCATCGAGTAGCAATGCGATCATTTCGGCCCAGCGGCTGATACACGCCGGAATCTGCGATGCGGTACTTACCGGCGGGGTGGACTCCCTGTGCCGCATGACGCTGCAGGGCTTTAAAAGCCTGGATCTTGTCTCGGACAGGCCCTGTACACCACTGGACCGTAACCGCAGCGGTATCAGCCTGGGGGAGGGCGCCGGTCTGCTGCTGCTGGAACGTCAACAGCCCGAATACACAGGCTGCGTACACCTGCTGGGCGCCGGCGAATCATCTGACGCCCACCACATAACCGCACCCCACCCCGAAGGCCGCGGTGCAGCGCTGGCCATGGATCGGGCACTGCGGCAAACCGGATTGGTAGCCGCAGATATCGACTACGTTAATCTTCACGCTACCGGTACCCTCAAGAACGACGCCGCAGAGATGACCGGCCTGCAGGCGGTGTTGGGCACCGACACACCCTGTAGCGGTACCAAGGGTCTGATCGGCCATACCCTGGGCGCGGCCGGCGGCATCGAAGCGATCATCGCCTGTCTCAGCCTGAAGCACCGCCTTCTCCCCGGCACATGCGGGCTGCGGGAAACGGATCCAGCCTTCGACGCACAGGTGCTGAAGGAAACTCGCACGGACCTGACGGTACGATACACGATGAGCAATAACTTCGGTTTCGGCGGTAACAACACCGCGCTGCTGTTCGGGTGGTCGCATGACTAACACGCCAACCCTGTCAATACTGGGCTGGGGACTTTGCATGCCGCAGCAGACTGACAACACGGTGTCCGCATTCGACAATTGTGGCCTGGATCCCTCGGTGTTGCCACCGCTGATGCGACGGCGTACTAGCCTGGCCACGCGCATGGCTATCACTGCAGCCGACCGCGCTTGCAACGATGCCGGTACCGGCCGCGACCTGCCCGCCATCTTCGTATCCACCCTCGGCGAAATGCAGGTCACCCACCGTTTGTGCGAAGCCATCGCCCGGCAGGTCTATCCGCTCTCGCCGACGCTGTTCCACAACTCGGTACACAACACCGCCGCCAGCTACTGGAGTATCGCCGTCAATACAATGGAACCGATGCAAGCGATGGCCGGACTGGATGACGGCTTCGCACTGGGCCTGACGGAAGCCGCTTGCCAGCTTGCCACAGATACAACACAGCTGTTGCTGGTCTGCTACGATGAACACATGCCGGCGGAATTGCTGCCGGATGCAACCTGGCCACCCTGCAGCGTGGCGCTAGTGCTGGGATCCGCGCACAGTGATCGCCCGCAGCTTTCCATACCTTGGCAGGAAGCCGCAGCGGAACCGGCTACGGCACCGGCCTGTGCCATCCATAATCCCGCTTTGCAGGCATTGCCACTGCTGGAGCTGCTGCGCAGCGGCGCAACGGGCACGCATTGCATACAGCTGGCGCCTGGCTCGTTGCCCTGGTTCGCCAACCTGGTATTGCCGTGAACGCATCCACACCCCTGACACCCGAACAGCTGCTGCCGCACCAGGGCGCGATGCGAATGATCAGCCAGGTAGTGGAATACGACAGCGTGTGGATGCACTGCTGTGCACGCATCCGCGCGGACAACCCGCTGCTGGTTGACAGCTGCTTCCCGGTATATGCCGGTATCGAACTGCTGGCGCAGGCCTGCGGTCTGCTATTTGGCGCGCGCAGGCAGGAAGCCGACTGCACGCCTGTCCCGGGCGCCATTGTGCAGATCAAATCCTTCCAACTGGAAGGCGCAAGCATCCCGGTTGGCACCACCCTGCAGGTGCATGGGCACTTCGAAGGCGGCAGCCAGCAAGCGGCCCTGTTCTCGGGCGAGGTACAGCTGGACGGCACACGGATACTGTCCGGTTCGCTCATGCTCGCCCTGCTCGATGGAGGTGGAATATGACCCGCACGGCACTGGTTACAGGCGCCAGCGGCGCTATCGGCCAGGCCATCGCCCGGCGTCTGGCCCGCAACGGTGTGCATCTGTGGCTGCACTATCATGGTAATCTGGAAGGCGCGGCACAGGCTGCTCGCGCCATTCGGGAAGACGGTGGCCAGGCCGATACCATCGGCTTTGACGTGACCGACTGGGAGCAGACACGCAACGAACTTGAGACGCTGTTGGCACGCGACATTGTCTTTGATATCCTTGTCCACAACGCGGGAATGGCGGATGATGCCCCTTTTCCCGGTATGGAAGAGTCGCAGTGGAAACGGGTCATCGATACCGATCTGAATGGCTTCTTTCACGTCACCCGGCCATTGGTTATGCCGATGATCCGCAAACGCTGGGGAAGGATCGTTAGCCTTTTATCGATCGCAGCACTGCACGGCAACCGTGGCCAGACCAACTACGCAGCAGCCAAGGCAGGAGTAATCGGCGCCAGCCGCTCGCTGGTACGGGAACTGGCCAGCAGGGGCGTGTGCGTCAACGTGGTCGCACCCGGTTTCATCGCCACTCCAATGATTGCATCGATCCCTGAACAAACCATCAAAGATGTCGTCTCCATGCAGCGCGCAGGCACAGTCGAAGAAATTGCCGAGGTGGTCGCCTTTCTCTGTTCTGAAGGAGCTTCTTATATGACGGGTGAAGTACTGAATGTATCCGGGGGTATCATCTGATGACAGCGAAAGATTTCGACGTGATTGTGCTGGGCTCTGGCCCGGCCGGTGCTACCGCCTCCACACTACTGGCACAACAGGATCACCGGGTGCTGATGATCGAACGCGGCCGCCATCCACGCTTTCACATCGGCGAATCGTTGCTGCCCATGAGCGCCCCGATTTTCGAGCGTCTCGGCATCCAGTGGGATACCCGCCAGTTCCTGCCCAAATCCGGCGCCGAATTCATTGACGAACAGTCGGGCCAGTGGGTACGTTTCCCGCTTGCCAACGAACACCAGCCCTACCAGGTGGAACGGGCAAAGTTTGACCATATCATGGCGAAAAACGCTGTCAGCAAAGGTGTCGAACTACACCAGGAAGAAACCGCAAGCCAGGTCGACATTGACGACGATCGCGTGCGCTTGCGCACTGACAAGGGGGAATACACTGCCCGCTATTTCGTCGATGCCAGCGGACGCAGTGCTTTCATGGGTCACCGACACGCCAGTGTCGACCGTATCGACAACCTTGGACGCTTCGCCCTTTACACCCATTACTGCAATGTGTCCTCGGATGCTGCACAACGCATGTACGAGAGCGGTGATATTAAAATCCTCATGTTGGACATTGGCTGGTTCTGGGTTATCCCGCTGGTGAACCAGCGCATGAGTGTCGGCATCGTGGTAAAGCAGGATCCGGCCGTGTCCCTCAAGGGTGAGGAACTCTTCCAACACTACCGTCACGCCTCACCCATCCTGAACAAGCTGCTGGACGGCGCCGGGCAGGAGACAGCAGTGCGGGCCGAGGCCAACTTCAGCTTCACAAATCAGCAGCGTCACGGTAAGCGCTTCGCCTGCTGCGGCGATTCCGCCGGCTTCCTTGACCCGGTTTTCTCGTCTGGCGTGTTCCTCGCGACCAACAGCGCGGCGAGAGTGGCCGACCGTATCGACCTTGCATTGAGGATCGGCGACGAACATCGGCCCGACCTGCACGTTGATGACGACAAGGACTATGCGCTGGGCTTCCGCTCCATGCAGCTGTTCATTGAGCGCTTCTACCAGTATGACCTGGTACGTCACCTGTTCTTCGAGGCCGGCCGCGACGAGAACGTCGAGAAGGACATCACCGGGTTACTGTCAGGTGACCTGTGGAGTGGCAGCAACAGCTTCCAGAAAGCACTGGTAAAGGGCCGCCAGGCTAACCGTTCGCCCGGTTGATTGACATCACTCAGCGCCCGTTTACCACCACCAGGTGTCCGGACTGCCAGAAACTCCATGCGAGGCCCATGCCGGCAGACAGGGCAAGATCCTCCCGCACCAGTGGACTATCCGACACCACCCCCGGCCGGAGGGTGCGCAGGCGTACGAAGCCTCCCACGTTCAGGTGTCGGCTGACCTGCCAGGACATCGCAAAGCTCGTGAAAAAGCTGTGCAGACCGCGCCGTGCGTCGTAAGCGGGGCGACCTGCGGTGGCGAAAGCGGTCGGTACGCCATAATAGTAGTCGTTGTAGGAACGTGAGGCATACAGCAGCCCCAGATCCGCCCGCAGTCTGAGCCTGCCGCCACTGCCCAGGTGCCTGCGTTCAATAGCGAATGATGGCTCAGTCACCCAGCCGAGCGACCTTCCCTTGATATCGCGCGCGTAACGCACGGGCAGATGAAATCGGATATCGGGGATGCCTTCCGGCGTATCAAAGCGCCAGTTCAGCCGCGGCCCGAGCTGGCCGGTGAGGTGGAGATCGGGCATACCCTCACGCGCCCGGTTGTTGTTGCTCACCGGCAATCCGAAAGCAAAACCGAGATCGAAGGACAGCTGCTCACCGCAGTACAACAACCCGCGCACGCCCTTGCGGCCCGCCTTGAAGATGTCACCGCGGTAGATCAGGTAGGGCAGGCCCAGTGCCAAACTGTAGCGTTCGTCACTACCCGGGTACTGCGGCAAAGTGAACAGCCCGGCAGCAATACCAAGTTCCCACCGCGGTTTTTTTTCCTCATCACCGGCAATTGCAACCGCCGAGAACAGCAGCAGAACGAGCAGGCCCGCCAAGCGCCCGGACAAACGGCCCATAGCTGAGGATTCTTCCCCCTTTCGGTTCAGCCGCAGAGTCCCTGGCAGTCCCTCACTCGCCTGTCTTGTGTGGGTAGGCCGTGGCTTCCAGTATGGTCCTGTACACCGTGTCAACAAAGGCATAACTCCACGATTCCTTAACTTTCACGTCGGTGATGTAGTCACTGCCCGCTTGTCCGCGCAGGAGATTATAGGCACGTTCCTGGCGGTCATTGAATTAATGGGAATGAACAGCAGCAACAGCCCGACCTGGATATCCAGAGCCTGTCAGACCCAAGGAACAATCTACCATGCCGGACACCTTACTGCTTAACACGGCGCCCTACGGGGCGCCTTTTTGTCCAATAAGACCTTAACTCGCTGGATTTG
>Ga0114931_10003378_pt1 | contig 20237 bp, 12 predicted proteins | sample 2SBtaG_FD_89579 | JGI IMG/M metagenome (GOLD analysis project Ga0114931, IMG submission 89579) | Deep subsurface microbial communities from Kolumbo volcano to uncover new lineages of life (NeLLi) - 2SBTROV14_V59a metaG | ecosystem: Environmental > Aquatic > Marine > Volcanic | place: Kolumbo...
AGCCGAACTGTGTAGGCGCAGGGGCGCAGGCCGGTTGTGTCCCAACTGGCGATGACGCCGCTCACGTTCGTAACGCCTGAAGCAATCGTCACCCAAGTGTCCGTGTCGCCATCGGAATACTGAAGTATCCACGAGCCGAGATTGGCGTCGCTGATGTCGCCATTGAATGTGATCGTCGAGCCTGCTTCAAAGCGCTTGCAGTTCACAGGCGCCGAGACAATTGCTGTTGGCGGCGTGTTGTCCACAGTGATGACCTGAATGGGCGCCACCTTGGATTGCCCAGCGCCGTTCATGCCTTCGACGCGCAGGTCATAGTCGCCATCGGGCAAACCCAGCGTCGTGGTGTTCCACGTCGCAAGTGTTTCGTTGAGTTTGTCACCCATATACACAGGGTTGGCGGGATCGACAGGCGAAAACGCGCCTACGCCAGCTGTCCTGAAATCAACGGTGTAGGTGTTGGGGCCGCAACCGTCGTCGTTGACGAAACCGAAGATGCAACTCTTACCACCGACGATGCTGGTCGGCGTGGGCGGCACGTTGCCTCTAGCGGCAAAGAACTGAACGGTGCTGAATGTGCGCGACACATAGACCAGCCTTGTTTCCTCTGCATCGAGCCCTGTCGTGTTCTCCACGCGTAAGCGGAGTTGGTAAAATCCTTCACTAACTGTGGATGTATCCCAAAGTCCCAGCGTCCCGCCAGGCGAAGGAACCGCAGTCGTGCTTGTTGCGATGGTCGTGAAGGCGCCGCCAGTAGAAGCGTTCTGGAATTCAAGCGTGTACGACCCGAAGACACTGCCGGGCACATCCGCAATGCCTGTCACATTGAAAACTCCCGCGACGCAGCCGCGAGGAAGAGGCGTCAGAATGGAAGCGACAGGCGGGATCCCTCCCACCATGGATTCAAGGTTGTAGAAGATTGCCACAGTCTGTCCGCCGAGGTTGCCCGCCATCGCGTCGAGGTCGCCGTCGAGATCGACATCGCCGAGGCGAACGGAGCCAGCATTGCTCCCTGTGCTGAATGCAGTCGCGGCGCCAAATCCACCCAAGCCATTTCCGAGCAACACCTGAATGTTGTTTGTGACTTCCGTCGCTGCGACGATATTCATATCGCCGTCGCGGTTGAGATCGCCAATCGCAACGTCCACCGCACGGGAACCGACAGTTGGAGAGGAAGTCAGGACAAACGAGTTGTTGGGACTCACACCATTGTTGAGCAACACATGCACGACCGTGCCGCCACCGAGCGTGCCGACGACAAGATCGAGATCGCCGTCGTGGTCGAGATCCTTCGCTGTGAGTTCTGCTGCGTTTGCTGCAGTGATGAAGAACGCGAAGTCACCGGTGAAAAAGGTTCCGCTACCGATGTTGTGAAATACCGATACATTCCCTCCAGTGAAGTTTCCGGTGACGATGTCCACATCGCCATCACCGTCAAAGTCATGGGCGCTGATTCCGACGGGACCATTGCCCAGGTTTGGCGCGAGTGGATGCTGCGTGATGAAGACCGTGCCTGCAGAGAATCCGCCTGCGCCGTCACCAAGAATCGTCGTGACAGAATTGTCAGTGAAATTCACGCAGGCAATGTCAAGATTGTTGTCCCCGTTGAAGTCAGCGATAGCGACGTCCCGCGGACTGGCGCCCACACCAAGAGCGGCGCCGAGCACAACCTCCGGCGCAAATGTGCCATCTCCATTGCCCTGCACGTAGGAAACGTCGTTCGAGTCACGGTTGGCGACAACGAGGTCGAGGGCGCCATCCTTGTTCATATCTGCTGCTTCGAGAGATATTGGCGACCCGCCCACACTCCGAAACGTGGGCGCCGCATAGGTACCGTCGCCATTGTTGAGCAGAATGGCGATCTGATCGAATGTGCTGACTGTGAGTAGTCCTGTAGCGATATCGAGATCACCGTCGTTGTCAAAATCCCCTTTCACGAGAGCTGCCACGTTGCCGCCACCTGCGAAGATTGCTGGACCAGCGAAACCTGCAAACTGAGCGTTTGCAACGCTCGCAAATGCAACCGCTACGCTTCCTGCTGCGAGCGCTAGCCGTGTACTACACATTATTTAGACCCCTATAATGTCACCAGATTCCCACGAGCGGACACACCGTGGACGCAGACAACCACGTCACCACCGAGCCAGCGATCCGTCAAAACGATCTGGTCATGAATATTCGCGTAAACGATGCACGAAGAGGGCGCCTGAATATGCAACAAACATGAAGCCTTGCGCTGCATCATGAAAAAACGGGCTGGGATCGAACAAATGGTCCGCCCCAGCCCGCCCCCCACCGGACCTACTCGAGCGTGCACATGGCGTTAGTCGCCAGCGCTGCGCTTGGGCGTTACGGACAGACCAACCCCCACGAGGAAAGTAGGAAGAGCAGATCGCCTGGCCCGGTGTTTCCGTCGCCCGTAATGTCGCCCGGGCAGCGCAGCGCGATTGTTATGAGTTGTTCTGTGCGGTGTGTCTGCTCGGAGCAGTTGACAATCGAATTGTCCAACGCGACTAGGCGCAAGGGATATAAACCGCGCGGCAAGCCTGTTGTGTCCCACGTCGCGAGCACGCCGTTGAGCACATTGGTTGCGCTGCTGGCAATCGTCACCCATAGCCCCGAAACAGGTTCGCTGTACTGCACGACCCAGTTGTTCAGGTTGGCGTCCTGCACCGAGCCCGTGATGGTCACAACATCGCCGGGCTGCGCTTCCGTGAAGTTCGCAGGCGATGTGATGAGAGCCTGTGGCGGCGCGTTGTCAATCGTCACAGTCTGGAACTGCTCTGCGCTTTGCCCCCACACATTCCACCCAAGCACATCGAGGTCGTAGTCGCCGTCCACAACACCGAGACCAATAGTGTCCCAGGTCGCGATCGCTTCATTGACACGATCACCTGCGTAATCCACCGTCAATGGATCGACTGAAGTGAAAACGCCTGACCCGATTGGCGCCGCTTTGACCGTGTAGGTGTCGGGTGCACAACCCTCATCGGTCACTGTTCCATAGAAACACACCGTGCCGCCCACAACTGGCGCAGGCGCGGGCGGCGTCTTGCCATCGGAAATGAAGAAATCGACCATGTCAAACACATGCGACAGCCAGACAGTGATCATGTCCTGCGTCTCGAGTCCAGTGGTGTTGTGCGCTGTCAAGCGAATCTGAAGCCATCCCTCTGGAAGCGCAGAGGAGTCCCAGAACCCCGCAAGCAAACCTCCCACAACAGGTGTTGTGCTTTGCTGCACAAGTGTCCACACGCTCGACATGAGTGGTTTCACTTCGACCAGATAATTGCTGAATCCACCACTTGGCAAATCCGCGACGCCGGTAATCGTCAGGTTGGTGGAGACACAAGCCCCATTTGCTGGAGTAGTGATCTGCGCCTCTGGTGGAGAAAAGGTTGCGTTGAAGAACACCGCCACTTCATTCGTTCCTCCGTTCGCGACGACAGCGTCCATGTCGCCGTCGTGGTCAACGTCCGCGACCGCGACGCTGACGGGGAAAGAATCCATAGCATCCGGGAATGACTCCTGCGCCCACCCGCCTGTTGTGTTGCGGAACAATGTAAGAGAGTGCACCGGAGGAGTAGCAAGACCATTATAGCTGGTGAAAAGCACATCCTGACGGTTGTCAAGATCAAAGTCTGCAACAGCAGCGTCCCAATTTTGAATAGTGCTGATCGCGAATGAGGAGCTTATAGACAATATTACTGTATTATTATGTAGAAATGTTATATTGTTATTGTTAGTTCCGTTGCTGCGAGATGTCGTCACAGCGTCGAGAAAGCCATCATTGTCAATATCCAACGCAGCAAGGCCAAATGGCTTCTCGCCTGTTTGAATAATCGATGTGGCGGTAGTGTCAACAGGGTTGAGTCTACTCCCTGTGCCATAGAGAAGCGAAATATTGCCTGATGACTGATTGCCTGTCAGAATATCGATATTAGCGTCGCGATTGAAATCGCGCGCAACGACTCTGATCGGATCATTTGCCACAGTTGGCAGTAAAATTGGATTGCTCACACTAATAGCGGCTGAAGCCGAAAATAGACCTGCGCCATTTCCATAGAAGATAGTCACAGTATCATCAAATGTGTTGACGACGACAAAATCCTGGTTCCCGTCGTTGTCAAAGTCCGCAACGTCAACGCCCCAGGGCTGCGTCCCTACGGGCAGTGTCGCCATTGCTGTGAAAGAAGCGAAGCCATTATTTTGCAAATATGTGACTGTATTGTCGGTGAAGTTGGTGACCAGGATATCAACATCGCCATCGCCGTCCATGTCATGCGCAGCGAGAACGACTGGACCAACGCCCACAGGGAACTCCGTGGGCGCACCGAACGTGCCGTCACTATTGTTTAGAATAATGGCGACCTGATTGACACTACTTAAGGCGACCGCGACATCCGCGTCCCCGTCGTTGTCGAAATCCGCGACAACGAGGCCTCTGGGATCAGAGCTCAATGGAATGTGCAATGGCCCCGAGAACCCTGCGAACTGCGCCGCAGCGGTGTTCGCCAACAAGACTACTGATGCGCTTGTGAAAGTCGTCCATCTGCAGATGTTCATCATGATGCCCCCTTACCAGGTGCGCCTTGGGCGCTGGCGCGCTTGCAGATGGGGGCGAACCATTCGTCCTCGCAGCCGCGCATTATGCCAGCGGCAAGTCGAACGCTGCAACTATACAGACGTTGGTATCCGAAATCAAGTGGTGCACCTTGCGTGCTTCGACGCTCCGCCAAACACCCCCACGCAAGGCGTTTGCACCCGCATGAACGCGTTGAATCGCGCGATTTCATGAAAAACGGGCTGGGATCGAACGAATGGTTCGCCCCAGCCCGCCCCCCACCGGACCCACTCAATCAAAGCGCATGGCGTCTGTCTCTCGCGTGACGACCGAGCGTTACGGACAGACCATCCCCCATGCGGAGAGCAGGAAGAGCAGATCGCTTGGTCCGACTTTGCCATCACCGGTGATGTCGCCTGGGCAGCGCACCGCAATCGTGCGGACATATTCCGAGCGATGCGTGTTGACCGTGCAGTTGATGACCGATCGGTCCCACACCACAACACGCAGGGCGTAACAGCAGTGTGGCAGCTGCGCCGTGTTCCACGTCGCAAGCACATCATTGACGACGTTGGTCACGCCGCTGCCAATCGTCACCCATTGTCCGGCCACCGGATCGCTGTACTGCACCACCCAATGCCCCATGTTCGCGTCATTGGCTGTGCCGACAATTTTCACAATCTCACCCGGGCGGACCTCCGTGCAAGGTGGCGGATTGTCAATGACCGCAACAGGCGGGGTGTTGTCAATCGTGATGCGGCTGATCTGCTCGGCGCTCTGGCCGGCGCCATTCCATGCAAAGACGTCCATGTCATACAAGCCGTCGGGCGCACCAAGCCCGATGGTGTCCCATGTCGCGAGCACCTCGTTGAACCGATCACCCGAATACACAGGCGTTGAGGGATCAACATCGGTCCACGCGCCGCTGCCTGACGGCGCTGACTGCGCGATGTACTGATTGGGGCCGCAACCATCGTCATTTACCGTGCCGAACAGACAGACATTTCCACCCGCCACCGTCGCTGGACCAGCGGGGGCTTTGCCATTCGTGACAAAATAGTTGACAATATTGAAGTTTCTGGACAACCAGACAACATGTGTGTCCTGCGCTTCGACACCTGCAGTGTTCCGCACGGTGAGGCGCAGCTGGTGATAGCCTTCGGGCTGGGTGGTGGTGTCCCAGTTGGCGAGCGTGCCGCCCGGCGCGGGAACTGGCGTTGAACTCTGTGCAATAAGCGTCCAAGTAGACGAACTGATGGGCTTGTTTTCGAGTTTGTAGAAATCGAACCCACCGCCCGGCGCGTCAGCGACGCCTGTGACCGTTGTCGTGAACGCCACACATGAGGCAGGCGAAGGTTGATCTATAGAAGCGACCGGGGGCGAGGCGCCCGCTGCGTTCGTCAGGTTGTAGAAAACTGCGACATTGTTTGAGAGGAGATTTGGCACAACAGCGTCCATGTCGCCGTCGCCATCAACGTCTGCAGCAACGACGGTGCTTGGACTGGTGTTGACGCCGTCCGCGAACGTCTCGAGCGCGAAGAAGGCGCCCGAGCCATTGCTTCGGCGAAGCGAAAGGGTGTCGTCGATCTCATCTGCGGTGAGGATGTCCGGGTTGCCGTCGAGATCGAAGTCCGCCACTGCCACGCCGACAGCGCCGCTGTTGATGATCAGGAATCCGATGTTTGCGTAGCCTGTGAAGGGCGAGAATCCCGGATGTCGCAAGTACGAGAGATGGCTGTCGTTGCGTGTGGGCACAACCACATCAAAGTCGCCATCTTTGTCGAAGTCGCCCGCAGCGAGACTGATCGGGTCGATGCCGACGTTTGTAAAAAGCGCAAAATCACGTGAGAAGAAGTTTCCTGTCCCGCCGTTGCCTTCGAGCAGCGTGGTGTCATTTGACACGGCGTTGGCGGTCATCAGGTCGATGTCGCCATCGTTGTCGACATCGCGGGCCATAATGGCGTGAGGATTGACGCCCTTTGTGTTACCCAGATCCTGCGTGCTGACTGAGCCTCCAGCAGAGAATGAGCCGAGACCGTTGCCAAAGTACAGTGACACGGTGTTGCTGCCGCCGTTAGCGGTGGCGAAGTCAAGTTTGCCGTCGTTGTTGAAATCCTCCACAGCGATATCGTGCGGCGCGCTGCTCACTGACATTGTGGAAATTGCAGAGAACGACGCAGACCCATTGTTTCGAAGAAATGTGACCGAATTACCCGCGGTGTTGACGACAAGCAGGTCAATATCGCTGTCGCTGTCCACGTCGCGGGCGACCAGCGCTTGGGGCGCGGCGCCCACCGTAAACAACGACGGCGCCGAGAATGAGCCAGCTCCATCATTGAGCAACAGAGCGACTAACCCAGGCGCTCCGATATTTTGCAGCGTGACAGCGATGTCGACGTCGCCATCACCATCAAAATCTGCGACAACTGCGTCTGTCGGCCTGTTTCCCGCTGGGAAAAATGTCGGCGGACTGAACCCCGCGAATTGTGCGGACGCCAGCGGCGCCGCACTGATCGCGACACCGGCGCCCGCGCGTGTTAACCATCTACCCAATTGCATAGCGAAACCCCCCAAACAGGTGCGCCTTGGGCGCTGGCGCGCATGCAGATTGGGGGCGAACCATTCGTCCTTGCTGCCGCGTCTTGCACCAGCGACAAGTCGAACGCACGTACATTACAGATCGCGTTATCCGCAATCAAATGGTGAAGCAGAATTCCAGCAACGATTGGCCACGTTCCATCGCATGCCGACGAGCGGCCCGCGCGCCATCCCGCACGCGGCCGCTCGCGCCTAACGGCCCCGAACAGAAGCAGATCACCAAGATGGGCAAGGTGCTTCGCATCGTGTGGAACGGTCCGATAGGATGTCTGCGGAGGCACGGACGCACCGCATGGAGGTACTCAAAGGCATTCCAGTTTCACCTGGCGTGGTCATCGGGCCAGCGTTCGTGCTCGACGACGCCCCGCTGCGTGTGCGCAGGCGGACCATCGGGCATGATCGCATTCGAGAAGAAGTCGCGCGACTCGATGAAGCTCTCGATGGCGCCCGGGCTGAACTCGAAGAAATGCGAACCAGCGCGAAGAAAGACTTCGGCGCTGAAGCGGCCCAGGTGTTTGCGTTTCACCTTGGCCTTCTTTCGGATCCTTCGCTGACGGACCCGATGCGCCGCCGAATTGAGCAGGAGGGCGTCAGCGCTTCCTATGCAGCGTCGAGTGGTTTTCAGGTGTTTGCGCAGCGACTCAGCGCGCTGGACGACGCAGCATTTCGCACCAAGGTTGACGATGTCTGGGATCTGGACCGTCGAGTCGTGTCACGGCTCATTGGTGAGCGCGCAAGCAGGATCGACCAACTCGACGAAGCCTCCATTGTCGTCGCGTCAGACCTGACACCGAGCATGGCGCTTCGGCTGCACGACGCCAACGTGCTTGGTTTCGCCACTGACACGGGCGGATTGACCAGCCACACCGCCATCGTCGCCCGGGCGCTAGGCCTGCCCGCGGTTGTTGGACTGCAGTGCGGCGCAAATGCGGTGGAAGATGGCGATCTGATGATAATCGATGGCGATCGTGGCGTCGTCATTATTCATCCGGACGAAGACACGCTCAACCAGCATCGCGCGCGCATCGAGCAGTTGCGCGAAGTGCGCGTCTCGCTGGAGGAAGAGGGCGCCGAGGCTCCCTCCATCACGCGCGACGGTGAGCGCATCGAGATCCACGGCAATGTCGAGTTTCCCGATGAAATCAACGCGATTCTCAGGCATGGCGGCGAGGGGGTGGGCCTGTTTCGCACCGAGTTTCTCTTCCTGCGAAAAGGCGGCGAGCCCACGGAGGACGAGCAGTATGACGCCTACGTTGACTGCATCACCAGGCTGAAAGGCAAGCCTCTCACAATCCGCACACTCGATCTAGGCGCCGACAAGCCCGCACCCGGGGAGCAGGCCGTTCGCGAACGGAACCCGGCGCTGGGCTGCAGAAGCATCAGGCGAAGCCTGCAACGTCTCGGGCCCTTTACACGGCAGCTTCGGTCGGTGCTGCGCGCGTCAGCGACGGGACCTGTCAGACTCATGTTTCCGCTCATAACGAATACGCTGGAAATACGCCAGGCGCGCATGGTGATGCGCGACGTCATGGAGGATCTGGAAGAAGAGCGTGTCGCGTTCGACCGCGATCTTCCCGTGGGGATGATGGTCGAAACACCTGCAGCGGCGATCACGGCGTCGCTCTTTGCCCGCGAAGTGGATTTTTTCTCTATTGGAACGAACGACCTGGTCCAGTACACGCTGGCGGTGGACCGCACGAACGAACGTGTAGCGAATCTATACACCGCAGCTCATCCTGCGGTGCTTCGCCTCATCAAGGACGTCATTCGCGCGGGTAGACGCAGGGGCATCAGCGTGTCAATCTGTGGCGAAGCAGCGGGACAGATCGATTTCACAATGTTGCTGATCGGGCTGGGGCTGCGTACCGTATCCGTGTCGCCAGCGCTGATTCCCCGTGTCAAGCGGATCGTCCGGCGCGTCGATATCAAACAGTGCGAACGGCTGGCTCGAAAAGTCGGCTCGTTCGATTCGGAGCGTCAGGTCGCAGCATATCTGCGCGATCAGACGCGAACGGTCATTCCCGAGGTCTTCGACGGGCGTTCCGTCGAGTAACAGCGCGATCAGGCGCTGCGCCTTGGTAAAGCATTCACGCTGGCGCGCGCAGGAGGCGACGCGCCGCGACGGATCTTCACGCACCGCTGCGCGGGTCGATTAGGCGACCCCGGGGGCAGCGTGATCGCTCGCGATTGTCGCGATCATTGATCGCGTCTCGCTTTGCGCGTCGCTCGCCTCTGTCGTCGCAGCGCCACCTGCGAGTGGTTCTTTCTATGAATCTTCGATCGGCAGCGCTCCTGTTCCCCGCCTTCGTCACGCTGGCGGGAGCGGTCGGGCGCGCCCCGCTTCGACGTCATGGTCGCGCGCCAACTCGCTTGCAGTCAGCGAGGCAATAGTGTCCAACCAAAAAATGGTGATCAATTACGTGCCGGGGGATGAGTGCAGAGTCGCAATCATCCGCGACGGCAAGCTCGAGGAATTTTTCGCAGAGCGCGCCAGCGCCGCGAGCCACGTCGGCAACATTTGCGTAGGCAGAGTCACCAACGTCGAAGCGTCCATTCAAGCTGCGTTCATCGACTTCGGCCTGGACCAGAACGGCTTCCTCCACATTTCTGACCTCCACCCCCAATACTTCCCTGGAGGCGAGGAGCAGATTGAGCGCGTCGGCAGAAAGACGCCCCGGCGCGAGCGCCCGCCTATTCAGCAGGCCCTCAAGAAAGGGCAGGAGATCGTCGTCCAAGTCATCAAGGAGGGCATAGGCGCCAAGGGTCCGACGCTCACGTCGTACATCTCCATTCCGGGTAGATACCTCGTGATGATGCCTGACATGGACCGGGTGGGCGTGTCGCGCCGCGTCGAAGACGACGAGACGCGCCGCGTGATGCGCGAAACACTCGACCAGCTCAACCTGCCTGATGGCTTTGGCTTCATCTTGCGGACTGCGGGCATGTCGCGAACGAAAATCGAGCTCAAACGGGATCTTGCATACCTGCAGCGGCTCTGGAAGGATATGGAGCGGAGAAGAGCCAAAGGCGACAAGCCCAGACTGCTGTACGCGGAGAGCGATCTGCTCGTGCGATCGCTTCGCGACGTGCTTTCGCCTGAAACGAAAGAAGTCGTCATTGACGACGAAGGCGCGCTTCGACGCGCTGCTCGATTCATCAAGATCGTTGCGCCAAGATCAGGCGTCACTTTGCGCCGGTACGACGGACCATGGCCCATCTTTACAGCGTTTGGCATCGAAGAGCAACTTCGGCGGATGCTCAAACGTGATGCGCCGCTGCCCTCCGGGGGCGGGATCGTCATCGACGAAGCGGAGGCGCTCGTCGCAATCGACGTCAACAGCGGCAAGATGCGCCAGCATGGCGACGCGGAGACAACCGCCTACAAGACCAATATCGAAGCTGTCGAGGAAATCTGCCGACAATTGCGGCTGCGCGATCTGGGCGGATTGGTCATCCTCGACTTGATCGACATGCGGTCAAGGCCCCATCGCCGAGACATCGAAAAGCGTTTGCGCGACGGGCTTAAGCGCGATCGAGCCCGATGGCAGATGCTGCCGATCAGCGAATTCGGCTTGGTCGAATTGACAAGGCAGCGCATGCGTGGCTCGCTTCGCAGCGCTAACTTCGCATCGTGCCCGACCTGCGAGGGCAAGGGCCTGCTGCAGCGCCCGGAGTCGGTGGCGGCTGACGCAGTGCGCGATCTTGCGGGCCTCCTTCATCACGATTCGGTCAGCAGGGTCGAGTTCGTCGTCTCGCCGCCCGTCGCTGGCGTGCTGCTCTCGGGCAAACGGCACATGCTCAGCAGACTTGAACTGCGCACAGGCAAGCGGATTGACGTGCGTGTGAGCGATACGATTGATGTCGATCGGGTGATCTTCTACGCCTACGACGAACAAGGCGCTGACGTCGAGATCGACAGACTCGCCAAACCCACGCCGCCAACCATCCTTGAAGCTTGGTCGGAGCATCCCAAGCCTGGCGCCGACTGGACGCGTGATCCAGCCCAAGAGGCCGCGGAAGAGGCTGCGGCGCGGTTGAGTGAGCAGGAGGAGGCAATCGCGTCGGAACAAACCGAAGATCCGCTTGCCACCGCCATGCTTCTTGATGAAGAGGATGCAACGCCGACGACCAATGAGGAGGACGTGTCAAGGCCAACGCCCAATCGGCGGCGCTCCGGTCGGCGAGGTGGACGCAGAGGTCGCGGGCGCGGCGCGCGAAGCGATCAGGCTGCGTCAGCGCCAGTGTCGGCGTCACCAATGTCGGCGCCAACGGCATCGGCTGGAGGCGACAATAGCGCTGCCCAACGAAGCCATGCCCCGGGCAATCCAAGCGGGAACACAAGCGATCAAGACAAGACAAATGGCGCTGAGAACACAGACGGAAAAAAACGCCGCCGGCGTCGAAGACGTCGAGGACGACGCCCGAGCCAGGACAGCAGTCAAGAACCCGTGCCTGTGACATCAACCGCACCGGATGGCGGTGATTCGGACTCCATACGCAACACGGCTCACGTCGCCAGCAACGCAGGGTCCACCACGAGCGGCGTTGATAGTGAATCCGCCACAGGCGCGCCGCGCAAGAAACGGCGGCGGCGGCGATCGCGCAAGCAGAAAGCGGGTGAGCAGCAGAGCGAGCAGCCGCCAGCGATGACCGCTTCAGCTACGAACGACAGCGCCCCGAAAGACGTACATGACAACGCCCAGCGCGGTGGACATGAGGGCGCGCCCAATTCTGCCAAAGCAGCGACAGAATCCAACGTCGCGCAGAGCGATGATGCGACCAAGAAAAAGACCAGTCGATCTCGACCAACTGCGCGCAAGAAGAAACGCTCCACAAAGAAAAGACCGCCGCTGGCCGCTGCAACGCCCCCAAGTGACACGAGCCACGATGGCGATGCGCCAAAGGACATCGCCAAGCCCGCAACAGCCCAATCCACCACTTCGCCGAAAAAGAAGAATACACGCCGAAAAACCACATCCCAGGCCCGAAAAAAGAAGATCACAGCGAAGACCACCAAGACGACAATTCGAAAGCAGGAACCGCTGGCGCCAGTGGCAAAGGCGGATTCCACCGAATAAGGCGATACGCCGATGCACCGACTAGGCTTGGCCAGGAAACACGCCCGAAGCGCCGAAACACTCCATGCAGCACCAGACACGCCAACCCGAGCACATCCCACGCCACGGAACAAAGCGCGTGATCCTGCTTGGTTCGACAGGGTCAATCGGCGCCCAGACCGAAGCCGTCGTCGCCCATCTTGCGCAGCTCGCAGCGCTGCGAAGTGAAGCCCCACCATTGGAAATAGTCGGTCTCGCGTCAGGCTCCAATGCGGGGGCCCTTGTCGATCAGGCGCGCAGATTGGGCGTGCGCAACATCGCCATGGTTCGTGACGAAGCAGGTGAAGCCGCTGCTGCAGCCCGCGCATCGGGATTCACACTTCGTGTCGGGACGGACGCAGCGGCACAGCTCGTGCGCGACGTAGATGCGGATCTTATCGTCTGCGCAGTTGTCGGCGTCGCGGGTCTTGCGCCCACGATCGCTGCGATCGACAAAGGCGTCGATGTCGCCACCGCCAACAAGGAGACCCTGGTCGCTGCGGGGGAAATTGTCGTCAAGCGCGCGCGAAGCGCAGGCGCGGCCCTGCTGCCAGTCGACAGCGAACACGCAGGCGTGTGGCAATGTCTCCCGGGTCGGCCCGCGCCGCCTCTGACGCTGGACGCCTCGGTGCGCAGGGTCATTCTCACAGCGTCAGGTGGACCATTTCGAAACACCCCTGGTGATGTCGTCTATAACGCAACGCCTGAGCAGGCGCTCAACCACCCCACATGGAGCATGGGCGCCAAGGTCACGATTGACTGCGCCTCACTCACCAACAAAGGGCTCGAGTTGATCGAGGCTCACTGGCTCTTTGGCATCGGGACGGATCGGCTCGATGTGCTGGTGCACCCACAATCAGTCGTGCACGCCTTCGTCGAATTCGCGGACGGCGCCTTCACCGCCCAGCTAGGCGCGCCGGACATGCGCTGTCCCATTCAGCATGCGCTCCTGTGGCCAGCCATCGACGATGGCGCCAGCGCCAAGCTTGATGTGCAATCGCTTGGCGCGCTGTCGTTTGAGCCGCCTGATTATGACCGATTCCCAGCGCTCAGAACGGCGCTGCGCGTCATCGACATGGGCGGCGCCTCTGGCGCAATCTTCAACGCAGCCAACGAACGCGCTGTCGAAGCGTTTCTCAAAGGCGCCATTCCCTTTGGAAGAATTCCAGAGCTTGCAGTGGGCGCGCTTGACGCCATTGTTGGCGACCGCAGGCAGCCACCGCTACGAGATATCAACGACGCGCTGGAGGCCGACGTGCAGGCCCGTCGATTTGTCGAGCAGGAGATGGCGCAAACGGGCCATCACCCACGATCGCTGTCGCGTGTCCGCGCGCGACAAGCGGCTCGGAGTGAATCATGATTGACGCAATCGCAAACATCTGGCCGTTGCTCGTGGCGATACTCGGATTTGGCGCGCTCATCTTCCTGCACGAGCTTGGCCATTTTCTCACAGCCAGGTGGGCGGGCGTGCGCGTCCACCAGTTTGCGCTGGGCTTTGGCCCCGCCATTGCTTCCTACCGTAAAGGCATGGGTTTTCACAAAGGATCCTCGGGGGCCGAGTATGCGAAACTTCTCGAAACAAAAGGCAAAGGAGGCGAGCCAGGCAGGCTCGACACCCGCCATGTTCCAGGTGTGAGCGCAACGGAATATCGCATCAACTGGCTTCCCTTTGGCGGATACGTCAAGATGCTCGGGCAGGAAGACCTCGACCCCACAGCGACTTCCAACCTTTCCGATAGCTATACAGGCGTGCCCATCTGGAAGCGCATGATCATTGTGAGCGGCGGCATTCTGGTGAACCTGATGGTCGCTGCGGTTCTGTTCATCAGCGTGTTCATGGCGGGGCTTCCAGCAGCGGCGCCCGTCATCGGCGCTGTCGCGCCCGCCGACAACGCGGACACATCAATACAAACTCAGGGCAAGACTGGAACCAACAGCGCCGCATTGCCAGGCCTGGCCAAGGATGACAACACCACACTCATGCCAGGCGATCGAATCCTGCGCGTGGGCCAGTCACGCATCCGGTCATTCAACGATGTCATCGTCGCTGTCGCGATGGCTAAAGCGAGCCAGCCCCTCGACATCAAGGTCGAGCGGGCGGGCGCCTCGACGCCTGTCACTGTGCATGTGACGCCAAGAAAGAATGAGCAGACAAGCCTGCTCGACATCGCATCGGCGCCTGCACTGACAACGACGATCATCGCGCCCACTTCGTCGGAGAACAAGCAACTGCTAGCGCAAACGCTCGCGCGCGCCGGGCTTGCAGGGGTCACTCCCGGCGCCAGCCTTATTGAGGCTGATGGTGAGCGCATTAGCGGCCTGTGGCGACTCAACCAAATCATTCGCGCCAGCGGAGGCAAGCCGATTCCCGTAACGGTTGCAGATCCAATCGCCCACGAGCGCGAGCAGCGTGAACTCCTGCCTCAGTCTGAAATGCAGGTCGCGATTGTCACCCGGGGAGAAGACGAGACGCCCATTGGCGTTCGCCATCTCCTGGGCCTGACACCCGCTGTGCGCGTCGCAGCGACGACGCCGAGAGCCGAGAACTTCGGCTTACGCACGGGCGATATCTTCGCGGGCGTCGATGGCGTCGCATGGCCCGATCGGGCGACGCTTCTTGCCCGGGTGCGCAGCAAGGCAGGATAGGCGATTACACTTACGGTTTTACGGGATGATGCGCTGGTTGACATTGAAGCGCGCGTCAAGCGCGACGGCGCCATCGGATTCTTCCTGGGAGACACATTATTTTCGTCGGCGCGCATCACAACGCCAACCCCCGCTGCGCCACGGCGCGCACAGGTGACGCGAGAGGACGGCTCTGCCTTTCCCGCTGCAGCGCTCATGCTCCCGCCCGGCTCCATCATCACGCGCGTTGGCGACACCAGCGTCGCCAACTTCGCCGACATTCGAGCGGCGTTCCTTGAAGCGACCGCACAGGCCTTTGCAAAGGGCGCGAGCGCCGAACTTCCCATCAGCATGACGCTCCCGATCGCCAGCGCAGCCGATGCGTCTGTCAGTGCTCAGCTCAAACTCTCTGCAAGCGACATTCGCGATCTCCATAGTTTGACATGGGTCAACCCGCTTTCCTTCGCTTCATTTGACCCAATGATGACGCTGCTTCGCGCGCATTCGCCATTTGAAGCGGTCGCGATGGGTGTTTCCGAGACTCGACGGGTCATTCTGATGACGTATCTCACGCTCGTTCGCCTCGTGCAAGGCAGCGTGGAGGTGAAGAGCCTCAAGGGCCCAGTGGGCATTGCGGACATCGGCACGCAGGTTGCGAGGACAGGCCTCATTCAACTGCTCTTTTTCCTCGCAGTCATCAGCGCCAATCTCGCGGTCGTCAACTTCCTACCATTGCCCATCGTCGATGGCGGGCTCTTCCTCATGCTGTTGTACGAGCAGATCCGCGGCAAGCCTGTGCCTGTCGCTGCGCAAAGCGCCCTGACGCTTGTCGGCATCGGACTCATCGGGGCGCTATTTCTCGTCGTCACGTTCAACGACGTCATGTCGCTGCTGCACTGACCACTTGCGCTGCAATTGCAACGCGCAAACGCGGACAAACGCCTTTAGACGTGGATCTTCTTGGGCTCATTCAGATTCTGCTCGTCGGTCTGGGAAGCGCCGCTGCGATTCTGACGCTGTGGACGTACAGGCAGGTTCGACGACCCAAACGCTGGACGTACGCCACAGCGGTCGCCCGGAACGAACCGGGCGACCCAAGCGAACTCGACGCGCCTCGCCAGTTTGTCACGTGGTCATTTCGCGACCCAGCGTCGCGCGCTGCGCTCCCCGTGTGGGATATTGCTGGGGACGCGCCCGATGGCCCGGTGGCGATTCTCACACCAGGCTGGAGTGAGTCGAGTGTGTCTGCGCTCAGCAGGGTGGGCGCAATAGCGCCGATGTGTTCGCGCGTCGTTGTGTGGGATCCGCCAGGTGAAGGTGAGGCGGCTGGGTCGTGCTCAATGGGCGCGCGTGAGCCTGTTGCGCTAGCGGCGCTCGTCGAGCGGATCGTTGCCGACGCGCCCGAGGCGCGCATCGCGCACTTCGGCTGGTCGATGGGCGCGGGCATCTCGATCGCCGCCGCCGCTGGCGCTCGCGCCTCACAGCACACGCTATGCGTGATTGCGGAGGCGCCCTTTCGCAGTCCGTTTACGCCTGTAAAAAATGTCGCCATACAATGGGGACTTCCCCACTGGCCCAATGTGCCGGTTGCGGTGGGGCTTCTTGGATTGCGCCTCGGCCAGGGGGCGCGATGGCGCAACTACGACCGCGCTGCGTGGGCTCGGCGCCTGTCGTGCCCGCTGCTCGTCATGCACGGCGACGCTGACGACATCTGCCCGCACGCGGATGGCGCCGACATTGCAAACGCCGCCCGGCGCGGGCTGCTGCTGACGATTGCGGGCGCCGGGCACGCAAACATCTGGACCGAGCCCGCGTTTGCAAAACAAGCAACGGCTGCTGTGCGCGATTTTCTTCGAGCATCCGCGCTGCAGTCAAGCAAAGTCGTGGTCGCTCAGGGATAATCCTGTCTCGTCGGCCGAAGCGTCACGTCGTTGACGTGCACATGCGCTGGCTGAGACACAACAAACGCAACCACACGCGAAACATCAGAAGGATCCAGCACGGGCTCAAACTTCGTGAAAAACTGCTGCGCCCACTCAGGGGAATACCCAGCGACTTGCTGAAACTCGCTCTTGACGATGCCCGGCGCGATGAGCGTGACGCGCACGCCCCTGGGCCCCAGCTCGCGCCGAGCTCCCTCAGCTATAGCGCCCACCGCAAATTTTGTCGAGCCATACATGGAGGAAAATGGGGAAATATGCTTGCCCACGTTGGATCCCAGAATGACGATGTCGCGCGCCCGGGCGAGCGGTTCATCTTGTGGCGTCTGCGCGACAAGATGCTCTGACGCAGCCCGCACCAGCAGTGCCACGCCAAGGACATTGGTCCGTACCATGTCCTCCCACTGCGAATCGTCGGACGTGCACACGCTGCCCGCAAGGCCGCGACCCGCGTTGGCGACGACAATGTCCGCGTCTGCGCCAAAGCGCTCCCTTGCGGCGCCAAACATCGCGCCCACGACCGCTCTGTCTGCGCAGTCGCCAACGACCGCCGTCGCTTCACCACCTGATTCTGCGATCGAAGCGACAAGCGCGTCGAGCCGATCGCCACGCCGAGCGTTGACGACAACGCGGGTTCCCATGGAGGCAAGATCGCGAGCAATCGCTTCACCAATGCCCGCGCTCGCCCCTGTGACGATTGCGATCCGCCCCTGCAATGCGGCTGAGGTCATCCCGGTCTCCTTAGTCTTCTTCGTCGCGTCGTGGGTCGCGCGAGCACTGCACGCATCGTACCGCCAGCGGCGCCTGCCGATTGACCGATACACTCGCGATATGGAGACAATCGGTCCCATGCGCCGAGTGGCGTTCATGAACCAGAAGGGCGGCGTGGGCAAAACCACGACCGCTGTCAACCTGGCTGCGTCGCTGGCGCGGGCGGGCGTTTCGACGCTGCTCGTCGATCTTGATCCACAGGCACATGCGACGCTGCACTTGGGCATCGACCCAGAGACTGTCGAATCTTCCGTCTACGACGCGCTGCTTGACACCGATGCTGCGAACGACGTCGTGACAAAGGTGCGCGAGAATCTCTGGCTGGCGCCGTCCGAAGTCGATCTTGCAGGGGTTGAAATCGAACTTGCAGACAAGCCCGGCAGGCAGGGACGGTTGGCAGCGTGCCTTGCAGCGCTCGAGCAGCCGTTTGACGTGATGCTCGTCGATTGTCCACCCTCCCTTGGGTTGCTCACCCTCAACGCGATGGCCGCGGTGGAGTCGGTCGTCGTGCCCATGCAGGCGCATTTTCTCGCCCTGCAGGGGTTCAGCAAACTGCTTGAGACGATCCGATTGATGAGCGCGCAGGCCAATCCCGCGCTCGACTTGCTTGGCGTGACACTCTGCATGCACGATGAAAACACCAACCTCGCAAAGGAAGTCGTCGCGGATCTTGAATCATTCTTCCAGCAGGCGCGCGCATCCTCTGTCCCCTGGCGACATGCACGGGTGCTCCGCCCTGCGGTGCGCAGGAACATCAAACTCGCGGAAGCGCCGAGTTTTGGCAAGACGATCTTTGAATATGCACCGACAAGTGCGGGCGCCGCTGATTACCACGCGCTTGGCGGCGCATTTCGCAGCGCCCTGACCGCAACCTTGCTACCGCCACCAAGAGAAACACCAGAGACACCTCGGGTCGTCGTGCCTGGCGCATCGGCGCAGCAAGACTCCAGACCAGCGACTGCTGAGGCGGGCGCATGAAGGATCGGTCTGATGGTCATGCTGCAATGGCGTCGTCGCTGCTGCATCCCGGGCCGCGCATGCGCAAAGCGGCATTTTTCATGTATGCAGCATTGCTCGCCACGGCGACGCACTGGCCCGATGTGACACTGCCCGGACCCGACGCGCTGCACCCGGACAAAATTGTGCACATACTCGCATTTGGCCTGTGGACGGCGCTCCTGATCGCATCAGATCTCGTGGGAAACTGGCGGCGTCTACGAACGCTTGCGTGGGCAGCGCTGGCGCTCGTCATCATTGCGATTGTCGACGAATCGACGCAGGGGATTCCCGTCCTCCACCGTGACGTCAGCAAATGGGACGTCGTCGCTAACCTGCTTGGCGGGTCCACAGCAATCGCTGGCGCGTGGTTTCTCGGACGACGGATTCCCGATCGAAAAGAAATCACTCCGGATTGCTGATTTCCACTTGACGCCAGTCCCATCGTGTGGTATTTGTTGTAGTGCAAACAGGGATTCCAGCGCGGTGGGCGCACACCCACTCGCTGACAACATCGAGGAGAGCGGCCCCTTATCGTTGGCGGTAGTCTTGCGCCAATGGTGACGTGGCGTTCTACGCAACTGCGGAGGCGTCAGTTTATGAGTATGTTTTTCAGACCAGTGCATTGCAATGCTGCGGGTCTCGCCCTTGCCGTTGTCGGCGTTGTGGGCCTGCCCGTATCGCTTGCCAGCGCACAAGTGACCGTTGTCGCGTCCACAGCGAACCCAGGCTCAACAGCACCGAGCGAACTTTCCCAGGATTTCTTAGGTAGTGCGCGCATCCTCGCACAGGCGTTCACAATCACGGAAGCGACAAGCGTCACGCGCGTTGAGCTACACGGCTCATCCAAGAGTCAAACCAGCAACATCAACTTCTTCATCACCGACCAGATTGGCGCGGGCGCCGCTACTGCGAATATTCTCTTCAACCAGATGCGCTCCGTCACGAAGGCGGGGGGCATTGACTGGTGGTCCTTCGACATTTCGCCCACCGGGAATCCCGCCCAAGGCCTCATGCTCAGTCCGGGTGAATACTTTGCGGTAATCACCGTGAACTCCTTTCCCGGTTTCGCGTGGAGCCAGGTTTCGCGCACTGGCTCGACCAATATCGGCGACCGAGGCGTCGCAAGCACTCCATCGGGAACCGATTGGGTCAACGCAGGATATTCCTTCTTCACCGGTCCTTCTGACAATGTTCTGGGTATCCGTGTTTCCGGTGAAACAGCCAGCGGCACACCCCCACCACCCCCACCACCCCCGCCACCACCGCCACCAGACGTCCCGGCGCCAGGCGCATCACTTGTGTTCCTTCTTACGGGCGGCGCCTTGGCAGGCCAACGCAGGCGGCGCTGAACGCAATTCAGATCAGGTAGCTGGATTACATGAATACATGGCAAGGCGCGCATTGCGCATCCTTGTCTCCCCCTGCACTCCCCCCTCTCCCTCTTGCGACATCTTGCATCACGGCTCGATGTCGGCGTGGAGGATGGCGAGTTTGGCCATGACCCAGCGTCGGATTCTGAAGAGGGACCGTGCCCAGGGATGGGGGCGAGCCGCCGCCGAGCATCGTCAGCCAGCCGAACGATCGCTCGATGGCCGTTCGCAATCGCGCCACTTGTTTACGTTTATTTCCATATTCTCCCAGGAGCGA
>Ga0114931_10003379_pt1 | contig 20236 bp, 13 predicted proteins | sample 2SBtaG_FD_89579 | JGI IMG/M metagenome (GOLD analysis project Ga0114931, IMG submission 89579) | Deep subsurface microbial communities from Kolumbo volcano to uncover new lineages of life (NeLLi) - 2SBTROV14_V59a metaG | ecosystem: Environmental > Aquatic > Marine > Volcanic | place: Kolumbo...
AGATCTCTGATTCCGAGAAGCTGCCCCGTGCGCTATGTATGAGACCAAGGACATGGTACGCTTCGGCCACGCTGAGGGTGTCTCCGATCAGCTTGAACATTTTCAGGGCTTTGTCCGCGCTTGCCTTGGCTTCCGCCAGTTTCTCATACTGCGCATAGGTTTTTCCCATGTTGAGGTAAACCAAACCGTGCAAATGTTTGTCCTCCAGCTTTTCAGCGAGCTGCAGACACCGTGCGAATATGTCAATAGACTGTTCCCACTGTTTTTTGTCGGCGTATGTCATAGCGATATTGTGGTAGACGCGCGCTTGGTTTTTTTCGTCTACCTTTAAGACATAAGTTTTGAGCGCTTTTTCATAGTTTTCCAGAGCGAGGTCATATTCATGTCTCACGTAGGCGATGATACCGAGGTTGAGCAAGGCATGGGCTCTGGTATGTTCGTCCTCGTCTTCTTTGCTTAGTTCGATAGCCCGCCTCAAACTTTTCAACGCTTGTTCGAATTGACCTCTGGTACGATAAATGATCCCAAGCGTATTGTGCAGCCTGCTGGCGACTTTTGGAACATCATTTTTTTCGACCAGCTTGATGCAACGCTTGTAGGTTTTGAGCCCGGTGTCTGCATCGCCCGTCTTGACTTGTAGCCGTCCCATCCGCTCCAGGGCATCCACCTGTCCCTCGACATCCTGCCTTTTCTTACTCAAATCCAGCATGAGTTTGTAGGCGTCCAGACTTTCCGACCAGCGGCCGGTTTCTTCGTAGCAGCGACCTAGCTTCAGATAGAGGTTTAGATTCAGGATGGACTCATCTTCGGATAGCCCACTGTTTTCGACTGAATCAAGGTAGTCTACAATAAAGGCCGTCGCTTCGTGGTATGCGGCCAGCTTAAAGGCGCGCAAAGCGGCCTGGTATAGTAACGGGACAGCCTTAGCGTGTTCCCCTGCCTTGCGCAGGTGCTGTGCCACATCGCCAACCTGAACGCCAAACTCTCCTTGACACTCCTTTTCTACCTCTTCGACGACCATAAGATGATATTCTCGCCGCAAAGCCCGTGGGATTTCGTTGTAAAGCAAATCACGTAGCATCGGATGTTCGAAGCGAAAACCGCGCTCCGTACTGACGAGTATTTGCAGCTCGGTTTCGACGCGCTGAAGAACTCTGAGAAGCTTGATACGGGTCGTACCCAACAGGGGCACAACCTGCGAAGGGTCAAAGCGCGTCCCCACGACAGAGGCAACCTGCAGGATTTCCCTCTCCTCTTCATTCAGCGCGTTGAGGCGTCTCAGGAACACATCCTTGACGACTGTTGGAACGGCCAGCTCCTGTGTATCTTGTTTATTGTACCACGAGCCGTCTTTTTCGAATATGGTGCCATTCTCAATGAGGAGCTTCAGAGTCTCTCGTGTGAAAAGAGGGTTACCGTGGGTCTCCTTGTAGAGCAATTCGTAAAACTCTTCGTTGAAGAGGCACGGAGATAGGGCTTTGTCTACTAGCCGGTCACAGTTTTCACGATTCAGTCGACTGAGAGCAACTTGTTCGCAGTGGCCTTCCCGGCGCAACCGGGCCAGCATGTCGACGATCATGGTTGGCTTGCCATCTTGTTGCAGGTCGTAGCGCTCCGTCCGCGTGATACCGACAAGCACGATCCGGTTATTTTTAACATGGTGTGAGAGGTAATGGAAAAGTTTTACGCTCGCTTCGTCGGCCCAATGCAAATCATCGACCATCACCACACAGGGCGTGATTTGCGAAAGCATATCCAAAAGTTGATGGATTGTTTCGAATAGCTGGGTCTTGTCTGACTTACTTTTCTCGACGGCCTCAGAAAGAGAGAGAACGAAATCTCCATCGAAAACGCCCTCACAGTGAGTGAGCAAAGGCACTTCTTTCCTGATTCGCTGATCGATTTGGACTCTCTCTTCTGCAGAAGCGTATTTGTTATCTCGATCGAAAAAGGCCCGCAGGGCATCCAGGTATGGCTGATAGGGGCTAAATCCGTCCTGATACAAGCATGCACCGTAAAGGACCCAAGCGCCATTTAATTCCGCATAATTTCGCAACCGATTTGCAAGAGTGGTTTTACCAACGCCCGCTTCGCCGCTCAAGATAACTGTGTGTCCCTGTCCGTTCATTGCACCGGCCAAAAGGTTGACCATTCGCTTAAAGTCCTCATCCCGCGCGACAAACGCCGGGCGCAGCACGTCTGCGTCGTCGGATGGGTCGAAAGGCAGGGCCAGGCTGGCAGCGTCAGAGGAAACCGTCGAGACCGCCCCGTCAGAGGTGACGCTTTGCAACGCATTCATGAAGTCTTCCGCACCTTGCCATCGGTCTTCTTTGCCCTTATGAATCGCCTTGAGAACAATTCTGTCGATTTCGCGTGAGACGCTCTTGTCGTAGTGCGACGGCGGCAGGGGCTCCTCATTTAGCACTTTGTAGAGAATGGCTACCGGATTATCGCCTAGAAAGGGCAGCCGTCTGGTCAGCAATTGGTACAGGATGATGCCGGTTGAATAGAGGTCACACCGTTGATCGACGGCATCGCCCAACATTTGCTCAGGCGGCATGTATTCAACGGTGCCCAGGATGTCCCCCGCTGCCGTCAGACCCTCTTTGGCCATGACTTTGGCGATACCAAAGTCGAGAATTTTGGCCACCTGTTCATGCGTTACCAGAACGTTGTCAGGTTTGATGTCTCGATGAATGAGACCAATTTGATGGGCGGATGCCAGTCCGTGCAAGATTTGAGATGCCATCTTGACCGCGTATTGCGCGTCGTAGGGTTCATCGTTTTCTATAATGGCTTTGAGGGACTGACCTGGGACGTATTCCATAACGATGTAACGCCCCATTTTGACTTTGCCAACCTCGAACACCGTCACAATATTGGGATTGGACAGGCTCGCGACAGCGCGGGCTTCCTGCAGAAATCGTTTGTCGGTTTTTTCATCGTCCCAGAGATGACGATGCATTATCTTGATCGCGACTTCGCGTTCAAGAACAGAATCAAATGCTTTGTACACTTCACCCATTCCACCACTGCCCAGCAATTCAAGGATATTATAGTGCTTTATTTTTTTCATTGCGTGCAGGCGAGAGGGAGGATGGTGATACTTACTTCACCCGCTTGAAGCCACTGGTTCCTGCCGATGGGAGAAGCGGCCTTCCATGACTCGCTTACTTCTTCTCATAGTTTGTGTCGCCCGGGCTACCACACCATTACTGCTGTACAACTGCCCCACCATTATCGACATTTATGTTGTTTATCTTAAGCTCAACCTGGAATTGGCAAACAGCCAAATGGGAGCCGAAAAACCGCTGGCCGCCAATCTGGCGGTTGGTGCCGTTGTCTAGGCCGTTAATCTTTTCCTAAGCGTTGCGACACCGATGAGCACGAACAGGACAAGTAGGGCTGCCATAGCAGCGGGCCAGGAGTAGAATCGAGATACGCTGCGAAGTGGAATTGGCTTTTGACTACCGAGAAGGACAAAGGGGGCCCAATAAAAGGGATCTTTCTGAGACGATGGCGATGTATGGAGAAAGTCGAGCTTAGCCTGGCGCAACGCGGCATTTTGCCGCATCCCCGCTTGCAGATTCTCGTAGAACTTAATCATGATGTCGGACGTTGAACGGTCGTCCACATTCCAGAGACTGACCAATAGGCTTGGTGTGCCTGCATATTGAAAAGCTCTCGAAATCCCTACGACACCCTCGCCTCTCCGCAAATTGCCAAGCCCGGTATTGCAAGCGCTTAACACCACGAGGTCAGCATTCAAGTCCAGATTGAAAACTTCATACGTTTGCAGACTGCCATCCTCCGCGGTTGCCTTGTCCCTGGCGAGGGCGACTCTTGAGTACAGGGGCTGGTTGTCGTCCGCCAGGAAATGCGTGGCCAGATGCACGATTCGGTACTCACCGGCATGCCGCTTCACTTCGCCTTCTGTCGCCTCCTCACCCGTCAAAATAAGATTGTTAGGTGACCTGATGGTTGTTCCGATAGCCTCGACTTCGATTCTGGAATTGGGCAGCCTGCGTAAGAGCGGGTCTGCGGGCAACATGTCGGGAGACTTGGAGGCCAGCACCGACCGGCTCACCGAGCCGGCCGCTCTTTCGAAAGCCGGATCTCCCAGGGCAAAAATATCTTTCGATGGCATTATAGGCTTCTCGAGATCAGGCCGTAACAAGCTGGCGGATGATGCATACGAGATAGCGTGTTTCTCCAGGAAAAACTCAGCGTGGTCAAAATCGTAACGATGCGTTACCTTGCTCATGTCCACTACCAGCATTTCAAATGGAACATAGAAAAGCAGATCGTCCGGGACAATGATCAGTTCCACGGCTTTCTCGATATGCTTGGCCACTGGGGCCACCAGGGCCGTGTAGAGGTCGTGAAGTGGCTCGACAGAAAAATCCGCTAGCGCTGCGTTAAAAATGGTGCCGTCGGGACGTTCACTGGTTCCGTTGTTTCGAAAAATGGGACTCAGTTTCTTGAGCATTTCCGCAATATCTGCTCTGGTAACCCCCAAGGTAAGGTACTTTAGGCTGTTCCGAGAAATAACAAACACACTCAAACCGGTGGGAGACATGACATATTCCAACAGCATCTGCTCATTTCGCAGGATTTCATGTTGCACCTGGCCTGCCTCCAGGATGTCAGCTGAACTCAACTCGACGTAAGCACGCTGATCTTTTTTGAGCGCCCCAATCATGCCGGCTCGTTGCAACTCCAGTGTGGTAATGCTCTGGTCCAGGGCAAATGTTCTACTCGAATCTCTGTCAGGTTTGGCAAGCTCTAAAGAGAGCTGGCGGTGCATGCTTTCGAGTTTTTCAGAAAAGTCTTCCAGCGAGGTTCGCACCGAATCGGGCAGGGAAGCGTTGAAAAGCTGCCGTGCGGACGAGACAATCTCGAGCAGCGACTTGGCCTTGTACTTTTCCGCAAAAGAAAATGACTCTGCGACTGCGCCAGCCTCACCGAGCAGTTTCACGATAGATGGATAGGCTTCATACTTGTCTTCAAGGAAATTGTTGCGCAGCGATTCGATGTCGAGAGTCTGACGCACTGAGTCGTACATAGCGATGGCTCTTGCATAGTGGCGAATCGCCGCCTCATTGTTTCCTTGCTTTTGGTAACAGGAGGCGAGTCCGGCCTCGCTCTCCCAAATGATTTGCATGTCCTGTGCGTCGATCCCGATTTGGTGCGCCCTTTCAAGATAGCCAATCGCGGCTGCGGGCCTGCCTAAATCCTGGCTCAACGTGCCAAGATTCCGCAGAACGAATCCTTGCTGCGCTTTATCATCGATATCCCGTGCGAGCTCGAGGGCCCTTTTCAGGTAAAAGGAGGCCGTGTCATAGTTTCTGCGCTGCTGATAAATTTCGGCCATATTGGATGAGGCCACGCTTTCTTCATATTTGTATCTGCCGGCCGCGCTTTTGCTGACTACCCGCGTGTAGTAATCCAGGGCTGTGTCGTAGTCACCCTCATCCTTGAGAACGTTGCCCAAATTCGTCAAGGCCTGGATTTCCCACTCGGTGGCACCTGTCTTTCGTGCAAATTCCAGTGCCCTGCTGAAGTATTGGCGTGCTTTCGGAAAGTTGGCGGTCAGGGCATAGACGGTGGCCATGTTGTTCAGACAAAGGCCCTCTCTCCTCTTTGCGCCGATTTCCTTCGCACGCAGCAAAGCATCGTTGAAATATTGCAGCGCCTGGAAGTAGTCACCCAGATAATAGTAAGCGTTCCCTTGCATCATTGTGGCGTAGGTTAGCATTTCACGGTCGTCGATGCGTGTGGCCAATTGAGTCAGTTGAGCGCACCGAGAAAGCACGTCTTCGTGCCTGTTTGTCGAAAAGTAGATGGATATTTGTGAATGATAGGCCAGGATGAAATCGGGGTCTAATTTGAGAACATCCTGCAGAGCGGAGAGTCCCTTCTCCCATTCGTATGTTCGAATGTAAGTGCGGGCCAAACCGTAGTAAGCACATGGATTCTTAGGCTGTTCTTGAATGAGGGTCTTGAAGAAGGTCTTCGCCCCATCCAGATCTTTCTTTGCGCGGTAGACTTCTGGCAGACCACCCCGGAAGCTAAATGCGTCTGCATAGGTTGGCTCCAGCGCAATGCAGCGTTTGAGTCTTCGCATGGCCGCGTCCAGGTTGCCTTGTTCAAGCTCAAACCGGGCGAGGGCATAGTTGGCGTAGGGGCTGCTCGCCGTCGTCCCGAGCCTGAATTCGAAATAACGGCGGCCGTCTTCTATCCTGTCCAGGAAAATATATGTCTCAGCTAATCTTCGGTAGGCGTCGGCAAAGATGGGATTTGATTCAATGACGCGCTGTAGTTCGCCGATGCCTTCCTCGTACCGATCCTGCCCAATTTGACGCAGGGCCAGGTGATACCGCTGAGCGACAGCGTCTGCTGTTTGCGCCGTGAGACTTGGCACGGCGAGGGTGATGACTAGCGCAATCACAGGGACCTTCAACTTCAAGAAGTAGCTCTCCCAAGGTTTTGCAGTTGCTCGCTTGATGGGACTATATCAATAATACCCAGAAAATAAAAAAAATGCGTGAAGTGTAAAGCGAATTCCCGTTGCCACTAAGGGAGAAAGTGGAGGGACCAGTGGAACGGGCCTGTCGTGGGAGCCGAACTTACTGCAATTCTTGTAGTAGCTTTTCGGCCGAGTTCGCTCTCCGCCCTTTAAGGGCAAGTGTTTTGAGAAGACTTTCTCGTGCGAGGTCGGCTTGTTCCCGCAGCAAGTGGGCATTCGCGAGATACCAGTAACTGTTCTCTTTGATTTGGACGTTTTCAGTGCTTTCAGCCGCCTGCGCCAGATGGGAGATTGCTTTGTCCAGTGAGGTTACATCAATTCTGACGAATCGGCCCAGAAAATCGCGCCGGGCCTTCTTCAGGTAGGCCATTCCCAAAACAGATTCACCAAAGGCACGGTTGGTTTTTCCTCCAGATTCAGGGCCAAGGTAGGTCTCAAGGGCGACGATGGCATCGTCGAATCGGTCTTCATTGAAAGCGGCGAGGCCATCCTCTAAGTCCGCCTGTCCCTGGCCGCGGGTCGCGAAATGCTGCTCCTCAAATTGCACCTGAACCATATCGGAGTAGGGATTGTCACTGCGGAGGAAAGGACCATACCAGACAACCAGCGTGAGTACAGCCAGGGTACCGGCAATAGCCGGGTAGAGTCTGGGCAGCGGCACATTAAGGATCGTATCGAGGCTGCGTTTCATCCTTTGCATGAAGCTGGTAACGTAGTCTGTCTGCGGTTGCGTTTGGGTGATTTCTGCCAGCACTGTCTCCTGCAGATGATTTGACAACTCTTTATACTCATGCCTCAATCCACCTACCGTTTTCTGGCAAGCAATGCATTCGCTGAGATGGGCTTCTATCGTCTTTATGTCGTGTGCATTCAGTTCCCGGCCATCGAAGTCGGGCGTTTCCGGATCCTCCAGGTAGACCACATAACGTGTGAGGAGGTCATGTGCCAGGTGTGTGGCCGGCTTGATGGCTGTCAGAGTCGAAAGGATCAGCCCGAAATCCTGCAACCTATCTGCACATGCTTTACAATCCCTGACATGGCAGGCCACCTCTTCTCGCTCTTCCGGCCGAAGATCTTCCAGCACAACTATTTTTTCTTCGATATCCCGACAGTCCATGAGTTTTTTCCCCATTCTTTCCTTTGTTCTGATAGCCTCATAGATAACGTCGTTATTCACGCGAAAAAAGTCACACATAATAGTATGGACCGTAAGAATTCCAGGCTGCGCTTGACCTGCATCTTGACTCCGCTAACGGAAAGATTCATTTCCTTGGCAATTTCCTCGTAATTGAATCCCTGCGATTTCAGTACCATTATTTCACGCGATCTCGGCGATAGCTGTTTCATAGCGCCTTCGAGATCTAATGTGCTGACCAATCTGGCAGCAGATTCTGTGTCCTGCGCCTCAGGCTGCGAACGGGGTTGGGCACCATCCTCCATTATATTATCATGGAGGCTCACGACGTCTTCCTGGGTGCGGTACTTTTGTCTGAAGTGATCCTGCAAGACATGAAAGGCGACTTTGCAGGCAAATCCCTTCAGTTTGCTGGGCTCCTTAACGTTCTCAATGTTGTGTAAGAATCTGACAAAGGTTTCCTGGCAAAGATCATCAATCAAGGCTTTGTCGCGGAATTTTCGTTGAAAGACTTCCCGGATAACGCCTTGCAATTCTTTGCAAAGATGTTGCAGCGCTGCTTTGTCACCGCGTTGAGACCGCAGGAAGAGTTGCGCCAGATTGTTCGGGTCAGCCTTGTTCATGACTCGTGTTTCGTTTGGTTATTGCCGCTTGAGCGTCAGGTAGGGAATACTCATTATAATCATCCTGGCGTTTGTTTCCAACAGATACGGACCAGAAAATTGCTTGACTACAGCGCCTTGCTGAAAAAAGAAGGCCGTGCGAAATCTTTAGAAAAGGGAATGGTTTGTCCTTTTGGGTGACCTTCTTATGAACGTTCAAACCCAATTCCGTTATTCCTGATCTTTTTTGTGACCTTTTGCAAGCCTGTTACGACGTTATTGATAGAACATGAATGATTCAACATCAAACCCGGATCTAAATCGGAGGTCTCAAATGAAAAAGCTCATCGTAACTGCCGGACTCTCTGCTCTGCTGGTCGCTTCAGTTTCTGCTCAATCCACCTCCGTGGAAAAGGCAGTTCGCTTCCGCGCCAACGTTTCAATCACAGGGACGAACGTTGCGACATCAACAAACGCCATCCCGACGACCCAACCCGGTACTGACGTCGTTGTCGTCAACCTGAATTCATCCGCTCAGGTGCAAGAACTTGGTGCCCGTACCGCAGATGGTTGGGGTGAAAGCGCAGCTCAGGTACAAGAACTTGGTGCCCGCACCGCAGATGGCTGGGGTGAAAACGCAGCCCAGGTACAAGAACTTGGTGCCCGTACCGCTGATGGCTGGGGTGAAAACGCAGCCCAGGTGCAAGAACTTGGTGCCCGTACCGCTGATGGTTGGGGAGAAAACGCAGCTCAGGTGCAAGAACTTGGTGCCCGTACCGCAGATGGTTGGGGCGAAAGCGCAGCTCAGGTACAAGAACTTGGTGCCCGCACCGCAGATGGCTGGGGTGAGTAGTTGATTAGGCTCTTTTCTTCACCTTCCTAAAAGACTTGCCATTTCGATAGGTTAGTCCTAAATTAAGCCCCCAACATGAAGTTGGGGGCTTTTTGGGATCTAACCCCTGCGCTCACATGTTCTCCTGCCAAATGACGAATCGAATTGTACTTTTTATTTTCGGTCTTGGATTCCTGTTTGGAATTGCAAGAGCAGGCACAGAATGGCAACAAGAGGAAAGTAAGAATTTTGTCGTCATCTTTCGTTCCGGGCAAGTCACAATGGTGCCGTACATTCTTCATTCCGCTGAAGCAGCTTTGACACGTCTGTCATCTATATTCCACTATATTCCCAGCGAAAAAATCATCATCAGAACCTCTGATTTTAGCGATTACGGTTCGGCTGGCGCGACCACACTCCCGCACAATTTTATCCGGCTTGAGATCGAACCTCTCGAGCTAGGATACGAGAACCTTCCCTTTGATGAACGTATCAAATGGCTTATATCGCATGAGTTGGTACATGTGGTCGTCAACGACCTGGCTTCAGGCACCGAGGCGGTCAGTCGTAGCCTGTTTTCGAAAGTTCCGCCGGAACCGGAACAGCCCCTCTCCATCTTTTACAGTTTATTGACGAACTCCAGCCGCTACACCCCCCGCTGGCATCAGGAGGGCATCGCGGTCTTCATGGAAACCTGGCTCAACGGCGGATACGGCCGTTTACTTGGTAATTTTGACGAGATGTATTTTCGGTCTTATGTCCTGGAGAGCCGCAGATTCCCCACCTCAAATGAACTGGATGGTGAGATGAGTAAGACGTCGTTCTTGCTGGACATGGCGCAATATCTGTACGGCACGCGATTTCTATCTTACTTAGCTGAAACGTATGGAACCCGTAAATTGGTCTATTGGTACCGCGCCCGCTCAGGGACGTTTTTGGGCAGTTTCAAATCGACTTTTGAAGCTATTTTCGGCGTAGATTTCGCTCGTGCCTGGAAAAATTTTGTGACTTCGGAAAGAGATTTTCAACGGGGAAATATAGAGCGTCTTACTCAGGTTCCGCGCTCTCCCATCTTTAGGCTGCAATCGCAAGCGCTAGGGTGGGTGACGCAGCCTTATGTGGACAGAAGCGACGGCAGTATCCTTTTCGGCTATCACAGAGCCCACCATTTGACATCGATAGAACGATATAGTTTGAAGAATAATCGTTTTCAGAGTGTCGGAAACCTGCCGGCTCCGAGCCTTATTCAGGTCGCTTCCACAGCTTATGCGCAAACCACATCATCCTTTTTTTTCACAACAAAGAACAATCAATTGTATCGTGACATCTGGATGTTGGACATTCGCACGCGGCACAAGCGCAAGTTATTTCCCAATTCGCGTATCGGGAACCTGGCGGTGTCACCCAGCAACGGTGAGCTTTGGGGCGTCAGGCACGTCGCCGGTAAGATTTCGCTGGTTTACTCGCCTGCACCTTATCAGGAAGTCATCTTCGTCGCACAGTTCGAGCTCGGTGACATTCTGCAACATCTGGCAGTCAGTCCCTCCGGCAAATACCTGGCTGCGACTTTGCATCAGGCCAGCGGCCGGCAAGCCGTGATCGTCGCTGATATTGACGTCCTGAAACATGACGGCAAGCTTTCATTTAAGGTTATCTCCGAGGAAGGGTCGCCTGAATTCCCATCCTGGAGCGCCGATGAAAAATATTTGTACTGGAACGCTTTCACCAATGGTGTCTCCAACGTCTACCGGGTAGAGCGAGAGAACGCCAGCATAGAGGCCATTTCTCACACGCTGCGCGGCTTGTTTCGTCCGGTTGCGATTAGCCCTGAACATGTTTTCGCTTTCGAATTTAGTACGGATGGTTTCATCCCCGTTATCATTCCCAATAAGGCGGTTCGCCGTTTGCCAGCCGTTGCGTACAAAGGGCAGCGCGTTGCAGATAGAGATCCTGGCGTGACAAGGTGGGCATTGAAAGGCCTGGATGGAATCGGGCTGTCAGAGAGCAATGGCGTTGCTGCCAGGAAGTATAGTGGTCTGTCATCCCTCAAGATCCAGTCATTTTTCCCCATCGTGAGCGGCTTCAAGAACCAGCAGGTCATAGGCATCTACGCCCATCTGGGCGACCCTCTCAACACGCACGATCTCGTCGTTGAAACAGGATATTCACCTTTTTCGATCGATGCCGGAGCCCCGCGGGATCATTTGAAAGCAACTTACAAGTACAAACGAAAATTCACGCTTGGGGTCGAACACAACGCATCGAGCTTTTACGATTTGGTCAACGACCGCAAATCGGGTTTGATCGGTACCATTTGGTCCGCAGAACAGACAAAGTACTGGCGTTTCGAGAATCCAAACAAGATCAAGCAGACGTCAAGCCTGCTTTACTACACCGGCATCCAATCGATCAATGATAACCTGGTCAAGGTAACCTTTGATGATTTTGTCATGGCGAAGACAGCCATCAATGTGAAAGCAGTGAGGCGCGCCATCGGCAGTGTGGACAGCGAATTCGGGAACGATTTAACCTTCACGCTGACTGGCTTTGGCGTGAACCTATCAGACGTGCAAACGGTTGGTGGAGGGCATGTCGAATGGAGCCATTTCTTGACCTGGGCCTGGCCGCATAACGTCTTGCATTTCAAGCTGACCTCAGGATATCGTTACACCAAATCAGCGCTGGCTATCGGCAAGTTTTACCTGGGAGGATTTGGCAACCGGGGCCTGGACCATGAATCCGCCAAGCAGTTTCGCAATGCCTTTCGCTTCCCCGGGGTCCCCATTTATAGTTTACCAACCAGTCGATTTACTAAGATGATGGTCGAGCATAATTTGCCGCCAGCCCGGTTTTCCCACATCGGCATTGGGCCACATCGTTTGAGCCACGTTGATGCATCGTGGTATTCGCAAGCCCTGCTCAAGAACGGACCGGGAGCAAACGCATGGGTCGATTTGGGGGCGCAAATAAATTTCGTTTTTCAACACTGGGGTAATTTAGAGACGACTTTCTCAGCGGGGTTTGCAAACGCATGGAACAAGACCAGTTCTATGCAGGAATGGTTTTTTTCCTTGAAGCTACTCAGAAACTAAACTCGCTGATCTTTCATTCGCCTTAGCCTACAATCTCCGATTTACCCTCGTGCAGCCATTCCTCAATTTTGGCAAGCAGCTCGCGTTGCCGCACGGGCTTCGTGATGTAATCGTCCATCTCATTTTGAAAGCATTTTTCACGGAAGCCTTTGACGGCGTGCGCGGTCAGAGCTACAATCGGTGTTCTGGAAAGGTTGGCGCGTTTTTCAAAAACTCTAATCTCGCAGGTGGCTTCGAAACCGTTCATGACGGGCATCTGCAAATCCATCAGAATAAGGTCATACCGGGATTTTTCAACGGCCCGGACGGCTTCCTGGCCATTTGTCGCTGCATCGAAACGATAGCCCGCCCGTTCGATCACATTGCGCACCAACATCAAGTTGGTTTCGTTATCGTCCACGATTAGAATTTTCTTGCGTGCCTGGTCCTTTGGCGCATGGTTGGCCTGTTCTGCTATCTTCGACTCCCCTGCGCCTAATGCTGCGCGCAAGGCACTCTGCAATTCGGTTTGCCGAACGGGTTTCTTGAGCAACCGGGTCACTTTGAGTTGTTCTAGTTTTGAACGGCTCATTTCAAGCCCTGAGGACAGCATGACGATTGGGATATCTCTCAATGCCGGGTTTTGCCGGATCAAGGTCGCTGTCTCAATCCCACTCATTTCGGGCATGCGATCATCCAGAATGATGATATCGATTACATTTTGCGGCGACTTGAGGAGAAACAAGGCTTCCTTGCCGCTTGCCGCTTCCAGAACCTGCAGCCCCCAGGACCAGAGCGCCTTTTCGATAATGAACCGGTTGGTCTTGTTGTCGTCCACAACCAGCGTTCGCATATCTTTGAGGTCCAACGGCTGTTCCACGTCACGAACGATTTGTCCTGCCCCAACCTTGAGAGGAATAGTGAATTGGAACTTGCTGCCATGTCCTAGCTCACTTTCTACTTTGATCTCACCCTGCATGAGGTTGACGAGAGAACGACAAATGCTCAGGCCCAGACCCGTACCACCGAATTGTCTACTTGTGCTGCTGTCAGCCTGTGTAAACTTGTCAAATATCTTGGCAAGATTTTCTTGCTTGATGCCGATACCTGTGTCCGAAACGCTAAAGCGGATCAGGACCTGGTCGTCTCTTGCTTCTTTGATCGCCAATTCAGATTCATCGCTCACCAGCTCAACTCGTACAACCACCTCGCCCTGGTCGGTGAACTTGATAGCATTCCCCATGAGGTTGACTAACACTTGCTGCAGTCGTTTCGGATCACCCTTGACCCAGGTGTTTAGTTGCGGATCGACAAAGCACAGTATCTCAATGTCTTTGTCCGCTGCCCGCACGCTGAGCATCTGAGTGACAGATTCGACCGCCTCGTTCAAGTCGAAATCAACTTCTTCCAATTCTACCTGACCTGCTTCGATCTTAGAGAAATCAAGAATGTCGTTGATCAGCGTCAGAAGCGATTCGGAGGAGTTCTTGACAATATTCAGGTATTCCTTCTGCTGAGGATTGAGACCCGTTTCCAGCACCAGGTCCGTCATCCCAATAATGGCATTCATGGGGGTGCGGATCTCATGACTCATATTGGCCAGAAATTCACTTTTCGAACGATTTGCCGATTCGGCATTCTCTTTCGCATTTTGGATGCTTCTTGTTGCGAGGTCGTGCCTCAATGCATAGCGCATGGACCGTTCCAGAGCAGCCGAATCGATCTGCCCTTTGACAAGATAGTCTGCCGCGCCAACTTGCATGGCCTGCAGATCGAGTTCACGGTCATTTTGCCCGGTGAGAAAAATAATGGGACCCAAGCATCCTTTTGCTTTGGCCTCCTTAACGAGTTCGACTCCCGTGAATTCTCCAAGGTTGTAGTCCACGAGATAGAGCGTGTGATCATTTGCTACCATTTTGGCCAGGCCAGACTCGTAGGTAGCAACCCATTCCAGGTCGAAGGACCAGGACGTTATGTCCTCCAGATAGTCTTTAGTTATCTGATAGTCGTCTTCATCGTCCTCCACCAGGAGGATTCGCACATCCTGCATCAGTTTGTCGTCATCCATTGGCGAGGCGCCTTTCGCTTGTCTCGTTCATTTCTGAGTCATCGACACGGGGCTGTTCTTGCTGCACTGTCCTTTGAGGGGTCGCCAATGAGACAGTGAACTTTGCTCCTTTACCCGGACACCCCTGAGCAACAATGCTACCGCCGTGAGTCTCCGCAATTTTCTTGCAAACCGCGAGGCCGACTCCCGTACCCTCATACTCCTGTTTGCCGTGCAGCCTTTGAAAAACGCCGAAAATACGTTCCGCCTGTTTATCATCGAACCCAATCCCGTTGTCTTCGACGACGATGTGCACGCGAGGCGGTTTGGCTCGATCCGACATCTGTTTTGACGGTCCAGGAGGAGCGGATTGCAGACCATAAATCTTCACCAGAGGTGGTCTGTTCTTGACATGAAATTTAAGGGCGTTGCCGATCAGGTTTTGAAAGAGTTGACGCATTTGCAGCGGATCTGCCCAGAGGACCGGTAGATTCCCAATTTCAATACGAGCCCTCACCTCCTCAATGCGCACCTCAAGGTCCGAGAGAACCTCCTTGACGAGGGCCTCCAGATTGATGCGTGTGAAAGGCTGCGTTTTGGTGGTCACCCTCGAATAGGCCAAGAGATCCGATATCAACGTTTGCATCCGTGCTGATGCGTTCTGCATGCGTGCAATATAATCTCGTCCATTGACACCAAGGCGGTCGCCGTATTTCGACATCAGGCGGTCGCCAAACGTGCGTACTTTTCGCAGCGGTTCCTGCAGATCATGAGATGCCACATGGGCAAAATCTTCCAGTTCCCGGTTGCTTTTTTTGAGTTTGACTGCATAGAGTTGAAGCTTTTGTTCCGCTCTAATTCTGTCCGAAATATCCGTAATCAACCCCTCGATGGCCACCAGACCCTTTTCATAGGAATACACACCCCGACCTTTTTCCCACACCCATTTTGTTTGGCCGGATTTGGTTCTGAGGCGATAAATATTTTGGAAATGCTGATTCTTTTTAATGGCCGTTGCAATTTCAATTGAAACCTTGGCCTTATCTTCGGGATGTACAAGTTTGCTGAAAGCGACCTGTTTGTTGTGGGCTAATTCTGAAGGCCTGAAGCCGGTCAACTGGTAGGCACCATCGCTGACGAATGCCATTTCCCAATGCTTGTCACCGTAACTCCTGTACGCCATCCCCGGCAAATTGCTGAGGAGAGTTGCTAATTTTCTCTGGCTTTCGGCGAGAGCTACCTTAGCTTTTTTACCTTCGTCGACTTCGCTTTCCAGCTCTCGCGTGCGCTGCCTGACCTTATCCTCAATCGTCGCATTTGTTTCTTGCAGCGCCAGCTCCTGTGTTTCCAATTGCGACACGAGCGCTGTCATATGCGTGATGAGCGTGCCTATCTCATCGTTGCCACCATAAGCACCCATCGTGACGTCATAATTCTTATCCCGCAGCGCCCGCCCGGCCGCATCGGCCAGGGTGATGATCGGCCTGGCAATCACGTCTCTGGTTCGGGTTGCAACGACATTGGATAGGAATAAACATGACAGGGCTGTGACGCAGAGAAACAAGAGTCGGTTCAGAAACGGCGCCAGCACAAACGCTGTGTTTAGTTCGAGAAAAAGCACGCCGGTGTGACCTTCCTCAGGACTGACCGTCCGGAATAGGCCGACATGTCCGTCGACCCATTGCAAACCGTCGCGCTGCAGCGGGGGGAATGTAAACTCATTGCCGACGTAGCCTGTGTAGTCTGGAAAATGCTGCGCAAGGATGCGGCCATCCGGCGCGTAGAGACAGGCGGCAGCTACCTTTTCACGGTCACGGATGCCGTCGAAAATAGCATCCGGCATATTTTGCCATTGCAGTAAGATGGCTCGCTCCAAAGTAGGGGTCAGTTTGTCAGCTGCCCTTTTCAAAGCGGAATCAGTGGTATCGTACAGCGCGTATGTTTCGTACAGGCTTATGGCAACCACCGCCGCAAGGAGAGCCATGCCCGACGCAAGGTTCGAAATGCGGGAGAGCTTTTTTGCCAGTGGCGCGTTCCTGAGCATGCGTGATGGCAAGTCTTTATCTGTTATCATTGGTTTTCGATTTCTCATCGCCTGCTAAAATCAAATGGTCATCAAAGCGGGCGGCCTCTATGGTTTATCCCAACGCAATACTCGGTTCGATACCATATTCTTTCAGGCATTTCATCGTTACGGATAGAATATCCATCTTGTTGAGCGGTTTGAACAGGTATGAATAGGCGCCTTGCTGCAGCGCTTCCCTGACGATATTGCCGTCGCTGTAGGCTGAAATCATAACAACCCGCGCCGTCGGCCGGATTTTCTTAATCTCGATGAGAGCCTCCAGACCGTTCAATTCAGGCATCATGACGTCAACAAACGCCAAGTCAATCCTATGATTTTGCGCTTCAGTAACGGCTTCTCGGCCATTCACTGCGAAATAAACCTGATAAGGAGCTTTGTTCAAGATCACTCTGAAATAGTTTAGAATGTCGGGATCGTCGTCTGCAACAAGCGTCGCTATTCGCCGCATCTCCATCAAACTCTAAGCCTCACTGGTTAATGGTCTTATCACGCAACTTTAGATCATCGTCGAAAATGTCCCCCGTATCATCTTGCAGAATGATGGGCGTGATAAAGACGATCAGTTGCGTTTTCGTTTTCGTTGATTTGCTATTTTTGAAGAGATACCCCAGGAGCGGTATATCTCCAAGCACGGGTACCTTGGACTCGGCATGTACCTGAGAATCCCGGATCAAACCTCCGATGACAAGGGTCTGGCCATTTCGGATCTTGACATTTGTGGAAGCATTTCTGGTGGAGATAATGGGCGTGCCGTCCGGTGTAAAGCCGTTGGCAAAATCTGCCTTGGGGGATACCTTCATCATGATATATTCTGAATCCACGATGTGTGGCTTTACCACTAGCTGCACCGTAGCATCTTTAAATTCAGTGGAAGTCACTCCGAATTCGTTTAACTTTCGGAAGGGAATCTGATCGCCAACTTCGATAACAGATTCTTGGTTGTCCATGGTTACGAGTCGCGGCCGCGAAAGCAAATTTAGGTTATTTGTTTCCCCCAGGGCATGGAGAACAGCTTCCACATCCGAATTTAAGATTCCCACTCCGAGACCGCTACTCGTGGGAAAGGGAAAACTGTTGTCAACGTTCGATGAGGTGGAGGTTTCGCCACTCGTATTGCCCGACGCCTGTAAGCTGAAGTCGGTGCCAACCTGACCATCTACGGACCCGATGTTTGCCGTCTTCCAGAGCCACTCTATGCCAAATTCGTTGTTGTCAGTGGTCGAAATCTCGACGATTTCTGCCTGGATGTAGACTTGTTGCGTCGGCCGGTCCAACTCCACAATCAGCTTTTCCATGCTGGCAATAATATCAGGGCTCTCCTTGATGATGAGCGTATTTGTCCTTTCGTCCGACATAATTGCACCAAACTCGGACCCAACCATACTCTTGAGGACTTCTGCCAAGTCTTTTGCATAGGCGTATTTGCACCTGATTTCTTTAACAATGGTTTGCTTGCCAATTTTACTGGCCGTCGCAACGAAGTAAACGTTGCCTTCCATCTCGCGGAAGCTGAGCGCGTTCGATTCAAGTATCGCATTGAAGGCATCGGCTGCTGTAATATTGTCAAGCGACATGTCCAATTTGACCGGAGCAACCTGAGCATCGACCAGCAGATTTTTCCCAAGTTTTGCCGTCAACAACCGCAGGGCACTTCTTAGGGAGACCCCTTCCAGGTTGAGTGAAATGATTTCCTGGCCAGGTCCCTGCGCTTTGGTTATCACAGGCTGCGATAACCAGAAGAATGTGGTTAACATCACGACTATCGTTTTGATCATTTCACTGTTCTCATCTTCAGGGTCGTTTCTTTTTCGGTAGTCTCAGGGTGTAGGTTTCGCCTCTTTTTTGCAAGCTAACGTCTTCTCTCCCTATTCTAAGCACTTTGAAACCGGAGACCATGTCGCTACCATGGACTACCTTGTTATTGATAAGCGCTGCCGGGGAGGTGTCGTCCCACAGGATGCCGCCGAGTTTGAGTGATTTCAGAGAGGCGCCCGGCTGTGGGCCGTCGGCTGTGCGCGGCAGTGACCCCTGGTTCGATCCTCTGCCCGGCATCGAGAAAGGATTGCGCAAGTTGGTAACATTCCTAGCTTGAAAAGCAGAGCTGTCGATTCCCATATACTGTTTTGGGTCTTTGAATTCGCTAAAAAGCTTCAAATAAACATCGGTGTCTTGGTCTCCCAACGCCGATTGGATGTTGTTAACATCGGATTGAATTAGATGCTGTAATGGGAACATGCCCACTAGCAGGGCGCACAAGGCAACGAGAAGTCCCGCAAGTACGATTTGTTTTCGGTCAAATCTCTTCATGCGTGGCCCTCGCGACCATTGTCAGGAATTCGAATGTACCGCCGACCCTATCATCGTCAACCCGCCGAATCTCAAATTCATTAAGCAGCAGTGGTTTGTCAAAGTCCGGCACCCGATCCAAGAACGTTAGCACTTGTTGAAACGAACCCCTGTAAGTAATGACAATGCCAATCGGGGCAAGCCCTTCTTTCTTCGGACCATTGGCGTTTGACTTGATGTTGCTTACCATTGACAGGCCGGATTGCAGTGCCAACTCTTCGAGCTTTGAAACCAATAGCGGCAGCTCTTCTTCCCTGGGCGCCTGATCAAAGATCTCGCGGTTCTTCTTCTTGAGGAATTCAACCTGTTTGTGGAGGACGCCAGATATAGCATCCATATCAGTGAGCTCCATCTTGTCGTAAAATTTCTGGAGTCTTGATAGATCGCTTTGCAACGCCTTGACCCTTGCGGTACCGGGTTTAACGATGGCCTGATGCAGAACGACATTGGCAACCACCAGGGCCGTTAGTGCGAGCACGATCATCTTTGTGCCGATCTGATTCCTGAGCCTATAAAACCAATCCATGTTTCGCGATGCAGCTCCTACGTTAGAGTAGTGGGTTTGGCCAGGCGAATTCTATCGAGAAATTGTGAAAATATTTTTCCCCGATCTTGCCAACTTTCATCTTGCTGAGATCCAGCCGGCTCTTAGCTATTGTGAACGGCGCCATCTTTCGCAGTTTGTCGCGAAAGTTGCGAACTTGCTCCGGGTTTTCCTGGTTGAGGTCGATGAACGATCGACCCCTGATCACCATCGCTTTTGTTTCGGCCGCCTTTTTGTCAGTGTTGGCTGAATTGATCTTTTTGAGCGTCGAGAACTCTACTTGTTCTATCCAAAAATTGGCAGGGACCGCTTGTGCCAAGTCTTTCAGTCCTTCTGCAACGAAAGCCGCATCAACCGTGCGCGTTTTTAACTTGCTGAGCTTGTTCTTGTACCGGCTTCGTTGTTCATATAATGTAACCGCGCGCTGAAACCGTGGCGAAAGACTTTCAGTCTTGCTGTTTAGGAACAGGATCTGAGTCCGGTAGGAGTGTGCCAGACTCTGGTTGATAAGAACTTGCAGGACAACCGCAAGAAGTGAGACGAGCCAAAGCACGCCGTAAGCCATCTTCACTTTGCGCTGGAATCGACGGCTCATGACATCTTGCAACTGAGCCTCATTGAAATTAATTCTGATCACGAGTTAGTCTCCCCTCAGAACAGCGCCCAGGACCACTGGTAGCTGCAAGCCGGCGGCATCTGGATTTGCGGAAACATCATCTCTGCTCCTGCGGAATCGGCTGAGAGGATTCCAGATAGTCGTTGGAAAAGAGAGCACCTCTTCAGACGTTTCCACGAGGTAAGGGAGAGTCGCACTTCCCCCTGTCAGCAATACTTTGTTCATCGCAGCGACTCCCTGTTGAGTTTGGTAGTGCCGAACACATTTTCTAACATTTCCAAGAAGCTCCTGCGCGAAATCCCTGTACAGGCTGGAGAGTTTTGACTCCCGAAACTGCGAGCGTTCCGACCAGTTTCGTTGTTGCATCTTCTTCTTGAAAGCTTCGGCTTTGAAAAAAGGCATGCCTATCTGGTCCATAATGCCCGTCG
>Ga0114931_10003380_pt1 | contig 20235 bp, 20 predicted proteins | sample 2SBtaG_FD_89579 | JGI IMG/M metagenome (GOLD analysis project Ga0114931, IMG submission 89579) | Deep subsurface microbial communities from Kolumbo volcano to uncover new lineages of life (NeLLi) - 2SBTROV14_V59a metaG | ecosystem: Environmental > Aquatic > Marine > Volcanic | place: Kolumbo...
AGGTAGATGAACAACCACTTGGTGGCCGACGGACTGGTGCCGATGTCCGAGCCTTCGTAGCCGATGTAGAGCGCGGAAGCGTCCCAGCTGATGTACGCGTCGTAGCTGGACGTGGTGGTCGTGAACTTGTCCAACGTGGCGGAGAAGTCATCCGTCCCATCGATCGTGATCGTGTGCGTGTAGGCCGCGCCGGCGTCGGAACCGCCGCTGCCTGCCGTACCGCCGCTGCCCGCCGTGCCGCCGCTGCCCGCCGAACCGTCCATGCCAGCATCCGTGCCGGCACTTCCGCCGCTGCCCGCCGTGCCGCCCGCACCGGAGCTGCCCGCCGCACCACCCGTGCCGGCCGCACCGCCTCCGGCGTCGGTACCTGCCGTGCCGCCGGTCGAACCACCGCTGCCCGCCGTGCCGCCCGTCCCGGCGCTGGCCCCGCCACCGTCGTAGCCGCCGTACGCACCGACGCCGTGATGGGTGGTGGCGTCGCTTGCCGCGCAGTGCGTGGCGGCCAGGGCTAGAGCAAACAGGGAAGCGAAGATGACTGAAGGATAGCGGCGGAACATGCCGCGGAGCCTAGATCACACGCGGCCCGGGATCCACGCGCGGGGCGGGCCGGTCATGAGCCCGGCGTGACCTCGATCTCGAGCGCTGGTTGCGGCGCTTTCCGGGCCCGTCCGCGGGCGTGTCCAGGGAGCGGACGGCGTGCCCTGAGCCACGCCTCGTGCAGGGCCATCCCACCCAGCATGCTCACGACCAGCACCAGCACCGGACCGCCGGTAGCGATCGACACGAACGCGGGACCGGGGCAGTAGCCCGCGAGCCCCCAACCGACTCCGAACACTGCTGCGCCCACCAGGAGGCGCGCGTCGACGCGGTCGGACGAGGGCACAGCGAACGCCGGTGCCAGAAGCGGTGCTCGCCGGCGCCGGATCAGGCGGTAGGAGACCAGATGCACGGCGATAGCACCCACCATGACGAGGGCCAGGCTGGCGTCCCATCTTCCGGTGAAGTCGAGGAAACCGACGATCTTCGCCGGTTGGGTCATGCCGGCGATGCCGAGCCCCAGCGAGAACACGACGCCCGACAGGAACACGATGGCGTGACGGAGCTTCACAGCCGTCCTCCCAGCAGATGGACCACGATGAAGACCGACAGCGCGCCCGTCGCCATGAACGTCAGCGTCGCCACCAGCGAGCGGCGCGACAGGCGGCTCAGCCCGCACACGCCGTGGCCGCTGGTGCAGCCGCTTCCGAGACGGGCGCCAAAGCCCACCAGCAGCCCAGCCACAGCGAGCGCGCCAAACGAACGCTCGGTTCCCACGTGGAAAGACGCGGGACTCACGAGCATCAGCACGGCCCCGCCCGTGACCAGACCGGCGATGAAGAGCAACCGCCAGGACAGATCGCCCCGGACTGGTCGGAATAGCCCGCCGGCGACCCCGCTGATCCCCGCGACGCGACCCGTGAACAACATCAGCATGGACGCGGCGAGCCCGATGAGCGCGCCGCCGAGCAGCGAGAGGAACGGTGTGAAGTGGTACATGACCTATTCCCTACTATTCCGGTCGGAATAGGAGGATTATGATACCGATGGTACCTCCCCGCCAGCCTGTGACCGCAAGCTATTGATTCTACGCGACTTATGGCGCCTAGCTGGGTCGCTTGGCCCGGCCCACGCGCCTGCTCGCAAGCCGACGTCCAGCCTACGCCGGCATGCGGTCGAGCCGCGAGTCGATGATCTCCGCGGCACGGATCGCGAGCGCCATGATGGTCATCTGCGGATTGACGCCCAGCGAGGAGGGCACCGCGCTGCCGTCGGTGACGTAGAGGCCGGGCGTATCGTGCGCCTCGTGATCGGGGTCGACGTAGGATCGTTCCGGATCCGTGCCGAGGCGGCAGGTGCCGAGCGGATGGTAGGCGGTGACCTCGAAGTCCCCCGGGGACATCTTCATCCGGCGCATGCGCGCGAGATCCGCTTCGCTCAGGATCTCGTCGCAGCCCATGATCATCGGCAGCACGCGCTCGGCGCCCGCGCGCAGGAACACCTCGCTCAGGACCTCGAAACCGCGCTGCATGCGCGCGGTGTCGAGCCGGCTCAGGTTGTAGGTGATGAGCGGCAAACCGCCGGGGCCCGCGCGCACGGCGCCGCGGCCGGTATCCTGGATCATGAAGCCGAACTGGGCGACGTTCATGAAGCGATCCATCAGCTCCATGAAGCGCCGCCCGACCCACGCGACGCCCAGAGCGGTCACGTCGAGCGGAGTCGAACCGCCCTCGAACATCAATCCCTCGTCCGCGTACTGGTCGATGGCGTAGCTCTGCGGGATGCCGCGGGACATGTCGATGCTCTCGCCGAACAGTGCCATGACCTTGCCGGCGGGATGGATGGACAGGTTCTTGCCGAGCCAGCCGGACGAGGTGCACACGCCGCTCCGCGAGAGCAGGAGGGGCGTCATGAGCGCGCCACCGGCGACCACGACGGCCGAGGCGCGCACCACGAGACGCCGCCCGGACGAGAGCCGCGCGGTGACGCCCCGCGCGCGGCCACCGATCACGTCGATGCGCTGGACCCGCGCGCCGGTTATGAGCTGCGCGCCTCGCTTCAACGCTTCCGGCACGTAGCTCACGTCGGTGGAGCGCTTGGCGCCGGTGGGACAGCCGAAACAGCACACGCCCTGGCCGTCGCAGCCCGGCGCGTTACGGCGGAGCGGGTGATGCGACAGCTGCATCAGCTCTGCGCCGCGGGCGATCACGCGCGCGGGACCGCCGAGGTGCGCTGCCGGCGCTTCCTCGACGCCCAGCATGGTCTCGACCCGCTCGTAGTAGGGCGCCAGCGCTTCCCCGGACAGCATGCCCAGACCGTAGCGATCGGCCCAGCGCCGGAACGTGCGCTCCGGCGCGCGGTAGCACGTGCCGGAGTTGATGGTGGTGCTGCCACCGACGGTGCGCCCCGCCCACACCGGGGTCGAGATGTTGCCGAGCGCAACGGTGGTGCCACGCCCCAGGTACATCCGCCGGTACGCCACGCTCGCCCGCCCGGGGAATTCGTCGCGGCGATGGTACTCGCCCGCCTCGAGCATGAGCACCGCACGGCCGCGCTGCGCCAGCTCGAAGGCCGCTGCTGCGCCCCCGGCGCCCGTACCCACGACGACCACATCGCACTCCAGATCCAGATCCTCGTCGACATCACGGCCTGCCGTGACCTGCTGCATGAAGCGCTCGGGCTCGAGGTTCGTCGGCGGCTCGACGCCGTAGCCGCAGCCCACTTGGGCGAACAGGTCGGGGCAGTCGAAATGCGCGGCCTTCAGCGGCGTGACGATGCCGCGCAGGAGCCAGCGTACGTAGCGCGACGAATGGCGGCTCCACGCGTCGACCGCGGCCAGCCGGGCCCCGAACGGCAGGCGGCTCAGCGGACGGCCATAGCGCGGCACGGTCCAGCCCTCCGCAGCCCACAGGCCTGCACGCAGGGCCTTGAAGAAGTCTACTCCGGACGCCAGCGCGAAGCGCTCGAGCCTGTCGACGGTTTCCGGACCGCCGCCGGGCAGACCCGCGCCGGGCGGCATCACGGCCTCGGCCAGGGCCGCGGCAATCCGCCGCTCGCGCGCAGAAAAGCGCGCAGCGAGAGCAACATCCTGCGGTTCAACGCGCTCGTTCACGGGGGGGCAAAGCCACGATGCCAAGCCGGTGACCCGCGTCAAGCACAGAACTCCGGGCAGTGGTGATACGCTCCCCGCATGAGGCTCTCGCCCGCACTGTTGGGGGTGCTGCTGGGCGCCTGCGGCGCGCCCGCCACGTCACAGCCGCCCCCCGCCGCGCCGCCGCCGGCGACGCCCAGCTCCACGCCACTCACCGCCGTGGAGGGCGCCACCGTGTACGACGCAAAAGGCGCAGGCAGGACCTGCGCGCCGCCGCGGTCCGATTGCCCCCCGCCGCGCCCCGAGCCCGATTTCACCGACCGTTGCAGACTCGGCGGCTTCCAGATCCGGCGCTGCGGCTGTGCCGAGTACTGCTCGGGCGAGGTCGTGGCGAACAAGAAACACTACGACGCTTCCGGCGCCGAAAAGGACTGCGCGCCCGCGCAGAAGGACTGCACTCCACCCGAGACCAGCGCGGCTTTCCAGGACGCCTGCAACGATGGCGGTCACCATCTGGTCGTCTGCGGCTGCGAGTGGCTCTGCGATGGAGCGCTCAAGCACTGATCGCCCCTTGCGCGGCGTCGCAGAGGACCGCAGCATGGCGGCCATGCCGCTCATCAACGTGTTCACGTCCGCCGAGCCGCCGGCCCCTGAAGCCGCCGACTCCCTGCTCGAGGATCTGTCCGCGCGCCTCGCCCAGCATACAGGCAAGCCCGAGAGGTACGTCATGACGTGTCTCGTGCCGCGCACGCGCATGACGTTCGGAGGAAGCGACGAACCCACGTGCCTCGTCGAAGTCAAGAGCATCGGCCGCATGGAGCCCGAACGAACGGAGAAGATGAGCGCCGATTTCTGCGAACGGCTCTCCAAGGCGCTCGGCGTCGCGCCCGACCGCATCTACATCGACTTCACCGACGTATCGCCCCACCTCTGGGGCTGGAACGGCAGCACCTTCGGCTGAGCGCTACACGGGCAGGATGCCGCGCTTCTTCGCGGGGCGTTCGACGTGCTTGTAGGCGGCTAGCTCGAGGCCCCACGCGATAACGCGGCGCGTGTCGCGCGGGTCGATGATGTCGTCCACCAGACCCCAGCCACCGACCTTGTAGATGTCGATGTTCTTCTGGATCATGTCGACGATCGTCTTCTTCACCTCGGGATCCGGCTCCGCGCCGCCGAAGAGCTTGCGTCCGGCAATGCCGACCATGCCCTCGGCCCCCATCACGCTCACCTCGGCGCCCGGCCAGGCGACGATCAAGTCCGGCTCGTAGGCTCGCCCGCACATCACGTAGTAGCCCGCGCCGTACGCCTTGCGCACGATCACGGTGATCTTCGGCACCGTGGCCGCGCTGATGGCGTGCAGGAACTTCGCGCCATGGCGGATGATCCCCGCGTGCTCCACCTTGGAGCCGACCATGAACCCCGGCACATCCTCCAGAAAGAGCAGCGGCACGTTGAAAGCGTCGCAGATCTGGATGAACTTCGCCGCCTTGTCGCTCGAGTCGTTTTCCAGCACGGCGCCGAGCTGCTTCGGCTGGCTGGCGACGACCCCGACCGGCCGCCCGCCGACGCGAGCCAGGCACGTGATGATGCTGCGGCCGAATTTCGGCTTGATGTCGAGGTACTCGCCGTGGTCGACGACCGCCTCGATCAGCTTGTACATATCGAAGGCCTGCCGCGTGCTCTCCAGCAGTAGATCGAGCAGCGACTCCTCGCGGCGATCGATCGGGTCGTCCGAGGGGTGCACCGGCGGCGCCTCGTCGCAGTTCGAGGGCATGTACGACAAGTAGCGTTTGACCATCGCGATGCACTCGTGATCGTCCTTCGCCTCGGCATCGCCAACGCCGCTGGTCTTCGTGTGCACCTTCGAGCCGCCGAGCTCCTGCTCGTCGATCTCCTGCCCGGTCACCGCCTTGACCAACGGCGGGCCGCCGAGCGCCATCGAACCGATGTTCTTGACCATGGGCACGAAGTCGGCCAGCCCCGGGATGTACGCCGTCCCGGCCGCGCCCGGCCCGACCATCGCCGCCACCTGGGGCACGACGCCGCTCATGATGACCTGCTCGCGGAACAGGTGCCCAGTCCCGGCGAACGTCGAGATCATGTCGGCGTGATGCCCCGCGCCCGGGTCGATGCGCGCGCCAGCCGAGTCGATGAACCACACGATCGGCCAGCGCCCCTTGAGCGCCATCGAGCGCAGACGCGTCACCTTCTCTTCACCGGTCTGGCCGATGCTGCCGCCCTTGACCGTGAAATCGTAAGCGGCCGCGCACACCATGCGCCCGTCGACCTTGCCGAAGCCGCAGATCACGCCGTCGGCCGGTGTGTCGTCCTTCTCGCCGGCGGCGCCCATGGCGCGGCCGTGCAGGCCGACCTCGAACCACGCGCCATCGTCGTAGAACTCCGCCATGCGCTCGCGCGCGGTCAGCTTGCCGCGCGAGTGCTGCTTGTCGACCCGGGCCGGGCCGCCCATCCGCCGGATCTTCTCGCGCCGCGCCTCGAGATCCTTCACCAGCTCGCGCATGTCCATGCTCGTCCTCCGCAAATGGCGCGGTCTAGCGCCCGGTCCAGTTCGGCTGTCGCTTCTCCAGGAACGCCATCAGGCCTTCGCGCGCGTCATCGGTCGACAAACACTGGCCGAGCCGTTCACTCAACAGCGGCAGCTTCTCCTCGAAGCGGAGCTCCTCCGTGTCGCGGATAGCTTCGAGCCCGAGGCGCAGGGTGCTCGGGCTCTTCGACGCGATCATGTCGGTGTACGCCTTCACCGCCGTATCGAGCTCCTCCGGTGCGACCGCCTTGTTGACGAGACCCACGCGCGCGGCTTCTTCCGCCGTCAGCCTCTCGCCCGACAGCATCATCTCCATCAGACGCCGCCGCGGCATCACGCGCTCGAGCACCGCCATGATCATGAACGGGAACAGCCCGACGTTGACCTCCGGCGTGCCGAGCTTGGCCCCGGTCGAGACGACCGCGAACGTGCACGACGCCACCAAGCCGAGGCCCCCGCCCAGGGCGTGGCCGTTCACGCGGGCGACGACCGGCTTGTGTGCATGGAAGAGAGCGACGAGCAGATCCTTGTAGTCGCCCTTGAACGGCAGACGCTCCTCGCTGCCACCACCGGTCATCTGCGAGAAGTCCCCGCCGGCGCAGAAGGCCTTGCCCGCGCCGGTGACCACGATGCTCTTCACGCTCTCGGCCGCGCTTGCATCCTCGAGCGCATAGACCAGCTCGTTGGTCATCTGCGTCCCGATCGCGTTGCGGCGCTCGGGACGGTTGAGCGTGATCGTCGCCACGCCCTCGTCTTCCGCGACGAGGATCGTCTGGTACGGACGCTCCTGCATGGCTCAGCTCGCCGCCGGGAGGTTCAGGATCTGCCGTGCCTGCTCCACCGTAGCTGGCTTGCGCCCGGTGTCGCGGCACAGCCGCTCGGCGACCTCGACCATCTCACCGTTCGATTTCGCCATCTCGCCATTCGGCAGATAGAGGTGATCCTCGAGCCCCGTGCGGATGTTGCCGCCGAGCACGAGCGCCGTGGCCAGCATGCGCCAGTGGCAGTGCGAGATGCCAATGACTTCCCACTCCGAACCGGGCTGGGCCAGCTTGGACTGCAGCTGCAGCGACTCCACCGTGGGCGGGATGCCGCCGAGCACGTTGACGATGAACGAGTACTGCAGCGGCGGCTTGAGCACGCCCATGTCGACCAGCGGCCACACGCCGTTGGTGTGACCGGAGTCGAAGCACTCGAGCTCTGGCTTCACACCGGCCTCGTTCATGGCCGCGAGCAGCTTGATGATCTTCTCGTAGGTGTTCGGGAACACCATGTCGAAGACGAACTGCTTCCGGCTCCTGCTGTACTTGGAATAGTTCATCGTGCCCATGTTCAGGGCAGCGATCGCGGGCTTCGACTCGCGGATGTACGTGCACTGCTCGGACACGTCCTCCATGATGGTGCCCGTCGAGAAGTTCAGGATGATGGGGGAGCGCTTCTGCACCTCCTCCTTGATCTTCGCAAACACGGCCGGCGAGAACGTGGGGGAACCGTCGTCGTTGCGCGCGTGGATGTGCACGGCTGCGGCGCCGGCGTCGTAGGCGCGCTTCGCCTCTTCCCCGAGCTCGGCGGGCGTGTACGGGATGCCAGGACACTGTTTGCGGTTGGCGAGCACGCCGGTCAACGCGCAGGTAATAACGCAGAGATCCGGATCGCGATCGACTTTCTGGTCGGACATGGTGCTTCCCCTTCTTGCTGTCCGGCACGGGGCCGGATGGGCTTCAGGTTGGGATGTCGGGTGAGTCCTCGACGAGCTCGCTGACGCGATGTGCGAGCCGGGTGAGGATGCGCTTCAGGTCGGTCGCGTCCCGCGGAGGCAACTCCGCCAGCACGCGCCGGAATATCTGGACGGGTTCCACAGGGATCCCGGCCGCGAGCTCGCGGCCCTTGTCGGTCAGCTCGATGTTGACCACGCGCCGGTCCTCTTCCGAGCGTTTGCGCAGCACAAGCGCCTCGCGTTCCATGCGGTCGATGATGCCGGTGACGGTGCTGTTGCGCGCGCGGATGCGTTCCTACAGCTCGGAGAGCGACAGCTTGCCCACCGGCTCCAGCATTTTCACCACGGCGAGCTGGGGGCCGGTCAGCCCGTAGCGACCGGCGAGGTCCTTCGTGATGCGACGGGACTCCGTGTACAGGTAGACGATCGCCTCGACGATGGCGTCGAGGTCGGACTGCGCCATCGGGGCCGGCTCGGGCCGGGAGGAGGCGCTGCTGGTCATGCAATACTCCGCATAGAAACGTTTCGCGTGCGAAGTATTTGCCCTGACCGGGCGTGCCGGTCAAGCCCCAACGCTCGCAGTCAGCCTCGCGAATGATTCCAGCGGGTTAGTGAACCAGCGCCTGCACGCGCTCGACGAAGTCGACGAAGACCAGCCGCGGATTGCTGCGGTCCGCCGCGTGCTTCGGCGCGCGGCGCATGCGCACCGCGACCAGCCCGTCCCGAGGCAGCACGACAACAAACTGTCCGAGCGTCCCTTCCGAATAGCTGCCGACCGTGGGCCCGAGGTCGAAGTGCGCGTCGGGCAGCTCCTGCTTCCAGATGTTGCTGCGGAAGCGTTCGAGCTCCGGGTCGTCGTAGGCCTTCCGGAGCGCGTCCAGGAACGCGTGGGTGGAAGTGAACATCTTGTCGACGAGCGGCCGGGCGCGATCGATGAACGCCGCGTCCACGCCCGCCTTCTGCCAGCCGTCGAGGATGTCGTTCGTCACCGTGATGCGCGTCCACGCGGGCACCATCCACCACAGAAGCCCCAGCCGGCGGCTCGTCGGTTGAACCTTCGCCGGCTCGGCGGTCGCGCGACGGATCCACTTCGCACTCACCACGCGCTTTCCGTCGTACTCGCCCTCGAGCCGCACCAGCTCGCCGATCTTCGCCAGGTCGGGCGGCTCGAGGTGGAGCCCCGCCATGCCGTGTGGTTGGCCGGCGCGATCCTTCTGCCACCACCAGTGCGTGATGCCGAGCGGTTTGAAGATGACCTTGTCGACGTAGCGATCGGTGCGCACGCCGCTGGCCTTGCCGACAATACCGCTGACGAGGTTCGCTCCGCGATTGGAGTAGTGATACCAGGTGCCCGGCTTGTGCACGATCTTCGAGTGGAGCGTCATGTCGACGAAGCTCCGACTCCGGTAGATCGGCAGGGTCGAGCGCGCCCATTCGAGCCCCGAGCTGTGCGTGAGCAGATCGTAGAGCGTCACTGCCTCGTACGGCGGCTTCTTCCAGCGCGGGAAAAAGTCGTACACGGGTTCGTCGACGTGGAGCTTGCCGGCGTCGACTAGACAGCCGACAGCCAGCGCCAGCACCGACTTGGTGATGGACATGGACTGGATCGGCGCGTGGCTCTTCGAGAAGCGCCAGTCGCCGACCAGTTTGCCGTCCTTCAGGATCACCAGCTCGGCGCTGTCGCGCGCGCGCGCGTCGGCGACCAGCGCCTTCACGGCGCCGGGGTCCAGCGCTCGCGGAGCGGGCGCAGCTTCCACCGCTCCGGCCGCCTGCGCGTCAGCGGAGGCGGACGCATGGCCCGCATCGCGCGACGGCGCGGATGGCTCCGAGGCAGAAGCGGGCGCCGCCGGCGGGGATGCCGCCGTCGGACGCCTTCCGGCAACGTGCTGCTGGCGCGGCGCGCAGCGGGTGCACACACCCAGCACCAGTGCCGACACCAGTGCGGCGAGCCGGCGGCTGTCAGCGCCGGGGAGCACGATACAGCTTGAAACCCTTGCCGTCGTCGGCCGCGTAGTAGAGCGTGCAGAGGTCGGGCGACAGGCTCGGATCGGTCTGGTCCACGCCCTTCTGCACGAGCGAAGCGAGCGGCTCGCCCACCGCACCGAAGCCCGGACGACCGCTGTCGGAGTCCAGCTCGATGCGGAACAGGCCGCGCTTGCCGCTGTCGGCGGGATGACACCCCACTGCGAGTCGCGTCGCGCTGAACAGCATCAGCTTGCCGTCCGGCGTGACCCACGGCGTCGCGTCGTCGCCCGCGCGCGGGCAGGTGTGCTGAGGATCCACCCGGACGTTCAGGTCAATGGGCTGCGGGGCGCCCACTGGAGCCCAGGCGAACGAGACAAGCCGGCGCCCCGCGCCGCCGCGGTCGCTCATCCACCAGGCGCGGTGCACATCCGGCGCCACGGCAATGCTGTAGTCGTCGGCTCCGCTGGTGCCATTGAACGGCCCGGGCAGCCCGCCGGAAAGCTGGATGGAGCCAGGCCCCAGCTCCGTGGCGTACAGATCGCGCTCGCCCGTGGACGGTCCATTCGCCTTCACGCGGTCGTAGAGGAAATGTGAGGTTGTACCTGCCACGAAGTCGAACTCGACGGACAGAGGTCCACTCGCGGAGACGGTCGAATCGCTGACCCTGGCGCCGTAATCGCTATCGGGATTCACCGCGAACCAGATCTGGTGCCCCGTCGGTTTCATAGCGTTGTTGTCGGCCACGTACACCAGCGCGTCGCCGTTGGGACCGGCTGCGCGCGGAAAGCGCAGTCCCCCTGCCGGATTCTGGTTTATCGCGGTCAACGCCTCCGGTGGACCAAAAGACAGCTCCGACAGGTCGCCACAGCCGACACATTTCCCCGTGGCAATCTGGCAGTACTCGCCTCCGCCACAGGCCGGGCAGGAGACCCCGGCGTCGCTGCCTCCGGCGCCAGCGGCCCCCCCGGCCGCGCCGCCGCTGCCTGCTGCACCTGCTGCCGAGAAATCCGGGCTGCCACATGCGGAAGCCAGGAGCGCGACGCCCAGCAGCATCGTCGTGGCCATCGAATCGCGACGCTTCATCGTCCCGCTGACAGAATGGGCCAGCACCGCGCGCGGCGCAACAGCTGGGGCTACTTGGACGAGGGGCGCTTCCCCGCGGCGCCGCCGCTCTTCTTCTCGAGCTCCGCCAGATCCGCAAGATTCGCCTTGGCGCGGGGGTCGGTCGGATCGAGGGCCAGGGCCTTCTTGAAGGCGCGCTCGGCCTCGTCGTACTTCTTCTGGCGCGCGAGTGCGGTGCCGAGGTTGATCCAGGCGGAGCCGAGCTTCTTGTCCTTGGAGAGCGCCTTCTTCACCGTGGCGACCGCCAGGTCGAGCTTGCCGAGCTCTTGGTAGGCGTAGCCGAGGTTCGACAGGAAGGTGGCGCGGTCGGGCTCGAGCTGCAGCGCGCGCTTCAATTCAGGCAGGGCATGGTCGGCGCGGCCGTCGGCGAGGTACGCCGTGCCGAGATCTCCGTGCGCTCTCGCGTCGTCGGGCGCAAGCTCCACCGCGCGCTTGTAGGCTACGATGGCGTCCGCGACACGCCCGCGCATCATATACGCGGTGCCGAGGTTCGTGAGCCGATCGGGATTGTCGGGATCCAGCTGGGAGGCCGTGTGGAACTGCTGCAGCGCCTCCTTCGCCTTCCCCGTTGCGAGCAGCCCCACGGCGAGCGCCGAGTGCGCCTCCGCGTCGCGCGGCATCAGCTCCACGCCGTGCTGGAGCGATGCGAGCGCGTCCGGCGCGCGCCCCAGGATCAAGAGCACGCGCCCCCGCTGTACGTGCGCCGGACCGTAGTCCTTGTCGAGGCGCAGGGCCGCATCGAGCTGGCGCAGGATCGCTTCGATGCGCCGGTCCTTGGGCGCCGCGGCGTAGTCGGTCGCGACCCCCGATGCCTCGAGCGCAACGCGCGACAACCCGACGCGCGCCGCGGGATCCCTAGGCGCCAGAGCGCGGGCTTTGTCGTAGTGCGCCCGCGCGGCCTTCAGATCGTCTAGATTGAACGCCTTGTCGCCGGCGAGTAGCTCGCGGTCCTCCGCGCTTCCGGTACCGCGGGCGAGCCCACCGGACACGTTGCCTGGCTTCCGCTGGGGCGGGCTCGGCGCCGACGGCGCCGGCGTCGTCGCGTCCGTCGAGACGACGGGAGGGGCGCAGCCGCCGTCCGGACCTGGCGTTCCGCCAGGCGCGCAGGCGGGCGGCGCCGATGAACCGCCGGCGGAAGTTGCCGCGACCGGAAACGACGCCGGTGAAGGCGCGGGAGCGGGAGCCTCCGGCGGCGGGGAAGCTCTGCCCTGCCCCGTGCACCCCGACAAGAGCAGCGCACAGAGCGCGGCAACGAAGCGGCGCCGGCTCGGCTTCACTGCTCCACCGTGTGCTCCTTGCCGTCGAAGCGCAGGAGCACCTTCTTCCCCTCGAACAGCGTGGCGATGCACACCGGACGCTTCCACAACCGCACCAGCGCCTTCAGCGTCTCGCGCGCATAGTCGCCGCGCAGATCCACGCCGCGGTGGTCGTGCTTCAGCAGGAGCTCGCCGCGGTTCTCGTGATTGCCGTCCTCCACGTAGATGAACGGATTGCCGAAGTTCGTGAGCTGGAAGAGCAGCTTCTCTTTGATCTGCTGGAACTCGCGCGACATGATCTCGTAGCGTTCGTTCCGGTTCGACCAGCCGTAGGTAAAAAACCCGTGTTCGAGCGCGAACTCGGGCGTCAGGAACTCGTCGATGAACGTCACGTCGTTGTAGAGGGCGCGCACCTCGAAGATCTTCTCGCGTCCGAGTCCCAGGCGGAGATCCCAGTTCTTCTTCTCGTCGAGGTCGCTGCACTCTTCCCACTCGCGCCCGAACTGGCCCTTGTTCCAGCGCTCCTCGATGCTCCGGTAGAGCTCGACGCCCAGCTTGTAGGGGTTCATCCGCCCGCCGGCCGTGGACATCACGCCCGCGTTGTTCTCGGCGTAGTCGACGATCTCGCTCCAGTCGGCGACCTGCTCGGTCATGAGCTTGGAGTGCCAGTACGAGGCCCAGCCCTCGTTCATCACCTTCGTCTGCATCTGCGGAACGAAGTAGTAGGCCTCCTCGCGGATGATGGCGAGGATCGCCCGCTCCCAGCGTTCCAGCGGACCGTGGTCGAGCAGGAAACGCAGCACGTCCTGCTCGGCCTGCGCCGGGAAGCGCTTCGCCTGCTCGCGCTCCGCCTCGATCTTCTTCTTCTGCTCCTCGAGGTACTCCTCGGGATTGATGTAGTCGTCCATGTAGTCCTTCGCGCGCATGCGCGGGACCTCGATGGCACTCGGCTCCTCCTCGATCTCGACGTCGCGGCTGCGGCGGACGAAGCGCGACCACGGATCGATGAGGTTTTCCACCGAAAGACACACGTCGATGAACTCCTCGACCTTCGCGATGCCGTGCCGATCCACGATGCGACGCACCGCCGCGCCGTGGTTCGCCATCTTGTCGATCCACTTGCGGTTGGGCTCGTAGGCGCCCTCGCGCTGGCGCATCGGGTCGACGACGTGACCCGACGCATCCAGATCCGTCACCTTTAACGTGAAGTTGTTCTTGAAGAAGTCCACGTGTCCGTACACGTGGCACATCACAAGCTTCTGGTCCGTCAGGCTGTTCCCCTCGAGCAGGTAGGCGTACGAGGGGTTGTTGTTGATGACCATCTCGTAGATCTTCGAGAGGCCGTACTCGTAGCTCTTGCTCAGGCGCTCGTACTCCATACCGTAGCGCCAGTGAGGGTAGCGGTTCGGGAAGCCGCCGTAGGCCGCGATCTCGTTCATCTGGTCGTAGGCCAGCATCTCGAAGACGGTCGGGAAGAAGTCGAGCCCGTACTCGCGGGCGATCTTCTCGACCTTGTCCTGCTCGACCCGCAGGTATCTCGGGAGGCCCATGCGCGGCGCGAATGCCATTACTTACCCTTGCCGAGAAAATCCTTGATGCTGTTCACGATCGCGTCGCGGTCGCGGATCTCGCTCGTGATGACGCGTTCATCCTGGCCGAAGTGCTCGCGGAGATCCTTGATGAACTGCCCGGAGCCGTAGGGGCTCTCGACCTGGCCGTAGGCAAACATGTTCACGGCCGGCAGGATCTGCTGCTTGAGGAGCTCGATGCAGGACAGCGTGTCGTCCATCGACCAGTTGTCACCGTCCGAGAAGTGGAACGGATAGATATTCCACTCGCCCGCCGGGTAGTGCTGGTCGATGAGATCGGCCGCCAGTTTGTAGGCGCTGGAGATCATCGTGCCGCCCGACTCCCGCGTGCGGAAGAACGTCTCGCGATCCACTTCGCGGGCGACGGCGTCGTGGATGATGTAGCGGCTCTCCAGCCCCTTGTACTGGCGGCTCAGCCAGGTATCGATCCAGAAGCTCTCGATACGCACGATCTCTTTCTGCTCGTCGCCCATCGAACCGGACACGTCCATCATGTAGATGATGACGGCGTTGGCGACCGGCTCGAGGTCCTCCTTCCACGAGCGGAAGCGCTTGTCCTCGTGCTGGGGCACGATCAGTGGGCGCCCCGGGTCGTACACGCCGCTGGCGATGGCGCGGCGCAGCGCCTCCTTGTAGGTGCGCTTGAAATGCTTGAGCGACTCGGGCCCCACGCGGCGGATGCCGGTGTAGCGGTCCTTGGCGCTGATAATGCGGCTCTTGCCCTTGTTCTCGATGTCGGGCAGCTCCAGCTCTTCGCCGAGGATATCAGCCAGCTCGTCCAGCGTGATGTCGACTTCGAGCACGTGCTCGCCGGCGTCCTCCCCCGCCTGCCCGGCGCCTTCTTGATCTCCCTCTTCTCCACCGATGGGATCGCCGACCTCGCCATCGCCCTGGCCGACGCCGCCGCTCTGCTTCTCGCCGAACGTGAAGCGGGGAATGTCGATCTGCGGAACCGGGATCGAGACGACGTCCTTGCCCTTGCGGCCGAGCATCTCGCCCTGCGAAATGTAGCGCCGGAGGTTCTGCCGGATCTTGCCGCGGACTATGTTGCGGAACCTTGAATGGTCCTGGTCGATCTTGAGCGACATCCGCGGATAGTGTCGCACATCCTGCGCCGCGGCGCAGGCCGTCATGAGGCCACGGAGGGGCTGGTTCCAGGCGCGTTTCCGGCTGGGCGACCGCCGGTCGATCTGTTATGAGCGGCCCGTGCCTACCGGACTTTCGCTGCTCAAATTCCGCTGCACGCAGTGTGGCAACTGCTGCAAGGACCCGATCCTCCCGCTGACCGACGCCGATGTGAAACGCATCGTCAAGGACACGGGCCACGCCGCGACGGACATCATCCGCTGGGTGGATAGAAACGCCATCGACATGGACGACGAGCCTGAGGCTTTCGTCATGCTGAGGCAGGGCAAACGCATCATGACGATGCGCCAGGGGCGCGGCGGCTGCCGCTATCTGGGCGCCGACGACCGCTGCACGATCTACTCGATCCGCCCGCTCGGCTGCCGCGCGTTCCCCTTCGATCCCACGTTCAAGCGCGACGGGACGCTCCGGCGTCTGAAGCTGATCGAGGCCACCGAGTGTCCGTACGAGCTGGATGGGCAGAACGACGTGGACGCGATACGAAAGCTGCACGAGCGCTACGACGCGGCCACCGACGACTACCAGCAGAAAGTGGCCGAGTGGAACCGTCTGCAGCGACGGCGGCGGCGTCAGGGGAAAGCCGCACAGACCACGCGGGAGTTCCTGGATTTCCTCGGGATCCGCACGGCACCGGCGGCAAAGAGCAAGTCGCCTTACCGCCCCGCCCGCGCGCGCGCCTGAGCTGGCGCCCGGGGCGACGACAGTGGCAGGATGCCGAGCATGCATCGCCTCGCACTCTGTGTCGCGCTGTGCCTGCTTCCCGCCGCCTGCTCGTCGAAGGCTCCGGACACCCAGCACCAGACCACCGTTCCCGACGCCGGGCCGCTGGGCGGTGATCGGCCGGTGAAGCCGTACGTGCCGGCCAGCTACGACCCATCCAAGCCTACCCCGCTGGTGGTCCTCCTGCACGGCTACGGCGCGAGCGGCCTCGCGCAGGAGCTCCTGTTCCAGTTCAAGGCGCGCGCCGACAAGTTGGGGTTCATCTACATGTACCCTGACGGGACCGTCGACTCGAGTGGCAAGCGCTTCTGGAACGCCACCGACGCCTGCTGCGACTTCGGCAGCACCGGCGTCGACGACTCCGCCTACATCGAGAGCCTGATCGACCAGGCCAAGTCGAAATACAACATCGACCCCAAGCGCGTGTTCGTCGTCGGGCACTCCAACGGCGCGTTCATGGCCTACCGCATGGCCTGCGACCATGCCGACACCATCGCCGCCGCAGTCAGCCTGGCCGGCGCGATGTACAGCGACGTGTCGAACTGCAAGCCCGGCGAGCCGGTCAGCGTCCTACAGATCCACGGCAGCGACGACCAGACCGTGCTCTACGCCGGCGGCGTCATCAGCGACGCCGACGCCGGCGCAAGCTACCCCGGCGCGAAGACGAGCGTCGCCGACTGGGCGAAGTTCGACGGTTGCTCCACCACGCCCAAGAGCGGCGCGCCGCTGGATCTGACCGACGCCCAGCCAGGCGCGGAAACGACCGTCGAGAACTACGACGGCTGCAAGAACGGCACGACCGCCGAGCTCTGGACGATGCACGGTGAAGGCCACATCCCCGCCATCAACGACACGTGGCGCGACGACGTCATCGACTTCGTTCTTTCACACCCGAAGCCGTGAGCAACGGCGAGCGGCAGCGAGCCCGCGATGAGCGGAGCGATCCGCGTCGGGGTGTTCGAGGGGCGGTGAGCCCGCTCGAGGAGGACTACGGCGGGGGCGGCTGGGCGGGTAGAACCGATTACGCCTTGGGACCGAACGCCAGGATGATGTAGCCGCCGGATTTCTCGTCCTTCTGCAGGTCGAGCAAGCCGCGGCGCTGCGCGTCCTCCAGGAGCTCGTTGAACGTGTGGTAGCCGTGGAAGGTCTCCGAGAAGGTCGGCTTCTTGCGCTTCAGGGTCTGCTTGACCATCGAGCCCCACAGATTGTCGTCGCGCTCGCGGAACAGCGCGTCGACCGTGTCGAGCACCAGATCCAGCCCCGCGAGCTTGCGCGCCTCCTCGTCCGTGGCGTCCTCCTCGGCCTCCTTGTCCTTGCCCTTGCGGGCGGCGCTCTTCGCGGGACGCGCGGCGCCCTTGGTCGCCTTGTCCTTGTCGTTTTCGGCGGCGCGCGCGCCGCGACGACCGCCGCCTTTGCGACCGCCTTGCTTGTTGCGCACGAGATCGTCGTAGTAGATGAACTCGTCGCAGTTCTCGATCAAGAGATCGCTGCTCGAGTTCTTCACGCCCAGACCGATCACGGTCTTGTCGTTTTCGCGCAACTTGCTGACGAGCGGCGAAAAATCGCTGTCGCCCGACACGATCACGAACATGTCGACGTGCGCCTTCGTGTAGCAGAGGTCGAGCGCGTCCACGACGAGGCGGATGTCCGCCGAGTTCTTCCCGGAGTACGAGACGTGGGGTATCTCGATCAGCTCGAAGGCCGCCTCGTGCAGCGGCCTGCGGGACGCCTTGTAGCGCTCCCAGTCGGCATAGGCCTTCTTGACGACGATCTTGCCCTTGTCGAGCAGCCGCTCGATCACCAGCTCGATGTCGAAGCTGTCGTAGTGGGCGTCGCGAACGCCGATGGCGACGTTCTCGAAGTCGCAGAACATGGCGATGTTCGGCGCGGTCTGTGGATCCAGAGTCACGCGCCATCCGTATCACGCGCGGCCCCCGCGACGCCAGATCCCACCGAACGGGGGACCGCTCACCCCTGCAATGGCCCCTGCGGCGACCGGGTTAGCGCGTGCAGGACGGCCGTGCGTAGATCGTCGATGTCGAACGGCTTGTCGAACACGGCCACCGCGCCCAGGCGCCCCGCCATCTCGTGCGTGTCCGGGTCGCCGAACGCCGTGATCAGGATCACCGGTGCCCAGCAGTCGACATGGCGGAGGTTTTCCAGGATCTCCATGCCCGTCCGGCGCGGCATGCGGATGTCGGACACGATCAGGTCGACCGTCGCAAGCGCGCCCGATTCGTCCAGGGTACCGGCGACGTGCTCGAGCAGCTCGGCGCCGTCCTTCGCTTCGATCACCTCGTGGCCGTCGCGGCGCAGCATGTCGGCCAACAGGCAGCGGAGCTCCGGGTCGTCTTCTCCGAGGAGCACGTTGGCCTGGCGCTCGCTCAAGGTCTCGCCGTGAGCGGTCATGATGGAGGGCGGGTTGGACATGCGTTCGTCCTTCGTGTGGGTCGCGAATATCCCCAGCGGTTCAACTGCAAACCTCGTGCCGGCTATCGAGCGCAAAGAAATCCCGCGATTCCACGGTGTCCCATGCGGCAACCATGCCGCGGGGTGAGGCAGCTTGCCTCACGCTCGGGCCTCCAGACGGCCCGGCTTGGGCTCGTCCTGGGGCTGCTCGGGCCTCACGCTGTCGGCCCGCGCCGGAATGTAGACGGTGAACGTCGAGCCCTTGCCCGGCTCGCCCTCGGCCTCCAGCCAGCCTCCATGCTCGCGCACGATCCCGTACGAAACGGACAGTCCGAGCCCGGTCCCCTCGCCCACGTCCTTGGTGGTAAAGAACGGCTCGAAGATGCGCGAGCGCACCTCCTCGGTCATGCCGATGCCCTCGTCCTTCACGGAGACGCAGACATAGTCGCCCGGCGCTCCGCCGACCTCCGGCGGAGGCGTCGCACGACACTCGAAGACGCGCACGGTGAGCGGTCCGCCGTCGGGCATGGCCTGGATCGCGTTGCCGACCAGATTGGTGAGCACCTGGCTCATCTGACCGTCGTCGAACGACAGCTCGGTGACGCTGTCGGCGGGTTCCAGGGTCATACGCACGCGCTGCTTGTCTGCCAGCGGCTGCAGCATCTCGAGTGTTTCCTTCGCGACCCGCGTAAGGTCGTAGCGCGCCTTGTTCGGCCCGCGCGGCCGCGCGAACTCCAGCAGCTGCCGGATGATGCCGGTCATCCGCTGCGCCTGCTGGCCGATGATGTGGGCCGACCGCTGCGCCTCCTCGCCCTCGATGCTGCCGGTCTCGATCATCTTGGCTCGCGCGGCCACCACGTTGAGCGGGGACCCCAACTCGTGGGCGATCCCCGACGCCAGCTTGCCGACCGTGTTGAGCCGATCGGCGTGGCGCAGCTGTGACAGCGCGTCGATGCGCGCGCCGGCTTCGGCCATGATGCGACGCTGCGCATGCGCGAGCTGTTCACTCATGGCGTTCATCTCGTCGGCGAGTTGTCCGAGCTCGTCGCGCGTATCGAGCACGAGCGGCCCCGTCAGATCCCCGCTGCCGATGCGACGCGCCTTCATAATCAAGCGGCGCATCGGTCGCCCAATGAGCCAGCCGCCGAGAGGCACGGCGAGCACCACGAACAGGATGCCGAGGATCACCGTCGTCCCCACCGTGCGGACGGTGGTGCTGTGGACGTAGCCGCTCTCCTCGTCCAGCGGCTCGGCCAGCTCCAACGCGCTGGGATGTCCCGCGCCGGAGAGCGACAGCGGAATGTACGTGTACATCGCGCCGCCTTCGCCGCGGACCACGCGCGTCACGTCCCGGCCGGTCTCGACAACGCGCCGATCCAGCCCCGGCGCCAGCGGCTTCCGCTCGGCGCTCGCCGGATGATCCAGCCAGACCCAGCGCAGCTGGACGTGGTTTTCCGCGCGGTTGGCCCGGTGCAGGAGCATGAGCGCTTCGGCGTGTCCATCGCGCTGCCACGCCGAGGTGAATGCGGCCGCGAACGCGCGCCCGAGCATGTGGTGATCGTGCTGCATGTCCGCCTCGAAGAACGACACCTCTCGCTGCTCGCGCAGCACCGCCTGGACGGTCAGAACCGCGAGCGCGGCCAGCGCCAGCGCCAAGGTGAATTTCCTCGCGATCTTCACTCGATAGCCTCTGGGCTTCCGTCGGCGCCCGGGCGCACCTCATGGAGAACAACGACTGCGCTCGAAGTATTCACGGAACCGTGTCGGAAGCCGCTGTCATCGTGCCCGCACCTGTGGCCCTAGCGTAGCACCGGCCGCGGGCGGCGCCTGGGGAGTCTAGCCGCTCGATTCTCTTGAATCGAGGGGCTAGACGACCGCGGAGCGGTCGAGGGGGAGGCTCGGCGAAGCCGAGGGGGCGCTGCTGCGCCCCAGACAAACGGTCCTGGTCCCGCGTTGCGCGGCGCAGCCGCGCGTGCGAAGCACCCATCGCTTCGATGGAAACGCGGGACTAGCCCCTCGATTCTCTTGAATCGAGCGGCTAGCACTACTGCGTCGAATTGGCGCTGCGGGTGAACGTGCGCGAGGTCCGGCGAGCACGCGCAGGATGATGCGCGGCTCGTTCAGGGAAGGATCCAGGC
>Ga0114931_10003381_pt1 | contig 20235 bp, 15 predicted proteins | sample 2SBtaG_FD_89579 | JGI IMG/M metagenome (GOLD analysis project Ga0114931, IMG submission 89579) | Deep subsurface microbial communities from Kolumbo volcano to uncover new lineages of life (NeLLi) - 2SBTROV14_V59a metaG | ecosystem: Environmental > Aquatic > Marine > Volcanic | place: Kolumbo...
GGCTCCGGCGACGAGCGCTGAGTCAGGGCCGCAGGAGCTGCTCGAGCACGCGGGCGTTGTTGTAGCGCTCGTCCCGGGCCGCGTACACCAGGGTCACCGTCCGCTCTCCGGCCAGCCGCCGCAACTCGGCCAGGGCCGCCGAGCCCCGCACCTCCTCGCGGTAGCGCTCGGCGAAGGCCTCGAAGCGCGCAGGGTCGTGGCCGAACCAGCGCCGCAGCTCGTTCGAGGGCGCCAGCTCGCGCGCCCACCACGAGATCGCGGCGGCCTCCTTCGCCACGCCACGCGGCCACAGGCGGTCGACCAGCACACGCATGCCGTCCGTCTCGTCGGGTGCCTCGTAGATTCGCTTCAGCCGCACCATGCTCCAGGCTACCCGAGGTCCGGTACGCTCGGAGCATGCGCATCCCTCCGTTCCGCATCGAGGAGTACTACGACCGCCATGAGTTCCGCGTGCGCTTCATGCTGTCGAGCTCCGACGCCGAGAGCCGCAGCATCGGCGAGCTGCTCGCGCTGGAACCTGAGGCCCGGGATCGACTGCTGGAGCGCCGCCTCGGCTACACCGAAGCGCGCGGCGCGCCGTCGCTTCGCCGCGAGATCGCGCGCGCCTACGAGGGCCTGGAGCCGGAGGACACGCTGGCGTGCTCGAGCGCCGAGGAGGCCATCTTCCTGCTGTACCACGCCACCCTCGGCCCCGGCGACCACGCGGTGGTCGAGACCCCCTGCTACGAGTCCGCCCTGCAGCTCGCCCGTAGCACGGGGGCCGGCGTGAGCGTCTGGCGACGCCGAGCCGAGAACGGCTGGGCGCACGACGTGGCGGCGCTGGAGCGGTTGCTGCGCCCGAACACCCGGGTCATCTACGTCAACACGCCGCACAACCCGACCGGGCTGTTGATGGCGCGCGACGTCCTGGACCGGGTGCTCGAGCTCGGCGAGGAGCGGGGCATCACGGTGTTCTGCGACGAGGTCTACCGCGAGCTCGAGCACGACCCCGCCGATCGCCTGCCGGCCGCCTGCGACCTCAGCGACACCGCTGTCTCGCTCGGCTCGATCTCCAAGACCTACGGCCTTCCCGGCCTGCGGCTGGGGTGGCTGGCGTCGAGGGAGCGGGCGCTCCTGGAGAGGGCGGTCGAGCTCAAGTACTACACCACCATCTGCAGCCCGGCGCCGAGCGAGCTCCTGACCGAGCTGGCGCTGCGCCACCGGGAGACGCTGGCGGAGCGCAACCTGGCCATCGTGCACCGCAACCTCCCGTTGCTGGACGGCTTCCTCGCGCGCCACGCGGAGCGCTTCGACTGGGTGCACCCCGACGCGAGCCCCATCGGCTTCGTGCGGTACCGGGACGGGGACGACGTGCTGTCGTTCTGCGAGCGCGTGGCCGCCAGCGCCGACGTCCTGCTGCTCCCCGGCACCGTGTACGACGAGCCCGGCCACCTGCGGGTGGGCTACGGCCGCGCCAACATGCCCGAGGCCCTCGAACGCCTGGAGCGCTACCTCGACGGACCCGGCTGACACCGCCGCCCGCGGGGCCACGAGAGGCAGCTCCCACAGGCGGGGCGGACCATGTCGCGTACCATCGCTGCATGGGACAGCGTGTCTGCAAGCCACCGTGGATCGCGGCCACCGCCGCGCTCGCCCTCGCCGCCGGTATGGCGGCCCTCGCGCAGAGCCCCGCCCCGTCGACGGAGCTTCCGCCCGCCGACGTGCCGGTGACCCGGGTCGTGCTGTTCACGACCGGGGTGGGCTACTTCGAGCACAGCGGCACGGTGACCGGCACCCGGCAGCTCGACCTTCCGGTGCAGGCCGCCCACATGGACGACCTGCTGCAGAGCCTGGTCGTCGAGGACCTCGACGGCGGCACCGTCCGCCCGGTGCGCTACCCCTCGCAGGATCCGCTCGACCGCATCCTCGCCAGCTACCCGCTCGACCTGTCGGGAGACCCGAGCCTGGCACGCTTGCTCGCGCAGGCACGCGGTGAGAGGGTCCACCTCGAGGCGGGCACCGCCCTGGACGGCACGCTCGTGAACGTCGAGCAGGTCGCCGCCTCCGACGGCCCGCCTACCACCTTCCTCACCCTGCTGACCGACCAGGGGCTGCGCCGGGTGGACCTGGCCGAGGTGCGCGACGTGCGCTTCGACGACGCGAACGTCCAGGACGGGCTCCAGGCCGCGTTGACCGCGATCGCCCGGCACCGCGGCAACGCCGGTGAGCGCGTGCGCCTGGTGTTCGGGGGCGAGGGCACCCGCCGCGTACGGGTGGGGTACGTGCGGGAGATGCCCGTGTGGAAGACGAGCTACCGGCTGCTGCTCCATCCCGGTGGCAACGCCGACCTGCAGGGCTGGGCCATCGTGGACAACCCCACCGATCTCGACCTGACCGACGTGCGCATGAGCTTCGTGGCCGGCCGTCCCCTGTCGTTCATCGCCGACCTCTACCAGCCGATCTACCTGCAACGCCCCCATGTGGCGCCCGATCTGGCGCAGGGCATCGTGCCGCCCGCCGCCACGGGCCAGCGCGCGGCGGCTGCCAAGAGCGCCGACCGCGCGGCGGCGCCGCGCGCCGCCGAGAACGCCATGGGCGGCCTGGCGCAGGCCGCCCCCGCCCCGCGGCTCTCCGGCGCAGGGGTGGAGGCGATGGCCCGGGGAAGCGCGGCCGGCGCGACCTTCCAGTACACGGTGTCGCAGCCCGTGACGGTCGCGCGCCACGAGTCTGCCATGATCCCCATCGTGCTGACGTCGGTGCCGGCCCGGCAGCTGTCGGTCTACGACCCCACCGTGCTGGCCGGCCACCCGCTTGATGCCGTGCGCCTGACGAACGACACCGGCCTTCACCTGGCGGCGGGGCCCGTGAGCGTGTTCGACGACGCCGGGTTCACGGGCGACGCCCGCATGACCGACGTCGTGCCCGGCGACGCGCGACTGCTGAGCTATGCCGTGGACCTCGGCGTGGAGGTGTCGAGCGAGAGCGCCAACCAGCCGCAACGGGTGAGCGCGGTGGCGCTGGACCACGGCACCGTCCGCACCACGACGAAGCAGCGGCTCACCACGACCTATACGCTCAGTGGGCGTGGGGCCGACCCGCGCTTCGTGGTGCTCGAGCATCCCAAGCGCGCCGGCTACACGCTCGTCTCTCCCACGCCGGCGCCTCCCGAGACGGCGCGGAGCTACCGGCTGGGCGTGACCCTGCGGGCGGCGGACGGAACGGCTCCGCAGGCCGATCCCACGGTGCCCACCTACGCCGCGTGCGACACCGGCTCGAGCTGCACGGTCGAGGTCGTCCTGGAACGCACCGTGCGCAGCAGTGTCGCCGTCTCCAACGTGTCCAGCGACGAGATCGCGTTCTACCTGGCCAACGTCGAGCTGAGCGCCGACGATCGCGCCACGCTCGCGAAGGTGCTCGATCTGAAGCGGCGCATCGCCGACCTGGGCCGACGCGCCGGGGACCGCCAGGCGCAGATCGACGCCATCTTCCAGGACCAGAGTCGCATCCGGCAGAACATGGCCGCGCTGGAGCGCACCAGCTCGCTGTACAAGCGCTACGCGACCGACCTGGCCGACCAGGAGAACCGGCTGCAGTCGCTGCGCAGCGAGCTGCGGGACCTGCAGACGCAACGCAGCGGCCTCCAGGGGCAGTTGAACGAGCTTCTGGCGTCGCTCGGCGCCGGCTCCTAGAGGCCCGACGACGCTCGGGGGCCGGCTCGCGCCGCCGGCAGCGGCCCTACGGCTACCCGCACTTGGAGTAGCCGCAGCTCTCGCACTTCTGGCAGCCCTCTTCGAAGCGCAGCGGCGCACCGCAATCGGGGCAGGCCCTGCCGCGGTTCAGTACGTTCTCGGCGCCCGCGGTCTCGAGGGCGACGGCGAGAAGGTCGGCCTTCGAGGCCACCAGCCGACCGTGGTAACTGCCGTACATGCCGCCGTTGATGCCGCGCAGCGTCTTGATGAGGGCCTCGGCCGGCACGCCGTACTGCAGCGCGATCGACACGACCCGACCCAGCGCCTCGCTGTCGGCGTTGGCCTCGTCGCCAGCCTTGCCCGAGACGATGAAGACCTCGGTGGCCAGACCGTCCTGCTTGTTGACGGTCACGAAGAACCCGCGCTTCTCCCCGTTGGGGAGCATCAGCTTGACGGCGTCGGTGAAGCCGGTGAGCCGGAGCGGACGCTCGAACAGGGGCTCGCTCGGCAGACGGTCGAGGCGGGCCTCGCTGGAGGCGCCGACGGGCGCGCTCGCGGGGGACGGCGTGCCGGCGCCCGCGCCGTCGTCCTTCTTGGTGACCTGCGTGGAGAGGACCTGGAACTCGCGCGAGCCGTCCCGATAGACGGTGATGCCCTTGCAGCCCGTCTCGAAGGCCAGCGCGTAGGCATCGAAGACGTCCTGGGCCGACGCGTGCTTGGGCAGATTGATGGTCTTGCTGATGGAGTTGGCGACCTGCGCGCCTCCGTCGAAGGCCTGCTGGACGACCCCCTGCATGCGCACGTGGTCGGCCGGAGCGATGTCGTGGGCGCAGATCAGGACGGTCTTCACGGCGTCGGGGATGAACGCGAGCCCCTGCACGCTGCCGTGGTTCGCCTGAACGGCCTCCACCACCTTGTCCCAGTCCCAGCCCCCGTCGACCGCGTAGTCGGGATGCGCGGCGTGCTCCTCCATCAGCTCGCGGAACAGCGGGTGGACCAGCGCGGCGTAGTCGCTGCCGATCTTGCGGTAGATGAAGGGCGCGAACACGGGCTCCACGCCCGAGGACACGCCCATCAGCATGCTGGTCGTCCCGGTGGGTGCGACGGTGAGCACCGCGATGTTGCGGCGGGGGGTGCTCAGGGCGCTCTCGGCGAACAGCGGGAAGGGCCCGCGCTCATCGGCCAGCGCTTCGCTGGCCTCGGTCGCCGCCTCGCGCAGCTCCGTGATCATGGCGTGGACCGCGTCACGTCCCTCGTCGGTGTCGTAGCCGTAGCCCATGCGGATGAGGGCGTCGGCCAGCCCCATCACGCCGAGCCCCAGGCGCCGCAGTTTCATGCTCATGGCGCGGTTGTCCTCGAGCGCGAAGCGGTTGACGTCCAGGACGTTGTCGAGGAAGCGCACGCAGGTTCTCACGTCGGCGCGGAAGGCTTGGGCATCGAACCCCTCCATGCCGCGGTCGGGCTCGCGAACGTAGGCCGCGAGGTTCATCGCGCCCAGGTCGCAGGGCTCGCCGGGGTACAGCGGGATCTCGCCACAGTTGTGCGCCCGAAGCCCGTTGGCATCGAACTCGTGGACGTGCTCGACGGTCACGTCGTACACCTGCTCTTCGCCGTCAGGCTCGATCGCGACGACCTCGTCGGCGAAGCGTTCGCGGTCGAGGCGCCGCCGGTAGCCGGCCAGCACGCCGTCGAGCCGCTCCTGCTTGGCGCCGTCCGAAAAGCCCACCCGGCTCACGAAGACCTCGAGGTTGCTGCCGCTCACGACGAGCTCGTGCTGGGCGGCGGTGCGGTAGGCGCGCCGGCCGCCGCGACCGTCGGGCAGCACGCTCGTGCCTTGTGTGCGACGCTCCTTGTAGATGGTCGACACGACACCCAGCCGCGCCAGCATGCGCTGGACGCGCCGCAACGTATCGAGGTTCGATTGCGCCAGGCGCACACTCACCCCTTTGCGCTGGCTGCCCTGCACCGAGCCGTCGGCGTCGAACAGGCCCCTAAGAACGCCGATCGTGAAGGCGCTGCTCGCGCTCTCCACGGCATCCGTGATGCCCTTCGCACCACGGGCCAGCCCGAAGCGCTGAGCGAGCTGCCCCAGCGTCTGGGAGGCGACGCGGGACCGGCCCTCGCCCGTCGTGACCCAGAGCTTGGCGAGCGGATGGCCCATACCGCGGATCACCCCCGCGGCTGCCTCCGCACGCTCGCTGGCGTCCTCGCCCCAGAAGTCGAGCGCCGCCATGCCCTCCTTGTCGGTCAGGAAGGTACCGTCCCCTACGAGCATGCCCAGCGCCCACCCCTCGGCCTCGGTGCCGGGGCCGGACCAGGCCGCTGCCGAACGCTGGTCGGCGAGAGCGATGCGGTCCCCTACCGCCAGCGACCCGGCCTTCTCCCACCGGCTCTCCACCGCATGACGCGTGAGCCGCGTGATCTTGCGCAAGGGATGGTCGGCAGTGAGCCGCAGCTCGAAGCCTCTGCGGGTACGCACCCGCAGGATCGGCTTGACCCCCGTCGGGAAGAAGCCGCTGGACTCCAGGCCGTAGCGCTCGCCATCGACGACGGCACAGAAGTCGCGCCCCACGAGATCGCCCACGCGGTGGGCGCCCATGTGCGTCGTCACCCAGGTGTCGGCCGTGACGCAAGGATTGGTCGCCTTGATGTCGCCCATCACCTCGCGCATGGGGTTGAACTCGTTGATGAGATCGACGTAGATCAACCCCGGCTCGCCGGTCTGCCAGGCGTGCCGTGCGATGTCCTCGAGGACGTCGCCTCCCTCACGCGCGATGCTCTGCCGCATGAAGGCGTCGCTCACCAGGACCGAGATGTTGAAGGTGCTGATGTCCCCCTCCGCCTGCTCGCGATCGAGGTCCTTGGCGGTGATGAAGTCACGCACGTCGGGATGCGTGATGGAGATGGTGGCCATGCCGGCGCCGCGTCGCGTGCCTCCCTGGCGGATCACGCGCAACGTGGGCGCGAAGACGTAGCGCAAGGTCGCGACGGGCCCCGCGTAGTCGGCGCCGCCGAGCCCCGCCCAGACCGCGAAGTTGTCGAACACCTCGACGGCGAAGCTGGAGGGGCCGCTGGAGCTCCCGCCCGAGCCCTGCACCGGCGTGCCTTCGGGGCGCAGCGCGCTCAGGTCGAGCACCACGTCGTCGCCGCGAAGCAGGGCCTCGATCATGGCGCTGCCGCCCCGCCAGATCCCCTCGACGGAGTCGCCCACCGCCTCGAGCTGCCCGCCCGAAGGGGCCTCCTGCCGTTCCACGAACGTGGCCGCCCGGTAGCCTCGCGTGACGTACTCGCCGCGCACGAGGTCGAAGAAGGTGCCGCTGCGGACCTTCTCGTAATCGTCGTGTGCAGGATCGATCGTGAGGAAGAGCCGCCCGCACCGGCCCGTGTAGGCGCGCCTGGGCCGGATCGGGTCGAGGTTGAGCCCGTTGCCGCCGCCCACCTTGGTCACCAGGGCGAGCTTGGTCGCGAGCCGCATGACCCACGGCGTGGTCGCGTCGTGCTCGGGGCTGCCGTCCTGCACGAAGCAGTTCAGGACGTTACCGTGCCCGGTAGCCGCGCCCGCGAGCACGCGCCCGCCGGGGCAGAAGCGCTTGATCGCCATCAATTCGTAGAACCGCTCGGCCATGTCCGCACGCACGCCCTCGGGCTCGGGGCCGGCGACCCAGCTCGCGACGCGCGCGAACATGCCCTCCACCGAACCGTCGCCGGGCTGGAAGTACTGGCGCTCGGCGATGGCCCGCGCGTGGTCGTCGAAGCCCGCCAGGCTGCCAACTGCGTGGGGTGTACGTACTCTTGCCACGATCGTCCTCCCCGTCTCGAAAGCGTCCGACGACGCTCGAGAACATGCTCTCCCCTGTTGGACGGCGCGCGCAGCGCCGTGTCGCTCCGGTCCGCTAGATATTGTCCCCAAGACGCTAGCAAGATACCAGATGTTGTCACGGTAAGCGGTTTCACACCGCGCATCCGCCTCGCCCTTCGGACCGTGCCGGCACCCGGCGCGAGCCCTTCGGTCCGCACTCCAACCTATCACCGCGAGCGGGTCGCTTCAAGGGTTCGCGGTCATCATGTGGGGATGCCGTCGTCTTCCCATACTACATCTTGTATGCAACGGTTGCGCCGTCCCGAGGACTGCAACAGGGAGCACCGCCCGGGCCGGGTCCCGTCGGCCCGGGCCGAACGGACCGATGCACCGCGCCAACCACATCTGGCACCCGGGACGGGCCTCAGTGCCGGAAGTGTCGCTCTCCGGTCACCACCATGGCCAGCCCCCGTTCGTTCGCGGCCTCGATCACCGCAGCGTCCCGGATGGAGCCTCCCGGCTGGACCACGACCGCCACCCCGGCGTCGGCCGCGGCGTCCACCCCGTCCCGGAAGGGGAAGAAGGCGTCGCTCGCACACGCGCCGCCGCGGGCCCGTCCCGCCGCCTTCTTCGCGGCGATCTCGACCGCGTCGACACGGCTCTGCTGGCCCGCACCCACCGCCACCACGCTGCCCCCGGCCGCGAAGACGATGGCGTTGGACGACGTGAAGGCGCACACCCGGTACGCGAGCTCGGAATCGCGCCACTGTTCCTCGGTGGGCTGCGCCTCGGTGACGACCTTCCACGCGCTGCGGTCGACAAGCACCGGATCGGGCCGCTGCGCCAGGAAGCCGCCGTCGATGCGGCGCAGCTCAAGACCGCGCCGGCCCGGCGGCTGCGCCTCGAGCACCCGCATGTTCTTGCGCTTGCGGGCGAACAACGCGAGCGCCTCGGGAGCGTACGCGCGGGCGATGAGGACGTCGGCCTTGGGGTTCGCGACGATCGCTGCGGCCAGCGCGGCGTCCACCGTGCCGGGCAGCGCCACGATCCCTCCGAACGCAGATTTAGGATCGGCCTCGAAGGCAGCGGCGTAGGTCGCTCCCAGATCGTCGGCCACGGCCGCCCCGCAGGGGTTGGCGTGCTTCGCGATGACGGCCGCGCGGCCGTCCCCGAGCTCGAAGGCGAGGCGCCAGGCAGCGTCGGCATCGAACAGGTTGAGGTAGGACAGCGCCAGGCCCGAATGCTGCACCACCGAATCCCACCATCCGCGCCGACCGACTTCGCGATATCGGGCGCCGCCCTGGTGAGGGTTCTCGCCGTAACGCAGCACCTCGGCACGTTCCAGGGCCACATGGAGGTGCTCCGGCAGGTCCTCGTCGCGCTCCATCCACGCCACGATGGCGGCGTCGTACGCGGCGGTGTGCGCGAAGGCCTTGCGGGCCAGCGAGCGGCGAAGCGCCTCGTCGGGCCCGGCGCGGAGCGCGTCGAGCACGGCTCCGTAATCGTCGGGATCGATCACCACCAGCACCGCGGGGTGGTTCTTGGCCGCGGCCCGCACCATGGCGGGGCCGCCTATGTCGATGTTCTCCAGCGCCTCGGGCCAGTCGACGTCGGGACGCGCCACGGTCTCGCGGAACGGGTAGAGGTTGACCGCCACGAGGTCGATCGGGGCGATGTCGTGCACGCGCAGCTCGGCCATGTGGGCGTCGTCGCGCTTGGCCAGCAAGCCGCCGTGGATCCGTGGGTGCAGCGTCTTGACGCGCCCGTCGAGGATCTCGGGGAAGCCCGTGACGTCGGCAACCGCCGTGGCGGGCACGCCCGCGTCCTGCACGGCCTCGAGGGTGCGCCCGGTGGACACGATGTCGTAGCCGAGGTCGTGAAGCCCGCGGGCGAACTCGGCCAACCCGCGCTTGTCCCAGACGCTCAGGAGAGCTCGAGGCATGACGGAACCTCCTCCGGAGGAACGGTCGGCGGGCGCTCCTCGGAGCGCCAGCCGTCGAGAACTAGTTGCCGCTGCCGGTCTTCCCGGAACCCGAGCCCGACGTCCCGTTGGACGGGCTTGCGCCGCTCGACGGCGTGCCGGACGATCCGGTCGAGCTGCTACCGGTCGAGCTGCTACCGGACGAGCTGCTACCGGACGCGGACCCGCTACCGGAGGACCCCGTGCTCGAGCTCCCGCTGCTCGAGGCCGCGCCGCTCGACGAACCCGCCCCCGCGGCCGGCGCGCTGCCGCTGCCACCGGCCGACGGCTGCTGCTTCTGCTGCTGTTGCTGGATCTGCGCCAGGTCGTTCACGACCTTGATCTGCTTCTTCACCTTGTCGAGCCAATCCGTGCGAAGCTTCTGTTGCTGGTTCGAGAGCACGGCCGCCTGCACCTGGTCCTTGACCTCGCTGAAGCTCCGCGTGCGTTGCGGCGTCCGCACGGCGAGCAGCACGACGTAGGTGTCCTGCGACTTCGGCTGGGAGGCCCCGTTGCTGGCGCTACCGGACGACGACGAGCTGCTGGAACTGGTGCTGGCGCCGTTGCTGTTGTTGACCGGCTGCATCAGCACCAGAACGTCCGAGATCCCCTGCTTGCTGTGCGGCAGCGACGTGAACGCGTCGGTCTTGAACAGCGCGGCGTCGAGCTCCGTCACCAGGTCGCCGGGCTTCACCGTCCCCAGGGCCTTGACGGTGCCGTTGTCCGCCTTGGCGGTTGCATCGAGCGCCTTGCCCTGCAACAGCGCGCTGCGGAACGACTCGGCGTCCGCCTTGCTGGCGAAGTCCACGCGCGTCGCTTCGGCCTCCGCCGGGATGGTGAAGCTCGACTTGTTGCTGTCGTAGTACTTCTTCATCGCATCCTGCGTCGCCGTGGCGTCGCGCGATACGTAGTCGAGCGCGGCCTGCGCCACCATCTGGCGGGTACCGACGAGGTCGAGCTTCAAGGTCTTCGCACCCTGGTAGGCCACGTACGTGTCGATGAGCTGGCCGAGCACCGCAGGCTTGAAGAACTGCGTGACCAGGCTGGCGCTCTGCGGCGACAGCGCCCGCTGGATCTGCGGGTTGGTGTAGGTGGCGCGATCGAGCACGGCGGCCGTGATGGTGGCGTCACCGACCTTGGCCACCACGGGGTTGTCGTAGCTCAACGAGCTCCCCGAGGGGACCGTGACCTTGGCGTCGGCCACGAGCTGCTCGATCCTCTGTTGCACCACGCCCGTCTGCTTGGCCTTGAGCGCGTCGGCCTTGACCTGGTCCTTCACCTTGTCGAAGGCCTTCAGCTCGGCCGGCAGGTACGCTTCCACCTTGACGATGTAGTACCGGCCCGCGGAGTTCACGACGTCGGTGATGCCGGGCCCCTGCAGGCCGAAGGCCGCGTTGGCGACCGCCGTCGGCAACGCCGGCTTGCCCACCGGCTGCGGCGTGCTCTCCCCCTTCGCGGCCCCCAGGGCGCCTCCGCGGTCGGCGAGCTCCTTGCTGTTGGCCTTCGCCAACGCCGCGAAGTCGGCGCCGCCGACCGCCTGCTTCAGCAGCTCGACCGCCAGGCCGGCGTCGTCGACCACGATCTCGCGTGCCTTGATCTGGGGGTCGGTCCGGTAGCTACTGTGGTGGGTGTCGTACCAGGCCTTCACCTCGGCGTCCGTCACCGTGACGTCCTTGGTGATCTGCGTCTCCCACTTCTGCTGCCGCAGCGATTCGCGCACGTAGTCGCGGAAGGTGGCGTCGGTGAAGCCGGCATTGCCCAGCAGGTTGAGGTAGGCCTGGTCGTTGCCGCGACCCGCCACGCCCCGCGCCTTCCGGAAATCGTCGACCGCCTTGTTGACTTCGCGCCCGGAGACGTGCTCCTTGGCCGAGGCCTGCGTCAGGACGGCGTTCTGGACCAGGTTGTCGACGAGGAGGAGCTGCAGGTCGTTGGCGACCTCGCCCTGCGACACGGCGCTGTACAGCGGATTCTGCTGCGCACGTGCCACCGCATCCTGGTAGATGGGTTGGCCGTTGACCTGCAGCTCGACCGCGCCGTGGCTGGCGCCGCCACCCCCCCCGAGGCGACCCAGCGTCGGCGTGAAGGTGATGATCATGCCGAGCAGCAATCCGATGGAGATGATCCACAGGACGATCGTATTGGTGCGACGGTTGAACTTCATTCCCTTGACTTCCTCCCAGAGCCTCTGTTAGCTTTCTTAGTTGACTTCGCGCGCCCGTAGCTCAGCCGGATAGAGCGTTCGCCTCCGGAGCGAAAGGTCACAGGTTCGAATCCTGTCGGGCGCACCACAACGTTCTTCCTCGTGCACGACCATGACATCGGCCTTGTGATGCGTTCGGGGCTCAAAGCAGAGGAAGTGTACCACGGGCTTTCCATGAGAGTTTCCAGGTCCGACGACGCCTCGCGGGCGGCGTCACCGCCGTCCAGGAGCCGCGCGCGCTGCCGCGGGGGCGCTCGTCCGGGACGCACCGCGTGGCGCCCTGGCGTGCGCCCAACGCATCCTCAGAAGATGCGGCCGGGGTCGAACGGCAGACCGTGCAGGAGCGCCTGCGCCGCCGCCACCGGCGCGTCGTAGCCGCGCGCGAGTTGCACCAGGCTGGCATGCGCCGTCACCGCGGGAACGATGCCGCCGTCGAACGCGCGCCCGTCGATGCCCTCCAAGTTGGCCACGGCCACCATCACCACGCTGCCGTCGGGCAACGTGAAGCCCTGCACCGCCTCCACGTTGCCGTGGGTGCGCTCGCCGACCACCCGCGCGCGGCCGAGGTCCTGCAGCACCAGCGGGCCCACCTCCCCCGCGGAGCTGTTGTCGGCGTCGACCAGCACGACCAGCGGCCCGTCGAAGTTCACGGGATGCGGCAGCCGTACCTCCTCCAGGACGGTCCCGTCGCCGGCTACCAGCATCGACACCCCCTCGCCGTCGATGACGGTGTAGCGGCCCTGCCACACCACGCCGCCGCGGCTCACCGCCTGCGCCCACGCGCCCTGCGTGAACGCGCCCAGCACCAGACCCAGCTGGCCCAGACGCCCGCCGTAGTTCCCGCGCGCGTCCACGATGAGGGAGGTCGCGCCCTGCCCCTCGAGCTCCCCCAGGAGCTGGTGGAAGCGCGCGCCGGTGGACTGCAAATCGAGGCTGGGCAGATAGATGTAGCCGGTGGTGGCGTCGAGCATCCGTGCCGTGGGCTGCTCCGAGAGCGTCCGGCGGGCGAGGAGCGCGGGACGGAGGATCAGATCGAACGCCTCCCGGCCCCGCCGCAGACCCAGCGCGACGTACCCCGCCTGCACCGCGTGGCTCAAGACCGCCCCGGCGTCCCAGCGGGCCGTACCGTCGAGCGCCTCGCTGCCCACCCGGGTGATGACGTCGCCGCGCCGCACGCGGGATTCGGCCGCAGGCGACGCCGGCAACACGCGGGTCACGACCAGACCCTCCCCCTGCAGGTAGGCCGTCTCCACCCCGATGGTGGGGGTCTCCTGCGGCGCGGTGGCGCCTCCACCGTACGAGGCCAGCCCGAGCCAGCTCGAATGGTCGTCATGAACGGCGTCGACCATCTGCCGCATGACGCTGTCGAAGGTCGCCCTGGAACCGGCGCCGTCCACCGCCGAGCGGTAGCGCGCCGCCCACGCCTGCCAGTCCATCCAGCCGGGGTCCCAGTAGCGGTCGCGGAAGGTGTCGACGAGAGCCTGGAACACCCGGTCCCTGCCCTGGCTCGACGCCCACAGCGGGCCGGCCGCCCGCGCCGGGATCGCGAGGGCCAGCGCCATGACGAGGACGGCCAGCGGACCGGGCCGCCCCGTACGCCGCCTCCGTCGCGGTGCTCCCGCCTTGCCGCCCCCGTCCGTTGCGCCGCCCATGGCTCAGCCTAGGCGAGCCGGGCCGCGGCTTTGGTAAGCAGTTGCACGCCCGGCGCCGCTCCCCCTCCGCGACGGCACCCGCTGCGCCGACCGCCGTAGCCGCTTCACCACACGGGCAGGGCAGGGTGGTCGGCGCGGCGCCACGGGTTCTGGACCTCGATCCCCTCTCCGGCGAAGACCGACACGCTCCGGCCGTCGATCTCGAGCACGACCCCCCGCACGCTCTCCGGCCGGGTCAGGGTGTAGAAGAGCTGGTTGAGCCGCCCGACCATCATCGCGCTCCCGCCCCCCCGCTCGAAGGCGCGCGAGAGGTCGATGGTGAGCGTGCCGTCCGATAGCGTGGCACCGAGCACCTGGGTGTCGGCGGGCACGGCGCTGTTGAGCCCGCGGGCAGCCTCGTCCGGCGTCGGCCCCGCCGCCAGCGCGGCGACCGCCCGTTCGGCCCGGGTGGTGGCGTCCGTGCGTCCCGCGCGGCGGTACGCCGGCGAGAGGTGGAAGCTCGTGCCGTCGGAGGCGACGAAGTAGACCACTGTGTCGGGTACGCGTTGCAGCGTGCGTACGGTGATGACGGCGACCAGCGCAAGCAAGAGGAGCAGTGCCAGCGCCGCGACGCGCAGCACCACCGTACGCACGCGATCAGCGCCTTCGGATGGGGAGGTAGCGTGCCTCCCACATCGCTTCGTCGACGTGCGCGGCCAGATCGTCGCCCAGCTCTGTGCGCGCCACGCCGGCCGTGACGGCCTCCTGCGCCACGGCGGTCGCCACGTAGCGGCTCACCCGGCGCATGGCGCTCACCCGCGGGTAGACCGAGCCCTGTTGGATGCGGCCCTGATCGGTGTAGTCGGCCAACGCTTCCGCGGCCGCGCTGAGCATGCCCGGGGTCACCGAGCTCGCGCGCGCCATCTTCACTCCGAGCCCCAGGCCCGGGAAGATGAACGCGTTGTTGCCTTGCCCCACGCTGTAGCGCACACCCTTCCAGGTCACCTCGGGGAACGGACTGCCCGTGGCCACGATGGCGCGGCCGTCGGTCCAGCGGTACACGTCCTCGGGGATGGCCTCGGAGTAGTCGGTCGGGTTCGACAGCGGGAACACGATGGGCGAAGGCGTGTTCGCGGCGACGGCCTCGACGACGGTCTGGTCGAATCCGCCGCGTTGCCCCGACAGCCCCATGAGGGCGGTGACGCCGCCCTGCCGGACCGTCTCGAGCAGCGACGGGACGGCGCCCGCCACCGCCCACCCCGCAACGCGGGAGGGGTCCTGCGCCAGGTCCGCCTTGTAGGCATCGAGACCCGGTCTGTCGCTCAGCACCAGGCCGCGGGAGTCGACGACGAAGATGCGCTCGCCGGCCTCACGTCGGTCCAGACCCTGTCGGATCAATCCTTCGCGGATCTGGCTGGCCACGCCCACGCCGCCGGCACCCGCGCCGTAGACCAGGAACACCTCGTCGGTGAGGGGCCGCCGCGACTTGCGCGCAGCCGCCAGCAGGCCCGCCAGCACGACCGCACCGGTGCCCTGGATGTCGTCGTTGAAGCTGGGCAGCGCGTCCTGGTAACGCTCGAGCACGCTGAACGCCTTCTGCTTCGAGAAGTCCTCCCATTGCAGCACGGCTTCGGGGAAGCGCTTGCGGAACGCGGTGACGAAGCGCTCGATGAAGTCGTCGTAGGCCTGGCCGGTCAAGCGCTCGTGACGCACACCCAGGTAGAGCGGGTCGTCGAGCAGGTCCTGACGGTTGGTGCCGACGTCGAGCTCGATCGGAAGGGTCGTGGCCGGATCGATCCCCGCCGCCGCGGTGTAGATCGACAGCTTGCCGATGCAGATGGCCATGCCGCCGTAGCCCTGGTCGCCGATGCCGAGGATGCCTTCGGAGTCCGTGGCGACCACCAGCCGGACGTCGCGGATGGGGGTGTTCTCGAGCACCTCGTCGACACGATCGATGTTCTCGGTGCTGACGACGAGCCCGCGCGGCCACCGGTAGATGAGGCTGAACTTCTGGACCGCCTCCGCTACCGTCGGGGTGTAGATGATCGGCAGCATCTCCTCGAGGTGGCACTGGATCAGCGCGTAGAACAGCACCTCGTTCCGGTCCTGGAGCACGCGCAGATAGATGTGCTTGTCGAGGTTGGTGGTGAAGCGTCGGAAGTTGGCGTAGGTGCGCTGCACCTGCTCCTCGAGGCTCGAGATGTGCGGAGGGAAGAGCCCCTCCAGCCCGAGCTCCTTGCGCTCCTCGGGCGTGAATGCCGTGCTCTTGTTCAAGAGCGGCAGGCGCGTGAGAACGAGACCGGGGAGGTCCGTCGCGAGGTAGGGGTTTCCGGATGCGTCGACGAGCCGTTCGTACTGCTTCATGCCCTGCTCCTGCCTTCTGCGCCGCGTCGGGTCACTGCCCGGCCAGACGCTTGGATTCCCGTTCGAAGTACGCGTAGTTCTGGTCGTCGGGCTTCAGCTTCAGGGCATGGGCGAATGCGTCGGCCGCATCGGCGTAGCGCTGCTGCTGGAAGTAGAGGCGACCGAGCGTGCCCCAGGCCGCCGGGAAGCTGGGGTTGGCCTTGGTGGCAGCCACCAGGTCCTTCTCCGCGGCATCGAACTTCCCGGACTGGTACTCCTGCACCCCGGCCACGAAAGCCTTGCCGGCTTCGGCGCCGTAATCGAGCTGCTGCTTGGCCTGCTCGAGGAAGTACTTGGCGCGGCTGTCGTCGGGGCTGCGTTGCAGGACCCCCTGCCAGTACAGGATGGCGTCTCCGTAGTTGCCGAGCTCCTGGCTGGTGCGCGCGGCCCATATCCAGGCCTCGAGGTAGGCGTCGTTGGCCCTCAACGCCTGGACGAAGGCGTCGTTGGCCGCCTGCACCTGCCCCTTCTGATAGAGCGACTGGCCGTCGTAGAACGCCTTTCCTGCGTCGACGCCCCAGGTCGCCTCGGCCTGCGCGACCTGCAGGAAGTAGGCGGCCCCCTGGTCGTTGGGGCGGGCCTTCGTGACGCGCTGCCAGTAGCCGACCGCGGTATAGGGCCGTCCCAGGTCGAGCGCGGTCCGGCCGGCCCACACCGCGGCATCCGTGAAGTCGGGGTTGGAGGAGAGGGCCCGCTCGAAGGCGCTCAGCGCCTGCAGTTTGTCTCCCTTGTCGTACAGCTCGAGGCCGCGCTGGTAGGCGTCGCTGGCGTTGACGCCAACGCTGACCTGCTGCCGGGTGCGTTGCAGGTAGTACTGGGCGGCCTTGTCGTCGGGCTTCTGGTCGACGAGCGCCTGCCAGTAGGGCAGGGCCTTCCGAGGATCGCCCTGCTCGTAGTAGATCCGCCCCAGCCAGCGCAGGGCCAGGGGATCGCCGGGCAGGATCTCGAGCACCTTGTCGTAGTAGCGCAACGCAGCTTGCTTGTCGCCCGCCTGGTACCGGAGGAAACCGAGCTGCGTGCCCGCCTCCTCGAACATCGCGGTGTTGCTCCGGGCATCGGCGGCGAGCCCGCTCATGTCGCCCAGCGAGCCGCCGTCGCTCAGGAAGGCGAGCCATGAGTCGTAGGCCCGCACGTACCAGTCGAGCGTGCTGTAGGTGCGCGCCAGGAAGCGCTCGATGGCGATGTCGTGAGGCGACGCCTGCAGCGCCTGCTCCCCCAGCCTCCACGCCTGGCTCCAGTGCGACTGGTCGGGGTGGGGCGGCTCGTTCTGCGCGACCGCCTGTTGCGCAGCCTGCTGCGCCCGGGTGAAGAGTTGCTCGGCGCTGGCCGGCCGCTGCGCGTACGCGGCCGCGAACAGCCCGAGCGAGACCACGGCGATCAGCGCCACGCGAACACGCGTGGCCGCCGGCGGCGTCATCTCGATCGTGCGGTGAGCCATACGACCTCCTGTGACGTTCGAATCACGTACAGCAGGCGTTCACCTTCGCTCCCCTGGAAGACGATGTGGGTACGGGTCTCGGGACCGACCACCTGTTGGGTCCGCCCCGACTCGAAGTAACCATCGACAGCGAACGCCGTCTCGATGTTGTGGACGTAGCCTGCCTGCAGGGTCTTGAGGAGACCGGTGGCCGCATACACTTCCCAATCCGTCCAACGGTTCCGGTCGGGCACCCGTGCGATGATCGCCTCCGTGCCCTTGCCGACGGCACGCAAGGTACCGCGGGGCAGGTGCAGGGAGGGATCGAACTTCGCGGAGATCGCGGTGCTCATCATGACGTCGGCCAGCAACTGCGCGTGCGCGACCGGCGCCAGAACACCCGCCGCGCCCAGCACCCCGAGCACGAGCGCACGCCCGAGCAACCCATGCCTACGTCGGCTGGTTCGTAATTCCATCACGTTCGCAGTCTACCACCGGCGCTTGAACGGCCCATGAAGCCGCCGGCGGCATGGGAAACCGGGCTCGGGCGCCGAGTAGCGCTGCGGCCAGGGCCGCAACCGAAGCGCGCGATAGAATGCGAACCCATGTTCCAGAGTCTCGGCGATCGATTGCAAAGCGTATTCGAGGGCCTGCGCGGCAGGGGCCGCCTCAGCGAGGCCGACGTCAAGGCGGCCCTGCGCGAGGTGCGCATCGCGCTGCTCGAGGCCGACGTCAACCTGGAGGTCGCCCGGGATTTCACCAAGCGCGTCCAGGAGAAGGCCATCGGCTCCGAGACGCTGATGTCGCTCAACCCCGACCAGCGCGTGATCGCGATCGTCCAGGAGGAACTCGTCGAGGTCCTCGGCGGGAAGGCCGTGCAACCCACGCTCGCCAACGAGCGCAACGTCTGGATGCTGATGGGGTTGCAGGGCGCCGGCAAGACCACTACCGCCGGGAAGCTCGCGTACAAGTACAAAGGGCAGGGGCGCAGGCCGTTGCTCGTGGCCGCCGACACCCAGCGCCCCGCCGCGCGCGAGCAGCTCAAGGTCCTCGGCAAGCAGATCGGCGTGCCGGTCTTCGAGGTGCAGGACGACGAGACGCCCGAGAGCATCGCGCGCCGCCTGGAGGCCCACCTGCGGCAGGACTACCGTGACCTGGTGATCGTCGACACGGCCGGCCGCCTGCAGATCGACGAGGCCCTGATGGACCAGCTCGTGCAGCTGCGCGAGCGCATCGGGCCGAGCGAGCGCATCCTGGTCGTCGACGCCATGACGGGGCAGCAGTCGCTGCCGGTGGCCAACACCTTCGACGAGAGGGTCGGCGTCACCGGCCTGGTGATGACCAAGCTCGACGGCGACGCACGCGGGGGCGCCGCGCTGTCGGCGCGCCACGTGACCGGCAAGCCCATCTACTTCGCCGGGATGAGCGAGAAGATCGACGGATTGGAGCCCTTCCACCCCGACCGCATCGCCGGCCGCATCCTCGGGATGGGCGACGTGCTCACGCTCATCGAGAAGGCCCGGGCGCTGGAGGGCGACGACGAGGAGCTCGAGTCGAAGACCCTGTCGGACTTCAGCCTGCAGGACATGCTCACCCAGATGCGCAGGATCAAGCAGATGGGATCGTTCGGCGACGTCCTGAAGATGATCCCGGGTGCGTCCAAGATGCTGCCGGCCGAGGGGGTCGACGAGCGCGAGATCCTGCGGGTGGAGGCGATCATCTCGAGCATGACCGACGAGGAGCGCCGCAAGCCTCGCCTGCTCAACGCCAGCCGCCGCAAACGCATCGCCCGCGGCTCGGGGACGACGGTGCAGGACGTGAACCGCCTGATGCGCAACTACGAGGATATGCGCAAGATGATGAAGCGCATGGGTCGACGGCCGCCGGGGAAGCGCGCCCGCCCGGGCTTCCGCGGTTGAGCTCCGTGCTCGTGCGGCACTCTTTGCGCCCACGCCGGGGAACCGTGTACAGTGGAGCACTGCGACGGCTGCGGCGAAGGGCCGCCGGCCCGACCGACGGAGGAAGCATGGTCAAGATCCGCCTGACGCGCATGGGCTCCAAGCGCAACCCCCACTACCGCATGGTCGTGGTGGACGCGCGCAAGAAGCGCAGCGCCGACTACATCGAACAGATCGGCTACTACGATCCGCGCGAGACGACCGACGACGCGTTGCGGATCGAGGCCGAGCGTGCCACCTACTGGCTCGAGCAGGGCGCGCAACCCACCGACACGGTGGTCCGCCTGCTGGAGAAGGCCGGCGTGAGCGTGCCGGGCGTGCAGGCCAAGAAGCGGGCCGACTACGTGCGCGGCACGGAGGCTCGGGCCTAGGCCGGGCCCGGGCGAGGCGCGCGTATGCCGCTCGAACTCGTCACCTTCATCGTCCAGAACCTCGTTGCCGATACCGAGCAGCTCGGCATCACGGCGCAACGCGGCGACAAGGGCCTGCGCATCGAGATCCGCTGCGCGCCCGACGACGCCGGGCGCGTCATCGGCCGCGGCGGGCGCATCATCAACGCCATCCGCACGCTCGCCCGGGCGGCTGCCGACGGGCGCCAGCGCGTCGAGGTCCAGCTGATCGACTAGGGCGCGCCGCTCGTTGCCGCCCCGGGAGAGGGCGCGTGCCCGGAGATCCCACTGCCACCGTCCCACCTGCAGGTTACGTGAAGCTCGGACTGCTCGGGCGCCCCTTCCAACTTCAGGGCGGCGTCCGGCTCTACCCAGCGGGCCCGGAGGGGCCGCTCGCGCTCGACCGGGTCGAGCGCCTGTTCGTGGTGGGCTTCGGCCCCGCGACGCTGCGCGACGTCCGCGTGGTGGGGGGCGGTGCCGTGCTCTACGTCCAGGGCGTCCGTGACCGGGAGGCGGCCCGGCAGCTCACCGGCGCCGCGGTGTTCGTGCCGGCGTCGGCGCTGCCGGCAGCGGGGGCCGACGATCCGGCCGCGCTGGAAGGGGTCGAGGTCCTGCAGGAGGCGCGCGTCGTCGGGCACGTGCGGGAGGTCCGAACGGGCGGTGCCAACCCGCTGCTCGTGATCGTCACGCCCGCGGGCGAGGCGCTCGTGCCCCTCGTCGCTCCGTACGTGGTGGTTGGCGGTGGGCACGTCGAGCTCGTGGATCCTCCCGAAGGCCTGCTGGACCCCGCATGAGGATCACCGTCTACAC
>Ga0114931_10003382_pt1 | contig 20233 bp, 13 predicted proteins | sample 2SBtaG_FD_89579 | JGI IMG/M metagenome (GOLD analysis project Ga0114931, IMG submission 89579) | Deep subsurface microbial communities from Kolumbo volcano to uncover new lineages of life (NeLLi) - 2SBTROV14_V59a metaG | ecosystem: Environmental > Aquatic > Marine > Volcanic | place: Kolumbo...
ATGGCCAGAATTCATCGTTCGGCCGGGCGCAGTATAAAAAGAAATTACGAATCTTGTGAAAAAACGGTTTACGCCACAAATTCAATCCCGTGGCCGAAACAGCACTTTCAATCCATGTGGCAGCGCGGATATTGTAAGCTGTGGCATAACCAATACCTTCATTCCAGCCGCCGTCTCGACCACCCCAGTACGGAAAAACTGTCCAGAACGCTTTTAAGGAGTAGTCGAGCCATTTATGCACACTGTCCGCCGGAGCCTCGCCCTGCAAAACTAACGCCTGCTCACACAAATAGCCAATCAACCGGCCATCGTGACTGGAACCGGGATTTTGATGAAAAGGTCTCTTGACGCCCACGCGCAAAAATGTATCGTGCGCCCTTGCCAGAACGTTCCGGCGAACAATTGCTCTTTCATTTTCGTCGAGTGCATCATAAAGCCAATCATACGCCCGGTGGATGCAACGGGAAAAGCTTAGGCCGGGTTCATCAAACCCAATGTTGTTACAGGATGTAATGCCTTCCACATCCCAACTCGCAACTTTTAGCAAAATATTTTTGGCGGCTTGTGCATATTTACTTTCGCCGGTCATCAACCAGGCAATGGCCAAGGCTTGCAATCCTTCGTCAATATACGGGCGGATGTAATGATAATATTTGCGATATTCTAACCGTTTGGTATTATAGTCCTGAATACTTCCATACCCGGGCGGGTTTGGCGCTGGCAAATTCAGCGATTCATCGGCGATATTTTTTACCATTTCCCAGGCGTCCTTTCGTGTGGTACTCAAACTGGCGCGAATAGCTTGCAGGGAATCCTTCGGAAAGAGCAAGCGCGGGTGTGTGCGAGAAACACGAGCCAGCACGGTTTCGATATCCGGGTAGGGAAATTCAGGGATTCCCGCCGGAATCGTGAGTTTGTAGGGTCGCCGGGTGGCGATGATTTTACCATTTTCGTCCAGCGCCTCGATTGTCCAACGATAGGTTCCGGTTTCCAATGTTTGCTGGAGGGCAAAAATGTTATCTCCTTTGACAATAAATTGATAACCCCTGGCATTGTTACTTTCTGGCTGAAATTTAATGCAATAAGCAACAGCTTTCTTTACCGGCAGCCAGGCAAATCCCGGGGGATTCACTTCGGCGATCCAGCCATCAATTGGCCGAGGCAACAGGTCCGAATTTTCCAAACGCTGTTCAGGGAATGAATCAGCATAAAGTGTTGATTGACATAAAAGAAAAATAATCACAGCGATTTTCATAGAATATTTCATTTAATCAATCCTAATTTATCCGGCAAATAGAGAGAGAGCTGTGGTATAAAAGTTATGAGCAAAAGACTGATGATCATGGCCACGAAAAGGGGTAATAACCATTTTATAATATAGGAGATTTTGGTCTCGGCTACAGCACAGCCAACAAAAAGCACAGCGCCAACCGGAGGTGTGACAATACCAATACACAGATTCAGAATCATAAAAATACCAAAATGCAGGGGGCTGATGCCAAGCTGCATGACTACCGGCAAAAAGATCGGTGTGAAGATGAGTACCGCCGGTGTGGCATCCATAAAGGTTCCAACGACCAGCAGAATCATATTAATGAGTAACAGGATGATGATTTTATTGTTCGTCAAACCAATCAGGGCGGCAGTGATCGTCTGTGGAATATTTTCAAAAGCCATGAGCCACGATAACGCCATGGATGTGCCAATCAGCAGCATGACCACCGCGTTGAGCACGATTGTTTTTTTTAGCAGCGCGGGCAGCTCGCTCAATTTGATTTCCCGATAAACTACTACCGAAAGTAAAAAAGAATAGAGCACAGCAATGGCGGCCGCTTCAGTGGCCGTAAATACACCGACGATGATTCCGCCAATGACAATGATAATAAGCGTTAGGCTGAGAATTGCATCGAAGAATCGTCGTACCACCTCGGTCAGACGAACGCGTTCGCTGCCGCGATATTTTTTGATTATGCCGATAATCGCGGCCACAACCATTAGCGACAATCCGGTTAAAATTCCGGGAATGTATCCGGCGACGAACAGCGCCGCGACAGATACCGAGCCGCTGGCCAGTGAATAGACGATGAGGATATTGCTCGGCGGAATGAGCAAACCTGTTGTTGCTGATGTTGCGTTCACCGCAGCGCTAAAATTTTTGTCATAGCCTTCTTTGCTCATTTCGGGAATCATAAATGTGCCGATGGCCGTAGTTGCCGCAACTGCCGATCCGGAAATGGCGCCGAACAGCATGCATGCAAAAATGTTGACATAGGCAAGCCCGCCGGGCAATGTGCCTAATAGCGCCTTGGCCAGGTTGATGAGCCGTCGTGCAATGCCGCCCTGTCCCATGAGCTGGCCCGACAGAATGAAAAAGGGAATAGCCAGCAAAGCAAAATTGTCCAGACCTGTGGCAACCTTCTGTGCCACTTGCGTCACTGCCGGTTCCGGCGGCATGTTCAGCAGCATGGTCGCTACCGTAGCCAGGCCAATACTGAATGAAATCGGCACGTTTGAAAGCAGCAGAAATACAAAAATGGTCGCGAGGAGAATTATGGACAAGATCATCAGTCTATCCCTGTAACTAATTTTTGTGGTTCCGCAAAGGATTTTGTTTTCAGTTTTTGTCGTGCTTCAGTGATGAAAAAAACCGAATAAAATATGAACAGGACGCCCGTCACAGGAACGACCATGTATACCACGCCCATTGGAATTTGCAATGCGGCCGAAACTTGCTTGAGGTAAAATGTGATATAGAGAAGCCGCAGTCCGCCCCAAATCATAACAAGCAATGAGAAGAGAATGACAAATCCATAAATAAAGAACTCCCATTTGAGTTGTGCTGAAGGCGGCATTTTTATTGTAAGAATGTCAATGCCAAGATGGGCCTTCTCACGCAGTGCATAGGCCGCTCCCAGCAGCCCAATCCAGATCATCAGGAATGTCGCCAGTTCCTCGGTGAAGGAACTAGGATGTTTGGTGATGAAACGGGTAAAAACCTGCCAGGAAACATCCAAAACCATAACGACCATTAAGATGACCAAAAAGTTTGACAGGACTTTATCGACACGATCAACGATTTTTTTCAAGAGAATGCTCCGGCTTTTCAATTCTTGTCAGGATAATTACTGTCAGGATAATTACTGTCAGGATAATTACTGACAGGATAATTACTTACAGGACAATTACTGACATGATAAATATTATCAAATATCAATTGCCAAAATCCGCTTGCTTGATCTTTTCTACAAGCGGGTATAAAAAATTATGCGACTGTTTGAGCTTTTCGTAGAGCGGTTTTACTTTTTCTTTAAAAGCCAGCGTATCCGGCTGTATAACCTGCACGCCGCCTTTTTTCATAATATCGAGATAAGTGTTTTCAGCCGAGTACCACAGTTTGCGCTGATAGTCCACGGATTCTTTTGTGGCTTTCATCAGCCAGTCCTTCTCCTGATCGGATAGCCGTTTCCATGTGTGGGTGCTGATCAAAAGCATATCCGACGGTGCGGTGTGTCCATCAAGGACAAAGTATTTACAAATTTCCCAATGTCGGGACTGATAGAATGTGGGGATGTTATTCTCGGCGCCATCAACTACGCCAGCGGCCAGGGCGGCATAGAGTTCGCCGAATGCGATGGGCGTAACCGAAGCTCCCAACGCTTTGACAGATTCGATGGACCAGTGGCTGCGCATGACGCGGATTTTCAGGCCTCTCAAATCTTCCGGTTTGTACACAGGAACTTTGGTGAGATAAAAATTACGCGTTCCGGTCTCGTAAAAACAAAGACCATGCAGCCAGAAGGGTTCGCCGTCTTGCAGCATCTGCTTTCCAATCTCACCGTTAAAGACCTTCCATCGGTGCTCGGTTGAAGAGAACAGATAGGGGAGACTCAGAACCGCTACTGAAGGGACAAAATTTTCCACCACGGCAGAATTGACTTTGGTCATGTCCAGTGAACCGATTTGCAGGGATTCGAGGCATTCGCGCTCGCTGCCCAACTGGCCGCCAGGGTAGATTTTTATCCGCAATTTACCACCCGAAAGTTCATCAACCCGCTTTGCCAGATATTCCATGCCCTTGTGTACGGGATGATCAACAGGCAGAACATGGGCCAGGCGAAGTACCCGAACATCTCCATGGCCGTAGCAGCCAAATAACGATAGTAATAAAAAGATTAAAAAAAAGGCTCTAAGTATGGTTTTAGAAAGTGCCATTATAATCTCATAATGTGAAGCAGTTAATCTTTATGCTCAATCCTTTGAGCAATATATCTGTGCAAGACGACCAGTGTCTTACTTTGACTATGATTTCCCAGACAACCGGAGCCCTGTCGGGCATCCGGTGTCTTTTCACTATAAATTATCAACCATCAACCCAAAACCCTAGTCCATCCAAATCCCCCCGTTCACTTCCAGCGTTTCGCCAATAAAATAGTCCGCTTTGTCTGAAGCGAGGAAAAGCACAGCATAGGCTACTTCTTCCGGCTTGCCTTCCCTGTGCAGGGGAATAGCTTTTTTAAAATTTTCGCGTACCTCAGGTGTGGAAAATTTGTCGTGGTAAAGTGTGGAAATCACGCCGGGAGAAACGGCATTCACCCAAATGCCAAAAGGTGTCAGTTCTTTGGCGAGATTTTTTGTCAACGTGAGAACAGCTGCTTTTGCGGCCGAGTAATGTCCCGCACCCAAACCACCACCATTGCGTGCGGCAACTGAAGTCATGTTGATGATTTTGCCAAACCCCTGTTTTTTCATGATCGGTATAACAGCGTGCGTGCATAAATAAACACTTTTGGCGTTCACATCCATCACTTTGTCCCACAGTTCCTCACTCGTTTCTTCGATTGTTTTTCGTTCCACCAGCGTGCCGGCATTGTTTAAAAGAATATCGATTCTGCCGTTAAACGCATCCAGAGAAGCCTGGATAAGGCGATCAACATCCGATTTTTTGGTGACATCTGCCTGAATATGGACAGCTTGTCCACCCTCCGATGTTATCTGATTTACGACTTCTTTAGCAGCATCCTTACTGCTGTTGTAATTTACAATGACGTTTGCGCCGCTGCGGGCGAACTCAATTGCTGTTGCTCTGCCAATTCCGGTGCTCGCACCTGTTACCACTGCCACTTTTCCATCAAAACGGATTTCCATAAAAATCCCCTTTCTCACTTTTGACTATTCAACTGGCTCTTGATGAATTTGAAATTTAATGATTTCCTTCCGCTAAATTTACCTTTTATAAATACGATAAGAGAACGATCTGCTCCGTTGCCGACAACAAAATGAGTGAATTTCATTCCGTCCACACGGATTTCTTTTAATCGGCTCTCCTCATTATAAATTTTAAAGACAGGATTTATAATAGTGTGATCTGAAGAAAAAACAAGCCGATACTCTCTTTTGAAATGATGACTTTTTATAACATAAGCGCGTTGCGAATAATCATACCCCGCATACTTGCAGTTGGTGCCGGACATTTCAACTTTTGCCGGATAAAGCCACGACCCGGCATGCAAACGGTCTTTATTGCTGCCTTTTTCTTTGACACCAATCAGAAACGTCCATGTCATGGGCTGAAATTTCGGATCGACTTCTGCCTGAATATTTCCGATATTGCCATGATTCGGGACATCCAGTCCAACTGTATTGTACCCATCTATCTGGTAGCGGGACGCCGGCCAGTGTCCGCGTTGATCTGCGCTGGCCATATCTTTGCTGATCACCGTTACGTGGTCACGTGTTACGCCAGGCAGCAAGTCATTACGGAAGGAGAAAACCGTAAAAGGGTGGAGGCGGTCCTTGAAATGAATCTCGATGATAAAATCTTTTCCGCTCTTTAAAAAGTTTTTGTAAAGTTTCTTGTCTTGGCAAAAAGCTTTGTTTGAATATTCTTTGCCGTTTAGATTCGCCAATGTAGCGAATTCTTTATCATAAAGTTGCTCAGTGTGAACACACGGCGGCTTGGCCAGCAGAACTTCAAGCATTTCGTGACGTGTGTTGCTGTTTGGCCATAGATTAACCTGGCGTACGCCGACACCGTCAGGATAAAAAGCATAATATTCATCAACCCATTCATTTCGATAGATACGATAATGTGGGTCGGAAAGGGCATAGCGCCAGTGAACGACAACGCGCGCGGGGGTGTTTTCCAGTAGCTCAACGTTGGAATAACGACATTCGCGATCCTGCATCGGCTCATTACAGCCCTGGTTCCCGGCCCCCCAGCATTCAATGAATTCATTGGTCATGGCTGCCTGATCAATGTCCCAAATCGGAATATACGAAGCACTTCGCCAAAAGACAAATTTGGCCGGAAAGGGATAAAGGATTTGAACAGCTTGGTTGACGATGCCGCCATAGCTGTAATTACCTTCTGTTGCATGAAAGGTTTTTGGCAACTCATTTGCAAATTTTGTAAAATTTTGCGTAAAATGAGCGAGCCGTTTTCCATCTTTTCCCAGCAAAGTGCAATCAATGTTATAAGTTCCGCCGGGCAGAGCACGAAGTTCGTTGGTGTCAAAAACAGGCATGAACTGATCGTGAAGGTTTACAATTGTTGCGGAAGCAAGAATTTTATTTGATTTCGAATTCCTTAAAGCCAAACGCAAATGCGAATTTGTGCGAGTCTTTGCATCCATCAGTAAGCGAAAGCCGACAGGATGAATTTGCTCAGGAGTTCGTGCATAAAGGGATTCAAGATTGAACTCGATAAAAGGGGGGGCGATTTCAATATACGATGTTCGATAAAGCTGCTTTTTGCTTTTGGGGTCGAGCAACTGGATAATAATTTTATTTTCCTGGTTTTCCGGAATATAATACTCTGCATGGACGGGCTTTTGTGAATCGAGTGTTACAATTTTTTCTGATTGCCACTTGGCAACGGATTCGGGCTCAACTGTCATTTTCAGAACAGCTTTTTCCGTTTTGTCGCCTTGCATTTTGAATTTAATTTCCAATGGATTATAGCCAAACAGAGAAGGATAACCGACCGGCCCAAAGGCATATAAAGCACTTTTAAAACTCAATTCTTCTACGGCAAAACCGGGATCGCCAAATACCAAATCTCCGAAATCAAGAGGCGCATGAAAATTGGAAATTGTTTCGCGAATATAATCTTTCACCGGCGACCAGGCGCTGTATTCCGCTTCGCCATGCGGGACTCGTTTGAAAAATTCATCGCCCTTTTTGACATCCGGCTGGCGCACGCGGGCAACGTTAAATCCCCACGTCATGCCTTTTTCCACCTTTTTAATGCCCAAAGATGTGACATCGATGGCAATCTCGGCAACCCAATCATTTTTATTGATTTTTGTTTTTGCACGCCAGAATGCATTCCATGAGGGATCCATGTCGCACGTTTTCGAGCCGTTCAGCCTGTTAAATCCGCTTTGGTCGAATTGGACACCATTCGGGTTAACAGCCAGTTCGAAATAACTACGGTGATCGTGGTTAATGTCCAGAAAGACTTCGACGCGATCGTCATACAAAATATCGGAATCATCCCATATTTTGGACGTTGATTTGATTCCCGAAATATTCGAATCGTAACAACGAAAGGCAATGTAAAGATGCGCGTCGTCGTAGGCTACATAACTTTCTGTTCTGTTTCTGGCCGGTTTCCCATAGTCGCCCGCAGTCAAAACAAAGTGGGAAATCTCTGTAGCGTTTTTCCAACATGCATCATTCAAAATGCCGTCGAGTGTGGGTGTTGAATTTGTATGAGAAGCAGCCGTAAAGTAGATTTTCTTGTGAATTAGATGACCTGTATTTTGCGAAAATGTAAAGCTTGCTCCGAAAAGCAATATAACGATAAAAGCGAAACGAAAACATTTCACGTTATACCTCGCTCGTTTTTGGTTTTATTATTCCGGATAATCGCTGAAATGAATACTTGAATAATATTTAATGACATGTTGTTCAGCTTCCTGCATGTGCCTTTTCATTGTATTATAAGCGCCGTCAGGATTCTTATCTTTGATAAATTTCAATAGGGATTCGTGATTTTGAATCGCCAGGTCGGGCGCGTGAGATTGCCGGTAAGTGGAAGAAATAAATTTGTGCAAAAGTTGAAATATAGGCTCCATAATAATGGGAATGATCGGATTGTTCGTAGCGCTGGAAATTTGCCGGTGAAACTTGATGTCGCTTTCTATCATTTCTTCAGGATTGTCCATAAATGACTTCATTTTGATAAACAGCTCCTGTAAATTTTGCACATCATTGTCTGTTCGATGCAAGGCTGCAATTTTGGTGATTTCCGGTTCCATGAACAAGCGAACGCGAATGAGGTGAAGCAGGCTGGCCTCACCACATTTCATATCCAGTAGCTGGTAAAAGGGGTCTACGACATTCGACATGTCGATTTCCGAAACATAAACACCGCTGCCTTTGCGAATATCCACAAGCCCGCGCCCGGACAGCATTTGCAAGGCCTCGCGGATAGCTGTTCTGCTGACACCGAATTTTTCGGCCAGTTCAAATTCTCCGGGTAATTTGTCGCCGGCAAGAAATATCTTTTGCATAATTGCTTCGCGGATTTGTCGTTCAATTTTTTTGCTCAGGGGTTCTTCGCGTTCAACTTTCATGAAAGGACTTGGAGTTGCCATGATTGCTCGCCAGGTTTGGGAATGATAGATTTGCATGTTGTCATACAACATGCAAAAATAGCTAATGGATATTTAAAAGTCAAGGAAAAAGTTGATATTTATATTTTACTTTTTATTGTAAAAAAAAATCATTAAGATTACGCGTCTTATCAATCACTCAAGCAAGAAAGGAAATTCAATGAGATTGACCAAAAAATTATTACGCATCGTTTTGTTTTGTTTGTGTTTTCCTCTAACTCTTCTTTTTGCGCAAGAATCCATTGTTTATGTTGCCCCTCTTTCAACGGGATTTTATCATACCGGAATGGTTATTCCGCTTTCGGCGCTTTTTTACAAAGCCGTTGATTCGGACACTACCTGGAGCTATAAAGGGCGGCCCAATAACCGCATCTTTGATGTGGCCTTTCATTATCCTTCAAAAGGAAAATACATGGCGCTGGCAACTCATACCGGCGTGCATCAATCTTTTGATTATGGCAAAACCTGGCGGGTCACCAGCGGCTGGCGGATCACAGAGGTTAATCATGTCGCGTATGATCCGATTAACCCGGATGTTCTTTATTGCAGTTCACCTTATGGCTTCTACAAAACAACGGACGCAGGCAAGTCCTGGGCAAAACATAATAAAGGCTTGCAATCCATTAATGCGCAATTTGTGTCATCTTTTATCATCGATCATGCAAATCCGCACATTCTCTATTGCTCGACCGAGGATGTTGCTTATAAAAGTACAGATATGGGGGAATCGTGGCAAAAAATGGGGCTGCGAATCAAACACATTCGGACTATAGTCCAGCATCCAAAAGATGCAAAAGTTCTGGCCGTGGGTACGGAAAATAACGGCCTTTATTTTTCCAATGACGGCGGCAAGACATGGGGAAAACGGGATACCGGAATATTTTCATCTACGTTTTACACCATTGCTTTTGATCCTTTGAATCCCGATATCGTTTACGCCGCCGGTTTTCAAACCGGCGTTTACAAATCTACGGATGGCGGCAAAAAATGGAAGCAGTATTTTAAAGGCCTTCCTGTTTTGGATATACATGCCATCGTAATTGATCCACAGAATAGCAATTGCATTTATGCCGGTACGATGGGGCAAGGTGTTTACCGATCTGACGATGGCGGACAAACGTGGAACTTTGCCGGTATTAAAAACGGGTTTATCAGCGCTATAAAAATTGAATCATTTTAGGAGCCAATAATGACCAGGAAATTATTGCAGTTTTTTCTACTATTAAATATTTTGCTTGTTCCATTTGCACAGGCACAAGACGAAACATACCAACATTATTTAAATAAATTTCAAGAGCGAAAAGCATGGTTCATCTCAAATTACGATACACTTTCCAGAGAAACCTATAGCTCCATTGCGGCCAGATACGCAATGAATAAAGATATTAAATGGGCGGATAAAACGTTTCTCAAACTGTTGAAACATCCCAAAGGAGCTATGTTTTGGATGTTTCCTGTAGTCAATTGCTATATGTACGGAAAAGGCAAAATGTCGCCTGAAGTAGAAAAAGCCGTTCGTCACGCATGGAAAACTTATGCACCCTCCCGAGGCGACACGGAAAACCATTGGGCCATGTGGTACACTTGTCTTTTCCTCATGTCCGAGCAGTGGCCGGATTTGCCGGGTTCTGAATGGGCCCGCGGCACCAGTTCTGAAGAAAATCGCAAAGAGGCCAAAGAATATCTTTTTGATTGGGCAAGAATTACAACCACAATCGGACAAGGTGAATTCGATTCTCCGGATTATATTCTTGAATACATGGTTCCGGTAACTTTGCTGGCGCAATTTGCCCAAGACCCGCAAATGAAGAAACTGGGCGAGATGATGACGGATTACATTATGGCGGATTTTGCTGTGGAGCATCTCGATCAGCAATATATTGGAGGATACAGCAGGATTTACGAGCGTAACCTGATGAACTTTCATACTTCGGCATCGTCTATTTTCGCGTATGTGTATTTCGGTGTGGGCGAACCTTTGAAACATGGCTGGGTGTTGTTTCCTGTGCTTACCGATTATACATTGCCTGAAATTATTTATGACATCGCAACCGACAGGAGTAAATCCTATATTCACAAAGAAAGAAAACGTGTTCGCAATGTCATTCGATACGGCGAGGAAAGGAATCCGCCTGTTTACAAGTACGATTATATCACCAAAGACTATGGCATCGGCTCGCTGATGGGCGGTATTTTGCAGCCTATCCAGCAGCACACGTGGGGCGTGCGTTACACTTATGGGAAGCCATACTCTATCATTTTCGGGATGCATCCTTACTGGTCGTTGTATGAAATCGGCATGTTTTTTCCCGAAGAAGTGAAAACCTCGATGGCGGCCATCACGGCCTCCAAGACGACCTACAACAATCCGGACAAATGGACGGGCGGCTCTCCGTTCGAGCGAACATTTCAGCACAAGAATACTTTGATTGCTCTTTACGATATTGATCTTGGCACAACATCCAATCACATTGATGGTTTTTTCCCGGCCAATCTTGAAAAACGAATCATTGATGATTCCGGCTGGATTATTTGCAAAGCGGGTGATACGTATGTTGGCTGGTATCCATTGCAGCCGGGCCAGTGGAGCAAGGAATACGAACTGAAAAAGCAGGCCTACAATACGAAAACAAGTTCAAGTGTTAATGACGGAACAATGAAACTGCGTAATTATCGCCTGCGAAGCTATGAACTGCAAAACGGTTATGTGGTTGAAGTACGCTCAAAAGATGAGATCGGATCGTTCAATAATTTTAAGAACAAATTGATCACACATATTCCAAAGGCGGTCATGATTCCCGGAAATGTTTCAGTAAAATATAAAACACTGGACAAAGATCTTATGGAGTTTGCATTCCCCAATACCAGGAAATTGAACGGCAAGACTGTTGATCTGACAAAAACTCCATTATTTGAAGGGCCGTTTTTAAATGCCCGCGTGGGCAGCCAAATGTTAACGCTCACCTATAAAAAGAAAAAGATGGTATTGGATTTTAAGAAATTGAAAATAAGCAAAAATTATTAATGATTACTCTGTTAGCTCAGCAAAAACGATCTCAACAGAAATATGCGCCTTAAAAATAGCGCAGAGATATAAAAGATTAAGGAATTACACTCTGTATTTGGACAATAACATCGGTATCTTGAATCATAATTTTGGCAGAATAATTACAGGGCAGAATAATTGGTAAATAACCTTGCGAAGGTTTAAGAAAACAGTTGCCATTAAATTTAATTCAATTGTTTTCAATAAATTGGTCAGCTATTATTTGTCCGTTAATGAACCTTCGCAAGGTTGCTGCCCCACTTTTTTGAGAGGATACAAACAAGAAGTAAAAACAATTAAATTCATTTTTAATCTGCGTGTATCTGCGAAAATCAGTGTCCAAAAATAAAGGGGTTGAATTATTACCTTACTCGTAAAACATTAACAAAGTGCTCGCGATGTTGCTCGCCGGCGAAACAATGGAAAGCTTGATCTATGGAAATAAACGAACATTTTTACACCGAAGATCCAACCCTGGGGCCGGCAGATGTTAAAACGACTTTAAAAGATGTCGAATATTATTTCCTTGGCAATGGTCTGATTCAGGCAGCCGTGCAGGTCTGCACGAGCGAGGAAGGAACGCCGCTTGGTCTTCTTTTAATGGATTCTGATAAATTTGCACCAAAACGGGGGGCGCTGACGTTTGATGCGGAGGATGGATTGCAGGCAACAAAAGTCAGCATTTTATGCGAAGGGATGACCTGCTCACCGCTTCCGGGAAATTTGCAAGCCAGGTGGATGGAAATTGAAGGAATCCCTGCTGTTGAGGTTGTTTGGCAGTCAAATAATTTTTCAGTGAGCGAGCGATTTTACTGCCCGGACCGGCAAACTTTTCGCCTATTCCGCGAGATAAGCGTTCGGAACCTTTCCGAAGCAGAAAAATCTATATCCATTCGAACGGGCGTCAAAAAGCAATTTGTGGAACGGGAATGCAGATTGAAGGCCAATGAGCAGCAAACGCTCGCGGTTGCATACCTAATTAAGAATGCGTCGGTTTCAGTTGAAATTGTTAATAACAATGAGATCTCAATTTCAGATAATGCAAAACGCTATTGGCAAAATACGCCAAAGTGCGATTTCTCGTCTCCGGCTCTCAATCACCTGTTCACAAGTTCGAAATATCAATTGCAAGCCCCGATTTCACATTCAGGCACGATGGATGCCAGTATCTGGCAGTATAATCTCGAATGGGTTCGGGATCAGGCCAATGTTGTTATGGGATTGACGGTATCCGGGCAGTTTGAATTAGCGCGAACACTGCTTGACCGTATGCTGCGAAAATTTGTCACCAAAGATGGCGATACTGTGGATTCGGGTAAGGTGCGTCCGCCCGAAGAAACCGAACTGGATCAAAATGGTGTTTTGCTTTTGGCGCTGAAAACTTTTGTCGACTGGACGGGTGATATTGATTTGGTGAAGCAGCACTGGGACAAGATTTATGCTGTAGCCGAATTTCCGCTCAAGCCGATTTTTGTTCATTCGCCTTCCGGCTTGCTCCACAACAGCCGCGAATTTTGGGAACGCCATGATGCGTATGGGGTGGTTGACGGCATCGAATTAGCTTATCAAATGTATGTTTCAGTTGGCCTTGATTGTGCTGCCTATCTGGCGCGGATCATTGGCAAAGAGGACCAGGCCCGGGAATGGGAAAGGAATGCGCGGCGCATCAAAAAAGCAACACTGACGGACAGCCGATTTTCGTTGGTAACAGACGGTCATTTCATTAAAAGACGAAAAGTAAACGGCGAGGAACAGGAAGAACTTTACCCGCCAGCCGGATCAAATTTGCCTTCAGGTGTTCCCCTCACTGACAATATCAAGCATTTTCTAAATCCCGATTCTTGCACAGCGCTGCCAATTGTGCTGGACTTTATTGATGCTCGGGGTGAGCTTGCTGCAAACACACTGGTCGAGTTAGAGAAACTCTGGAATATGAATTGGAATTTTGGCGGTTACAGCCGCTACAATGTCACTTCCGAAGCCGATTCGCCCGGCCCATGGCCGTTGGCTTCGCTTTTTATCGCCCAGGCATATTTTGAATCCGGAGATGACGGAAAAGTGTGGCGAGTGCTGGATTGGCTGAATTCAATTCCCGGATCAAAATCCGGTTCCTGGTTTGAGTTTTACGGTCCGCGCCCGATTCCACCTTGTCCGCAAACAGGAATTATTCCATGGGTTTGGGCTGAAGTACAGAAATTGTTTATCCATCACATTTTTGGCATTCGCCCACAATGGGAAACGATTACGATCAGACCACGGCTGCTGAAGGGGATGGACAAAATGCAAGCGGTGGTGAGAATTCGAAATATTAAATTACATCTTTATGTGCAAAAAACGGGCAAAGGCGCACAAAAAGGCTATTCTATAAATAATCAATTTACTGCTTTTGAGGGCGATGCAATCCAAATAGAACATCCGATTGATGATGTTCGCTTGCAAGTTTATATATAGCACTGCAGCGCAAGAGCGGCTCAAAGGCGATCGGCATGAATGCTATTGACCCTTGAACTCACCTTTTTAAAATTTCCTCCTGGATTTCATCGAATTATGCATCTCTGCCAAATCATTTGCATCAAATAATAATGGGTGACATCCAAAGAATTCTATTCTTGTTAAGCGTTAAACTGTAACAAATGTTTTTCATTGCGAGGAGTAAAGAACGAACGACGATGCAATCTCATAACTGCCTGCAAGTCATAAGATTACTTCGCTACACTCCGTTTCAATCGCAATGACATGACTGATTAATCATAATATTTGGTTGGTGATTAAAAATATAATGGATGTTTTAAAAAATGCAATACAAAAAACGTTTCAATCATTGCAGCAATGCAACTTTTCTTTAGAATAATCGTTGCAAAACTGCAATAGAATTATGGTCTTCATATCATTCAGGAATATTTATTATGGACATAAGCGTTAAAATATAAAAGATTTGATGCTTGTCGTTTATTTTGCCATCTTCTTGGCATAAAAGTTGAAAGATTGAAAGTTAATAAAAGCAGGGCAATGAAGCCTGATGTTTTATAAACTTAGTTACAGGAGGCGAGCTATGTTAAACGCTTTTGGTCTAGACGCTTCGATTATTGAAAACAAATTTACCGGCCTGAAAAGTGATATCCAGCTTGTTCTTTTTCTGCAGGAAACGGATTGCAGTCATTGTCGTGATTTGCGGTTTCTTGTAGAAAAAATTGCATCCATCACACACAAAATCAAAACTGAAACATACAACTTTGCGATTAACAAGGAAATTGCGAACCAGTACAAAATCAAGAGAATCCCCGCTGTTGCTTTGATCGGCGAAAAGGATTACGGTATTCGCTATTACAGCTCCCCGGAGGGACCCGAGTTGTATAATTTCCTCGATGATATTGTTGAAGTATCACAAGGCGAAGCAAAACTTTCCGAAAAAAGCAAGGAACGATTGAAAGCATTAAAGTCGATCATTAATTTGGAATACTTTATTTCACCGACATGCCCTTTTTCATGGCCGGGAGAAAAGACTTTGCTGCGTCTTGCAATGGCCAGTGATCTCATCAATCTGGATATCATCAATGTAACTGATTTTCGTGAGGTTGCAGAAAAATACAACGTTCGCGGTATACCCATGACTGTGGTGAACGGAAAAGGAGAGTTTTACGGGGCTCTCAAGGAAGAAGATTTTGTAAATATTATTATAGAGAACGAATAAAATGAATATGAGGAGACAAAATGGATAGCATTTCGTTTAATGTTTCAAAGGAAATTGAGGTAGAAAACCTGAACGAAGAATACGACATTGTCATTCTGGGTGGTGGCCCGGCAGGTCTTACGTCAGCTATTTATTCGGCACGGGCAAAGATGAAGACTTTGGTGATTGAAAAGGAAATTATCGGTGGGGAAGCTGCGAGCACTGATCTTATTGAAAACTATCCGGGATTTCCCGAAGGAATCAGCGGGATGGAATTGGCGGAAAGGATGGAAGAGCAGGCAGTGCGTTTCGGAGCGCATATTGTTTATGCGAATATTGATTCTTTGGATTTAAAAAGTCAGCCCAAAATCATCAAAATTGATTCAAAGACGATCAAGGCAAAAAGCATTATAATTACTTCCGGGACTTCTCCAAAGGCATTAAATATTCCGGGAGAAAAAGAATTCAAAGGAAAGGGGGTGTCTTATTGCGCCACGTGTGACGGGCCGATTTTCAGCGGCAAAGACATTGCGATCATCGGATGCGGAAATTCCGGCCTGCAGGAGGGACTGTTCATCCTGAAATTTGTAAAATCGCTAACCATGGTGGAATTTCTTCCGACAATTCAGGCGGAAAAAATTCTTCAGGAAAGGATGGATACGCACGAAAATGTGAAATGGCTTCTTAATCACCAGATTACAGCAATAAACGGCAAAGATTGGGTTTCATCGATAACCGTGAAGAACAGGGAGAACAATGAGGAAAAGGACATCCCTGTGCAAGGCGTGTTTATTTATGTCGGCTTGATCCCCAATACGGCCTATTTGGGCGAGCAGATCAAACTCAATAAATGGGGCTATATTCTTACGGATGAAAAGATGGCAACATCACTGCCGGGCGTTTTTGCGGCCGGAGATATCCGGGAAACACAAATACGGCAAGTAGCAACAGCTATCGGCGATGGCGCTGTTGCGGCTTCGTCAGCACAACAATACATAGAAAATATGTGAAAGGACGAAAAAATGGCACATATATCAGATAAGGACAAGGATTATTTGCGTAAAGAATTCGGCAAAATGAAAGACAATGTCAAGCTGGTCTATTTTACGCAAAAATTTGAATGCCAATATTGTGAAATGACACATGAAATACTCGGAGAACTGGCAGAACTTTCGGATAGAATTTCACTCGAGGTTTACGATCTTGTAAATGACAAAGAAATAACGGAAAAGTATAATATCGATAAAATCCCCGCCGTGGTTGTTGAAGGGGAAAAAGACTATGGCATTCGCTACTTTGGGATTCCCGCGGGGTATGAGTTCAGTTCTTTAATCGAAGACATTATGGATGTTTCAAACAAATCCACATCACTGAGCGCGGAAACGAAAAAGGCGCTTGCGTCGCTGGAAAAGCCGCTCCACATACAGGTTTTTGTCACACCAACATGCCCGTATTGTCCAAAGGCCGTACGCATGGCACACCAGATGGCAATTGAAAGCGACAAGGTGCGCGGCGATATGATTGAGGCGACGGAATTTCCGCACCTGTCCAACCATTACAATGTTGGTGCTGTTCCTAAAATTGTTATCAATGATGTTGTTGATTTTGAGGGAGCACTGCCGGAGCCCGTTTACCTGGAGAAGGTTTTGGAAGCGGAAGGACGAGAGCTGAGTTCTCGAACATAGGCGTTTGCGGGCAAAAAAGTCCTGTAAATCACAAGTAATATTTGCAATTATCCAGGTGATTTCATAGATTGTCATGTATGATCTCAGCGATTGTTATTCGAGTTCTTCTTTAAGCAAAGTTTACGTGATACTCGTTTGCTCCTGAGATTCATAGTTGCCAAATTTAACATGATCCTGTTTTGCTTTTGAAAAAATGTAATAAGGAAGGAGTTCATCATGGCAGAGTTTAAGTACATGCCGCTCGTGCAGCATGGTAAGGATGAAACAAAGTATCGCTTGCTTACAAAAGATTACGTCACTGTTAAAAAGCTTGATGGACGGGAGATCCTTGAAGTATCTCCGGAGGCGTTGAAAGTATTGACTTTTGAGGCCTTTCGGGATATTTCCTTTTACCTTCGCTCAGCGCATCTTGAACAAGTAGCAGCAATTCTTGATGATCCGGAAGCAACGGAAAATGAGCGCTTTGTAGCCACGGCATTACTGCGAAACGCGGTGGTTTCTTCCGAGCAAGTGTTGCCGTTTTGCCAGGATACCGGCACTGCCATTATTACCGGCTTTAAAGGGCAACAAGTATGGACCGGAGTAGATGATAAAAAATGGATCACTGAAGGTGTTTTTGATGTGTATCAAAAGTTTAATTTGCGCTACTCGCAAATTGCACCGCTGACTATGCTGCAGGAAACGAACACGAAAACCAACCTGCCCGCGCAGATCAATCTCTATGCCGAAGATGGCGATGAATATAATTTCCTTTTCATAGCCAAGGGCGGCGGTTCGGCAAACAAATCTTTTCTCTACCAGCAATCGAAATCACTTCTGACTGAAGAAAATCTGCTCAAGTTCATTGACGAAAAAGTTAAAAGTCTGGGAACAGCGGCATGTCCTCCTTACCACATTGCTATTGTTGTCGGCGGCACATCCGCGGAAGAGACGCTGAAAGCGGTGAAATTGGCTTCAGCGAAATTTTACGACGATCTACCGACAAAGGGTAACGAATTCGGTTCCGCGTTCCGCGATCTTGAATGGGAAGAAAAAATACTCAAACTGGCTCAGGAAAGCGGTATTGGCGCACAATTCGGCGGAAAATATCTGGCGCTCGATGTGCGCGTTATTCGTATGCCGCGTCATGCTGCAAGCTGTCCCGTGGGGATTGGAGTGAGCTGCAGCGCAGATCGAAATATCAAAGCGAAAATTACCCGCGACGGCATTTTCCTTGAAGAGATGGAGCATGAACCTGAAAAATACTTTGAACGTGTTGCAAAACAGGCCGCACCATCCATGGTACAAATTGATCTTAACAAGCCAATGAAAGAAGTGCTGGCAGAAATTTCAAAATATCCTGCAGGAACACTGCTCAGTTTGACGGGGACATTAATTGTTGCCCGTGATGCAGCGCACCAGCGGTTACAGGAAACACTTAAAAAAACCGGTGATTTGCCCGATTATTTTAAGGATCACCCTGTTTATTACGCCGGCCCGGCAAAGAAACCGGAAAACATGCCTTCCGGAAGTTTTGGCCCGACCACAGCACAAAGGATGGATCCTTATGTTGATGAATTCATGGCAGCCGGTGGATCAATGATCATGATTGCTAAGGGTAATCGAGGACAGGTAGTCACCGATTCCTGCAAAAAGTACGGCGGTTTTTACCTGGGTTCACTCGGCGGTCCTGCGGCGCTCCTGGCCAAGGAGAATATCAAAAAGATTGAAATCGTCGATTTTGAAGAGCTGGGAATGGAAGCGGTAAGAAAGATAACCGTAGAAAACTTTCCGGCAGTGATCATTGTCGATGACAAGGGCAATAATATCTACGCATGATTTCAAACAAAAACAGCGTCAAAGATGATTTTAATCTTTGACGCTGTTCTTTTGCCTTAATACCCTACAAGAATTCAATATGATTTCGCATTTCATTGCTATCAAGAACTTGATAGATCAGTACGAGCCCGCGAATTACATTACCAATTCGTCATCCTATTTTTTCAGCAACCAATTGTCCGGCATGAAAAGCTGCTGTGATATTTGCCGGATTTTCAGCATCTCCGATAGTGTAGACTGTACCCTCCCAATCGTCAAGTTCCCGGGATAGTGTGTCGTTGGGCTTCATTCCTGCGGCAATAATTATTGTGTCAAAAACGCCGATCCTTTTTTCCTGCCCTTTTTGTTCAATCAGCGTGTTATCTTTTTCCATCGCTTTTACCAGCGTTTCGGACATCAGGGTGACATTCTCTTCCCCGGCAAGTCTCGTTAAAAGCATTTTTCGGGTAATCGGTTCCATGTCCCCTGCAATTGCCGGGAGCGGATCCACACCGACAAGAGTTTTTCCGGTTTCGGCTAAAATGGCAACGGTCTCAAGCCCTACCATTCCCAGTCCAATAACAAGGATTCGATCTCCACGGACTTTATTTGTGTGGCCGTAAAATTCCAATGAAGTCAAAACATACCGGGAATCAAGATTTTTTATCGGAGGTATATTCTGCTGAGAACCGGTAGCCACAATTAAAACATGCGGATTTTCTTTTTTGACAAAATCAGCAGTAACCTCCGTATCCGTGTGAACATCGACATCGACAGTTTCTATTTGCTTCCGCATACTGGAAAGCGTGCGCATCATTTGTTTCTTAAATGGTGCTACCGGTGCAAAGTTGAACTGGCCGCCAACTTCTTTTTCTTTTTCATAAAGACTAACTTGATGACCTTCCTTAGACAAATATAGCGCAGCAGCAATGCCGGCCGGGCCTGCTCCGACAACCATGACTTTTTTCGGGTTTTCGGTTTTTTCGAGCTGCGGGAAAGTAACATCAGGGTTGACAATGCATTGAATTTTTTCCCCGCGTTTAACCGCGCGCAGGCATCCTTCCAGACAGCCGCCGCAGTACATGATTTCTTCTTCCCGTCCTTTCAAGGCTTTGTTCGGAAATTCCGGATCAGCAACAAGAGGACGTCCCAGCGAAATATAGTCGGCCAGGTCTTCGCTAAAGACGTGGTCGATTTTAGGAAGGTAACCCATCCGTCCAACAGCGATGACCGGCAAGTCTACACTCGATCTGATCTTGCGCAGCACATCGAACTGTTCTTCTTCCGGCATGCCCATGTGATTATAATACCAGGGCGGATTATCACATGCGTTTCCATAGCCGACGTGGATTGCGGCCACATCGAAGGATTCGATGAGATCCAGAAGTGGTTCGATGTTTTCAGGAGAAATTCCATC
>Ga0114931_10003383_pt1 | contig 20230 bp, 16 predicted proteins | sample 2SBtaG_FD_89579 | JGI IMG/M metagenome (GOLD analysis project Ga0114931, IMG submission 89579) | Deep subsurface microbial communities from Kolumbo volcano to uncover new lineages of life (NeLLi) - 2SBTROV14_V59a metaG | ecosystem: Environmental > Aquatic > Marine > Volcanic | place: Kolumbo...
AAGGACTTCGAGGCATCCATCGCCAGCGCCGAGGCATGGCTCATGATCGCAAGCATCCAGCTCCTCGTCAGGAGGATGGTAAGGCTTTGAAACAAAATGGTTCTTTTTCAGCCAGACTCTAAGCCTGCTTGGCGTCGATGACGCCGCGACGGATGGCGCGGGTGCGGGTGAAATAGTCTTCCAGAACCTCGCCCTCGCCGTGGCGGATGGCGCGTTGCAGCCGCGCCAGGTCCTCGCTGAAGCGGCCCAGCATTTCCAGCACCGGTCCGCTGTTTTGGAGGAAGATGTCGCGCCACATCACCGGGTCCGAGGCGGCGATGCGGGTGAAATCGCGGAACCCGCCGGCGGCGTATTTGATGACCTGCTTCTGGGTCGATTGCTCGAGCTCGACCACCGTATCGACGATCGAATAGGCGATCAGATGGGGCAGATGCGAGGTAATCGCCAGCACCCGGTCGTGATGGGTGACGTCCATCAATTCGATCAGCATGCCGGCGTGGCGCCACAGTTCGGCCACCCGCTCGACCGCGTCCGGGTCGCAATCGGCGGCCGGGGTCAGGATGCACCAGCGCCCCTCGAACAGGCTGTCGAAGCCGGCTTCGGGTCCCGACCGCTCGGTGCCGGCGACCGGATGGCCGGGGACGAAATGGGCGCCCGCCGGGATATGCGGCGCGATGTTGGCGATCGCCGCGCCCTTGACCGAGCCGACGTCGGTGACGATGGCCCCCGTCGCGAGATGGGGGCCGATCGCCCGCGCCAGCGCGCCATAGGCGCCGACCGGGGTGCACAGCACGACCAAGTCGGCGTCGGCGACGGCGGCGACGGGGTCGTCGGTGAAGACGTCGGCGAGATCGAGCGCGCGCGCCTTGGCCAGGGTTTCCTCGCGGCGGGCGCAGGCGACCACTTGGCCGGCGAGGCCGTCGCGCCGCGCCACGCGGGCGAGCGAGGAGCCGATCAGGCCGATGCCGATCAAGGCGATGCGCTCGAACAGGGGCGACGCGGACACGGGCCTACTCCATGAAGTCGGCGAGGGCGTCGACGGCGGCCTTGTTCTCGGCCTCGAGCCCGACCGTGATCCTGAGGCAATCGCCGAGCCCGTATTCGCGCAAGGGCCGCGGGATAACGCCTCGGTCCATCATGAAGGCGGCCGCGTCGGCGGCGACCGCCTCGGACGCGAAGCGAACCAGAACGAAGTTGCCGGCGCTGGGGTAGACGGCCGGGCCGAGCGCCTCGATCGCCGCCGCGAGCCACGGCAGCCAGCGCTCGTTGTGCCGGCGCGCGGCGGCGACGTGGGCCTGATCGGCGAGCGCCGCCGCGCCCGCCGCCAGGGCCGGGGCGGTGACGTTGAACGGCCCGCGCAGGCGGTTGAGCGCGTCGATCACCTTGGCCGGCCCGAAGACCCAGCCCAGGCGCAGCGCGGCCAGGCCATGGATTTTCGAGAACGTCCGGGTCATGACCACATTGGCCTGGCTTTTGGCCAGGGCGAGGCCGGGCTCGTAATCGTCGGCGCCGACGTATTCGGCATAGGCCGCGTCGAGCACCAGCAACACGTCGGCCGGCAGCCCCCGGTGCAGGCGCTCGATCTCGGTAGCGGGAAGACAGCTTCCGGTCGGGTTGTTGGGATTGGCGAGAAAGACGATCCGGGTGCGCGGCGTGACCCGGGCCAGGAGCGCGTCGACGTCGGCGCGCAAGTCGCGCTCGGGCGCCGTCACCGGGGTCGCGCCGACGCCCAATGTCGCCAGGCGATAGACCAGGAAGCCGTATTGGCTGTAGAGCACCTCGTCGCCGGGGCCGGCATAGGCGCGGGCGAGGAGGGCCAATATCTCGTCGGACCCGGCGCCGCAGACGATGCGCGCGGGATCGAGGCCGTGATGGGCGCCGATCGCCTCGCGCAGGCCGACCGCGCCGCCGTCGGGATAGCGGTGCAGGCTATCGGCGAGCGCGCGATAGGCGTCGATCGCCCGGGGGCTCGGCCCGAGCGGCGATTCGTTCGACGACAGCTTGATCGCCGGCCGCTGGGCGGCGCCCGGCGCGGTCGCCCGGCCGGGCACATAGGGCGCGATATCGAGAATGCCCGGGCGCGGACGCGGTCCCTCAGCCGTCATCGCCGAAGCCCGGATCGCCGAGGGGAACGGCATAGCCGCCGAGATCGATCATCCGCGACAATCGCTCGCCGGTGGTCGTGCGCACGGCATCGAGGCGAGCGTCGTCGGCGGCCACGTAATCGGCGATCTCGATCAGATAGAGGCGGATGTCGGGCTCGCCCGGCGGCGTCCAGACGGCGGTCACGTTGGCCGGCAGGCGGGCGGCGCCGAAGGCCTCGGCGAGGCCGACGCGGCTGAGGTCGGCGGTGGCCTCGATCGCCACCAATGACACGTCGTCGCCGGTCGGCTCGTGATCGGCGCGGGCGATGGCCAGCGCGCCGAGCTGCTCGAAGCGGCCGTTGTTGTTGTCGATGAAGGGTAGGCGCGCCACCACCTTGGGCATGTTCGCGCCGCTGGCCACCAGCATCGGCCACCAGGGATTGGCGTCGTCGTCCTGGGGCACGGTCAGCACGCCGACCGTCGCGGTATCGTCGGCGACCGCCCGGATCACCAGGGTCGCGGCCCGATGCAGGGTCATCTGGGTGCCCGAGCCGTAATGGTCGCGGGCCAAGTCCCAATAGCCGACCGATTTCTCGGGCGCGTGGACGGCGACGCTGAACGGCCCCTGAATGCGCGACGTCGCGGCCATCAACTCGCGCCACAGGCGGACCATGACGACGGCCGGGAAATGGCCGTGGTGACGGGCCACCAGGCGGCGCAGGATCGCCGCCTCGCGCGCCGGGCGGATATAGCCGCGATCGGCGTTGCGGGTCTTGTGATCGCCGATCCGCACCGCGATCTCGGCCCGGCGCATGAGCAGATCATGCATCGCGTCGTCGATTTCGTCGATCTCGCGACGCATGGCGTCGAGCGGGTTGGGAGGTGTCGTCATGGCGCGAATGGAGGCTCCGTGAAGGGCGGTAGTAGTAGCCGTCGCTCGGGCGAAAATCAAAGAAAACGTTGACAGCCCCGGAACCGCGAACCTAGCTATGGCGAGCGTCGAGAGCCACCGATTTCCAATACCGAACATGCAACCCGAGGAGCGGACGGCGCCCGCCGCCGTCGCCACAGGATCAGCAACCAGCCCCCGGGTCCGCCTTGGCGAGACGCGGCCGCTGCGGCTCGACCGCGGGGTGGCGCTCGGCCCCTTCACCGTCGCCTACCAGGCCTATGGACGGCTGAACCGGGACAAGAGCAACGTCATCCTGGCGTGTCACGCGCTGACCGGCGATCAGTATCTGCTCGGCCCCCATCCGGTGACCGGCAAGCCGGGCTGGTGGGAGGCGGTGGTCGGCCCCGGCAAGCCGCTCGACACCGACCGCTTTCACGTGATCTGCGTCAACGTGCTCGGCGGCTGCATGGGGACCACCGGGCCGACCGACATCGACCCCGCCAGCGGCGAGCCCTATGGCCTGCGCTTTCCGGTCATCACCATCGCCGACATGGTGCGCGCGCAAGCCATGCTGCTCGACCATCTCGGCATCGACGATCTGTTCTGCGTCACCGGCGGCTCGATGGGCGGCATGCAGGCGCTGGCCTGGGCGGCGATGTATCCCGAGCGGGTGTTCTCGGCCGTGCCGATCGGCACCGCCGCCCGCCACACCGCCCAGAACATCGCCTTCCACGAGGTCGGCCGCCAGGCGATCATCGCCGATCCTGATTGGCGCGGCGGCGACTATCTGCGCCAGGGCACGCGGCCGGTGCGTGGGCTGGCGGTAGCGCGCATGGCGGCGCATATCACCTATCTCTCCGAGGCCGCGCTGCACCGCAAGTTCGGCCGCGCGTTGCAGGACCGGGCCGCCTTGTCCTATGGCTTCGACGCCGATTTCCAGGTCGAGAGCTATCTCCGCCACCAGGGCTCGACCTTCGTCGACCGTTTCGACGCCAACGCCTATCTCTACATCACCCGGGCGATGGATTATTTCGACCTCGCGGCCGAATACGGCGGCGTGCTGGCCAATGCCTTTCGCGACACCCCGACCCGCTTCTGCCTGTTCTCCTTTTCCAGTGACTGGCTGTTTCCGACCCCGCAAAGCCGCGAGATCGTGCACGCGCTCAACGCCGCCGCCGCCAATGTCAGCTTCGCCGAGATCGCGACCGACAAGGGCCACGACGCCTTCCTGCTCGAGGAACCCGAGTTTCACGCCACCCTGGCCGGGTTTCTCGACGGCGCCGCCAAGCATCGCGGGTTGCCCTCGCGATGACGCCGCGCCGCGACCCGCGCCCCGATATCGGCCTTCGCCCCGACCTTAAGGTGGTCGCCGAATGGGTCAATCCCGGCGCCCGGGTGCTCGACGTGGGCTGCGGCGAGGGCGCCCTTCTCGCCCATCTCGCCGCCACCAAGGCGGTCGACGGGCGCGGCATCGAGCTTAGCCAGGAAGGGGTCAACGCCTGCGTCAGCCATGGCCTGGCGGTGATCCAAGGCGACGCCGACACCGATCTCGGCGATTACCCCGACGACGCCTTCGACATGGTCATCCTGAGCCAGACCCTGCAAGCCATTCGCGATCCCCGGAGCGCGCTGATCGAGATGCTGCGCATCGGCCGCTGCGCGATCGTTTCGTTTCCCAATTTCGGCCATTGGCGGGCGCGCGTCGAGCTGATGCTGCGCGGTCGCGTGCCGGCGGCGACGGTGCTCGGCCACGCCTGGTACGAGACCCCCAACATCCACCCCTGCACGATCCGCGATTTCATCGCCCTCTGCCGCCGCCTCGACATCGAAATCCTGCGCGCGGTGGCGCTCGGCGAGGGTGGCCGGGCGAGCGCCATCAGGGGCCGGGGGGGGCTAGCCAACCTGGTCGGCCGCTAGGCGATTTTTCAGCTTTGCAACGGTCGAGGCGCGGCCCCATGAGCGCCGAGCCGCCCACCGGCAGCGGGAAGCGCGGCCGCTGGAGACGCCGCCCCAAGCGCTCGGGATTGACCGCGTAGACCTGCTTGGCGGCCTCGGTCAGGACGACGCCGGCGAAGGGCGCCCAACAACGCGCGCCGACGCGCTCCCAGGCCCCGGCCGAGCGCAGGAAGACCCGCGAGCCGTGCGGCGGCACGAAAAGCGCCGCCGCCGAGCGCAAGGGCGAGAACATGCTCTCGCGCAGCAGGCGCGAAAGCTGCGGCGGGCTGAAGGGATGGCCGTGGCCGAACGGCGTGCGCTCGAGCCGCGCCCATATGCCGCGCCGGTTGGGGGCCACCACCAGAAGCCGGCCGCCGGGGTCCAGCACCCGCCAGACCTCGCGCAGCATCGGCCGCAACTGCTCGCTGCATTCGATCGCGTGGACCAGCAGAACGCGGTCGATGGTGCCATCGGCGAAAGGCAGTTCGGCCTCGTCGGCCAGGGCCACCAGGCGAGATTCGTCGCGCGGCCAGGCCATCACCCCTTGCGAGGCCGGCATCACCGCCAGCGTCCGCGCTGCCTCGGCCCGGAAAACGCCGAGGTATGGAGTCGCGTAGCCGAGCCCGAGCAACGAAAGGCCACGGACATCGGGCCACAGAGCGCGCAGGCGGCGGCGGATCATGCGCCGCGCCACCTGCCCCAGCCGGCCGCCATAGAAGGCGTTGAGATCGACGACATCATGCCACATCGGACCCCGATCCTAGCATGAAGCCCGGTGGGTCGTGAATTGGCGCGGGCGAGGTTGGGGAGCGGCCTAGGTTTGCACCGGCTGATCCGCGCCCAACCCCATTTTGCGCGGCCTCGACTACAAACGGTTCCCTTCTTGGAACTCGAGGAGTTCGAAAGTCATTTTTCCATCGACGGTGTATTTTCTCACGGTGCCATCCAGCCGCAAGAGCGCCAAGCAGCGCAGTCGGCCCTTGTCCTTCTTCATCGAGAGGCAGACCCGATTGTCGTCCGTGATGCCGTAATAGCCGGTACCGGACCAGTTTCCACCGATCAGCTTGCCCGAAAGGACGTTGTCCGTGCCGTAGAAGAACATGAACCGCTTCTCGCCCAACCTTGCCGTCACCGTTTTCCCGACAATGAGATCCGCGATCTCCTCGGACGTGAGTTGTACGGCGCCGGCATCGATGGCCGCCTCCCGTGCCGTTTGCGCCACCGCGCCGGCTGCTGAAAGGACCAATACCGCAATCGCCCATGTACCGATCACTGTGATCTTGGTGCTCATGATGAAACCCTTCCGATGAGTTGCATGTCACGCGTGCGTGTTCGCCAGGAGGCCGAGTGTGGGCGACGAGCGTGACGGGCACGGGGTCGGCCGGCGTGACAGGATCGTGAAAACGTACATTCGGCGACCGCGCGCGGCATGCTATGCTCCGCTTGGCTGCCCAACGGCGCGGATCGTGCATGGCGGGCTTGAATGTCAGATTGTTCGGCGGCTTCGAGGTTTGCCGAGGCCGTGGACCGTCCATCGTGATCCCGACCAGGAAAGCGAGAGCCCTGGTCGCGCTTCTCGCGCGGCGTCCGGGCCGACGCCAGTCACGCGAAGCGATGGCCGCGATGTTCTGGCCCGACAGCGCCGAACCCGAGGCGCGCGGCAACCTGCGCCAGGCGCTCAAGCTGGCGCGCCGGGCGATCGAGGATCAAGGCGACGCGGTCATCATCGGCGAAGGCGATGACCTCGTGATGGCGCCCGCGAGCGTCGAGGTCGACGTCGACCTTTTCGAGCGGTTTCACGAGGCGGGCGCGGCCGATGCGTTGGAGCGGGCCGCCGCGCTCTACCGGGGAGACTTCCTGGAGGGAGCGCATCTGTCGGGCGGGCCGTTCGCGGACTGGTCGATGGTGGAAAGGGTGCGGCTGCGCGAGCGGGCGTCCGACGTTTTCTCCAGGCTGCTCGACTACCGAAGGGACGCCGGCAGAACCGGGGCCGCGATCGACATGGCGCTCAGACTGCTCGGGCTGGACCCGCTGCAGGAACCTGTCCACCGCTGCCTGATGCGCCTCTTTCTCGAACAGGGCCGGCGCGGCTCGGCGCTCGATCAATACCGGGTTTGTCGCACCACCTTGGAGCGCGAGCTCGGTATCGCGCCGGAACCCGAGACGGAACGGCTCTACCAGGAAATTCGCCGCGGCCGCTCGCGGATCGAGCCGTCGGTGTCGGGTCCGAACTTCCCCGCCCAACCCGCGCCCACGCCGGCACCTGAATCCGTTGACCCGTTTTTGACGCGACCGGCGGTGGCGGTGCTGCCGTTCGCCAACCTCGGCGGCGATCCGGTGCAGACCTATTTCTCGGACGGCCTTAGCGAAGACATCATCGCGGCGCTCGCCGGCTGGCGCAGCTTTCCACTGATCGCCATCAACTCCACGCTGGCCTGTCGCGACGAGCGCCACGATGTGCGCGCCATCGCCCACGGCCTCGACGCGCGCTACATCGTCGACGGGTCCGTCCGCAGGGTCGGCAAGCGGATCCGGATAACGGCGCGGCTGATCGAAAGCGAGGGCGGAAGGCACTTGTGGGCGGAGCGCTTCGATCTGGACCTGCGGGATATCCTGTCGGTGCAGGACGAGGCGGCCCGGAAAATCGCGGCGATCGTCGAACCGGAACTCGAACGCGCGGAACTGGGACGCATCGTCATGAAGCGGACCGAGGACCTGACCGCCTGGGAGCATTGCCTCCAGGGTTCCTCGTTCCTGCGCCGCTACACGCCCGACGGTAACGCGCTCGCCAGAACCAGCTTCGAGGAGGCCTTGCGGCTCGATCCCGACTATAGCGATGCATTCACTGGGGTCGCCTTCGGCCATTTGCGGGACATCCGCTTCGCGGCGCCGGGTGAGCGCGAGATGCTCGCCGCCACGGCGTTGCGGGCGGCCCGTCGGGCGTTGTCCCTGAACGACGATTCCTCCATGGCCCACCTGGCCTTCGCCGAGGCTCATGTCTGGGCCGAGAATTTCGATGTCGCGATCACCGAGACAAGTCGGGCGATCGAGATCAATCCCAGCAACGCCATCGCGCGCATGGGCTTCGGCAACCGGCTCGATCTGATCGGCCGGACAACGGAAGGCATCACCGAGATGGAGCACGGATTGAAGCTCAACCCTCGCGACCCATGGCGGTTCATGTACATGAGCTTTCTCGCCCGCGCCCACATTGTTCTCGGCGATTATCAAACGGCCTTGCAGTGGGCGCGAAAGGCCGTGCTCCTCCGCCCGGACCATCCGGATTTGCACTTCCGCCACGCGATCTGCCTCGGCCATCTCGACCGCGCCGAGGAGGCGCGCGACGCGCTCCATGAATGCGAGCGCCTGCGGACGGGCTATCTCGAGAGCCGTAAAACCTGGCGGCCCTATCGTGAAGCCGCCCGCAACGAGCATTACTTCGCCGGTTTGGACCGCCACGGACTGCGCGGCTGAGAAATCTAATCCCGCCGCGCGGATGACCGCTTCCGTGGCGGGCGGTGGGTCGCCTCGCGATCCGACCGGTCGTCTCAGCTACTGCCCTGCTTGCAGAAGCACGACGCCTTGACGGGCACGTCGGTGCGGCCGTTGGCGAGGTCGAGGCGTTGCTTGACCAGGATCGCTTCCTCGGTCCGGCCGAGCCGGGTCAGGCAGTCGTGATAGCCGTGCAGGCTCCAGACGTTGTCGGGGTGCTGGCAGGCGCGGGGGACGGTGTCGTCGAGGCCGAGGTCGGCGCGATAGACTTGGACCGCTTCCGCGACCCGGCCTTGTTCGAGCAACAAGGCACCGAGCGCGTGGCGGGCCGGCTGCATCCAGCCCCAGGGCTCGTCGTAGGGCAGGTTGTCGTCGAGTTCGACCGATGTTCGCAGATGCGCGAAGGCGGCGTCGAAATCGCCCCGGCGGTATGCGATCTCGCCCCGCATCATCTCCCGCGCGATGGCCAGGATGTCGCGGCAGGTGTTGTTGAAGACATAGCGGCTCTCGGGCACGCGCTCGGCCGCCGCCTCGAACGACACCGCCTCCGCCTCGGCCCCCGGCACGTCGCCCGACGCGGCATGGGCCACCGCCTTGGCGTAGTGGATCATCGCCGTGGTGACGCGAAAGAGGTCGCGGTCGTCGGGCAGGTCCTGGGCGATGATCTCGGGCCATTTGCCGAAGCGGATCAGGACATGCTGTTTCATGGCGATGAAGCCTTCCAGCCAATCGGCCATGGGCGGACTTTCGATCGCCAGAAGCGCCGCGGGCAAGGTCGAGACCATCTCCTCGGCGGCCGCGATCGCCGGGCCGTACTGGCCCGCGAACATCGCCCCATAGATTTTGAAGTGATAATTGTGGCAGCGATAGAGCGAGTAGAAGTTCAAGGCGCCCTCGCGCTCGAGGAACTTGCGATCCGCCTCGATGGCCGCCTGGTTGGACGACAGAACAGAGGGATAAAACCCGCAGAGCACGTCGATATGGGTCGGCATGTGCTCGAGGTGCCCGGCGTCGGGAACCAAGCCCCGCAAGGCGTCGCAGGCTTTCAATGCCTTTTGCGGATGCGGCGACATCTCCATCAGGTGGATATACATGTGAAGGAGGCCGGGATGCGGCGCGGCGCCGGCGGCTTCGCGACGCGCCAGCGCGGTTTCCAGCACCTCGGCCGTCTCCGCCGTGTCGGCGCCCTCGGCGATGGCGCCGGACTTGAGGTCCCAAAGCGCCCAGGGCGTCCGGTTCATCAGGGCCTCGGCGAACAGCGCGCAGACGTCGTCGTCCATGGGGTGCGCCCGATGGACCGCGCGCATGGCGTCGGCGAAGGCGTCGATCCAGGGCATCAAATCCTCGGCCGGCTCGGCCGAGGGGTAGCGCGCGGGCAAGGCCGCGATCAAGGCGGCCTCGACCGCCGTCAGGCCGTCGCGGCGGGCCATCGCCTCGTCCACCGCATGACGGGCGGTGGCCAGGCAGGCGGCGAGGTCGTCGGGGTCGAACGCCTCCCACGGCTTGTTGTAATTGGCGCCGAGCGCGTTGGCGATCCCCCACCAGGCCATGGCGCAATCGGGGTCGTGGTCGAGCACCTTCCCGAAGCAGGCGACGGCCTCGTCGTGATTGAAGCCATAGGTCCAGAGCAGGCCTCGGTCGAACCACCGTTGCGCCGCGTTCGATTGGGTGGTTACCGCTCGGCCGTAAGTCCCGAGATCGTAATAGCGCGCCATTTTGAATGCCCCCTTGCCCAGTGGACACCCAGCTTCGCGTGTTGGCCGGTTCTGTCAACGGCGTAAATGGCGCGACCACGGCCGGGTGACGGGTCGGGACGACGGTGATATGGTTGCGCCGCCATCGGCATGACGCGATTGGAATCAGCCATGAAACTGCGCTATTCGCCTACTTCACCCTACGTCCGCAAGGTCGTGGTCACAGCCATCGAGCTCGGCCTCGACGAGCGCATCGAGCGCATCCTCACCAACACCCGCGACCCGAACTCGGGGCTCAAGCGCGACAACCCGCTGAGCAAGGTTCCGGCGTTGATCCTCGATGACGGCGCGGTGCTCTACGACAGCCCGGTGATCTGCGACTATCTCGCCAGCCTGTCGCCGACCACCACCCTGTTGCCGCCGGCCGGCCCCGAGCGCTGGACGGCGCTCCGGCGCCAGGCCCTGGCCGACGGCATCCTCGACGCCGCGATCCTGGCCATGCTCGAGAGTCGGCGGCCCGACGGCGAGCGCTCGCCGGCCTTCGCCAAGGCCCAGAAGGGCAAGATCACCGCCGCCCTCGACGCGCTCGAGGGGGAGGCCGCGACCCTCGCCGGCGAGGTGACCATCGGCGCCATCGCCGTCGGCTGCGCGCTCGGCTATCTCGACTTCCGCTTTCCCGACGACGACTGGCGCCGCGATCGTCCGGCGCTCGCCGCTTGGTACGCGACCTTCGCCGAGCGCCCGTCGATGGTCGCCTCGGTGCCGCGCGATCCGGCCTGAGGCGGCGGTGGCGCGAGACGGCTTTTTATGACGCGGCGATGACGGCGGTCATGCGATGACGGCGGTCATACGATGACGTCGGTCATACGATGACGGGGGGCGGGAATTCCCGCCCCGCGATGGGCGGCGAGGAAGATTCGGGCACCACGCCCACCGTTTACGTGGTCGGCGTTCTGCGCATCGTCGATCTGGTGGTGGCGGCGCTCGCCGCCGTGCTCTCCTATGGTTTGCGTCACGGCAATATCGATTGGCCGGTCGCCTATCTGGTGGTGACCGCGATCGGCGTGCTGCTGATCGCCCACGGCTTGCAGGCGGCGCGGATCTATCTGTTCGACGAGCTGCTCGGGCTGCCGCGTCAGGTCAACAAGCTGGCCGTGGTACTGCCGGCGGTCCTGCTGGTCCTGCTGGCGCTGGGCTTCTTCACCAAGACCTCGGACGAATTCTCGCGCATCTGTGGCGTTGTGGTTCGCCTTGAGCTTTGTCGGCATGGTCGTGGTCCGCGTCGTTCTGGTGATCCAGATGCGGGCCTGGCAGCGCGACGGGCTCTTGACCCGCAACATCGCCATCATCGGCGCCGGCGGTCCCGGCCAGCGGCTGGTGCATCACTTGGCCGACAACGTCGAACCCGGCATCAAGCTGATCGGCATCTTCGACGACCGTCGCACCCGCGTGCCCCGCGAGATCGAGGGCTATCCCGTGCGCGGCACCATCGACGACCTGGTCGCCCTGACCCGCCGCGAACGTATCGATCGCATCATCATCGCCCTGCCGTGGTCCAACAAGCCGCGTCTGTTCGAATGCATGAACAAGCTCAAGACGGTGCCGGTCAGCGTCCACTTGTGCCCCGACACGATCGGTTTTCATCTCCACAACCGGGGCGTCAGCCATTTCGGCGGGGTGCCGATGTTCAGCGTGTCCGAGCCGCCGCTGACCGGCTGGAGCCTTGCCGTCAAGGCGGCCGAGGACCGCATTCTAGCGGCGCTTATCCTGCTCGCCATCTTGCCGGCGCTCTCGACCATCGCCGCTCTGATCAAGCTCGACGGCCCGGGTCCGATGCTGTTCCGCCAGCGCCGCTTCGGTTTCAACAACAACGTCTTCACGGTCTACAAATTCCGCACCATGGTCGATGACCCGTCGTTCGCCGACGGCGCCGCCCAGGCCAGGCGCGACGATCCCCGGGTGACCGCCATCGGCGCCTTCCTGCGCCGCTACAGCCTCGACGAGCTGCCCCAGTTCATCAACGTGCTCAAGGGCGAAATGTCGATCGTCGGTCCGCGCCCGCACGCGGTGATCCACAACGAACAATACGCCGCCCTGATCGACGGTTATCTCGCCCGCCACAAGGTCAAGCCGGGGATCACCGGCTGGGCCCAGGTCAACGGCCTGCGCGGCGAGACCGACACCTTGGAAAAGATGGAGGCGCGGGTCGAGCACGACCTCTTCTATGTCGAGAACTGGTCGCTGCTGTTCGACCTCAGGATCATTCTCTCGACCCTGTTCGTCGGTCTGCGCGGCGAGAACGCCTATTGAGTGCTTTCCGGTCACCTTTACGCGGTAAAGGCGCCCTGCGTTCAATCGCCACGCAGGCTCCCGCCGCAGGGGCGGCGGCCCGCGCTTGCGGGCTGGCGCAATCCGGGCGATTCCGCCTATTCGGATTGCGCTCTAGGCGTCCGGGCCTATCGCCCGTCGAGACCGAGCGCCGCTTCCAGCGCGGCGCAGAGGGCATGACCGATGGTGATGTGCATTTCCTGGATGCGACGAGTCGCGCGCGCCGGCACGATCAGCAGGGGATCGGCGAGGCCGACCAGGTCGCCGCCGTCGCGCCCGGCCAAGGCGGCGGCGGCGAGGCCGCGCTCGCGCGCCGTTTCCAGCGCCCGCAGCACGTTCGGGCTGCGGCCCGAGGTGGTGATCCCGATGGCCAGGTCGCCGGGCCGGCCCAGGGCCTCGATCTGGCGCGCGAACAGGCGCTCGAAGCCGAGATCGTTGCCGATCGCGGTCAGCGCGGTGCCGTCGCCGGTCAGCGCCAGGGCGGCGATCGGCGCCCGGTCGGCGTCGAAGCGCACGGTCAGCTCGGTGGCGATGTGCTGGGCGTCCGAGGCGCTGCCGCCGTTACCGAACAGGATGATCTTGCCGCCCGCCCCGATCGCCGCCGCCGCCGCCGCCACCAGCTCAGCGAAGGGCGCCGCGACCGTGCCGACGGTCTTGCCGGCGACGTCGATATGGTCGGCGAATTCGCGCGCCAGCAGTGCTTCCGGGGTCATGCGATCCTGTCCTGTTCGGAGATGGATACCGCTTCATACAGGCTCGCGGCCGGTGGCGCAATTTGCCTCGATTACTAACCGGCCGGTAAGAATGGCCCGTTAGGGTTACCGGTTCCGGGAACGGACCAGAACCAACATGCGATCCCGCCCATGATCCGCGCCGCGCGCGACCTTGCCCGCCGCCACCGCCAGACCAACTGGGCGCTCGTCGATCAGGCCCTGGTCAGCGGCGCTAATTTCGCGACCATGATCCTGCTCGCCCGCGTCCTCGGGCTCGACGCCTTCGGCCGCTTCGCCCTCGCCTGGATGGCGGTGCAGTTCGTGGCGGCGATCCACTTCGCCCTGGCCAGCGCGCCGATGATGTCGATCGGCCCCAAGCAGCCGGCCGCCGAACGGCCCGGCTATTTCGCCGTCGCCCTGGCCCAGCAGGCCCTGGCGGCGCTGGCCTTGAGCCTCGCCCTAGGGCTGGCGGCGGGGCTCGGCGACCGCCTGTTTCCGGCCTGGGACGCGGCGGCGCTGGCGGCGCCCCTGGCCGGCGCCGCGCTCGCCCTCCTGGTCCAGGACTACCTCCGCCGCCACCTGTTCACCCGCGGCCATGGCCGCGCCGCCTTGGCCAACGACGCCATCCGCTGCGTTGGCCAGCTCGCCGTTCTTGGCGGGCTTACGCTGATCGACCGGCTCGACGAGTGGGCGGCCCTGTGGGCGATCGCCGCCGTCGCCGCCATCGCCGCCGTTATGGGTCTCGGCGTGGCCGGGCCACTGGCCTGGTCGGGCGCGCGCTTCGCCGACGTGGCCCGTCGCCACTGGCGCTTCGCCCGCTGGCTGGTGGCCTCGGCGGCGATGCAATGGCTGTCGGGAAACCTGTTCTTCGTCGCCGCCGGGGCGCTCCTCGGCCCGGTCGCGGTGGGCGCCCTGAAGGCGTCGCAGAACCTGCTCGGCGTCACCCATATCCTGTTCCAGGGTCTGGAGAACGTGGTCCCGGCGCGGGCCGCCCGGGTGCTGGCCGAGGCCGGCGCGCCGGCCCTGGTCGCCTTGCTGCGCCGCGTCGCCTGGGGCGTCGGCGCGGCCACGGCCCTGGTGGCGCTGGTCGCGGCGGCGGCGCCCGCACTGTGGCTCGGCCTCTTGTTCGGCGACGCCTATGCCGCCTACGGCGCGGTCCTGCGCTGGTTCGCGCTGGTCTATGTGGCGATGGCCCTGGGCTTTCCCTTGCGCGCCGGGCTCAGGGCGCTGGAATCGACCCGGGCGATCTTTTTCACCTATGCCTGGGCGCTGGCGTTCTCGCTCGTCGCCGCCTACCCGCTGGTCGAGGTCGGCGGCGCGCTGGGCGCGGTTCTCGGGCTGCTGATCGTCAATCTCGGCTCGCAGATCATCCTCTGGCTGGCCTTGCGCCGCGCGCTTTCGGCGCTGGGCGGCGTGGCTCCGGCATGACGGCGCTGGCGACGACGACGCGCGCGCCGCGCGACCGGACGACGGTGGCTGCCGCCTTGTTCGCGCATTTGCGCGCCCTGGGCATCAAACATTGCCGGCTCGGCCCCGACGACGGCGGCGATCTCGACATCGTCGTCGATCCCGCGCGCTTGGCGGCAATGGCGGCGGTGCTGCATGATTTTTGCGACGCTGGCGACCTCCGCCTGGTGCAGGCGCTGCGCCATGAATGGTCGGCCTGGTATTTCGCCCTGACCTGGACCGACGGCGACGGCGCGCCGCGCTTCCTCCACCCCGACATCTGCGGCGATTACCGGCGCGACGGCCGCGTCCTGATGACCGCCGCCGACCTTCTCGCCGAACGCCGGGACGGGGAGCCGCCGACCCCGGCGCCGGCCCGCGCCTTCGTCTATTACCTGTTGAAGAAGATCGAGAAGGGCGCGCTCGACCCCGGCCACGGCGATTACTTGAGCGCGCTTTGGGCCGAGGATCCGGTCGGCGCGGCGCGGCGTCTCGCGCGCTATGTCGGCGCCCGCGACGCCGACGGTATCGCCCGAGCCGCGAGCGGCAACGCCTGGGGACCGGTTCGCGAGCGTTTGGCCGATCTGCGCGCGGCCCTCCATCGCCGCCTGCCGATCGGCCCCATGGACCGCCTGCGCGAAGCCTGGCGTTGGATCGAGCGCGCCCGCCGCCCGACCGGCCTGGTGATCGCCGCGATGGGTCCCGACGGCAGCGGCAAGTCGAGCCTGATCGAGCGCCTGCGGCCGGCCGTGGCGCCGGCCTTTCGGGCCACCGCGAACCATCATTTCAGACCCGGCCTGGGGTCGCGCCGCCGGGCGGCCGCGCCGGTGACCGATCCGCACGGCCAAGACCCGCGCGGGCGGCTGGCCTCGGCCGCCAAGCTGGTCTTCTTTTTGGTCGATTACACGCTCGGCGGGTTGGTCCGGGTATGGCCGGCGCGGGTGCGCTCGACCCTGGTGATCTTCGACCGCCATTACCCCGATCTCCTGATTGATCCGCGCCGCTACCGCTTCGCCGGGCCGGCGGCGCTGGCGCGCCTGGTCGGCCGCCTGATCCCGGCCCCCGATCTGTGGCTGGTGCTCGACGTTCCGGCGTCGCTCGCCGTCGCCCGCAAGGGCGAGGTTCCGCTGGCCGAGGCCGAGCGCCAGCGGCGCGCCTATGGTGATTTCGCCGCCGCCACGCCGCATGCGGTCAGGCTCGATGCCTCGCGATCGATCGAGCAGGTGGTCGCGGCCGCCGCCGACGCGCTGCTCGATCATCTGGCGCGACGGATGGAGGCCCGCCATGGCCGCCGCCGGCGCTAGCGTCTTTCCCCGCTTCGGCCGTCCCCGGGTGCTGATCGGCGCCGGCGACAGCCCGCGCCGGGCGCTCGATCTCTACCACCCCTCGGCCTGGACGGGACGCCTGGCGCGGGTCTGCGCCCGACTGCCCGGCGCCGCGCTGGTGCTGCTTCGCCGCGCCGCCGGCGACGAGCGACCGCCGGCCGCCGCCGACGCCGTGATCCGCGCCCGGCTCGACGCGCCCGAGGCGGTGATCAGCTACTACGTCGGCAACGACGACGCCCGCCGCCGAGCGGTCGCCCAGGTCGCCACGGACGCGGGCGTGATCGCCTATGTCAAGCTCGGCCGGGGCGCGGCGGTCGCCGCCGGCATCGCCAACGAGGCGCGGACGCTGGCCCGGCTGGCGGCGCGCGACGATCTTCCCGCCGCCGTGCCTCGCCTGCTCGGGACCGAGGACAGGGACGATTGGCGCTATCTGTTCCTCGCACCGCCAGAGGAACCGACCCGGCCGCGCGCGCGGCCGACGCCGCCGACCCTCGCCGACCTCGACTTCATCGCGGCGCTGTTCGCGACCGAGGCCGGGGACATGCCGATCGCGGCCTGGGGCGCGCGCCTCGCGATCGACGATTGCCTGGCCGCGCTCGATGATCGCGACGGCGCCCGGATCGCCGCCCGCGCGGCCCGGCGCGGCTGGGATATGGCTTGCGATCTGTTCGCCGAAAGCGGCGCGCGGGTCGGCCAGGGGCACGGCGATTATACGCCCTGGAACGTCTTTCGCCGCGCCGAGGGCGCGCTGTTCGTGTTCGACTGGGAACACGCCGACACGGCCGCGCCGGCGTTGGGCGATCTCTTGCATTTCCTGATCATGCCCCGGGTCCTGGTCGCGCGCCGGTCGCTGGTCGCGGTGATCGGCGATCTTCTCGACCCCGACGGCCCCGACGCCGCCATGCTGCGCCGCCACGCCGAGGCCCTGGGGGTCGCGGACGCGGCCATCGGCGGCTATCTGTTGCTCTATCTCCTCGGCCGCTTCGTTCGCCAGGCGGGCGAGGGCGGCGACGCCGGCGCGCGGTTCCGCCCCTCGGCCGGGCTCGACCGGTTGGCGACGGCGATCGACGCGACGGTGGCGCGGCTCGGGCGACCGGCGGCCGGCCGCCGGGTGCTGCTCTCGGCCTATGCCTGCGAGCCGGGCAAGGGTTCGGAGCCGGCGGTCGGCTGGAACTGGGCGATCGAGCGGGCGCGCCGGGGCGACGAGACCTGGGTCGTCACCCGGGCCAACAACCGCGCCGCCATCGACGCCGCGCTCGGCATCCGGCCCGGGGCCGGCGAAATTCGCTTCCTGTTTTACGACCCGCCGGCCTGGGCGCGGCGCTGGAAGGCCGGCCGGCGCGGCATCCGGACCTATTATTTGGCTTGGCAATGGGGAGCCGCCGCCCGCGCCCGCGTCCTCCACCGCGTGGTCGGGTTCGAGCTGGTTCACCACGTCACCTTCGTCGGCGTCCGCCAACCGAGCTTCATGGGCCGGCTCGGCATCCCCTTCGTGTTCGGCCCGGTCGGCGGCGGCGAGCGGGCGCCGTGGCGGCTGCGGCGGGGCTTCGGCCCGCGCGGGCAGGCGCTCGACGCGGCGCGCGATCTGGCCAATGCCCTGGTCCGCGTCGATCCGATGATGGGCGCCACCTTCGCCGCCGCCCGGCGCATCTACGTCACTTCCGAGCAGACCCGGGCGCTGCTGCCGCGCCGCCATCGCGCCAAGGCGCGGCTGCGCCTGGCGATCGGCTTCGAGGGCGCGACCGCGCCGCGATCAACTGTCCGGCCACCGGACGGTGGTTTCAGCGTGTTGTTCGCCGGTCGGCTGGTTTATTGGAAGGGGCTGGCACTGATGCTGTGGGCCTTTCGCCGGCTCGCCGACGCACGACCCGAGGCGCGGCTGACGGTGATCGGCGACGGCCCCGACGGCGCCCGCGCCCGCGCCCTGGCCCGCCGCCTCGGCCTCGACGATCGCGTTGAGTGGCGGCCGTCGATGCCCCGGGCGGACTTGCTCACCGCTTATGCCGCGCACGATGTCTTCCTGTACCCGAGCCTGCACGATTCGGGCGGCATGGTGGTGTTGGAGGCGCTCGCCGCCGGCCTGCCCGCGGTCTGCCTCGATCTCGGTGGTCCCGGCCAGATCGTCGACGACGACTGCGGCCGGGTGGTGGCTACCACGGGCCGGGGGGTCGGGGCGGTCGCCGGCGATCTCCCCGCCGCCTTGATCGCGATTGCCGGCGACGCGGCGTTGCGCGCCCGCCTGGCCGCCGGCGCCCGCGCCCGAGCGACGGCGCTGAGCTGGCCGCGTCTGGTCGCCGACATCGCCGACGACATCGCCGTCGGATAAGGATTAACCGATGGTTCATCGCCGCCGCCGATGCTCGACGAACGGCTTTCCCCGTGGCGACACGGGCGCGACAGCGGGACCGGCATGATCCAGGCCTTCCTCACCTTCGTCCGCCGCACGACGACGCTCGAGGTGGCGTGGCTGGCGTTGTGGCTGGGGACCTTCTCGTTCGCGCAAAGGACCGCCAGCGAAAGCCTTTACGGCGGCTTCGACGCGACCCATTTCCAGCGCTACATGTTCGACGCCGTCGCATTGGCGCTAACGCTGTTGAACGCCGCCCGGTTGCGGGCGCCGCGCTGGGACCCGATAACGCTGTTCCTGATCTACACCGTGGTCGGCCTGCTCTCGACCCTGTGGACGGTGTCGCTGTTGCCGACGCTGGGCAAGTCGGGCGAGCTTTTCATCGGCGTCCTGATCGTCTGGATCACCATGGCCCGGCGCGAACCGCTGCGCCGCCTGCGCCGCCTGATCGACTGGTCGGCGCTGTTTCTGGGCTTCCTGCTGGTGCTCGCGTTCCTGGGCTTCGTGCTGTTTACCGAACAGTTCTCGATTCCCTCGCCGGGCGTGCTCTCGCGCCAGATGGATACGCCGTTCATCGCCTCCAACGGCATCGCCAACGGCGCCGCCGCGCTCGGCCTTTTGTGCCTGGCGCGCTTTCTCACCGGCCCCCGCGCCGGCGGACGGGCGCGGATCATGCGTTCGGGCTATCTGTGGCTGACCCTGTTCTTCGCCATCCTGCCGGTGCTCGCCCAAGGGCGGACCGGGCAGAGCGTGTTCCTGGCCGGGAGCATGCTGTTGCTGTTGCGGCGGCGACCGGGGGTGGCGCTGATGCTGGTCATTCCGCCGATCATCCTGATCGTCACCGCGTTCATGGGCGAGATATCGAGCTTCTTCATTCGCGGCCAGCAGGAGGCGCAGCTCCTCGGCCTGTCGGGACGCCTGATCCTGTGGCAATGGGCCTGGAACACCTTTCTCGACGACCCCATCTTCGGAGCCGGCTTCGGGGTCGGCAGCCGAGCCATGTTCGCCGGCGGGACGGGCGGTTTCGGCGCGTTGATCTCGTCGGTGCACAACGGCTTCTTCGAGGTCCTCTTGAGCACTGGCCTGGTCGGCCTCGTTTTCTGGCTGCCGTCGTTCCTGTGGGGGGTGGGAATCGCGGTCGCCGCCTATCTGCGCGGCGAGCATCTCGATATCGCCATCCTGTTCACTTATCTGATCGCCACCACCATCATGTCGATCGGGGTCGGCGGCTGGATGGGACCGGGCCCGGCGTTCTTCCTGGCGGCGGTCTCCTACCTTCACCTCGCCCGCCGCCGCGCCCGCGCCCCGGTCCGACGCCATCCGCTCGGGCGACCGCCGCCGCGATCCTCTCCCAGCCTGGCGCGCGGGCGCTGAGCCAAGACGGATGCGGGTTCTCCTGGTTCATAACAGCTATCGCCAAGCCGGCGGCGAGGACGCGGTGGTCGCCGCCGAGCGCGCCCTCCTCGCCGGGCACGGCCACGAGATCGATATGTTCGCGGCCTCGAACGACGACCTCGACGGCCCGGGCGCGATCCTGGCGACGGCCTGGCGGGCGCCCTATTCGGCCGCCGCGCGCGACGCGCTGGCGCGACGCCTGGCGGCGGCGCGGCCCGACGTGGTTCATGTCCACAATTTCTTTCCCAGGCTGACGCCAGCGATCCACGACGCCTGTCGCGCGGCCGGGGTGGCGGTGGTGCAAACCTTGCACAACTACCGCCTGATCTGCCCCGCCGCGACCCTCCTGCGCGACGGCCGGGTGTGCGAACTCTGCGTTTCGAGAAGCGCCTACCGGGCGGTCTGGTACGGCTGCTATCGCGGCTCGCGGCGGGCGACGCTGGCGGTCGCGCGGATGATCGAGACCCACCGCCGCCGCCGCACCTGGCACGAGAAGGTCGACCGTTTCATCGCCCTGACCGAGTTCGCCAAGGGCCGCTTCGTCGCCGGCGGCCTGCCGGCCGCGCGGATCGCGGTCAA